>Ga0272446_1002380_pt1 | contig 25789 bp, 28 predicted proteins | sample YNPCB0061_FD_194587 | JGI IMG/M metagenome (GOLD analysis project Ga0272446, IMG submission 194587) | Hot spring microbial mat communities from Yellowstone National Park, WY, United States - YNP-CB-006-1 | ecosystem: Environmental > Aquatic > Thermal springs > Hot (42-90C) > Sediment | place...
ATACACCGAGCCAGCCATACTTGACCTGACCTTTGGTAATAAAGTCATCGATGGCTCTTTTTACATTGTTAACCGGGATGGAAAAACCAAGCCCTACAGAACCGCCTGAGGGGGAAGCAATCCAGGTATTAATGCCGATAACTTCACCGCGGATGTTAACCAAGGCACCACCGGAGTTCCCCTGGTTAATGGCCGCATCGGTCTGTATAAAGTCGTTAATATTTCCAGCGGGACCTCCGGTCCGCCCCACCGCACTGACAATACCCATGGTCACTGAAGAGGAAAGCCCCAGGGGACTGCCGACTGCTATGGCCCAGTCACCGACCTTTACCTGGTCGGAATCACCAAGAACCGCTACAGGGAAGTTGTCCTTAGATTCAAAGGAAATAAGGGCCAGATCTTTCCGTTCATCCTTGCCGACAAGCTTAGCCTTAAACTCCCGGCCATCGTTCATAGTTACGCTGATTTCAGATGCTGAACCAGCCACATGATTATTGGTAAGGACATAGTAGGTATTGCCATTTTTACGGACTATGATACCGGACCCAATCCCCTTAGAGCGGAACTCCCGTTCCTGATTCCCCTGATTATTATCCTGAGGGGTACCGAAGAAAAATTCCCAAGGAACACCATTAAATTGCGGAACCTGCTGTTTTTGGATTTCTACGGTATTAACTTGAACAACTACGGGCAATACCGCATCGGCCACCGAGCGGAAGGCTTTTTGCAGGCCCTCTGCAACAACCAGCGCATCGGTGCTGACCGGGGTCTGCACAGACTGGGCATGGGCCACCTGTTTATCCCCCGGTTTAGCTAAAGAAAAGGAAAAGAAAGCAAGGGAAAAGCCAAACAGCGCACCAAGCAAAACGAGATTAAAAATAAAGATTTTCTTTGATGACAGTTTTTCGTACAGAGACATTGTAACCTCCATTCTCTATATAAATATAATAATTTTTAGAGCCCTTTGGTTACACTGTTTCTCAGTTTCTTACAAAGTCAGTATTTCCGTATGATCCTGGAAAATGGCTACCGTATGTTCCCAATGGCATGAAATTTTCCGGTCCGCGGTTACCACGGTCCAGCCATCATCGAGCACATCCACCTCGGCAGTCCCCAGATTAATCATGGGTTCTATGGCAATCACGAGGCCCTCCATCATACGCGGGTTGGGTCCCCGGGGATTGTTCGGGACCTGGGGGTCCTCATGGGGAGAAAAGCCAACTCCATGCCCACAATATTGATGAACCACTCCATAACCGTAGCTGGTGGCGTGGTTATAGACAGCCCGGGCAATCTGCAGGACCCGGTTACCGTATTTTGCCTGTTCTATAGCCTTATCCAGGCATTCCCGGGTAACCCGGTTAAGCTGTTTTGCCTCATCACTCACCAAACCTACTTCGAGGGTCATGGCCATATCGCTGAAATGCCCCCCCAGATTAATACCGCAATCCAGGGAGACTAAATCTCCGGAAGCAATTTTGCGCTTCGACGGGATACCATGGATAACCTCTTCGTTTATAGAAACACAGAGGGCCGCAGGAAAGGGGTTCTCATCATCGCCGTAATGTAAGAAGGCGGGCTTTCCTCCGGCCTTTTTAATCCAATTCTGTACCCATTGGTCCAGGTCCCGAGTTTCAGTTCCCGGTACAACCAGGGGAGTAAGCTCCTTAAACATGGTACTGAGCATTTTGCAGGATTCGCGGATCCCTGCAATCTGTTCTTTATTTTTTAGTCGTATCATTATAATTTCCTATTTTGCGGACAATCCAAGCCGGCGCTTTAATTGAACCACATTGGGTAATTGGGGGTCCCGCTGTAGAGCTCCCTGCAGAGCCCCTCTGGCTTCGGCCATTAAGCCAAGGCGAACAAGGGCTTCTGCCATGATTCTCAGCCATCGGGCTTCGTCCTTACGAGAATACCCTAAATCGAGCAGTTCTTCCATACACTCCACCAGGACTTCATCATCGACCGCATGGATCAGTTTGGTACGGACCAGGGTTTTAATGAAGATATCTACCTCTTCCATAAAATGCCTGAAATAAGGTTTCCGCCGTTCTTCCCGGATGATATCCGTAAGCAACATGAAGGCTTCATAATATAAGCCCCGTTTATCCAGCTCTTCTGCAAGAATAAATGAACAATCCATCCAGTCTTCACGGTCCAGATATGCATCCAGAGGGAAGTCGAGCCCCCCTAGTTCATGCCAAACATCCAGGGCTTCATCTTCTTCCAGGTGCAACAGATCAAAGAAAATGAGCTTCGCCTGACTTTCGGGATCATCCTTCCGTTCCTTTAAGAAGGTCCGGTAATCAAAATCATAGTGTTTGGTAAAGCGGATATAGGCCCGGTCATATTCAGATCGCCGCTCCTGATTTGATAGGGTCTCATAGGCGGTAAGCAATTTTTGCATCTCATGCTTGCCCGCTTCCCCTGCGATATCAGGATGGACTTTCTTTGCCCGTTCACGGAAGGCCCGCTTAATCTGCTCATCGGAAGCGGATTGTTCCAGGCCGAGTATTTGATAGTAATTTTCCACTTATGCGCCGATTCGTTTACCTAATGCCTCTGCCTGCTCACTATTTACAATAATGTCAGACCAATTTACAAACATACCTTCCTTTTCCATGACCCGCATCAGATTAGTCATACCCTTGGTTGTCCAGGGTGTGGTCTTTAACAGAAAGGCTGCACTTTTCTTACCCACCAGGGAACTGGCATTAGAAAGAATTTTTTGCAGAGCCTCAGGCATTCTACCCCCAAACAAGGTTGTGGCTTCGGCGGCAATAACGATATACTCATATCCGGGCAGACGAATGCCGTCATCGGTCCAGGCATCGAGCAAATCGATTCTATGGCCCATGGCTTCCATACCCTTAGATAAGGCTTTTATCGCATCTGAGGCGGGACCTTTCTTTTTTTGAGCATATACTAGGGCAATTCTCATATTCCAAAACTCCTAGGCCTGTTTAAACAGCTGATCAATATTGGGTTCCTTTACGACGAAAACTGAGCATTTTGCGTTAACCATAATTTCCCGGTGGGAATGGGAAATAATATCCCGGGAACTCCGATCCTTTTCCCAGCCCCCAAGCATAATAAGGTCGGCCTTCCGTTCATCGGCGGCAGCAAGAATTTCTGTATAAACCGCACCCCGCCGTAACTCGGTTTCAACCTTTACACCCTTGGTTTTGGCCAGCTCTGTAATAAAGGATAGATACCGCTCCCCGTTGGCCTGCAAACTCTGTTCATATTCCTGGCTTTCTTCCTGAATAAAAATCTTACTCAGGGTTAGTTGCCGAATGGTTGCTGTATCGACCACATACACCGCGCTCAACCTGCAATGATACAGCTTGGACATGATTATCCCATATTTTGCCGCATGGATTGATGCATCAGAACCTGAGACAGCAACAAGAATGTTAGAGAAAAGAGGTCCCATCATTCTTTACCAGCCTTCCTTTTTAAGAGCTTGCTGGAAAAAAAGGCTTCCCGTTCCCGTTCTTCCAAAGATGATTCAATAAATGCTTTGGTTTCCCGGGCTGTTGGAATAACCTGCTTTTCCAGGGCATTAACCCGGCGTTGTGTTTTTCGCACTTCCCGGGCTAATCGCCAGGCAATGGTCCGCACCGCGGCCAATTCTGTAAGGGTTTTAAGTAACTCATAGAATTCTACCACGGTTTCATCACATTCTGCAAATGAATTCGCCGGTGAATAGGTGAGTTCCAGATCAGAAAGCTTTACCTCCAGACTTGGCAGGTTCATTCCGGCGACCATGACCCGTTTCTCCCGTAATTCTACCCGCTGACGGCTGTTTCGGCTAAGCCGGTCAGCTTTTTCCCGACCCATCACCAAAAGCATTTTTTTAAGGGCCGGGTAAGCGGTTGCAATCTTTTTATCCAGATCCCGCTCTAAAATTTTTATCGACTCAACGGTATCCATTAATTCCATGACCAGGATTTCCCGCTTTTGTTCAAGCAGATCATACCCTTCTATGGCAGTGGCAAGCCGTTCTTTTACTTTAATAAGATTGCTTTTAGTCGGTGCAATCTGTTCCCGTGCCATGGATTATCTCCCCCGGTGTCCCGCACTGCGAAGCCGAGCTTCTTCCGCATCCTCTTCATCCAGGTCTTCCTGGTTCTGGGGTGATTGAGCAATAATCGGATCCAAATATTTATGAAGAAATTCTTCTTTAATTCTCAGCAGCTCTTCCCGGGGAAGCTGACTTAACAGTTTCCATCCCAGATCCAGGGTAGTCTCTATACTACGATCCTCATACTCTCCCTGGGTCAAAAACTCCTGTTCAAAATGTTCACCAAAGGCCAGGTAATGTTTATCCAGGGCGGACAATTCTTCTTCGCCAATAATGGATGCCAGGTTACGAACCGACTTAACCCGTGAATAGGCAGCAAAGAGCTGACTGGAAACATCCTTATGATCTTCCCGGGTCATACCGGCTCCGATGCCGTCTTTCATAAGCCGGGACAGGCTGGGCAGCTCTGCCACGGGCGGATACACACCTCGTTGGGTTAGTTCCCGATCCAGAACAATTTGACCTTCGGTAATATAGCCCGAAAGGTCGGGAATGGGGTGGCTAATGTCATCGTTAGGCATTGTTAAAATCGGAATCTGGGTAATGGACCCCGAGGAGCCCTGTATTTTCCCTGCCCGTTCATAGAGAGAAGCCAGGTCTGAATACAGGTAACCCGGATACCCCTTCCGGCTTGGCACCTCGCCGCGGATGGATGAAACTTCCCGCAGGGCTTCGCAATAGTTGGTCATGTCGGTCATAACCACCAGTACATGCATATTCTGTTCATAGGCTAGGTACTCCGCAGCGGTTAGGGCACAGCGGGGTGTAATGAGCCGCTCTATAGAGGGGGCATCCGCCAGGGACATAAAGACTACCACATTTGCAAGTACACCGGTCCGTTCAAAATCATCTAGAAAGAACCGAGCCACGTCGTACTTTACACCCATGGCCGCAAAGACCACGACGAAGGATTCGTTGGCACTGCGAATCTTAGATTGCCGGACGATCTGAGCCGCAAGCCGATTATGGGGAAGTCCATTGCCTGAAAAGATGGGCAGCTTCTGTCCCCGAATGAGCGTATTCATGCCATCTATGGCAGAGATCCCCGTCTGAATAAAGTCCCGCGGATAAACGCGGGCATAGGGATTTATAGGCAACCCATTAATATCCCGCCGATCGGATGAAAATATTTCACCGAACCCATCGATGGGGCGGCCAAGGCCGTCAAAGACCCTGCCCAAGAGGCCTGGTCCTACACGCAGTTCCATTGGCCGGTCTAGGAATTCCAGGCGGGAATCCTCTGCGGAAAGGCCCGTGCTGGAACCAAAGATCTGAATGGCCGCCCAATCTTCACTCAGGTCAACAACCCGTCCAAGGCGGCGGCCCTGGTCCCGGCCGTAAACGGCGACCACTTCACCAAAACCTACGCCGCGGCTTCGCTTGGTTATAACCACGGGCCCTTCTATTCGTTCCAGGCGTTTATATTCAATGCCCCTCATAGAACGGCCTCCTTTGTCTTGTATTTCCGTTCCAAGGCCTCAAGACTGTCCCTCATTTCCCGTTCAAATACAATAAAGGATTCCCTATCATCATTTTTAATTTCGCTTTTAAGCCTTGCCAGTCGTTCCCGGACCGGCAGAGCCGTTATTGTCATCAGGGGTGCACCCATCTTGATGATACCCATGGACCGTTCATGGAATTCCAATATCAGCGAAAGGATTTGTATCTGTTTGTCCGGCACACAATACATATCAATTTCATCAAAGGAATTTTGTTGTAAGAAGCCATTTTTTATAAGGTCTGCGGTGATAAGGATAAGCCGCTGGTCATCCGGCAGGGCATCGGGTCCGATGAGACGAACAATTTCAGAAAGCCGCTGTTCCTTTTTAAGCAGATCCAGGGCAGACCGGCGCAATCGAGCCCAGAGGGGATTTACCCGTTCCCACCAGGGCTGTACTTCCTCGGCATACTCGGAATAGCTGTCGATCCAGCTGATGGCCGGATAATGGCGGGCATTTGCCAAATCCCGGTCCAGGGCCCAGAAACAACGGATAAACCGCTTGGTATGCTGAGTTACCGGTTCAGAAAAATCGCCCCCCGGCGGGGAAACCGCACCAATAATAGATACTGAACCTTCCCGCTCGTTAAAGGTCTGAACCCGCCCTGCCCGTTCATAGAATTCAGCCAGCCGTGTAGGGAGGTATGCGGGGAAACCCTCTTCTGCGGGCATTTCTTCCATACGGCCCGAAAGTTCCCGCAGGGCTTCGGCCCAGCGGCTTGTGGAATCGGCCATGATGGCCACATGGTAGCCCATATCACGGTAGAACTCAGCCAGGGTAACCCCCGTGTAAATGGAAACTTCCCGGGCAGCGACAGGCATGTTAGACGTATTGGCTATAAGAATTGTCCGTTCCATTAAGGATCGGCCAGAACGGGGGTCAATAAGATGGGGGAATTCGGTAAGTACATCGGTCATTTCATTACCCCGTTCACCGCAGCCAATATACACAATGACATCCGCATCGCACCATTTTGCGATGGCATGCTGGGTCATGGTTTTACCCGTACCGAAACCGCCGGGAATTGCGGCGGTTCCGCCCTTGGATAGGGGGAAAAACACATCGATGACCCTAAGGCCCGTTAACAGGGGTGTATCGGGGGCAAGCTTTTTTGCCACCGGCCTGGGGAAACGGACGGGCCACCACTGGGCAATGGGAATTTCCTTTCCATCGGCAGTTTTTGCAATACTTTGCAGGCAGGTATATTCCCCGTGCCCAGAGAGCTCCACCAAAGGACTCCCCGCAGCATCTGGGGGAACCATAATTTTACAGGTAATACTTTCGGACTCTTTAATAGACCCTAAAACCATGCCCGTAGAAGCAATTATTTCCTGTTTTTGAGAAAGCTTTTCAGAAAGGTCTGGATCAGGAACAAATTCCCACTTTTTATGCAGGTCCAGAGCTTCGCCCCGGGATCCTGGCTTTAAGAAGGGGCCATCCTGTTGATACAGAGCATCCAGGGGCCGTTGTATTCCGTCATAAATAGTACCGATCAAACCAGGACCAAGCAGCACTGAAAGGGGCCGCCCGGTAGAACAGGCCACGGACCCAACTTTAAGGCCCGTATCATCCTCGTAGACCTGGATAACCGCATCATCCCCTTCTATTCGGATAATCTCGCCGATGATTTTATGTTCGCCAACCTCAACCACATCAAAAAGACCCGCACTGCCTAAACCTTTCGCACGAACTATGGGGCCTGAAACCCGGTGTATCCGTCCCTCAATCATTGATCACTCCCTTTCCCAGTAATGCCACAGCAAGTTCTGAACGCTTATCCAACAAGAGCTGATCTACTACTGCCTTAAAGGAAACAACCAGTCGGAGGCTCGTTGTTTCGCAGATTATTTCTGGATATACAACCTTGTCTGACCAGGTAGAATCGGAAGCATAGGTTCTTTCAATTTTTTTAAAAACGGTGCTGAGCAGAGTATCGGCCTCAGTTTTCAGCAGTCCCTTCACAGAAACAGAAAGAACTGTTTCAGTTTCTAAAAAGCCAGTCGTTTCAGATGCCGCGGCAACTTTGTTCATCAATTCTTGCTGTAGTACCGTAAGAATACGATCCCTTGGTAAGGAAGCACAAAAAGCAGAAGCCGCCTCCTGCAAGACCCGTTCAGCCCGTTCTGAACGCAGACGATGCTTATCCAGGGGAAGGCGGGCCATGATTTCATGTTCGGTCTTTTCAGTCCGTTGACGATACATCTGTTCCAGGACAGCCAAGTCCGTCTTCAGTTTCTCCTGCCACTGCTGTCCTATAGAACGGACAGTCTGGTCAGCGGTTTTTAATATTCGATCTGCCTTTTTACGGGCATCCTCTAAAATTTCCCTGTCCAGCGCTTCCGTTGATCGTAATTCTTCCATACCACGTTCCTGAACTAAATATGAATACCGATGGCTTCTCTTATGGCATCAATCAGAGTTTTTCTTCCCTCTATATGGCCCATAATACCCGGGATCTCAACCACCAAAGGATATCTGCCAGACAACTGCCAATCCACGAGGGCATTACCTAACCAGGCAGCGACCTCTTCGGTAAGAATGAGCACTTTATAACTCGATTCCTGGGGAAGCAGGACAGCCCCCTCTGCCACTTCGCCCCTTGTACAGCGGCGAAATGCAGAAAGAGCTTCGTCAGCGGTATTAACTGAAACACCATCAATACCAATAAACCTGAAGGCTGTTAGCAGTTCCGCATCCCCAATAAAAAAGTATTCCACAGCAATAAACTATATGAGCAAAATAAAGAGGGCCACCAGGAATCCCCAAAGACAGATACCTTCAGCCAAACCGGCATAGGGCAGGGCTTTACCGGAAAGTTCAGGATTTTCACTCATGGCACCCATTGCGGCGGCCCCAATTTGACCAACCGCAATACCGCCGGCAATACAGGCAATACCTACAGCTAAAGCTGCAGCAATGTACTTCCATTGGGCCGTATTTGCTGCGGCAGCCACAGCACCAGCGCTCTGCGGCTGGGCTTCCTGGGCAAACAGAAGACTACCCATAGCGGTAGACAGCAGTAATGCTGAAATCAGAATAAAACGTTTCATTGTTCAACCTCCCTCTGGAACCGGAATGGGGTATAGGGTATACCGGTCTCAGTAAAAAATTTGCTGAAAAATTCGTAATATTGCAATCGAACCACCTGGATGGCCACGATCATTCCCTCGAGCACAATAATAATCAGGTTGCCAAAAACAGCCACCAGGATACCCATAAGGGGCCCTACATAGGCCTGCTTCGCAACCATAGCAGAAAGGGTAAATACGATAAAGGACAAAACCGCATGGGACAGCGCAAAGGCCCCAACCCGCAAAAAACTGACCGTATTGGAAACATAGGTAGAAATCGTTTCCAGGATTTCTACAAAACCTTCCATGAAAAATACCAGGAACCCATGTTCCATCGCCGGTTTTTGATGGGTCAGCAAACGATAGAGGACCGGTCCCCAAAAAATAAAAATGGCAGGCACCGCCAGGGCTACCGCATCAAACCAGATGAGGGGCTGGCCCAAAACAACCCGCACCGCCATAGAAATGGCATACCAAAAGAGCAGCGCCCCCGCCAGCCCCGTCTTTGCAAAAAAAGCCTTTTCATAATGTTTTAAGGTAATCTGATTTATTATATTGATGATAAGGCCGATCGAATTGATAAGCACCCCCACCCCTATGGTAAAGCCAAAAAAGATGAACAGTTTTCCCATACTGTCCTTTTCCGGCATGAGGGCTAAAATCCTATCCACGGGATGGCCGGTTAAAGTCCCCGTTACAATTCTGGTCGGACGGATGAGAATTTCTTCATTTGCAAACACTTCTCCATCCAAAAATCCCATCAACATTGATGAAAGGCCTACCGCAATAAGGGGTGTTGAGTATGCTCTGAAACCTTTAAGGGCTTGTATACCCTTTCGGCTCGTAGCGAGGCCCAGTAAAAACAATACAAAGCCCTGCCCCAAATCTCCAAACATAATTCCGAACAGAAGCGTGAATATTAATGCCACAAAGGGGGTTGGATCGATAGTTCCGTAAAGAGGTGCCCCATAAGAAAACACGACCCCCTGAAAACCCTTTACAAAATTCCCATGATCCAATGCTACGGGAACCTTTTCTTCGCCATCCAGAACCTTCTTTCGTTCATCGGGATTATAGCTTCGGATACTCAGCCGGCCATCGGTGAGGGCCACTAAATCTTGCACCAGCGATTTTAGCTCTGAAGCAGGAACCCATCCGGAAAGCAAATAGGCATTCTTAGAGGATCGCAAGGAACTCTTTAAGCCTTCTACAATGGAAGCTAACATAAAATTGTTATAGAGCCTCTGCAATACCGGTTCTAATTCACCTGTCAATGTTTGTTTTTCCGCAAGAATTGATGCAAGCTCTGTCTTATGCTGCTGTAAGGAAGTCTCTAGACCCTGAAGCAGTTCCTCCGGAACGCCCGTAAAACCTTCCGGTACCGGAAGGGGACTAAAGGAAGCCTTTTTTAGTTCCGTATCCAGAGCAAACCGGCCTTTCCGGGATGAAGCAGCCACGACCTTATTTCCATCATCCAGAGGAATTATAACGGCCCGATCGCCCAAGGATTTGCTCACTGCTTCTTGGCCCTGAGGATCGAGGCGTCCAATACGAAGAGTTAAATAGGATAGCTGGTCCAAATTAGAGAAAGGTGCCTTAAGATTCGCAAAGGCCTTTGCCTCATGGATGGTTTCTTCCAAAGTTCTTATTTGCTGAGTTTTTTCCAGTTCCCTTGTCCTGAGGTTATCAATACGGGTACTCAGGGATTGCAGGAACTGTATATCGGTCTCGCTAGGCAGTTGTGCAAGCTCACCAGAAAAGGATGCCTTTATCTGTTCAAATAGTTGCAGATACCCGGCTATATCCTCCAGTCTTTCTAGCTGTTTTCTTATGATTTCAGAGCGTTCCTGAGCCTCAGTATTTTCCTGGTCTTTTTTAACTTCAGTCTGTTCATCCTGAGATACATGCAAAATAGCCTTTCTTCCAAGGTATTCAATAACCGTATCCACATCCCGGGACAATACAAAAATTTCCACAAATTTCATCGGCCGCGGACGTATCATTGCAGAACCTCCAACATAGAAAGTACCTCCCGTCCGGACAATCCTAGAGAGATACCCTCTGCAAGACTGATAAGCAGATCCTCTTCGAACTGTTTTAACTTTATAAAACATGCGGTTGTATTAAGTGAAAAGGGACTTCTGCGAAAATAGGTCCGTGCTTTCTTATAAAGAAGCAGAGCCGCCTTACGCTGTACATAGGGAACATTAAGACGCCAGAGCGTACCCGGTTCCTCCGGATTTAGAAGAGATTGATACTCAAAGGATGTCCAGGGGGCAAACTGATCTCCAGGCTTATCAATACAGGACAGGGCTGTTTTAACCAGTGAACGTTTTCCATCCTGTACATGGAGCAGTAGAGCTTCGATGCTCGGTTTATCAAAATTATAATAAAACTTTAGACGTAAGGCCCAGAGTATATTTTTCAGTTCAATTTCTTCAGCGATGATTTCTTTAATATACCGTATAGCAGGGTCCGAGATGCGGTTTAATTCATCCCACAGTGCTGCATAATAGCGTTGATCCAATTCAGCCTGTAAACGCATATTATCGGACTGAGTTTCGGGTAATGTATCTAGTATCCACTCAAAATCGGTCCCGGCAAACATTGCCTTTGGATCAGGGTATTTTTCGAAATGGACTGTAGTGAAACGGCCTAAATCGGCATGGGGCGGCGGAAGGTTTTCCTTCTCCATGAGGGCAGAAACTAATAGTTTTACATCCGCATATTCATAACTGCGGAGGAGCAACTCAATGAACTTTGGAATAGTTTGCTGTGTTTTAAGAAGCAGATGTATCTGATTGGTCGTCCGTGCAATAATTCTTTTTTCTAATCGTACCAGCAACTCTCGCTCTGGCAGGTCTTCATAGGAATCAGGAAACAATAAACGATCTAGATCAGATAATCGATTAACGTCCTGCAAGCGCCGTATTCTGGGCCCAACAAAAGATTTTCCTATAATTCCACAGGCTTTTGCGTAAATATAGGCCCGTTCGGCAGTGGATTTCATTCTAATTTTCCCCCGAACAGCAGTTGATGCATCAATTCATTAAAGGCCTGATACTGTACGGGTTGGTCTTCTAATTCTTGTCGATAGGTTTGCAAAAGGTCACTATACTTCTTTTTTACCTGAGCCACCGCTTCCTGGTAGCTCTTTTCAAAGTCTAAGGATTTTGTTTTGTAGGTTTTTTCGTATTCCTCTCGGCCAAGCTTTTCCTGTTCTGCAATTCGCCGGTCCGCTTCCTTTTGGGCTTCCAGGACCAGCGCAGATGCTTCATGTTCTATGTCTAAAAGGTGCTGCAGAACATCCTGATCATTCATAAAAACCTTCTTTAGCTTAAAGCAATTAAAACATCCTCATACTTTTTAATTACTGCATGAGCACTCTGGGGAGAATTCTGGGCAACAAGATCGGTATAAAATTGGGGATTATCCAACAGTTCTGCTAAACGTTTGAGCAACCTCAGATGTTTTTCCGAATCCTTCTGAGGGGCGAGCATTAAGAAAAGCAGATACACCGGCTCTCCATCAAGGGCATCATAATCGATGCCTTTTTTGGATATACCGAGAATACCATACACCCGGTCAACCGCATTGGTTTTTCCATGGGGTATGGCTATGCCCTTTTTAATGCCCGTTGACATTTTAGATTCACGGTCACGGATTGCGGCGAGGATTTCGTCCCGGGCAGAAGAATGAGTCGCCTGACAAAAAAAGTCGACCAATTCTTCAAAGGCTTCATCCTTGTCTTCTGCTTCAAGGCCCACTTTTATTAATTCAGGGGGAAAAGTTTCATTAAGAAGCATCGCCGCCTCCTGGTTTTACTGACCGCTGGTGGAATTGGTAGGTGCAGGTTCTGTAGCCGCAGGAGCCCCATTACCAGCCTGGTCATTCCACCATTCAGAATTAGTGGTGGTTTCAAGCTGTTGTGCAGCAGCCTTAACACCCTTATCGCTCGGAGTCCGGTTGATCAAAGCCAGAGAAAAGCTGAGGATCAGGAACAGGGCACCAAGAATAGAGGTTGTTTTGGTGAGCACATTGCCTGAACGGGAACCAAAAGCAGAATTACTGCCGCCAGCAAAGATACCGCCCAGGGAATCTCCCTCTTCATTCTGAACCAGTACAATAAGTATTAAAAGGATTGCTACAATAACAAACAAGACCAGCAATAATACATTAACTAAACCCATCGATATCACTCCATAATAAAGCTAACGGCCATTCTATCGAATGGCCGTTTATTATTCAAGGGTTTTTAAGCAAACTTTGCAATAGGAACGAAGGTTTCAGCCTTTAGAGCCGCACCGCCAACCAGGGCACCGTCAATATTTGCCTTGGCCATAAGCTGGGCTGCATTTTCAGGCTTTACGGAACCGCCATACTGGATGCACATAGCCTTGGCGGCCCCTTCACCGTAGAGCTTGCCAATTACCTTACGGATATAGGCATGAATGGCATCCGCATCTTCCGGAGTCGCGGTTTTGCCAGTGCCAATAGCCCAGACAGGCTCATAGGCAATGGTGACCCGCTTTAGTTCTTCAGCGCTTACCCCTTCCAGACCCTTTATGGTTTGGGTTTCACAAACCGCCTCTGCCTTGCCAGCCTCCCGCTCTTCCAGAAGCTCGCCGACACAGAGAATAACCTCGAGGCCGTGTTTCAGTGCAAGGCGAACCTTTTTGTTGATGAGCTCATCATCTTCCTTATAAAAGTGCCGGCGCTCGCTGTGGCCAAGTATTACGGCCTCAACACCCAGGTCCTTAAGCTGAAGTACTGAAACTTCTCCGGTATGGGCGCCCTGCTCTTCAGCGGCCATATTTTGGGCCCCCAGCATGATATTGGTACCGGCCACAATCTTTCCTACCGTTTCAAGGGCAGTAAAGCTGGGAGCAACCAGGTACTTGTGTTTTCCATCCTTAAGCTGGGCAACCAGGGCTTTTGCAAGTTCCGCAGCTTCAGCGCGGGTTTTGTGCATTTTCCAGTTGCCTGCAATAAAATAATTCCGCATTCATCTCTCCTATTTATATCAGCGACACACTTCGATACCGGGAAGCTTCTTGCCTTCCAGCAGTTCTAGAGAAGCACCACCACCGGTGGATACATGGCTCATCTTGTCGGCCAGACCAAACTTGTTAACCGCCGCCACAGAATCGCCGCCGCCAACGACGGTAATAGCACCGCGGCTGGTTGCTTCGGCCACCATCTTAGCTACTTCACCGGTACCCTTAGCAAAGTTATCAAATTCAAAGACCCCAACCGGTCCGTTCCATACAATGGTTTTTGCCTTTGCCAGAACTTCCTTGTATTTTGCAAGGGTTTTGGGACCCACATCGAGGCCCATGAGCCCATTGGGTACATCGATGCTGTCTACGGCAACGGGCTTAGCGTTGGCATCGAACTTATCTGCACAGACATGGTCAACGGGAAGTACAATCTCTGCACCCACCTTTTTGGCAGCCGCAAGGATACTCTTAGCCGTATCAAGCTGATCATCTTCCACAAGGGAGGACCCGACCGTATGGCCCTGGGCTTTCAGGAAGGTATAGGCCATACCACCGCCGATAACGAGGGCGGAAGCATTCTTAAGAAGGCTTTCGAGAACAGCGATTTTAGAAGAAACCTTCGCACCGCCGATAATGGCCACCAGGGGCTTCACCGGATTGGTTACAATGGGTTCCAGGTAATTTACTTCTTTTTCCATAAGGAAGCCGCCAACCGAAACAGGAACAAATTTTGCGATAGAAGCGGTAGATGCATGATCCCGGTGGGCCGTACCGAAGGCGTCGTTTACAAAGACTTCACCGTAGGTAGCCAATTCTTTGGCCAGCTTATCCCGCTCGGCCGCATCTTCGCTGGTTTCTTCCTTATGGAAGCGGGTATTTTCCAGCATGATGATGGATCCTTCCGGCTGGGCTTCGATAAAGGCCTTCTTCCCGAAACAGCCATCTTCACCGGCGAAAATAACCGGTTTACCAAGTTTCTCGGCAAGGTATGCCGCCACAGGGGCCATCCGGTGCTTGCCGGCAATGTAAGCAGCTTCATCGAAGGGTTTCCCATCCTTTTCAGCCTTTTCTTTTGCCTTTTTCATATCCTTTTTGGGATCCCCCAGATGGCTCATGAGCACCAGGCTTTTTGCACCCTGTTCAAGTACATATTTGATGGTGGGGATTGCCGCCACGATCCGGGTGTCATCCTGAACTTTGCCGTCCTTCATGGGGACGTTAAAATCGACCCGCATGACAACCCGTTTACCCTTAAGATTCACATCACGTACCGTCTTTATCATGATTTCCTCCTGAAATAAAAAAACCCCGGCCTATATGGACGGGGCCTGCCCTAAAGCCGTAGGCCGTACGGCTTTAGGGCAACAATATGGACCCGGCTTGAAATATCAAACCGGTGTAAAGATCTTACATTTTTGCCATGTGGCGGAGCAGACCAACAACGCGGTTAGAGTAGCCCCATTCATTGTCGTACCAGGAAACGACCTTGAAGAAGCGCTTTTCGCCGGGCAGGTTGTTCTGGAGAGTTGCCAGGCTGTCATAGATGGACGACCGGGAATCGTGGATGAAGTCGGTGGATACCACTTCTTCCTTACAGTAGCCGAGGATGTCCTTGAGGTAGGTCTCGGAGGCCTTCTTCATGAGGCTGTCAATTTCTTCGATAGAGGTGTCCCGTGCAGCGGTAAAGGTAAGGTCAACCACGGAAACGGTGGGGGTGGGTACACGGAAGGACATACCGGTAAGCTTGCCCTTGGTTTCGGGAAGAACTTCACCAACAGCCTTAGCGGCACCGGTGGTGGAGGGGATAATATTGATTGCCGCAGCGCGGCCGCCCCGCCAGTCCTTCTTGGAAACGCCGTCTACAGTCTTCTGAGTGGCGGTGTAGGAGTGGATGGTGGTCATGAGACCCTTCTCGATACCAATGCCTTCCTTCATAATGACGTGAACGATAGGTGCGAGACAGTTGGTAGTACAGGATGCGTTGGAAACAACATCGTGCTTGGAAGGATCGTATTTTTCATGGTTAACGCCCATAACAAAGGTGGGGATCTTCTTGGTTTCGTCGGCGCTCTTGGCGGGAGCGGAAATGATGACCTTTTTAGCACCCGCTTCCAGGTGGCCCCAGGCTTTTTCGTTGGTAAAGAGCCCCGTGGATTCGATAACGTACTCGACGCCCATTTTGGCCCACGGAAGGTTCTTCAGTTCCTTTTCGGCCATGACACACTTAACCTCGTGACCGTTGACCACGAGAATATCGTCTTCCGCCAAGGAAGGATCGCTTTTCTTGGAAGAAATATCCGCCTTCATGCGGCCATGGACAGAATCGTATTTAAGCTGATATGCAAAATACTTAGCATCGGTAGCCACATCGACCACCGCCACTACATCAATCTTGTCCTTGCCGAGCATTCCCTGGTCAACAATGGCCTGGAATACCAGCCGGCCAATACGACCGAAACCGTTAATAGCTATCTTCATACTTATACCTCCAAATCGGTAATTTTATAATGAAACAGTACGCAAAAACATAAAAAGTGTCAACCGGCAGAAACAATTTACATTAAATGTTAGAAATTGCAGCTTTTTAGATATGCCCGGCGGCTTACGACAAGGGATTTAAGTTCATCAAGCATATCCTTATTAACCTCTTCTGCAATGGGGAAAATAAAACGCTCAGTCTCATCGGTATAACGGGAAATAAATTCCTCATTGGTAACAAAGCCCAGGGATATCATATTAGAAATCCGGTCCGCTACCTTAAGGACCTTCGCATTGTAAGAGCCCTGATTTTTAATTCTGGTAAGGAAGGCCGCCTTGGTTTCATCCACCCGGCGGGACACTTCCAATACCAGGTTATACACTGCAGGACTGTCGTAGTCTATCGAAAGGAGCTGGTTTCGGTTGAACTCGGGGACATCTTCGATTAAATCATGAACGACCGATGCTTTCAGCAGCACCGAGTCGATATAACCATAGTCAATCAGGGTCGCCATGGTGTCGATCTGGTGCCGGAACATATTGCCCCCACCCTCCCGGCTTTTACCAATAAGGGCGGTGGCGAGTTGTATGTAGGGAGCAATATGCATCCCCTTTAAACGAAGCATTTCATCGGTGTTCATGATACAACCTATGCCAAATCCCGGAGGTAGGTTTCCAGCTTTTTAATCCGTTCCTGCAATTCTTCCAGCTTTGCCCGCTCCTGGGCTACCAAGTCTGCTGGGGCATTGCTTACAAAGCTGGAGTTATTCAGCTTAGCTTCCAGCATGGAACGGAACTTAAGGTCCTTTTCAAGGTCCTTTTTAAATTTCGCCAGAAGTTGAGCCTGATCTACCGCATCGGCGATGAACACAAAGGTTTCAAACCCCTTACCCACCAATCCAATCGCACCATGGGGCTTGGCAGTTTGGCCTGCACTGCCGAGGGCTTCAAAATCCATGTGTTCCACATTGGCCAGCAGGGCTATAAGGGCCTGGGAAGCGATAAAGGCATCCCGGTAGGGGAAATCGGATTCGAAACGAACCAGGAGCTTTATCTTCTTTTCAGGCGGTACGGTACATTCACTGCGGAGGGTCCGCACTTGGCGAATCAGGTCCTGCAGGCTCGCAAATTCCGCTTCGATGTCATCGGCCCGCCGCCCTTCAGAGTACTCTGGATAGGGAGCAGTGATTAGCAGTCCCTGAGCATTGGGAAGTTTAGAATAGATCTCCTCGGTCACAAAGGGCAGAAGGGGATGGAGCAGCCTAAGGGATTCGGCTAACACATCCAAAAGGACCGTAGTAGCCCTATCCTTTTCTTTATCATCACCCTGTTTCAGAGAAATCTTAGTGGCTTCTACATACCAATCGCAGAAATCGTTCCAGAAATATTCATAGGCGGTTTGGGCCGCATCGTTAAACCGGTAGGTTGTAAAGGCCGCAGAAATGGATTCGACAGCCCGATTAAGCCGGGCATAAATCCAGCGATCCACCCGGTTCAGTTCAGGATTTGGCACCAAATTGCGGCCTTCCAGGTTCATCAATATATAGCGGCTGGCGTTCCATACCTTGTTGGCAAATTTAGAGCCCAGCTTAAAGGATTCCTTATCGATCAGGATATCCTGTCCTTGGGCACAGTTAAAGGCCAACGTGAATTTAAGGGCATCGGCACCAAATTCTTCCACCAATTCCAAGGGATCCAGGCCGTTCCCCAGGCTCTTAGACATTTTTCGGCCCTGTTTATCCCGCACAAGCCCATGAATATAGATATCCCGGAAGGGTACCTGGCCGGTAAACTCTAAGCCTGCCATAATCATCCGGGCCACCCAGAAGAAAATAATATCATAGGCGGTCACCAGGGTCGTGGTGGGATAATAATTGCGCAGATCCGCCGTGTCTTTCGGCCACCCCAGGGTGCTGAAAGGCCAGAGCCAGCTGGAGAACCAGGTGTCCAGCACATCCTGATCCTGCTCAAGCTCTGTGGATTTGCAATAGGGACATTCCAGGGGTTCCTCCCGGGCGACCACGGTTTTTCCGCAGTGTTTGCAGTACCAGGCAGGAATCCGGTGACCCCACCAAAGCTGACGGCTGATACACCAGTCCCGGATATTGCTGAGCCAGTGTTCATAGGTATGTTCCCATTTCTGGGGGAAGAACTGAATCTCACCCCGCTTCCAGGCGGCCAGGGCCTTATCGGCCAGGGGCTTCATCTTTACAAACCACTGCTCTGAAAGATAGGGCTCGATCACCGTGTGACAGCGATAACAATGGCCCACGGCGTGGCTGATTTTTTCTTCTTTCACAAAGAGCCCCGCCGCTTTAAGGTCTTCCAATACAAGGGTCCGGGCATCCAGAACCGTTTTACCCTGGTACTTTGCCGGAACCTGGTCATTCAGCTTTCCATCAGCGGTCAGTATATTGATGAGGGGCAAATCGTGCCGTTTCGCCACTTCCCAGTCGTTGGGGTCGTGGGCGGGGGTTATTTTTACCACCCCGGTACCAAATTCCTTATCCACATAGGTATCGGCTACCACAGGGATGGTACGTCCCGTGAGGGGGAGCTCCACCAGTTTTCCGACCAGGTGTGTATAGCGGCTATCTTCAGGATGGACCGCCACCGCCGTATCGCCGAGCAGGGTTTCAGGCCGGGTAGTAGCAAGTTCCACAAATTCTGTGCCGTTACTCCCCACCACCGGATACCGGATATGGTAAAGGGCCCCTTCCTTGTCTTCGTGTTCCACCTCATCGTCGGAGAGGGCGGTCCCGCAGGAGGGGCACCAGTTTACCAGATAATTGCCCTTATAGAGTAAACCCCGTTCGTAAAGGGTAACAAAAACCTCGCGGACCGCCCGGGACAGGCCTTCGTCCAGGGTAAACCGTTCCCGGGACCAGTCCACACTGGCTCCAATCTTTGCCAGCTGGCGGCTGATGATTTCGTGATGTTCCTTTTTAACCTTCCAGGTTTCTTCTACAAACTTTTCACGGCCCAGATCATGCCGGGTCTTGCCTTCTTTTTTAAGGCGTTTTTCTACCACATTTTGGGTAGCAATACCGGCATGGTCAGTTCCGGGGACCCACAGGGTGGGTTCTCCCTTCATACGATGAAAACGTACAATGATATCCTGAAGGGAATTATTTAAACCGTGGCCCATATGAAGGACTCCGGTTACATTGGGCGGCGGTATTACAACAACAAAGGGCTTTTTCCCTTTCACTGTTTTTGGCTGAAAACTGCCCGATTCTTTCCATTGGGCATAAATGCGATCTTCGAAGCTTTTTGGGTCGTAGGCTTTTTCCAGTTCAACGGCTTTCATGGCCGACTCCTTGAGTACATACATAAGCTATTGGTATAGTAATGAAAGTACGGAAACTATGCAACATCGAAAGGGCTTTTATACTGCATAGGATCTTAAAACAGCCTCTACTCGGTCTATCAGATCCTGCGGGGTAGAAGCCCCAGCGGTAATGCCAACCCGTTCAAACATATATATTTGTTCTGGGATCTCCTGTTCATTTTCTATCAGCCAAGCTGGCAGGCCCTGTTCCTCTGCGATTGTTTTAAGCCGCTGAGTATTGGCAGACTCTTTGCCGCCGATAACCAGCACCGCATCAACCTCTTTGCATAGTTCAAACAGAGCTTCCTGCCGATCCCTTGTAGCTTTGCAGATGGTGTGTTCTACTTCGAGAGCAGGCAGTATATCCCGAACTGCGGCAAGGATTTTTGCAAAGGCCGTCTCTGAATAGGTGGTCTGGGCTAGAAGTACAACCTTTGCATAGGGACCTTTTTCTTTCTTTATTGCTTCGGCGGCGGTAATTGCTTCTTCTATATTTTTAATCACCATAGCTGTAGGTGCATAGCCAAGGATCCCAACAATCTCGCTATGATCCTTCTCTCCGGCAATGATGATGCTGTACCCTGCTTTCTCATAATTTGCAGCTTTCTTTTGGCTCACTTGGACTTTGGGGCAGGTTGCATCCACCAAAACAGCCCCGGTTTGTGTTATTTGTTTTTCTATTTGAGGCGGTACGCCATGTGCCCGAACCATAACGATGGTCTTTTCAGGGTTGGTTATTTCTGCAGGGCTTTTAATTACCGAAACACCCTTCTGTTCCAGTTCAGACAATGTGTAGGGGTTATGAATGAGGGGGCCCAGGGTTACTATGGTTTTTTCTGGATGGGATTCGAGCTCCTGGTATGTTTTTTTTATTGCCCGCTCTACACCCATACAATAGCCGCATACGGCAGCTCTTTTTACTAGCATCTTATTATCCTACAAAAAAAGGGGCTGTCTAAAAAGCTAAAGCACTTTTCAGACAGCCCTTGCAAGTCCAGGCTACATTGAAATTATAACCCTTTAGGCCTTTTTAAGACTCGCATTGGCTGCCACAGCAGCTTTAACTTTATTCTTTTTAACCCTCTTTTCCCAGAAGAGTACAACGGCCGATGCAATAAAGATTGTTGAATAGGTACCGCTGGTCATACCAACAAGCAGAGCCAAGGCAAAGTCTTTCATAGTTCCGGTTGTAAATAAGAACAGAGAGAACACTGCAAACATGGTGGTAATGGTAGTAATGAAGGTACGAGAGAGGGTCTCCGTGATTGCCCTGTTCATATTATCTTCGAAACTGCTGTCGGGATAGAGTTTCAAGGTTTCCCGGATACGGTCAAAGATTACTATGGTATCATTGATGGAGTAACCTAAAATGGTAAGGATGGCCGCAATGGTAGTTGTGTTAAACTCCATGCGCGTCCAGACGATAAAGGCTACCATAATTAGAGCATCGTGAAGTATGGCGAGAACTGCACCCGCTGCGTAATGGAACTGGAACCTAAAAGACACATAGACCAGAATTAAAAGCATGGTCAGGAACAGCAATAACCCAGCCTGTTCGGTCAGGTGCTTGGAAAACCGGGCGCCTACATAGTCGGTCCGAGAAATGGCAACCTGTCCTTCGCCAAAGGCATTGGTTAGTGCGGTGCTGATTCTTTCGGCGGTTACTTTTGCAAAATCCGCTTCATTTCCCTTATCTTCAATACGGATAAGGAACTTTCTATCCTTTGGCTGGCCCAGGTTTTGAACAGAAACAGAACCGAGGGAAGTAAGGGCCTTTCGGACATCGGCAATACTCACTGGCTCTGCTTCAGGAGTTACGTAATGAATTCCATAAGGAACAGAACCAAGCCGGGGATTCCCCTGGGCGCTCTGCACGAGGGTATTAGTTGCCACATCACGACCGGCGACGAGTTCTACCGACAAGCCTTCGATACCAGCCATCGCGTCTGCCAGGCTCCCAAGATTTTGATAACTGGCATAGGGATAGGAGTAGGTTTTCTTTTCTACATCGGAACCAGAAATAACTATTTCCAGTTTATTTTTGTCCATAGAGATGCCGGCCACACCCTTGCCAGTATAGGTTAATTTTAGTGCAGTGGGAGCAAACTGGATTTCCTGAATAAGACCAGCCTGGAAATCGACACCAAGATTAAAACCGCCGTATACCACATACCCTACAATGCCCGAAATGATCAGCACCAGGGAAATAATAACAGCGGGGAGAAAAGACTTGGAAAACTTAATAATATGCTTCATTTATTTTATCCTCCAGCTGATGGAGACCGATTTCTGTTTCAGGACATCGGTACCGAAATCAAAGATAAGCCGTGATACAAAGAGGGCTGTAAATACGGATGAAATTACACCGATTGCAAGGCTGACTGCAAAACCCTGGATAGGACCAGTACCGAGCTGGGACAGGAAGAGGGCAGCAATAAAGGTAGTGATGTTCGAGTCCATAATGGCCCAGAAGGCTTTATCAAACCCTGCATCAATAGCAGCTTTGCGGCTCTTGCCAAGCCTGAGTTCTTCCTTTATACGCTCAAAAATAATGACGTTAGCATCTACAGCCATACCAATGGTCAGGATGAAACCGGCAATACTGGGGAGGGTCAGGGTTAGATTAAAGGCGGAAAGCACACTGAACATTAAGAAAAGGTTCAGAATCTGTGCAATCATGGCGTTAATACCGGCACCCTTATAATAGAGGAGCATGAAGATCATAACCGCGGCAATACCACCCAAGAGCGCGTTAAGACCCTGCCGTATGGTATCTTCACCAAGGGAAGCACCGATAGCCTGCTGATTCACCACTTCCAGGTCTACGGGTAAGGCGGCGGTGCGGAGAATCAGAGCGATATTGTTAGCCTCATCGGCACCAAAACCGGTAAGCCGTACCGAGTCTCGAATGGGTTCCTGTATTCTGGCATAACTCTTCACCTTATCATCGAGCACGATAGCAAGGGATTTACCCACATTGGCAGAGGTTAATTTATAGAACAGGTCACCCCCTTCAGTATCAAGCAGGAAGGTAACTTCAGGCCGGCCGGTGATCTGATCCCGATCTACCAGGGCATTCTTGATATGGTTTCCGTCGAGGCCTACTTCTTTTTTAATCACAATGTAATCAACAAAGGTATCAAGACCGTATTTATCCTTGTTGTATAAGCCCCGGACTACCGTATCAGCGGGAATAACTGAAGGATTGATAAGTTTTCCTTCACCATCGAAGGTATCACTTGGATGCTGGCTATAATAGGTGCGGAACGCGGTAGTTGCTTCATCATCGACAATATGGAAGGCTAGCCGGCCCTTACCCATGATAATGGAGTTAATCCGTTCCGGATCGGCGGCACCGGGAATTTCCACATAAATCTGATCATTTCCCTGCCGGCGGATAACCGGTTCGGTAAGACCGAATTTATCGATGCGGCTGTTAAGCACTTCCAAGGCCCGGTTCAATGCATCTTCCTTATCGGCATCGGTAAGGTCCCGGCCAAGGCGCTCCTTTAGGGAGTCCAGATTTGCCTGGATTACGACGCTCATACCGCCAGAAAGATCTAGACCAAGCTGGACCGCACTGGAATGCAGGTCCTTAAGGGCTAATATTTCTTCCCGGTACTTGGACTCAATTGCGTCAAGGGCTTCTTTTTCACCGGCAAAGGCAGATAACACCGCACGGGCATCCCACTTTTTAGGAGCAGGAAGCTTTGCAAGCTTATAATTTTCCTTTGCAATCTTAATTAAAAAAGTAAGCCGTTCTGGCACATCGCCGCCGCTTTTAGCTAATTCCTTTAATTCCTTAATATCTACCTGTGCCTTTCTGTTTGCATAGGACTTAATTTGTTCCCTGGAACCTAATGCGAGGGTTTGATCCTCCTTAGGCACCATAAAATACCAGCGCAGGGTCGGGTAAAGGAATGCAAATGCAATCGCGACCGTGGCAAGGATGATGAAGAACCGATACCGTTTACTCATGCCGTTGCTCCAAATATCTATTGAATTTAAACGTTATTTTGTTTCGTCTGTAACTGCTTCTGCAGTAGCTTTTTCTGCCTTGGCGCTTTCTACAACCGATGCGATGGCACTTCTCGAAAATTCAATCTTGGTTGAATCATCAACCTTAACGACTACGGTGCCTTCCTTTACGGATTGGATAACCCCATGGATTCCGCCGATGGTGACAATCTTATCGCCCTTTTTAAGGGCCGACAGCATCTTTTCGGTTTCCTTTTGCTTTTTATTCTGGGGCCGGATAATGAGAAAGTAGAAAATGAGGATTACAAGGCCGAAGGGCACAAAGGTTGAAATGAGGGATGCAGTAGTGCCACCAGCAGCAGCCTGATCAGGGGCTCCCATGAGGAGCGGTAATACAAATGTATTCATAGGGTAACTTCCTTATTAAGAGACTTCTCCGTAAAATACCATAGGCACCCGCCTCGGTCAAGGCACAATTTTATACGCCTATAAAACGATAGACTTATTCACCTCTACGGGAAACACACCAAAAAGACGGTCAAAGGGGGAGGTCCTATCATAATTGGTATGAGCCGCCCGATTATAGGCTTCTATTACATAATCCAGCTCTGCAGGATCCTTAGAATAGATGGCAGAACTATAGGCGGCTCTGAAGAGCCCCCGTTCTGCCAGTTCCTTGGTAGTGAGGGACCCGTACTTCCGTTTTGCCTGTCCATCCACCAAAGCCGCAGGGCCGTCGTAACCAATAGTAAAAATAAAATCTGCGCGGGATAGCATAATTCCTCCAAATAAAAAGGACTGCACACACCCCTAGGGCTATATGCAGTCCTTAGCCTAGATTTTGGTCTAGTCTTTGTCAATAAGAGGGAAATCAGTCTACCGGTGAAAAGTCATCCTTTGAGGCACCGCACATGGGGCAAACCCAATCGGCGGGGAGGGATTCAAAGGGGGTACCGGGCTTTATACCGTTGTCCTTGTCGCCTTCTGCGGGATCGTAAATATACCCGCAGACATCACATACATACTTCTTCATGGTGTACTCCTCAGGCCTTCCAAAGGCCATGTAAGTTGCAATATTCCCGGGCTGACACAGCCTTAGCGCTTAGGGTGAACTCGGCCACTGGGGCGTCACCGGGTTTTAAGAATTTGCGATGGGAAACTCCATCGGCGATCAGTTCTATCCATTCGATATAATGCTTTTCTTCCATGGGGTGGGGAACGGAGCCAACCGAAACCTTGTAACCAGTAGCGGTTTTTTCTATAACCGGTACATGTTTTTCCTTGGCCGCATCGGTGGTATTTTCAGTAAGCAGCTTCATAGGTTTGCCACAGCAAACCAATTCGCCGTCACCTGCATGAATTACTTCTACAATGTTGCCACAGAGTTCACACTTATAAATCTGGGATACCTGAGTCATACAATTCTCCTATTAATAATTTTCGCCAAGCACTTCAAAATATGCCTGGGGATGGGCACAGGCGGGACAGGCCTTGGGTGCTTCGGTGCCTTCATAGAGGTAACCGCAGTTCAGGCAGCGCCACACCACCGGTTCATCCTTTTTAAAGACCTTATTTGCATCAATATTAGCCTTGAGTTTTTCATAGCGTTTTGCATGCTGTTTTTCAGCCACCGCAATAGACTCAAATACGGTAGCAATGGCAGAGAAACCTTCTTCCCGGGCAATCTTCGCAAATTCGGGATACATGGTCTGCCACTCATAGTTTTCGCCCCCTGCAGCGGCTAGCAGGTTTTCAGCGGTAGTTCCAATGACCCCAGCAGGGAAGGATGCTTCGACTTTTGCTTCTCCCCCCTCCAGGAATTTAAAAAGCCGTTTCGCATGCTCCTTTTCCTGGTCTGCGGTCTCACTGAAAATGAGTGAAATCTGTATAAAACCCTCTTCTTTTGCCTTGCTGGCAAAATAGGTGTAGCGGTTCCGGGCCTGTGATTCACCAGCAAAGGCGGTGAGCAGATTTTTTTCCGTCCGAGTTCCTTTTAAGCTTGCCATAGCATTCTCCTTGTATTTGATTTTGATGAGAAGATACTATCTATTGTGATATCAAACCTGAATATTTGCAAGTATTTTTTCCATTTTTTTTTAATAATAATTCTTACTTGAGCGTCTTTTAAAATGCAGAATCATGTTGAAAGTTGAACCTTATAAAACAGAGCTATCAGACAGCCTCAATTCGCTCAGTTTAATTGATTTTGATACAGTTTCTTATAGGGTTGCAGGACCGGATTATCCGGGGATAAGGAAAGGGCCTGTTTAAGATAATAGACCGCCCGCCGTTCATCCTTGCGGTTATGGTATATTTCCAGCATACCTATGAGTGCATCAAGA
>Ga0272446_1002381_pt1 | contig 25781 bp, 18 predicted proteins | sample YNPCB0061_FD_194587 | JGI IMG/M metagenome (GOLD analysis project Ga0272446, IMG submission 194587) | Hot spring microbial mat communities from Yellowstone National Park, WY, United States - YNP-CB-006-1 | ecosystem: Environmental > Aquatic > Thermal springs > Hot (42-90C) > Sediment | place...
CACGAGAATCTGCGTAGGCCTCAAATTATAGCACGCTGCGTGCGACAGGGGCGCTTGCAGCGTAGCGGCGGGTCTATTTCATATTGGGGGCGAAGTCACTTTTGTCGCAGGTCATCGCCTCCGGCGGGACGTGGCGCCATGTCACGCCGGAGGCGATGACCTGCGACGGTTGCCCTCAACTTAAAATACACCTGTAGCGGCGTGGCATGGGGCCTACTTCACGTCTGGGGGCAAAATCTGCGGCTTCAACCGCGATTGAAATGAAGAGCTGCGCGATAGCCGCTGTGGCGTGCAGCGGCTATCGCGCGCAGGCAGGGAGGGCAGATGTGGTCAGGCGGGCAACACCTCTCTGGCAGATGGGACGCCATCCTCCTGCAAATGCCGATTCAAGGCGGATAGCAACTCGCTCTGGCTCTGTGCATACTCGATTTGATCGGTGCCGCTGTAGTGCACCACAAACTCCCATGGTGCGTTGGGGCCGACGCGCCAGGCGCGCACGACAAACACATAGTGCTCAACTGGATCAGGTCGTTTCATTGCTCAACTCGAATCTATGGCGTAACAGCATGGAAGCGAACGTGATGGCTTTGGCGTGGCCGCGATCATCATACCGGACGGACGTCAGAAAATCGTCAAATAAATACTGTCTTCCCGGAAGCTCTGGCGCTTCCGTCTTGTGCGCTTTCCGCCAAATTCAGCAATTTCTGACAAAGCCGCTAGAATGAGTGGAAAACCGATTCGCAATCGTTTTCTTGTACTTGCGGCGTGGCTGCCACCAGCCAGCCTACACCAATAAAGGCGCCAGATGTTCGATCTACTCATTCGCAACGGCCTGATTGTTGATGGTCAGAAACGCCCGCGCTACGTCGCCGACATCGGCATCTTGGGGGATCGCATCACGACCATCGATCGCCTGGATCAGGCGGAGGCGCACCAGACGATCGACGCGCAGGGGATGGTGGTTGCACCCGGCTTCATCGACGTGCACACTCACTCCGATGCGATCCTGCTCACGCAGCCACACCTGCTCTCCAAGACGACGCAGGGCTTCACGACCGAATTTCTGATGCTGGACGGCATCTCCTATGCGCCGGTCAGCCGTCAGACGGTGCACGCCTGGATTCAGTATCTGCGCGCGCTCGACGGTCTCCGTTTCGAGCAGTACACAGGCTGGGAGAGCATCGCCGACTATATGCAGTTGTTCGATGGCAAGACGGCGCAGAACGTGGCGACCTTCGTGCCCTACGCCAATGTGCGCACGCTGGCGTTGGGCTTTGGGGCGCGCCAGGCGAACGACTATCAACTTGTCGATCTGCAGAATCTGGTGCGCCAGGGAATGGCGGAAGGCGCCTGTGGCCTCTCCACCGGGCTGGATTATGTGGATGAGTGCTTTGCCTCCACGGACGAACTCGTCTACGCCAGCCAGGGAATGCGCGCAATGCAGGGCGTCTATGTCACCCATGTGCGCTATGCCCGCGGCACGCTGGAGGGAGTCAAAGAGGCGGTCGAAATCGGCAAGCGCGCTGGCGTGCCGGTGCACATTTCGCATCTCAAAGGCGACTCTCAGGCAGAGGTGGAAGCGCTCATCGACTACATCGACCTGGTCGCTGTCAATGAGGTTGACTTCTCATTCGACGTCTACCCGTACATGGGGTCATCCACGATGCTGCAATATCTGCTGCCACCAGAAATCTGGGACAACGGGGTGCTGGCGGCGTATGGCAGGCTGACCGACGCCACCCTGCGCGACCGCTTCCAACGCCGGCTGGAGACGCTCGACCTGGCGCAGATCACGATCGCCTGGACGCCGAGCCGGCACAATCGCTATCTGTGCGGTTCGACGCTGGCGCAATACGTGCGTCGCACCAGGCGCCGCGCTGCCGATGCGCTTTGCGACCTGCTGCTGGAAGAGGCGATGGCGGTGCTGCTGGTCTTCCAGCGCGAAGAGAACGGGCTGGAAGCGGAGTTCATCAGTCATCCCTGCTATATGATGGGCAGTGATGGGATTTTCTTTGCCAACGGCAAGATTCACCCGCGCCAGTATGGTTCTGCGACGCGCCTGCTAGGGCACCACATGCGGCGCAAGCGGCTTTTCTCGCTGGAGGATGCCATCTACAAACTCAGCGGCTTTGCCGCCACCCGCTTCAAGCTCAAGCAGCGCGGCGCGATCCGCAAGGGGTACTATGCCGACCTGGTCATCTTCGACCCAGAGACCGTGCACGACAACGCCACCTTCGACGACCCGCACCAGCTATCAACCGGCATCGAGCATGTGATCGTCAACGGCGTCCCGATTCTGGCGCACGGCAAGCCGATTGCGGGCGCTGTCCCTGGCCGTTATGTACGCTTTGGCATCGAGTAAATCGTCAATCTCTAGCTGCCAATCTTACCAGGAACGATTGGCGGCTGGAGATTGACGATTTTCAATTTCATGAAAGGACATCACCAAATGAAACGGGCATTGATGGTGTGGGGCGGTTGGGAAGGTCACGAACCGCGCCAGTGCGTCAGTATTTTTGCGCCGCTGCTGGAGGCGGCCGGCTTCACGGTGGACATCAGCGACTCGCTCGACGCCTATCTCGACGCCGAACGGCTGCGCAGCTACGCCGTGATCTCACAGGTCTACACGATGAGCACGATCACGTGCGAGCAGGAGCAGGGGCTGCTCGACGCCATCGCCAGCGGCGTCGGCTTTGCAGGCTGGCACGGCGGCATGGCCGACGCCTTCCGCAACAACACCAATTACCAGTTCATGGTCGGCGGGCAGTGGGTGGCGCACCCCGGCAACATCATCGACTACACGGTCAACATCATCAACCATGAAGACCCGATCACAGCCGGGCTGAACGACTTTGCCATGCACTCCGAGCAGTACTACATGCACGTCGATCCATCCAACGAGGTGCTGGCGACCACAACCTTCACCGGCCAGTATTGCCCCTGGATCGATGGCGTGGTGATGCCGGTGGTCTGGAAGCGACGCTGGGGCGCCGGGCGCATCTTCTACGCGTCGGTCGGCCACGTCGCCGCCGACTTCAACGTGCCGGAAGCCAAAGAGATCGTGCGGCGCGGTCTGCTGTGGGCGGCGAAGGAGTTCTAGAACTATGGAAACCAAACCGGTTACGGTCGGCGTCATCGGCTGCGGCAACATCAGCGGCGCCTATATGCGGATGCTCAAGACGCTGCCCAGCGTGCAGGTGACAGCCTGCGCTGACTTGCGCATGGAGGCGGCGCAGGCGTTGGCGGCGCAGCACGGCGTGCCGCGCGTGCTCAGCGTGGTGGAGTTGCTGGCCGACCCCGACATCGAGATTGTGCTGAACCTGACCACACCACAGGGTCACGGCGAGATTGCGCTGGCCGCCCTGACGGCGGGAAAATCTGTCTACAACGAAAAGCCGCTTGCCCTGACGCGCGAGGAGGGACGGCAGATGCTGGCGTTGGCGGCGACGAAAGGTCTGCGCGTCGGCGGTGCGCCAGACACCTTCCTCGGCGGCGGCTTGCAGACCTGCCGTGAACTGATCGACGCTGGCGCCATCGGGACGCCGGTCGCCGCCACCGCCTTCATGATGAGCCGCGGCCACGAACACTGGCATCCCAACCCGGCGTTCTACTACCAGGTGGGCGGCGGGCCGATGTTCGACATGGGCCCCTACTATCTGACCGCGCTGGTGAGCCTGCTTGGCCCAGTGCAGCGCGTCACCGGCGCCACACGCATCACGCGCGCACAGCGCACCATCACCAGCCAACCCCACTACGGCGAGATCATCAACGTCGAAGTGCCGACGCACGTCACCGGCCTGCTCGACTTTGCCGCCGGCCCGATCGGCACGATCATCACTACCTTCGATGTGCAGGCGTCGACGCTGCCCTGGATCGAGATCTATGGCACGGCGGGCACGCTGGCTGCGCCTGACCCAAACACCTTTGGCGGGCCTGTGCGACTGCGCCTGACGGGTGACAGCGTATGGCAAGAGATCCCGGTCACGCGTCCTTACACCGAGAACAGTCGCGGGCTGGGGCTGGCGGATATGGCCGAGGGGCTGCGCTCCGGGCGGCCACATCGCGCCAACGGCGAGCTGGCCTACCACGTGCTCGACATTATGCACGCCATCCACGACGCTTCGGCGGCGGGGCGTCACGTGCAGTTGGAAAGCACCTGCACACGCCCAGAGGCAATGCCGGCCTGAGCAACCACATCTCTGCAACAAAATTGCCTTTGTCGCAGAGATGCAGAGCGACCAAATCGTTCGCAGCGAAAGAGATTCTCTCCACGAACGATTTGGTCGCTGCTGGCGCTTCCGGTACACTGGCTAAACTTTGAGACGTGTGAAAGGTGCAGGTGTTTCGTGTTCGAGCTGGTCTTTCTTGGCACGTCGGCTTCGGCGCCGTCGGTGCAGCGTGGGCTTTCTTCAGCGTTGGTGATGGCGAACGAGCATCGCTTTATGATCGACTGCGGTGAGGGCACACAGCGTCAATTGCTGCGCACCGGTCTGGGCTTCCGACGCCTGGACAAGATTCTGCTGACGCACGGCCATCTCGACCACATCCTGGGGCTGGGTGGGCTGGCTTCGACGCTGGGACGCTGGGAGGCGCTGGAGGAGCTCAACATCTACGGCGGCGCCATGACGCTGGCGCGCGTGCACATGCTCATGGAGGTCGTCTTCGGGGTGGGGCAGATCCCCAATTCTGGCGTCACGCTCAACCTGCTCGAGCCGGGCGTGATCTTCGAGGACAAGCACTTCAGCCTGACGGCTGTGCCAGTGCAGCATCGGGGTCCCGATTGCTTCGCCTTTCTCTTCGAGGAGAAGGCGCGGCGCCCCTTTCTGGCGGAGCAGGCGGAGGCGTTAGGCATTCCTCACGGCCCGGTGCGTCGCGACCTGGCGCAAGGGTTGCCAGCCACGCTGCCAGATGGCCGCGTCATCGATCCGGAGATGGTGCTTGGCCCGCCGCAACGCGGCGCCCGCCTTTTCTTCGCCGGCGATGTGAGCCACACCGGGCCGTTGCACAAACCCGCTACGGACGCCGACCTGCTCGTGGTGGAGGCGACGTATCTGGAAGCCGACAAGGAGCTCGCCAGGCAGCACGGCCACATCACCGCAGCGGCGGCGGCGCGGCTGGCGCGCAACGCCAACGTCCGCCAGCTTGTGCTGCACCACGTCAGCCGACGCTACACCACGCAACAGGTGCTCGAAGAGGCGCAGGCGATCTTTCCGGCGACGCTCGTTGCGGGCGATCTCGACAGCTTCAGCGTGCACAAGGATAAGCCGGTCACAACCCGTAATCTGCGCCAGCGCTGACGACGCCCGTTGCCCAGGCGTCGCGCACACGTTTGCACCGCTTTCTCATCGTTGTTCTCATCGTCGTTCTCATCGTTGTTCTCATCGTTCATCCAGCCGATAGGCGGCGTCCAAAATCTCAACAACGTGCAGCACGCGTGCGTCCAACCTACGTTGCGCCGCACCCGCGCGCATCTGGATCATACAGCCCGTGTTGGCGGAGGCGATCACGGCGGCGCGGGTGGCAGTGGCATTGTCGAGTTTACGCGCCAGCAACAGTTGCGCCATCTCTGGCTGCACGATGTTATACGTGCCAGCGCTGCCGCAACACATGCTCGATTCCGCCATTTCCGCAAAGTCCAGCCCAGGGATCGCCGCCAGCACCTTGCGCGGCTGGCTGGTGATCTTCTGCCCGTGCGCCAGGTGACATGGCTCCTGATAGGTGACGCGCCACGGCAGGGGCGACTGCGGCGGCTTCGGCCCCAGCTCCGCCAGCAGCTCCGTGATATCGCGCGCCTTTGCCGCCACTGTCGCCGCCCGCGCCGCATAGACCGGGTCGTCGCGCAGCAGGTGGCCGTACTCCTTGATGTGGTGCGAACAGCCCGCCGCGTTGACCACGATGACGTCCGCGCAGGCTGCCTCCAGCGCGTCGATGTTGCGCCGCGCCAGCGTCTGCGCCCGCGCCAGCTCGCCGCCATGTTGATGCAGCGCGCCGCAGCACTCCTGCCCGATGGGCAGCACGACCTCGCAGCCATTGACGCGCAGCGCGTGGATCGTTGCCGCGTGCACATCGGCGAAGGCGATGCTCTGCACACAGCCGGTCAACAGCGCCACGCGCAGCGCGGGCTTGCTGCCATCGGTTGTCAAAGGCGGATAGACGCTGCCATCCGGCTTCACAAAATGGTCGTCGATGTGCGGCAGCAGTTGCTCGACGCCCTCCATCCCCAGCAGCCGCAGCACCCCCAGCCTGCGCGCCAGCCACTGTAAGCCGCTGCGCTGATAGAGCCAGAGGCTACGCGCAAAGAGGCGCACGCGCCCGATGCTCATGAACAGCCACTGGAAGACCACTCCCTCGATCAGGCGGCGCAGCAAACGCTTCTGACGCACGGCCGCCGCCTGCGCGCGCCCCGCCTCGTGCAAATGGCCGTATTCCACGCCCGACGGGCAGACCGCCTGGCACGCCAGACAGCCAAGGCAGAGATCCATCTGTTGCAGGAAGGTGGGCGCAGTCGCCGCCAACCTCCCTTCACCGACTGCGCGCATCAAAGCAATGCGTCCGCGCGGAGAAGCTGGCTCCAGGTGCAGCAACGAGTAGGTCGGGCACGACTCCAGGCAGAGACCGCAGCGCACGCACGCGTCGTAGAGTTCGGCGCTGGGCGCTTCAACGCCCGCCAGTTGCAGGAAATCATGGAATTTGTTCGCTGCGCCGACCGGCGGCTGTACGCTAGTTGACATGGAGCACCTCCGTTCTCACCGTTTCCGTTGCGGCGCCGGCCTGCGCTGCGGTGCGCAGCAGGCTGGCTGAGACCAAGTCGCGCCCCACATTGAGGATGCCGTGCGGATCGAAATGCTGCTTGAGCCGCTGCATCACGCCGAGCGCCGAGGGCGCCGTCCCCCACAGGTCGAGCTCTGTTTTGAGCGCTTCAGGCGCAGCCGCCACGATTGTCTGCGGCCAGCGCCCCCGCCAGCGCACAATCAACCTGGACATCTGCTCCGCCGGCCCGGTCAACCGCAGCCAGAGCACCCCACTCGCGGCATCGGCGAGCACCGACACCCCAAGCCTCTCCGCATCGCACGCTGCCGTCATTGCGGCCAGCGTCGCAGCGGTATCGCCCGCGTGCACATTCACCCGCAACAGCACCTCCCCGGCGCCGCTGACCGCCATCTGGCTGAAGTCAGTCAGCATCGGCCAGGAGGCCGCGACGACAGCGTCATCGAGCATGGCGACGGTGGCGCCGTTGGCGGCTTGCATCCACGCCGCAATCTCGTTCACCTGTCGCGCCACAGCCGCATGGCGCCCGTCGCAGCGCACCAGCAGCCGCCAACGCCGCAGACTTGCCGCTGCTGCCGGCGTCGGGTCGAGCGCAGCGTCAAAGAGCAGCACCGCCGCCGGTTGCAACCGCGCACCGAGCAGCCGCTGCACCATGCCATCGGCATCCTGTGGCGTGGCAAACGCGCCCACTACGGCTGCACTGGTTTCAGGACGCGGATGCAGCTTGAAGATCAGCGAGGTGAGCACGCCCAGCGCGCCCAGCGCGCCATATTGCAGCCGCGCCAGGTCGTAGCCGGCCACATTCTTGACCACCATCCGTCCACGGCGGAAGCTGCGCCCATCCGCGCGCACAACCTGCACGCCGAGCAGCAAATCGCGCGCCGTGCCATAGGCAAGCCGGCGCAGCCCAGTCGCCGGCGCACCCGCTGCGACGATGCCGCCGAGCGTGGCGCGCCCCGCCAGCGGCGCGTCCAGCGGCAACATCTGTCCTGCCGGCGCCAGCGCAGCGTTGACCTCAGCCAGCGTTGCGCCTGCCTGCACCGCCAACGTCAGGTCGGAAGGGTAGTGCGCCTCGATGGCGTTGAGCCTCTCCAGGCTGAGCGCCAGGTCGTAGCCCGCCAGTGCGCCGCCCAGCAAGCGGCAGGTGTTGCCGCCGATTGGCGTCACGTGCAGACGCGCTTCGTCGGCGTAGCGCAGCACAGCGGCCACCTCCTCAACCGCGCCCGGCCGCACCACCAGACGCGGCAATCGGTCGCCGACGGCGTAGCGCGCCGCGTCCACCGCAGAGATAGCCTCCGCCCCGACCAGCCGCGTGAGAGCAGTCGTCAGGGCGTCGTCGCTGAGCGCCTTGTGCACAATGCTGGCAGGCGCATGGCCGTTGTGTGCGCCGCCCACGCCCGTGGAGGGCAGGTTGTGGACCTGCGCACCTGGCTGGTAGAAGCGCGGGAAGATTTTGCCGGGATTGAGCCGCCCCTCTGGGTCAAAGCTTATTTTGACCGCCCACATGGCGTCGAGGTCGTCCTGGGTGTAGAGCAGCGTCATGGTATCTTGCTTTTCCGTGCCGATGCCATGTTCGCCAGAAACGACCCCGCCGACTTCGACGCACTTTTCCAGGATTTCGGTCGCCGCCAACCGTGCGCGTGTCACGGCGTCCTGGTCGCGGCGGTCGAAGAGGATGGTCGGGTGGATGTTGCCGTCGCCAGCGTGAAAGAAGTTGCCGATCGGCAGGCGATGGCGCGCGGCTGCCTCTTCGACGAAGGCCATCACCTCCGGCAGGCGATGACGCGGTACGACGCCATCTTCCAGGAAGTAGCTGGGTGCAATCCGCCCCATGGCGCCCAGCGCGCTCTTGCGTCCCAGCCACAGCGCCGCGCGCTCGGCGGCGGTGGCGGCCAGGCGCACCTCGCTCGCGCCGTGCGCCCGGCAAATATCGGCGATGCGCGCCATCACTGCGTCGAGACCGTCGGCTATGCTCTCGACCTCGATCAGCAGCACGCCGCCAACGTTGGTGGGGTAGCCAGCGTGAACAGCCGCCTCCACTGCCTGGCAGACCTTGCCATCCATCATCTCCATTGCCGTCGGCACAATGCCCGCCGCAATCACCGCGCTCACCGCAGCGGAGGCGTCCTCGATGGTGGGGAAGGCGACCAACAGCGTGCGCACTGCCTCCGCCTGCGGCATGAGCTGCACCGTCGCTGCCGTCACAATGCCGAGCGTGCCTTCCGAGCCAACGAGCACTCCGGTCAGGTCGTAGCCGTAAGCGTCAGCCAGCGCGCCGCCGGTCTGCACCACCGCGCCGTCGGACAGGACGACCGTGAGCCCCAGCACATGATTGAGCGTCACGCCGTGCGCCAGGCAATGCGGCCCGCCTGCATTCGAGGCGATGTTGCCGCCGATCGTGCTTGTGCGCCCGCTGCCAGGGTCCGGTGCGTAGGTCAACCCTACCCGATTGGCGGCGGCGACGAGGTTTTGGTTGACGACGCCCGCCTCCACCACGGCGCGACGATTGGCGGCGTCCACGGCGTGGATCGTGCGCATGCGCGTCAGCACCAGCAGGATGCCGCCGTGCAATGGCAGCGCGCCGCCGGAAAGCCCTGTGCCGGCGCCCCGCACCACCAACGGCGCCTGCGCCGCAGCCGCCAGCCGCACGATCTGGCTCACCTGTTGCGTCGTCGTCGGCAGCGCCACCACATCGGGCGTATGCACGTCGAACGAGGCGTCGTATTCGTAGACCAGCTTCTCATCCGGCGTCGCCAGCACCCCATCTGCACCCACAATCGCTTGCAACGCATGGATAAGCTGTTCGTGGTTCATAGCATCGCTCCCCCGCCCATCGAGCAAAATTTGGAGACTGAGCCTCATTGTCCTGCATCGTTGCTCAATCTCCAATCGCGCTCTCTCCGATCTCGATTTGCTACTTTGCCGCCATCAGTTGCGTCGCCATCGCCGCCGTCACCGGGTCGGTCACCTGGAAGAGATTGATGAGCACCAGGCCGATCAGACCGGCGAGCGCCACGTAGTAGAGCGTCGGCAGCGCTGTCTTGCGCAGGGTGACGCCCTCCTTGCCCAGCAGCCCCACTGTCGCCGATGCCGCCACCACGTTATGGATGGCGATCATATTGCCCGCCGCCGCGCCGACCGATTGCAGCGCCACGATCAGCGCGCCGGAGATCATCAGTCGCTCCGCCACACCGTACTGGAAGAGGCTGAACATCAGGTTGCTCACGGTGTTGCTGCCGGCGATGAACGCGCCCAACGCGCCGATCGTCGGTGCAAAGAGCGGCCAGATGGCGCCGACGTTGACCGCCACCCATTCCGCCATCGCCACCGGCATGCTGGAGTAGCCCAGGTCGTTGACGCCCGAATTGATGTAGACGCGCACCATCGGCACCGTGAAGATAAGCACGAAGCCCGCACCCAGAATCACCTTGCTTGAATCGCGCACAGCGCTGCCCAGCCCTTTGGGCGACATGCCGTGCACCAAATAGGTGATCAGCACAACCACAATCAAAATCGTTCCGGGCAGATAGAGCGGCGTGGTCGAGGCGGCGATGCCAGTGCCGAAGATGTCGCCCCACTTCAGCGCGTAGCTCTTGAGGAAAGCGCCGACGGGCAACGATGGCAGACGGGTGATCACCAGGAAGAGCGCCACCAACAGGTAGGGAACCCATGCCTTCCACACCGGCATTGTCCTGGCTGTGAGATTGTCGAGTTTGATCTCAAGCTGACCCAACCATTCGCTGCTCCACTCCTCGACTGGCGCAAAGTCCCAGGTGTCTCTGGGCGTCAGGAAGCGCTTGCTGGCGGCGAAGGTCATGATCCCTAACCCAATCAACGAACCGAGCAGCGACGGGAACTCCGGCCCCAGGAAATAACCGGTGAGCATGTAGGGCACGGTGAAAGCCAGACCGCCCATCAGGGCAAAAGGCAAGATCGACAACCCTTCGCTCCAGGAGCGATTTTTGCCAAAGAAACGCGTCATCATCATGATCATCAGCAGCGGAATGAGCGTCCCGACGACTCCATGCACCAACGCCGCCCGCACGGTGACGAGCTGCAAATACTGGTTCATGTCCATGCTCGCCAGCGCCAACTGTGCATTGACCTCGGCGCTGTCCAGACCGCCGCGCACGCCCACCAGGATCGGCGTGCCAACGGCGCCGAAGGTGACCGGCGTGCTCTGGATCATCATGCCGAGCATCACCGCCGCCATCGCCGGGAAGCCGAGCGCCACCATCAATGGCGCCGCGATCGCCGCCGGAGTGCCGAAGCCTGCCGCGCCCTCGATAAACGAACCGAAGAGCCAGGCGATGATCACTACCTGCACGCGACGATCGGTGCTGATATTGGCGAAACCGCGCCGGATCGCCGCTACGCCGCCGGAGTATTTGAGCGTGTTGAGCAGCAAGATGGCGCCAAAGATGATGAAGAGGATATCGAAGGTCATCACCAGCCCTTGCAATGTTGAGGCGGCCACGCGCGCCGTCGACATACCCCAGAAACCAACTGCGATCACGACTGCAATCACATACACCACCGGCATGGCGCGGCGCGCGGGCCAGCGCAACCCCACCAACAAAATCGCCGCCGCCAGAATCGGCATAACCGCCAACAACGCCTGAAGACCGAGATCCATGTGGATGCCTCCTTTGAAGCCTGCAACAGATTCACTTGTGTGAAACGGGAAGTGTTGTCTGTCAGCCTACTGCATCGCAGTTGGGAGTGCTATCGTTCCAGGCGAGGAAGTTGACGGAAAAACGAGGGGGAACGAACGAGAAAAGAACGATGCCCATCACCGGTGCGACCGATATAACACACTCCATCGGTCGCACCGGTGACAAGGATTCAACCACTAAACGCTAAATGTGCCCGCCTGCCAGTTTCTTCGCAGGTTGCGCCGTCCAACCATGCGCCTTGTAGAGGAAGGCGCCCAGTGCAACGAGCGCCAACAGCAAGCCGATCACGACTGCCATGTTGTACGGAATACCCAATCCGATCGGCGAATACAGGATGAAGGTGAAGCTGACCGCGCTCATGAACGTTGCAGGCAGCGAGGCGATCCAGTGATACTTCGCCCGTTCATGCTGCACCAGCCAGATTGCGCCCGCCCACAGCCCCAGCATCGCCAGCGTTTGATTCGCCCAGCCGAAATAGCGCCAGATGATGTTGAAGTCAACCAGTGAAATCGCATAGCCCAGGACGAAGAGCGGAACAGCCAGCAGCAGCCGTTTGCCAATCTCGCGCTGGCTGAGCTTGAATGACTCCGCCAGAATCAGGCGCATGCTGCGGAAGGCGGTGTCGCCGCTGGTGATCGGCAGAATGATGACGCCCAGGATCGCCAGCGCACCGCCGATCGGCCCCAGCAACGTGCGCGAAACTTCATTCACCACCGCCGAGGGCGAACCGGCTGCGATCACGCTGTTCATCGCTTCCGGCGATGGATAGAACGACAGCCCCACCGTCACCCAAATCAGCGCAATGATGCCCTCGGCAATCATGGCGCCGTAGAAAACGAAACGACCGTTGACTTCGCTCTTCATGCAGCGCGCCATCAAAGGCGACTGCGTCGAGTGGAAGCCGCTGATGGCGCCGCAAGACAGCACGATGAAGAGCAGCGGCCAGAGCGGCAGCCCATCTGGATGCACATTGGCGAAGAAATTCTGGTTGGGAATGATCTCGTAACCGCCCAGGAACAGCCCGCCCGCGATGCCAATTGTCATGAAGAGCAACAATGCCCCGAAGACCGGGTAGATGCGCCCGATAATCGTGTGGATCGGCACCACTGTCGCCAGGAAGTAGTAGCCGAAGATCAGCGCCACCAACAACGTGGTTTCCATGCCGGTCAGCCCGCTCAGCAACTTTGCCGGGCTGAGGACAAAGACCACACCCACCAGCAAGAGCAGCAACAAAGAGAAGAAGCGCATGACATAGCGCGCCGGCATCCCCAGCGCGTCGCCGACGATCTCCGGGATGCTTTCACCCCGATTGCGCACCGAGACCATCCCGCTCAAGAAGTCGTGCACGGCGCCAGCAAAGATCGAGCCAAAGACGACCCACAAGAGCGCCTGCGGCCCGTAGAGTGCGCCAAGAATCGGCCCGAAGATCGGCCCGATGCCGGCAATGTCGAGCAACTGAATCAAGAAAACCTTCCACGTCGGCATCGCCACATAGTCGACGCCATCTTTCTCTGTGTAGGCGGGCGTCGGTCGGTTGCGGTCGATGCCAAAGACCGATTCAACGAATTTACCATAAACCAGGTAGCCCAGAACGAGCAGCACCACACAACTGATGAAAAGCAGCACAGTTTTTCTCCTTTGGACGATCAATAGACGATCAAACAATGTACGGAAATGGGAAGAATCCACCAACACTGCTGTAATGGTAGCAAATTGTGAAAATGTTCACAATCGTTCTCTGGGCAATACCGTCAGCAAGAAAGAAGGATTCGCGAGGGGTGCAGCCGCGCCGAAGAACTAGTTCGTGCGCTCCTGGCGGCTGTTTAGTAAGGTCGCTTTTGACGCAGAGCCGCGGGGACGCAGAGGTTCGCAGAGGGACAACAGTGCAGTTTCCAGGGCGCTTTCTCTACGTTTCTCTGCATCTCTGCGTCAAATCAGGTGACTTTGCAAACAATTTCTTAGCGACGCCGCGCCAGCCGCGCCGCCTCTCGCCGATTGTTCACGTGCAGCTTGGAGAGAATGCTGCGCACGTGCGCCTTGACGGTGTACAGGCTAATGTCCAACGCACGCGCGATCTCCTTGTCAGCCATACCCTGGGCGAGCAGATTGAGAACTCCCTGCTCGCGGTCGGTCAGCGAGGCGAAGGCGTCTTCATCGGTCAGGGCAGCAGGATAATGGGTGGTGAAGCGCCGGAACTCCGCCATCATCAGCGCTGCGATTTCTGGCGTCACCGCAGCTTCTCCGCGTGCGGCGGCGCGGATCATCTCCACCAGTTCGTGCGCACGGATCGTCTTGACCAGATAGCCCTGCGCGCCGTTGCGAATCGCCTCAAAGATGCGTTCTTTCTCGTCGCGCATGGTCAGCATGACGATGGCTGTATCGGGCAGCGCCTGATGAATCAACTTCGTTGCCTCTAGGCCATCGGTTCCAGGCATGTTGATGTCCATCAGCACGACTTGCGGACGCAGCTCTTGCGCCATCACCAGACCCTCCAACCCGTCGCCGGCTTCACCCACGACTTCGATGTCGGGCTGGCTGCGGATCACGCTGGTCAAACCATCGCGGAAGAGATCGTGATCGTCGACGACCAGCACGCGGATTTTATTGGTGGCAGTCATGCACTCACCTCGTTGCAGCGTTCTTGTTGCTTGCCAGGTTCACGCGTCATGCGTCACTCGTCACGAATGACGCATGACGCGTGACGGTTAGCAATAGGAGCAGCCTATCCAGTACACGTGGGCGCCAATAAGCTGCTGGCTGCGTGTCACGTGTTGCGTGTTCCGTCTCGCTACGGAACACGCAGTACGCAACACGGACGCCATTGGTCTGTTTAAGCCCATGTGTACTAGAGATCACTCATAGCGGCGGATGTCAGCGGCCAGGTCACCTCAATGGTGGCGCCACAGCCAGGCGCGCTGTTCACCCGCAGCGCACCGCCGAGACGCGCCGCGCGCGCCGCCATCACGCGCAGGCCGAAATGTTTGCGTTCTGAGCCGGGCGGCTGTGCAGGATCGAAGCCATCACCATCATCTTCGATGGTCAAAATGGCGAGGTCAGCCTGCCGCCGAAAACGCACGACGGCGCGCTGGGCGTGGCCGTGACGATGTGCGTTGCGCAGCGCCTCGCCAACAATGCGCGCCAGCTCGGTGGCTGCCTCGCCCGCCAGTGGCATCTCCCTGGCGCCATCCAGGTGCAGGTCGACTTGCAGGGGCAGCTCGCGCCGCAGCGCGTCCACCTCTTCACGCAGCACCCGCTCCAGCGCTGCGGCGGCTGGCATGGGGCTCTGCAGTTGGCTGATCAGGCTGCGAATTTCCCTGGACAACTCGTCGAGGACGCGGCGCTGTTGTGCGATGCGCTGGCGAATCTCATCCGGGCGCAGAAAGTTGATCTCGGTTTCCAGCACGTCGGTCTGCAGATAGAGGTAGCCGATCATCTGGGCGGCGCGATCGTGGATGTCGGCAGCGAGGCGCTCGCGTTCCTGCACGGCCGCCATCGTCTGCGCCTGTGCGCGCACCTGTTCAAGCAAAGTCAAATTGTCGAGCGTCAACGCAATCTGCTGGCCGATCGACTCCGCCAGCGCCACCACCTCTGGGCTGAAATCCTGGGAGCTCTGACTGAAGACGCCGAGCACGCCGAGCGCCCGCCCTTGCACGCGCAACGGCACCGCGGCAAAGCCATGCAAGCCGCGTTCACGCACTGCGGCGCGCGCCAAACGCGGGGACTGGGTGATGTCCTGCAGCGCTATCGGCACGCCTGAAAGCTGAACCTGGCTGAGCAGCCCTTCGCCCCGCTGATAATGACGTAGCGCCGCCTCCATCTCTGCATCGAAGCCAGCGCTGGCTGCCAGATCGAGGTTGTCAGCAGCGTCCGCCATCCAGATGCCGCCCATCTGAGCATTCATCACGCGCAGCGCCTGTATCAGCGCGGTGTGCAACAGCTCGCGTTGCGACTGGGTGCGGCTGGCGAGGGCAACCACTTCTGAAAGCGCCGATAGCTCCTGCGTGCGCTGCGCCACGCGGCGTTCGAGTTGAGCGGCGGCCTCCGCCAATTCGTCGCGCGACCGTTGCAGATGTTGGCGCATCGACTCGAAGTTGGCTGCCAGCACCCCCAGCTCGCCAGTGGCGTGGACTGCGACTGGCGTGGTCAGGTCGCCAGCCGCAATGGTGCGCGCGGCGTTCACCAGCGCATCGACCGGTCGCAACATGCGCCGTGCAATCCAGAGTACAGTGATCGACAACAGCGCCGCCAGCAACAGCGCCGCCACCAGCCCGCCCGAGGTGACGCGTGCAGCCGGCGCCAGCACCTCTGCTTCAGGCAGCAGGGAAAGCACTGTCCAGTTGCGGCGAGCGAGCCGCGCGGCGCTCACGTACACGCGACGACCGTCACTGCTCAACTGTTCGATTTGCAAGGGTGGCAGCGGATCGCGGCGGATGTCTTCCCACAGGGTGAGGCTGGCGGTGTCGTGAATTTGGGAAAGGGCGCCAAAGCGACCGCTGACCTGGAGCGTCCGCCACGCTTCTGGGGTCAGCGGCGCCAGGCTGCGAAAGATCAGGTTGCGGTCACGGCCATGCGCCAGGCGAATTCCCCAGCCATCGACCACCAGAGCGTAGCCATCCTGCCCGACGCGCACACGCTCGACGCGCTGCCAGAGCGCTTCCAGCGAGACCGTCACGGCAATGACAGCCACCTGCTGCGGTGCACCGTCTTGACTGCGGCGCACATCGGCGGTCACCGGCGCCGCCAGCCAGAGCATCGGCTGACCATCCAGCGCCGACAATCCTGGATCGGACATGGAGGGGCCTTCTGCAAGCGCTTGCTGAAAGAAAGGATGATCGGCGAAGTTGCGCCCGATGTAGCCGCCCTCAGTCGCCACCAGCACCTCGCCCATCAGGTCGAGCAGCAACACGGCGCGATAGGCAGGATCAGAAGCAAGGAAGTTGGTGAAATCAGCCAGGGTGGGGGTGAAAAGCGCCGAGCGCTGCGTTGAAGTGGCGGTGGCGAATTGTTGCACCGAGCGGGCTGTCGCCAGGTTAATGATGCGCGCAAGTTCGCTGTCGATATAGTTGTCGAGTGAGCGCGCCAGCTCCTGCGTGACATTGATCAGGTTTTGCGTTTGCAGCGTCTCGATCTCGCGCTGGTTCTCACGGCTCAGGTTGAAAAAAAGCAGTGCGATCGCCAGCGCAGCCACAAGCAGCATCGGTGCAGTCAGACGAACCGAGAGCGGCGCACGCCGCCGCCAGCGACGCAGTGCGTTCACGGGGCGTCCTCCAAGGCGTGGGCATCGCCGTCGAAGAAGGCGCGTGGCGTCGCTGCACCCGCCATCATTTGCACAATGGCGACCCGATGCAAGCCGTCGCCGTTGACGTCGAACCGATATTCTCCCTGCGCCCCACGGAACGGCATCTGGCGGATCAGTGCGCTCAACTCGCGGCCTCTGGCCTCCGGGTTGCGACGCCAGCGATCCGCCAGCAGCCAGATTGCGTCGTAGACCCACGCAATGTAGGTGTCGGGCTCGAAGCCGAAACGTGCGTAGAAGCGTTCCACAAAGCCATCGCCGTCGGGTGCGCCGCGCAGCAGCGCGTCCGTCACGACGTAGATGCCATCCTGCGCCTCTGCTGCAATGTTGTGGGCGGGCACCGTGGCGCCGCCGGGTGAAGTGATGACGGTGGCGGCGACATTCCAATAGCGCAGGCTGCGCAACAGCCTGCCCACATCCGCGCCATTGGTGCCGTAGACAAGCACGGTGTCGACGCCAGCGTCAGCCAGCTCACGGGCGATTGCATCCATCTCCAGCGCGCCGGTGACGTAGCCAATCTCGATGGTTGGGGTGAGCGTGTGGGCGGCCAGTTCCAGCCGAATGCGTGCGGCGCCGCCGCTGCCAAAGGCATCCGTGTCGTGCACAACGCCAATGCGCTGGCTGTTTAGCCGTTCGAGGGCGAAGGCGACCATCGCCGCTGCGGTCACCTTGTCACTGGGGCGCATCCGGAAGAGATTGGCGTCGCCGAGTTCGGTCAGCGTGGCATTGGTGGCGCCAAGGAACATCGGCAGATCGTGCTTGCGGTGTTCGGGCACGACATGCACTGCGTAGGCCGATTTGAAGGGGCCGATCAGGGCGTCGAGGCCATCTTCAGCCACTGCAACCTGGTATTGCTGCAACGCCACGTCGGGGCTCGAACGCACGTCGCGCACAATTAAGTCGAAGGGTTTGCCAGCCACGCCGCCGGCAGCGTTGATCTCTTCCACGGCCAGTCGCGCCGCGCGCAAGGTGAGATCGCCGATCTGCGCGCCGTCGCCTGTCACTTCCGTTTGCAGACCAATGCGATAGGCGCTCACTGCTGGCACTTCGTCGAGGACGCTGCTCGTAAAGCCAGTGGCGCTGTCCAACAGCGCGGGGGAGGTCGGCTGCGTGCAACTGGTCAACAAAACCAGAATCGCCACCGCCGTGATCCCAAACCGGTGTCTGCATGTACGCCAGGCGCTTCTAAAGCGCCGACTGCAAAAGGTTGCCTTTACCATGGCTTGCACTTGCCGGGTGACTCCTGTGAGGGGCACAGTATACATCCGAGGAAAATACTTTTCCTAATCGCCAATTTGCCACAAGGCGCACCTCTGAAGCTGCGTGTAGCCTGTCCATTTTGACAGAGAAGCGCCGAGATGCAGAGATGCGCCGGGCAATCAACTGAGAAATGCAAATGGCTGATGCGCCCGTTTGACAAGAGCTGGAACAAGACTTAGAACATCTTTGCGTCACAATGAGCAATAGGACTTACGCACTTGGCTAAGCAACCTTCCCGGAAGCTGGGAGCTTCCGGGAAGGTGACACACTAGAATCTGCGTAAGTCCTGTGAGCAATTTGCCAACGGACGCCAGCAGACGGTGAACATGAGCCAGTCACGCGTCGCCGAATCTCCAATCTCAATATTTCTCAACCTCTTATCACGAAGTGAGTCAATCTTGTCTGAACTACTTTCATCTCTCACGCCCTGGCAATGGCTGTTGGCGGCGTTGGGCGCGTATCTGGTCGGCATCTCCAAAACAGGGGTGGCGGGTTTGGGTGTTCTTGCGGTGGCGCTCTTTGCCAGCGCCCTGCCCGCGCGTGAATCGACCGGCATTGTGCTCATCATCCTGATCGCGGCGGACATCGTGGCGGTCATCAGCTATCGCCGGCAGGCAAGCTGGCCGCATCTGATGCGCCTCTTTCCGTGGGCGGCGGCAGGCATCATCTCTGGTTTCCTGATCATGGGGCGCATCGATTCCGTCACCACGCAGAAGTTGATCGGCGCCATCCTGGTCGTCATCACCCTGATCCACTTCTGGCGACGCATGCGCAGACAGGCGTTTGCGGCGCTGGAAGCGGAGGCGAAGCCGCATCCACTGCTGGCGGCGCTCACTGGCGTCAGCGCTGGCTTCACCACAATGGTCGCCAACGCTGCGGGGCCCATCATGATCATCTACCTGCTGGCAATGCGCCTGCCCAAGCTCATCTTCATGGGCACCTCCGCCTGGTATTTCTTCACCCTGAATCTTTTCAAGACGCCATTCTCCTACAGCCTGGGGCTGATCAACGCCGACTCGCTGCCCATCAGCCTGCTGCTGGCGCCGATCGCGGTCGCCGGTGCACTGACGGGCCGGGCGCTGATCCACCATATCAACCAGCAGCTCTTCGAGTTGCTGGCGCTGGTGCTGACGCTGATTGCAGGGATCAGGTTGCTGGTAGGGTGAACCGAGCGTGTTACGTGCTGCGTGTTACGTGCTGCGTGTTGCGTGCTGCGTGTTACGTGCTGCGTGTTCCGTCTCGTCACGCAGCACGCAATCAGCGACTTATTTGCGCTCACATGCACCAGCCTGACAGCACAGGCGCTTACCCCGGCGGCCACCGCCCCAGTTCAGGGCGCGCCGCCAGCAATTCCCATCGAGGTTGAAGAGACTGAAATTGGGATTACGCAGACTCTAGTGTGTCACCTTCCTGGAAGCTCTCAGCTTCCAGGAAGGTTGCCGAGCTAAATGCGTAAGTCCTATGAAATTCAGCGCCGTTTGCATTCCGCGCAGCTTCAGCGGATCATAGCGGTGACAGCAGTACGCGCGCAGTTGCCGCGGACACAAAAAACGAACAAATGAACATCACTGAACACTTGACACGAGCCAGGGATTGTGCTATCCTTGATTTCGGTCAAATGTTCAGTGGTGTTCACATGAACAAAAAGGGCGCCACCATGACCGACAACACGCTTCTGTACAAAATTGCCAAAGCCTATTACGAAGATGGATTGACCCAGGATCAGATCGGCAAGCGCTTCGGCTTGTCGCGGATCAAGGTGTCGCGGCTGCTGCAACAGGCGCGACAGAACCGGGTCGTGCAGATCACGATCACGCCGCCGATGGACTCCTTTGGCGACCTGGAGCGCGAACTGGAAGCCGCCTACGGTCTGGACGAAGTTCTGGTCGTCGCCGCGAACAGCAGCGCGCAGCACGAGGTGGCGCCACGGTTGGGTGTGGCCACGGCGGGCTACCTGGCGCGTTGTCTGGGCGACCAACAGGTGCTTGACCTGAGTTGGGGTTCGACCTTGCTGGCGGTGATCGAGGCGCTGGCGCCACAGAGCCTGCCCGATCTGCGCGTGGTGCAGATGCTCGGCGGTCTGGGGCGGGCGGAATCGGAAACCTACGGCGCTGACCTGACCATGCGCATGGCGCAGACGCTCGGCGCACGGATGCGGTTGCTGCCCTCGCCGGGCATCGTGTCGAGCAAGCTGGTGCGCGACGCATTGCTGGAGGACGCCAATATTGCCGAGACGCTGGCGTTGGCGGCGCGCGCTGAACTGGCGCTGGTCGGCATCGGCTCGCCACAGCCGGGGTCCGTCATCCTGGAGGCGGGCATCCTCAAAGAAAGCGACCTGGCGGAACTGCGCGCACAGGGCGCGGTTGGGGACATTGCGTTGCGGTTTTTCGACGAGAACGGCTGTGCGATCGATCACCCGATCAACGACCGCATCATCGGGCTTGACCTGACGCAGATCAAGCAGATTCCCAGGGTCATCGGCGTTGCGGGCGGCGATGGCAAGTACGAGGTCATCCGCGGGGCAGTGCGCGGACGGCTGATCGATGTGTTGATCACGGATGAATTCACGGCCACCCGACTCTTGCGGGAAAAGACACCGGACAGGCTGCCCATTCCTGCCTGACGAGCATTTTCCTGATAACCGCCCGGTGGCCGCAACAAGTGCATAGTCTCAAGCCTCATCAAGAGTCAAACGAAAGCGAGCGCTTGTATGGAACTGTTGGGTCACCTGCGGAAACGCCAGGCGGAGGGTCGCCCCATCCGCGTGGGGTTGGTCGGTTGTGGTCAGGAAGGGTCGGGCATGGTGCATGTCACGCGGCAGATGGCGGGGCTGGAAACCTTCGCCATCGCCGACATCGACATTGCACGCCCGCTGCAAGTTCTGCAACATCTAGGCATTCCACAATCATCAATTTGTGTCACTGACGAGGTCGGCGCTGCGGAGGATGCGCTGCGCCGCGGCCACTATGTGGTGACGCAGGACGCGTTGCTCTTGCCACAGCTCGATAGCCTGGACGCGCTGGTCGAAGCCACCGGCGTGACTGAGGTCGGTGCGCAGCTTGCCTGGCACGGCATCATGCACAAAAAGCATGTGGTGATGCTCAACGTCGAAACCGACGTGACGGTTGGGCTGATCTTGAGCCGACTGGCGGAGAAGATGGGCTGCGTCTACACCGCCTCGACGGGCGACGAACCAGGCGTCTGTAAGCAGCTCTACGACTTTGCAACATCGCTTGGCTTCGAGGTCGTCTGCCTGGGCAAGGGCAAGAACAACCCGATTGATTTTTACGCCACGCCGGATAGCTGCCGCGCCGAAGCCGAAAGCAAGCGCATGAACCCCAAGATGCTGGCGGCGTTCAAGGATGGCACGAAGACGATGGTCGAACTGGCGGCGATGGCGAATGCCACCGGTCTCGTGCCCGATGTGCCAGGCGCGCACGGCGCCAAAGTCGATACACCTGATCTCAACAAGGTGTTGGTGCCCAAGGAGGACGGCGGCATCCTCAGTCGTCGCGGCTGCGTCGAGTATTCGGTCGGCAAAGTGGCGCCGGGCGTCTTTGCCATCATTTCCACGCCAGACCCACACATCCGCGGCGATCTCAAGTTCTACGCCATGGGCGATGGCCCCTACTACACGCTCTATCGCCCCTTTCATCTGTGCAGCATCGAAACGCCGCAGGCGGTCGCCGAGGCAGTGATCTACGGCGAGGCGGTGCTCAAGCCGCAGCGCATGGTTGCGGAGCTGGTGAGCATCGCCAAGCGCGACCTCAAGGCGGGGCAGAAAGTGGACGGCATTGGCGGCTACGACTTCTTCAGTCGCATCTACACCGTCGAGGCGGCAAGGGCGCTGCGCGGTGTGCCGATGGGACTGACGCCGGGTGGACGCGTGCTCAAGGATGTTGCGCGCGGCGAGCCGTTGACGAGCGACAACTTCGCACCGGACACCACCCAGCTTGTGTACAAGTTGCGCCAGCTTCAAGAGACGCTGGTGTGAGGGGCGAGTTGCGAGGAGCAAGTTGCAAGGGGCGAGTTGCTGCTGTCTGTTTGTGATGATTATCAACTCTTCAGACGTTGATCTGAGCAGAGGAGAGAGGGCGGAGGCGTATGAAAGCGGTGGTGGTGCGGGCGCCGATGGCGTTCGATGTCGAGGATGTACCGGCGCCAGAAACGCCAGCGGGGGGATTGTTGCTCGATGTCAAGGCGTGCGGGCTGTGCGGATCGGATTTGCGCACGTTGCGCAGCGGCCATCGTAAAGTGACCTTTCCCTATGTGATCGGCCACGAAATCTGCGGCGTGGTGGCGGAGACAGGGCCGGGCTACGCAGGGCCGTGGCAGGTCGGCGACCTGTTGAGCATGGGGCCGGTGGTCTATTGTGGGCGGTGCGACTTCTGCCTGGAGGGCCAATTTGAGCTGTGTGAAAACTACCGCGAGATCGCGCAGGCATGGCCCGGCGGATTGGCGGAGCAGATGGCGGTGCCGGCGGAGGCGATCCGGCTGGGCGTGATCGAGCGCGTGCCCGCGGGCGTCGATCCGGGCAGCGCTGCGATTGCGGAGCCGATCTCCTCCTGCCTGAACGCGCAGGAACGCGGGCGCGTCGGTCTGGGCGACACCGTGGTGATCATTGGGTCAGGCCCAATCGGCTGCATCCACATTGCGCTGGCGCGGCTGCATGGCGCCGATCGCGTCATCATCGCCGACATCAACGCGGAGCGGCTGCGGCTGGCCGCGTCCTTTGAACCGGACGCCGCGATCGATGTCTCCCAAAGCGACCTGGTGAGCGAGGTGCGGCGGCTGACCAGCGGCAAGGGTGCCGACGTGGTCGTGACGGCGACGCCGGCGCCGGCGGCGGTCGTGCAGGCGGTGGAGATGGCGCGCAAGGGCGGGCGCATCCTGCTCTTTGGCGGGCTGCCCAAAGACGACAGCAAGCCGCCGGTGGACATGAACCTCGTCCATTACAACGCGCTGGCGCTGATCGGTGCGACCACCTTTGCCCCGCGCCACTACCGGCTGGCGGTGAAGCTGGTCGCCTCCAACCGCATTCCAGTGGACAGGCTCATCACCCATCGCTTCCCGCTGGCGGAGTTCAAGCAAGGGGCGATGATGGCGTTGGAAGGCAAGGTGCTGAAGGCAGTTTTTCAGCCGTGAGACTTGTTATCGATAGCAACTTTTTCAGTCGCTCCCAGTAGACGAAATTGAGGTGAACCAATGAAAAATGCAAAACCCACCCTGGGCGTCATTGTCGGCAACCGCAACTTTTTTGCCGACTCGCTCGTCGCCGAGGGACGCAAGAAGATTCTGGCAAAGCTGGCGGAATTTGGCGTCGACGTCGTGATCGTCGATGAGCAGATGACCAAACTCGGCGCGGTCGAGACATGGGCCGATTCCCAAAAATGCGCCGATCTCTTCAAGCGCAACCGCGACCGCATCGACGGCATTCTGGTGACGCTGCCCAACTTTGGCGACGAGAAGGGCATCGCCGACGCCATCCATCTCTCTGGGCTAAATGTGCCGGTGCTGGTGCACGCTTTCCCCGACACGACCAGCGAGCTGACGGTGGCCGGTCGCCGCGACGCCTTCTGCGGCAAGTTCTCGGTGACCAACAATCTCTACCAGTACGGCATCAAGTTCAGCCTGACTCAAAATCACACCGTCGATCCGGACAAGGACGAGTTCAAGCGCGAGATCGACCGCTTTGTGCGCTTATGTCGCACGGTGGGCGGGATGCGCTCGGCGCGGCTGGGTGCAGTCGGTGCGCGCCCCAACGCGTTTCAGACCGTGCGCTACAGCGAGAAGCTCTTCCAGGCATCGGGGATCAATGTCTCCACGATGGATCTCTCCGAAGTGATCGGCAAGGCGCAAAAACTGGAGAACGCACATCCGCGCGTCCAGGGCAAGGTCGATGAGATCAAAAGCTATGCAGCCAATCGCGGCGCGCCGGAGGAGAAACTGGCGCTGATGGCGAAACTGGCCATCGTGCTCGATGATTGGATGGACGCCAACGCCATTGATGCCACGGCCCTGCAGTGCTGGGATTCGATCCAGCAGAACTACGGCATCAATGTCTGCACGGTGATGAGCATGATGAGTGAGCGGCTGATGCCGAGTGCGTGTGAGGTGGACATCGCCGGCACGGCCTCGATGTATGCGCTGACGCTGGCCGCCGGCATGCCCGCCGCACTGGTGGACTGGAACAATAACTACAACGACGAGCCGGACAAGTGCCTCTACTTCCACTGCGGCAACTGGGCGAAGAGTCTCATCTCCGAGATCGAGTTGATTTCGGCGGAAGTGTTGGGCGCCACACTGGGATCAGACAACACGTGGGGTGCGATCCAGGGGCGCACGCCGCCGGGTCCGCTCACCTATGCCCGTATCGACACCGACGACCGTCGCGGCGTCATCCACACCTACGTCGGTGAAGGTCGCTTCACCGACGATCCACTTTCCACGATTTCTGGTTCGCACGCAGTCGTCGAGGTGCCGGAATTGCAGAAATTGCTGCGCACGATTTGTCGCAACGGCTTCGCCCATCACGCTGCCATGACGCGGTCGCACGTCGCCGGCGTGTTGGCGGAAGCGTTCGAAACCTACCTCGGATGGGAAGTGTATCACCACGCATGAGCACGGATGTGGCGGTGATATCTGTGGCGGTGCGAGCGGAAGGAGGTTGTGCATGGGTTGAGGTAAGAAAGGCTTAGGTGCTCTGTATACCGCTACCGTTCGTATTTGGAGGCAGATTCTCAGGAGGAAAGTATGAACTCAAACAATCTAAGCCGACGCGATTTCTTGCGCATCAGCGCGCTCACGGCGGTCAGCGTGACAATGGCAGGCTGCGCAGCGCCCGCCGCCGGACCGGCGCCGGCGGCGGCGACACAGGCGCCAGCAGCCTCGGCGCCGGAAGCGGCGGCTGTTACACTGGACGTGATGTCCCTGGCTGAGTACGAGGCGCCCTATCGAGAGATTTGGAACTACTTCCAGTCGCAGAATCCGGGCATCAAGATCAATGTTTTTTCGATCAATGAAGATACGGCGGCTGCGCATGAAGCAAAAGTGGCGGGCGGCTATCTTCCAGCTATCGAGTTGACGCAGGAAATGCAGATTTTCTTCGACAAGAGCAACTACGAGATGGCAGTCAACCTCGGCGAAATCCCCTTCGAATGGTGGGATCGCTGGGAGTTTGATGTCAGAAATGCCTGGTCGGACCTGCACAAACTGCCTGGGCCGCGCTCTCTGGACTTTTTCCAGGGCTTTGTCATGACGTGGCAGTACAACAAAGAATTGATGGACAAGGCAGGGCTGGACCCGCAGCGCGATGTCAAGACCTGGGACGACTTGAAGAAATGGTTGGCGACCGGCGCCGAATGGGCCGCCAAGACTGATGGCGTGGACTGGTTCTGGAATCAGGCATGGCACAACTGGGTGTTTGGCAACAATTACTCGGATGCGATCCCGCTGGCGTTTGCCGACGGGCAGCGCGAGCGCCAGCGCGATTGCTGGCTGGGCAAAGCCAAGTTCAACGCCGAGGACTCGCCCTATCGCCACTTCTATGAGTTCTTCAAGGAAGCCAACGACAACGGTTGGATGCCGCCCAGCATGTGGACGCGGCAGTGGGAAGGCGACATGGAAGCCTCCTACATTGCTGGCAAGTCGGTCATGATGCTGCACGGGCCGTGGGTATGGGATAAGGCCATTGGCTAGAAATTAAGGATTTGCGGCATTTGTCAAATCCAAGAGAGATGCAAACACGGATGGCTTGTCCCGGTTTCGACGCCGTTTGATGA
>Ga0272446_1002382_pt1 | contig 25776 bp, 29 predicted proteins | sample YNPCB0061_FD_194587 | JGI IMG/M metagenome (GOLD analysis project Ga0272446, IMG submission 194587) | Hot spring microbial mat communities from Yellowstone National Park, WY, United States - YNP-CB-006-1 | ecosystem: Environmental > Aquatic > Thermal springs > Hot (42-90C) > Sediment | place...
CTCTCTTGTTGCTATTCCTAGCCAAAATCTAGCTGAGATTTAGCGATGGTTGATTAGCGAAACTGTATTAGGTCATTCTGTAAAAGATAATACGGCTCTAATAGAATGAATCAGGGTTACTAAGCCAGATGCAGTTTGCAGGGAAGATGCTTAGGAAAGAGATTCTCTGCTACTCAGGGGAGCAATTAGCATCTGCTCAACCCCAGCACAAACATTATCCAAATCCAAAGTTACACTAACAAATCTCTGTGCCCGCCTGTATGCTAAACTGCTGTCATCATCCACAGTTATTTTTGGTGGATTAAATCAAACCGCAAACTAACTAAGCAGATTGTCTATGAGCATGTCTATGAACATTGGTCAGAAAGTACGCATTCGTCAATTACGGGATACAGTGGGCGCTCACACAGCCAAGCGTAAAGGGGAAGTGGGGGTGATTAAGTCCCAAAAAATTGTCGATGGGGGTAAAATGGGATATGTAGTCGCTTTTGCTGACAACCAAGCTACTTGGTTTTTCCCCGATGAGCTAGAAATGGTGTATGGCTGATCTGAATCGGCAGGATGTGATTCGCTGTATGATGCGCCAAGTGGATGGGCTGAGCTATCGCATGGCTTCAGCGGCTTTGGAGGCAGTGGTTACAGCGATCGCTCAAGCTTTGGCAGATCAAAAATCTGTAGTATTTCAGGATTTTGGTAAATTTGGGGTGCGTCAGCGTTCAGCACGGCAAACCGTTCACCCGCAAACTCAGCATTTGGTGGAAGTGCCTTCTGTTCCTGTGCCTTATTTTACGCCCAGTCCTAAGCTGAAAAAGTTGGTGAGTGGTCGATGAGCTTGATTGTTACCTGTCTGGGCAAGGGTGGGGTGGGCAAAACTTCTACGGCGATCGCTCTGGCGAAGGGCTATGCTCAGCAGGGCAAAAAAGTTCTCCTGATTGGACAGCAAGCTGATTTTAGCCTGATTTTGGGTACTGATGTCAACAGCGGGATCACTGCTGTGCAAGATTTGTTGTGGGCAGTACAGTTGCAGTCCACTACCCTGCTAGAAACCTACTGGGACAAGATGAAAAACCTAGAGGGACAGGTACTCAAAGGCTCTTTTTTCAAGGAAGTTTATGGTCAGGAGTTGGGGATTTTGCCCGGTATGGATCAGGCTCTGGCACTCAGCTATGTGCGGGAGCGAGATGCAGAAAATGCCTATGATGTGTTGGTTTTTGATGGGGCGGGTGATCTCACTACATTGCGGATGCTGGGTATGCCCGAAATTCTGGGTTGGTATCTGCGCCGCTTCCAACAGGTACTGACGGCTTCCACTTTGGGGCAGGCGATCGCTCCGTTTGTGGAACCAGTTTTGCGCAGTGTGTTACAGGTCAATTCCAGTGATGACATTGCCCAGCAGGCGGGAGCGATGACCAATGTGTTAGTGCGGGGTCAGGAGGCGGTCAATGATCCCCAGCGGGTGATCGGCTACTTGGTTACTACCGCATCAGTTGCCGCCATCCACACCGCCCGCTATTTGTGGGGCAGTGCTCAGCAGATTGGGTTGACGATTGGCGGGGTATTTTTTCAAGGGGATGGGCTGAATGAGAGCATCTCAGCTCAGTTCAGTCCCTTGCCAATCCAACATACCAATGCCATAAGTGTGGCAAGTTTGCAGACAGTCTCTGCGCCCCGTCCTGTCAGCTTTGATATTCCTCGGCAACAAGTCAGGTTATTTTTTCCCACCTTTGCCAAAAAGCAAATCAAGCTACAGCAGTTGGGACCAGAAATTACTATCGAGGCGGGAGATCAGCGGCGCAACTTGTACCTACCGCCTGAGCTGGCGGGTAAACAAGCCTGTGGTGCCAAATTTCAAGACAACTACTTGGTGATTAACTTCGCCTAGCTGTTGTCTGCAATCAATGCCTTCATTTCTCGCACCGCCCGATCCAAACCCACCAATACCGCTCGGCTAATGATGCTATGCCCGATGTTTAGTTCTTCCATCAAGGGAATTTGGGCGATCGCCTTAGTATTTTGATAGGTCAAGCCATGCCCTGCATTGACACGCAAGCCCAGAGAGATTGCTAATTCTGCTCCTCGCGTTAGATATTTTAGCTGTGCCTTGATGTCTGCTTCCTGTCGACAGTTGGCGTACTTGCCCGTGTGCAGTTCTACCCATTGCGCCCCAGTTTGCGCGGCGGCTTTTAACTGTTCAGGATCAGCATCGACAAATAAACTGACGGGGATACCTGCTTCCTGCAGAGTTTCCACTATTTTAGTGAGGGTGTCGCCCCCTTTGATGACATCCAGCCCGCCCTCAGTAGTAACTTCCTCTCGGCGTTCGGGGACAAGGGTGACATAGTCGGGGCGAATTTGCAGGGCAAACTCCACCATAGGGGAAACTGCCGCCATTTCTAGGTTGAGGTGGGTACGCACAGTTTGGCGCAGAAGCTGGACATCCCGTTCTTGAATGTGCCGACGGTCTTCCCGGAGATGCACTGTGATGCCATCTGCCCCCGCTAGTTCAGCGATCACCGCCGCCGTTACGGGATCGGGTTCTACAGTGCGCCTTGCCTGACGGATGGTGGCAATGTGATCAATATTTACGCCTAGGGTTGCCATTCTGCTGTAACTGTTGGGAATGATTACAGCACTATCATAAGTCTAAGTTCGTGCCACGCAACTAGAGAGTTAGGTTGAATCAGCCTGTGAAGGGTTCAATCATTTTCCAGATAAAAACTGGAATGCCAATGGACAAAACCAAATAGAGTGCGATGGATGCCATAATTCTGTGTTTGCTGTTGGGTCTGGAAAATTGAGCGTGAACCTCTAATAAAGGTGGAAAATAAAAATAGCCCCCATCGGTAGGCATCAAACGAGGATGTCAGCGATCAGGATTACTTTTGTTAAATATAAATCTATGTTATTTATTTTGACAACCCTGTAAGTAGAAAAATTTTCCCAGGGCATTAGGCTTTGGCTAAACCACGCTCGCGGGCAATTTGCCGCACGGCGGAACTGACGGCAGGAGCTACACGAGCGTCAAACACTGAGGGAATGATCATATCGGGTGCTAGTTCTTCTTGGCTCACCAATGAGGCGATCGCCTGCGCCGCCACCAAGCACATCTCATCGGTAATCTGGCGCACCCTCGCATCGATTGCCCCACGAAATATTCCAGGGAACGCCAACACATTATTGATCTGGTTGGGGTAATCACTGCGACCCGTTGCCATCACCGCCACATCGTTTTCCACCAATTCGGGCTGAATTTCGGGGATAGGATTAGCCATGGCAAACACAATCCTGCGCTCTGCCATACTCCGCACCATTTCGGGGGTCAGTGCGCCACCCACACTCAACCCGATAAAAACATCAGCGCCCTTGATCACAGTTGCTAAATCGCCCCGCTGATCCCCTGCAAACTCCAATTTCTCTGGTGTCAGGTCTGCGCGATCGCGGTGAATGCACCCTTTAGAATCGCACATCAGGATATGTTTGGCTCCTGCTTGCCGCAATAGGCGTGCTACAGCAATTCCCGATGCCCCTGCCCCATTCATGACGATGCTAACTTGGGCGATGTCCTTCTGCACTACCTTGAGGGCGTTGAGCATGGCAGAAACCGCTACGATCGCCGTTCCGTGCTGGTCGTCATGAAATACAGGAATATCTAGCTCTGCCTTGAGGCGCTGTTCTATTTCAAAGCAGCGCGGAGCGCTGATGTCCTCTATGTTGATCCCGCCAAAGGCGGGCGCTATGTGTTTAACGGTTTGGACAATCTCGTCGACATCTTGGGTAGCCAGACAGATGGGGAAGGCATCTAGCCCTGCAAATTGCTTGAACAGCATTGCCTTACCCTCCATAACGGGCAGTGCCGCCTCTGCGCCGATGTTGCCTAAGCCCAGCACTGCCGAACCGTCGGTGACCACAGCTACAGTGTTGCTTTTGATGGTGTAGTCATAGACGCGCGACCTGTCAGTGGCGATCGCCAAGCACACTCGCCCTACCCCAGGAGTATAAGCCATTGCCAGATCGTCCTGTCCTCTAATGGCTGTCTTGGACTGTACGGCAATTTTGCCGCCCCGATGCAGGTCAAAGGTGCGATCGCTGACATCGAGCAGTCTGATCTCCTCCAACAATTTGACGATGCTGATCAGTTCGTCCTCATGTTCACTGCTGGAGGCATAAACCGTAATATCGCGCACCGAAATTTTGCGAGTTTGTTGAATTAGATCAATTTGCCCCAGCATACCCCCGCCCTCCGCCAATGCCTTGATCACCATAGACAGCATCCCCGGACGGTTGGGCAGTTGCACCCGAAAAGTAAGACTAAAGCTAGGATTAGGGGTTAGGGAAGGGGGCATGGGAGAGATTATTTTAGAACATCAGCATCATACCATTTTTGCCCAGACTGCTTGATATGAGGCTGAAGGAGACTACCAGGCTATGGTAGAGTTAGGGATAGCCGACTACTGGACAAGAATTAGCTATGAACTGGGAGTAATGCCATATGTCTCTCAAGGTGAAAGGTGTATTTTTTCCCACCCTACTGTTGGTTAACTTGGCACTGCTCTTTTTTGCCTATGCGATCGCGGGATTTGGGATGTACCTCCTGCATCAGGACAATCAAGAAGCATGGCTATATGTTCTCAGCGGCGTGTTATTCAGCAGTGGGTGGGCTGTGTGTCAAAATTTGGGGGGTATTTTGGGAGCGATCGCCCTAATAATTACCAGTTTTTGGTATCTGCCTTGGCAGTTGGCTCTGACTGCGGGCGGCATCGGCTTATTCGCTACTTGGATCGGTTTGCGCGATGCCGACCAGATTTTGGATAGCGATCGCCCCTTATGCTGGTACGAGTGGCTGGGCGGATTCCTGATGTTGGGCAATGGCATTGCTTTGGGTATTATTACCGCCCGATCGCTTGGCGGCTACCTTGTTTTGCCCCAGTGGTTTCTAGTGATTATCTTAGCGGCGATCGCCTACACCCTAGCTACTACAGGGGCGCAGTTAAAAAGTGCGGAAATTCCCTTCAAGGTATCTTTATCCACTGTGCTTGGCTTAATGCTAATTGGCGTTGTCAGCGGCTGGCTCTACGGACAGATTACCGCACCACGATTTACCCCCAGCTAGTTAGCCAAGATTCTCGCTGTAAATCGCACAACTATCATGGCTCATTACACACCTAGAGCAACTACTTGCCTTAGGACAAATTTTGACTTCCCTGCCCTATCAATTCCTCCTCTTTCTCAATTCCATTGTCACAATCGCAGACTAACTTAATTCATCTAAGTTGTGTATTTGATGTCCCCTCCCCCCAACTCTTTATAGGGGAAACTGTGAGCGTGTGTCCTCAAAAGTCTTTGCACTGCTGAACTTCTGCATAACAGCACAGGACAATAAATATATCAATAAGATAAATAATCTTTTACTTTCTCAGCGTCAGTGGGAATTTATGAGATATTAAGGATAAGAAGACGCTGGAGCAGACATACAGCTAATTCCAGAAATATCCAGTACAGTTCATTAGCTGTAGTGAAACACTTTTTTCTTTGAACACTGTATATTGATGTGCTTCGTAATCCAGAAAAAAGCTGTATATGCCCAATCAACACTCAAATCTGAAGTCGAGAGAGAATCTTAACCAAGAAAGACTGGAGTCAAAAAAGTAGCAACAGCAGGTCTGAGAAAGAGCGATCGCCTCTTGGGAAAACACTGCCAAAACAAACCCATGAGCTGGCAAGAGAGATAGTTACCCAAGATCGCCTAGAAGCATTACAGAGGAGATTATCACATTTAGCCAGTGGCAATAACACTCTTTAATGGATTTGATTATTGGCAAATTGACTGAATACAGGCATAAGGTTAACTTTCGTCCTGCGAATGCTATTCTTTGGGCATAGGAATTTATAGTGCATTATGGAATGGCATATAACTGAAGCTCTAAGTTTATCCACTGTAGATCATGCCATTGGTGAGCATCGCTTCTCGCCAGCGGAATATGAAATTATTCGCCAAGCGGTTTTGGCAACTGCTGATGTGCAGTTTAAGGAACTAATCAAGTTCTCTGAACAATCTCTGCAAGCTGGAGCCGCCGCTCTCTCCTCGCGTATGCCCATCATCACTGATTCTGCACCAGTGTTTGCGGCGATCGCGCCCATCGCCAGAAACACCTTCGCCAATTTAGTCTTCTCGGCTGAAGATGTGGTTTTGCGACAATCTAACCACAAGTCTTTTGTAGCATCAGGGCTGGAAACTCTTGCCGAACGCTATCCTGAGGCATTCTTTGTCATTGGCAGTTATGAAGCGGCGCTAGTGGAACTACTGACCATGATTGAAAAGGAAATAATCAAACCCTCCTTTGTCATTGCCGTGCCACCCTGCATAGTTACAGTCAACGACCTAAAGCAAAGATTGATCAGCTCCGCTATTCCCCACATTCGCACTGAAGGAGCCAAAGGCGGCTGTGCAGTGGCTGGCGGGATTTTTATGGCGCTGGCGGAACTGGCATGGCAGGCGTATGGGGAGTTGGCTGTAGAGTAAATAGGGTGAGTTCTGGCGGGCAGAATAATCGCCCAGGAAAATAAGTACCCAGTCCCCGATTGATATACAGCCAGTTCCTGCCCACTTGATGCAGTCCTGCTGACCACTCCCAATGCTCCACAATTTTTTCACACCGCTCCTCCCATGCGGGGAAATACTGCTTGCGCCACTGGTGCAGTTTACCGATCAGTGGTCCCACCCCAGGGATCACCACTTGCCCCCCATGCGTATGCCCCGAAAGTTGCAGATCGATGCGCCACTGGGTCATATCAGCGGCGCTGTCAGGGTTATGGGATAAAACAATGCGGGGAGTATTAGGATCGATCTGCTCAAAAACGCCTGCGGGCTGAAATTCCTTTGACCAGTAGTCCGCCAAGCCCACCATTGCCAGCCCCTGTCCCAACGGGAAACACACTTCATTCCACAACACCCTCACCCCAACTGACTCGAGGCTGTGCTGGACTTTTTCTCTTGCCCCACGCCAGTAGAGATCATGATTGCCCAGAACCGCATAGACCCCTTGCTGGGCGGTTAAATTGCTGAGGTGTTTGACTAAACCTTTAATAGGGTGCGGATCATCGGTGATGTAGTCGCCTGTCAGCAGTACTAGATCGGGGTTAAGACTATTAGCGGTGGCGATCGCCTGGGTAAGCAGACCATCCGACAGGCGCAAACCGTCGTAGTGAAAGTCCGATAACTGCACTAGCTTAGTACCTGCTAGGTGGGCGGGCAAGCCAACCACAGGAATATGCAAATGCTCCAGACTCAGAGAACCTGCCAAATACTTTTGGATCAAAGAACAGTCCTCCAGTAATAGGTATATATCCTTAGAATAATATTAAGCATTTTGCTTAAGAACGGTTTATGCTTTGTTTAAGTTTGCACTGCCAGTTCAGCGCCCAATGCCCTGATAGATAAAGCCCAGTTGTTCTAGGGAGTGACGATCCAAAAAATTGCGCCCATCGACGATGACAGGGGTGTGCATTAAGGACTTGAGTTGGGCAAAGTCGAGACTGCGAAACTGTTGCCACTCCGTAATCAGCACTAGGGCATCACAGCCATCGGCTAGTCTTTCGGGGTCGGTTTCCACCAAGACATGAGAAAAGGCATCACGGATGCCCGACTGGGAGACGATGGGATCGTAGGCTTTGACCTTTGCCCCCAGACGGCTGAGGTGCTCGATCAGGGTGAGGGATGGGGCATCGCGCATATCGTCGGTGTCGGGCTTGAAGGTCAGTCCCAGCAACCCAATTGTTTTGCCTTTGAGGATTTTCAGCAGTTTTTGCAATTTCTCTACCACCAAAACCCGCTGTTGCTGATTGACTTTTACCGTGGCATTGAGCAATTCCGCCTGATAGCCATAATCTTGGGCGGTGTGCACCAGAGCGGCAATGTCTTTGCCAAAGCACGACCCCCCCCAGCCGATGCCCGCCTGCAAAAATTTACTGCCAATGCGAGAGTCCAAGCCAATGCCCCGACTGACCTCAAGGATGTCCGCCCCCACGCGATCGCAAATGTTAGCAATTTCGTTGATAAAACTAATTTTGGTTGCCAAGAAGGCATTAGCGGCATATTTGATCATCTCTGCCGAGTTGAGATCGGTCAGCACCACAGGCACAGGGTCGCCATCTATGGCATAGCTAGACTGGCGGTGAATAATCTCGTGGTACAGTTTCTGCATTAGCTGTAAGGCACGGGGGCTGTTGCTCCCCAACACAATGCGATCAGGGTTGAAAGTGTCATAGACCGCCGAACCCTCGCGCAAAAACTCGGGATTGCTTACCACATCAAATTCCGCTGTGGAATTATTCATGCCGTCTAAAATTAACATTCTCACCCAATCCCCTGAGCCAATGGGCACAGTGGACTTATTGACCACCACCTTATAGCCTGAATGCAGATTACTGCCAATACTGCGTGCCACCGCCTCCACATAGCGTGTATCGCTCTGACCATCGGCGAGGGGCGGTGTACCTACGGCAATAAACAAAATGTCCCCATGGGTTACGCCGTAGGCAATGTCTGTAGTGAAGCTAATTTTCTGTTGGGCGATCGCCTCTTGGAGAATTTCAGGCAGGTGCGGTTCATAGATGGGGGACTGTCCCGACTGCAGAAGGGCGACCTTGGCGGCATTGTTATCCACACAGACCACCTCATGCCCCACATAGGCAAGGCACGCCCCCGTTACCAAGCCCACATAACCCGTGCCGATGACACAAATTCGCATAATTTTAGTTCTTGTAGTTCTGGTGTTTCTGCTCTACAAAACCTAACCGCAGACAAAATAATACCACCCCGTTACCTCCCAATCCTGAGCACTAAAACACCTGTTGCCACTGATACACTTGATACTCTGTCCAGATGCCATTCTGCCAGTAGGGATCGGCTTCGATAAGCTGACGGGCGATCGCCTCATTTTCTGCCAAATACACCGCAAACACTTTGGTCAAATCTGCCGTCGGACCAATGGACTGCAACTGCCCCGACTCATGTAGAGTTTTTAGATGATCCAAGTGGGCTTGGCGGTAGGGGGTGCGGCGATTTAGCACATCCTCGCAGTAGCTCCCCCACATGACAAATTTTAGTTTGGCTGGTGGCTCTTGGCTCATAACAAAAATCCCATAGCAGATTTAACTTGAGTTAAAGTTTCATGGGCGATCGCCTCAGCCTTAGCTCTCCCCTCCGCCAAAATTTGATCTAGGTAGCCCTGTTCTTGCATTACTTCAGTGTACTTTTGCTGAATGGGGCGAAGATGCTCAATCAACGCTTCCGTGAGCGCAGGCTTAAAATCACCCCACCCCTTAAAATTAGCACACTCAGCCCGCAGTGCCTCAGGGGATTTGCCCGTTGCCAAGCCATAGATAGTAACCAGATTTTGGCACTCAGGGCGATCGGGATTATCTAGCTCAATACTGCGCCACATATCGGTTTTGCATCGCTTAATTTTTTTGGCGATCGCATCAGGGCTATCCAGGATATTAATGCGGCTCATCTCTTGGGGATCGGACTTAGACATTTTGCTAGTGCCATCGGTCAGGCTCATTACCCTAGCACCCTCAGCACGGATCAGCGGTTCAGGAATAGTGAGAATCGGCTGGCTATCCTTAGCAAAGAGATAATTGAGCCGTTGGGCAATGTCTCGAGTTAGTTCCAAATGTTGCTTTTGATCTTCCCCCACAGGCACCAGATCAGCGCGATAGAGCAGAATATCCGCCGCCATCAACACAGGATAGTCCAACAGCCCCACCCCCACATTTTCCCCCTGTTTGATCGCCTTTTCTTTGAACTGGATCATGCGCTCCAGCCAGTTGAGCGGCGTAATGCAATTAAACAGCCAAGCTAGTTCCGCATGGGCAGGCACATGGGACTGCACAAAAATTGTGGAAAGCTGGGGATCAATGCCACAGGCAATGTATAGCCCCGCTACCTGCTTTGTATGCTGTGCCAACTCGTGGGGGTTGTGCGGCACAGTAATGGCATGGAGATCGACCACACAAAAGAAATTTTCATAATCTGCTTGATGTAATACCCAGTTGCGAATTGCCCCGAAATAATTACCGATGTGTAAGTTTCCAGTAGGCTGAACACCAGATAAAATTCTTTTGCGGGACATAGTGTGATAAGGGCTACAATCTTAGGCAATACATCTCACATCTTAATACTATGACTATATCTACTGATCGGGGCAAAAATAAAGCCTCTGCCCACTCCTTTGAAATGATGCGCAAATTTGCTGAAAGATACGCCAAGCGCACTGGCACTTATTTTTGTATTGATCCCACCGTAACCAATGCAGTGATTGAGGGCTTGGCAAAGCACAAAGACGAACTGGGTGCGCCGCTGTGTCCCTGCCGCTATTACGAAGATAAGGAAGCTGAGGTCAAAGCCACCTATTGGAATTGCCCCTGTGTGCCGATGCAAGAGCGCAAAGAGTGCCACTGTATGCTGTTTCTCACCAAAGATAATCCATTTGTGGGGGACAAACAGGAACTAGAGATTGTCGATGTCAGCTATGACGATTAGCAAGTTTTTGATCTGAAGCAATCCATTCATATCCCCCTGGCGTAAAGTCTCTTAGGCAGTAGTCAGTCTGTAATTATTGTCAGTTCTTTGTGCAAAGGGGGATTTCTATGCGATTTATCAGCTTGTTTCTAGCTACCCTAATTGGGGTGATGTTAGGCGCAAATTTATTCCTACCGAATTTTGTGCCGCATTCTCTGGCTCAAACCAGTAACTTTGAGGTTTTCTATGCCGCATTTTCTGGGAACGAAGTGGTACCCAAGGTGGAAACTACTGGAGGTGGCGGTGCTGGCGCAATTTTACGGGGCAATAGGTTTCGGGTGTCTGGTACTTTTCACAGCTTAACTGGCAATCTTAGGGACTATGCTACCGATCCCTTAGTGCCCCCCAACCCCAACATCACCAGTGCCGTGCATATCCATCGTGGCGCTCGTGATCAAAATGGACCATTTCAGTATGCCTTGAAAGTAACTGTCAATGCCGATAGACGCAGTGGCTCCTACAGCGGCGAGTATGACCTAACCGCTGAACAGCTACAAGCTCTGCGATCGGGGCAACTTTACCTCGATTTGCACACTACTACCAATCGTGCTGGGGAATTGCGGGGAGTGTTTAAGCCCTTGAGCTAGTACTAAGGAAAGTTTGATGCAGAGCGTGAGCCTATAATCAAAACTTTTTGGTTATAGCGAAGCCACTGCTCTGCTATTTGCGATCACCCGAAAAATGCACTAATCTGTGCCTCGCTAGCTAAGAGAAGTGAGGACGGCAATAAAACCTTTACCAGTGCCATACTCGATGATCAGCAGTAGCACAAAACCGATCATGGCAAAGCGTCCGTTCCATTTCTCAGCAAATTCGGTGAAACCGAAACGCTGTTCCTCATCGATATACATGGGAGGTTCGTAAGCAAAATTGTTGATCAAACCGCGATCGTCAACTACGGTGGTGCGTTGTGCCATAGGAAATTATTTAACTCTTCATTAAAAAATGTAACGAAATATTTACATAACTTCATCTCCCGCAAGAGCGAATTAACTGCGCTTGATGGTCAAACAACACCACGATTTGCGCTTCCAGAGGGTGGCAACTGACCACTTGTGTTGGTTGAGTAGCTCCATCACATCTGGCACTTGGTCGACGAGGATGCCGCTGAGAATACCCCAGCCGTTGGGTTTGAGTAATTGCTGAAAGTGGGGAATCATTGCCAAAATTGGCTCGAGCAAGATATTGCAAGCAAAGCCGTCCACTGGCTCAGGCAGATGGTGCAGTAGGGTATCTAGGTCTCCTTCGGCAACCCATAACTGAGATTCAGGGATATGGTTGAGGTGGCGGTTATGATGCGTGGCTTTGATGGCGAGGATGTCATTATCTACGGCGTAGGCTTGTTTTGCGCCCAACAGCAGAGCGGCGATCGCCAGAATGCCTGAACCACAGCCAATGTCCGCAAAGGTAAAGTTGGGGGCTAGATTTTTACCCGCAAGGCGCATCTCGATGGCTTCTAAGCAAAGTTGGGTGGTGGGATGCGTGCCAGTGCCAAAGGCACTACCAGGATCGAGGTAGATTACATGGCGCAATTCCCCTGTGGGTGGGGCAATCCAAGCGGGATAAACGATCAAGCTGTCCCCAACCTCTTGGGGCAACCAGTGCTGTTTCCAATTATTCGACCAGTCCTCTTCCTGCAAGATGTGGCATTTTACTTGGGGCGCTGGTAGCTCAACAAGCAGAGCAGATTGTTTGAGTTGCAAAGACAGAGCCGCAAGGTCTAGCAATTCCGATCGCTCTATTGGCAAATAGGCTGTTACCTTGATATTGCTGTCATACTGCTCTACAGCACTCTGCTGACAACCGATTTCCGCCAGCCGCCACACTATTATTTCTTCCAATGCCCAGTTTGCCCAAACGCAAATTTCCCACCAGCGATTCATAATTTAGTCCTGCACATATTCCCAGTTTTGCACCAATGCCCACTCAGCTTTTTGGGCTTCTCGTCCAATGTAGGCGGCATGATCTAGTCTGCTGACGGGACAAGGCTGAGCTTGTTCAAAAATAGCAATACACAGTTCTTTGGCAGTTCTGCCTGTAAACATCTGCTGTGCGGCTCTCCCAGTTGCACCTTTGGCAGGAATGGGTTTGCCAGTAGCGGGATCGATCGCCAAACCCCGTTCATCTATCAAATTGGTGAAAAATTTAGCGCAGATCAATTGCTGTGTGCGATCCACAAAAATAATAAAGTACCCATTGGGATCGAGTTCAATGTGGCGTTTGGAGTAGCGATCATCAATTTCCTGTAAAGTTTTGGTTAATTCTGTTTCGGCTGAGGACATACGAACACTTAAATATGATATCTAATAATCTTAGCCAACCAAGCCAGCAAAACTTACCCCAACTAGCTATTTTGGCATCGGGCAATGGCTCCAATTTTCAGGCGATCGCCACGGCAGTCAACCAGCAAAAAATTTCAGCCGAGATTGGCGTAGTTATTTACAACAATCCCCACGCCTATGTACAACTGCGGGCGCAAAAATTAGGCATTCCTACCGTTCTTTTGGATCATCGTCAATTTGCCAGCAGGGAGGATTTAGATCATGCGATTGTGCAAACTTTACAGCAATATCACATTGATTTAGTAATCATGGCAGGATGGATGCGGATAGTAACCCCCGTCTTGATCTCTGCCTATAGCGATCGCATTCTGAATATCCACCCCAGTTTGCTCCCTAGTTTCCCCGGTAATCGTGCGGTACAACAGGCGCTTGACTATGGGGTAAAGGTGACGGGCTGTACTGTGCATTTGGTGATCCCAGAAGTGGATCGGGGCAAGATTTTAGCCCAAGCCCCCGTCCCTGTTTTGCCTGACGATACGGTGGATACACTCCAAGCTAGAATTCATGCTGTAGAACATGAAATCTACCCTCAAGCGATCGCTGAGTATTTATTACAAATTAACACCGTCCACCAAGACAAAAAAACTTACTCCCTTCCCAGTGTAGGAATAGACAAAACGGTTACACTGGACTGACTTCCCTCGCCCTTTGGGAGAGGGGCTGGGGGTGAGGGAAAAACTGCCAGTTTGAGAGTGGGAAAGGAGTAGCTAAATTGGGTAGTCTAAGTCGGTTAAAGATTGATAGCGGATTAGGAGCTTTTCAGCCAAGAGGGATTAACGCTTGTTTACCCAGCCCTGCTCTTGCTGACAAGGTTAGGAAGTTCATCACTTGCAAATTGAGAGTAGGTAAGAAGTAAGAGATAGGTTATCTACCCATCTGACGGCGCAATTCCTCAAGTTCACTATCCACAGCAGTAGGACGGGCTGAATGCGAGGCATCAGAGGGCGGTAAAGAGCCAGCAGGAGAAGAGGCGGCAAGCATCCGTGCTTTCATAGCCAGCAACTCATCGTCTACACCACTACCCGATTCTAGCTGGGCAAACTGGGACTCAAGATTGTCACTGAGCAATTCTGCTGTGGAACTGGCTTTAGCTTCTGCCATCAACACCCGTTCCTCCATGCGCTCAAAGGTGGCAGAGGCGGCGTTGGTATTGATCTTGCCCATCATATTGTTGAGGTTCTCTTGGGCTTTAGCAGATTGCATGCGTGCCTTGAGCATCTCTTTCTTGGTTTTCGCCTCAGAAATTTTGCTCTCTAGTGCTATTAGGTTGCGCTTCAGTGATTCAACTTGAGCAGACTGCTGATCCAGAGATGCTTTCATAGAAGCGGCGGTTTCTGAGTGGGTCTTTTTACGGGTCAGTGCTTCGCGAGCCAAATTTTCATCACCCTTTTGCAGTGCCAGCATAGCACGACGCTCCCATTCCTGAGCTTGGGCTAATGCCGCATTATATTGCTGTTCTTGGCGCTTGAATGCCGCCATCGCTTGTGCCACCGCTTGCCGCAGTTGCACCATATTCTCCTGCATATCAATAATTGTTTGTTCCAGAATTTTCTCTGGGTCTTCGGCGGCAGTTACCATTGCGTTCACATTAGACCTAACCACCATGCCGATACGATCTAATAATCCCATAGTTTTACCTTTCTGTTAATGTTGCAGGTTTAGCTACTAGGCTATCACAAGTTAGCACTAGTTAGCTAAGCAGATTTTAGCACAGTTTGTTCGTCCTCGACCTCTGGTGGGCTGAGCCGATGTTTAACGAAATACTACGGTCTTGTTACCATGCACTAATACCCGATCTTCTATGTGGTAGCGCAAACCCCGCGCCAGAACTGTTTTCTCGATGTCTTTGCCATAGCGCACGATGTCATCCACGGCATCGGAATGATCAATGCGAATCACATCTTGCTCAATAATTGGTCCTGCATCCAGCTCGGCGGTGACATAGTGGCAGGTTGCTCCAATCAATTTCACCCCTCGAGCATAGGCTTGGTGATAGGGTTTAGCTCCTACAAAAGAGGGTAAAAATGAATGATGAATGTTGATGATTTTGCCCCGCAGGCGATCGCACATTGTTGGAGATAGCACCTGCATATAGCGCGCTAGCACCATGACATCCGCTTGATAGTGGTCAAATAGCTCCATGATTTTGGCGTAGGCGGTGGCTTTGGTCTCAGGAGTTACTGGCACATAGATAAAGGGAATTTCGTGCCACTCCACAAATTGACGGTGGGTCTCATGGTTAGAAATGACACAGGGGATATCCATAGCCAGTTCACCACTGCGCCACCGTGCTAGTAGGTCATACAAACAGTGTTCAGGCTTGGAGCAGAGAATGATCACTCGTTTTCTTTGGGTGGAAAGGGTAATTTTCCAGTCCATAGCAAAGGATTCTGCAATCTGGTGAAACTTTTGCCTGAAGGTCTCTAGATCGAAGGGCAGAGATTCCACTAAAATTTCTTGGCGCATAAAAAAGCGCATCTGTTCCTGATCGGCGTGGTGCTGAGCTTCTACAATCCAGCCCTGATGCTGGGCGATGAAAGTGCTGACAGCGGCAACAATACCGATGCGATCGGGACAGGATAAGGAAAGAACATAGCGGGGCTGGTATTCTAAATTAGCCACAACTTACACCTTTTAACAAAACAAGTTAGCAAAACCAATCTAAGATTATGTTTCTTGTCAAGAAACTTTGTTGATGATTATGCACTATATCACGCCCTTGTTGATTTAGCCTACCAATCCACAATGAATTTGCCCAGAATAGCTGGAAGCCTGATTCTGTGCTTAAATTTTCAGAAATAGTCAAAATCTGATCCGCTCTGTGTAAGGCTTTCAAAAACCAGCGAACTCAGTCAATCTAACTTGTCAACCTAAGTAAACTTACTGTCTATACCCATGAGTAAGCCCAAATCTGTCAGTGCACTGCGCTGGCTGAACTGTCTGGATGGATTAGCGATGCTGGTCTGGGGCATTCTTTTAGTTAAACTATGGTTTGCCAATCAACTGTCAATCCTGATTCACCCCAACTATGTACCGCTGACGGTGGTGGCGGGGCTGTGCCTGTTAGTGCTGGGTACTGCCGAACTGCGGCGTAAAGATAAAAAAAATAGCTTTAGCTGGGGTAGCGGGATTTTGCTGACCACAGCCCTGATCGCCTTGCTAGCTCCCCCCAAGGCTTTTGCCAGCGATAAAGCGATCCACAGGGGGGTAGAAGACCCCAGTAGTCTGAGTGCTCGCCTTTTGCCGCAGTCATTTCGGGCTAGCAACCGACCCGAACAGCGAACCTTGCTGGAATGGGTGCGGACTATTTCTGCCTACCCAGAACCTGATGCCTACTCAGGGCAACGGGCAAAGGTCACTGGTTTTGTTATTAAGAGTAATGAATTGCCGCAGGGGGTATTCCTCCTGACCCGCTTTGTCATTACTTGCTGTGCCGCCGATGTCTATCCCGTTAGTTTGCCTGTCCAAGCTGATACTGAGAATTTACAAAATGACCAGTGGCTGGAAGTTGAGGGCAGAATGTTTACTTTAGAAGTTTCTGGAACTCGCAAACTGGCGATCGCCGCTGAGAAGTTAACTCCCATACCTGAGCCGAAAAACCCCTATGACACCAGCACCTAATGCCCCAAACCTGATGTTAATTACCACCACCCTGCCCAGCCAGACCACTGCCTTAGAACTTGCCGAACAACTGGTCTGCCAAAAACTGGTCGCCTGTGCACAGGTGCTTCCAGCTATGACCTCAATCTATGTGTGGCAGGGCGAGCTGTGCCAAGACAGCGAACATCTTTTGTTGTTGAAAACCACAGCCGATAATTTCACCCAAGTTGAGGGTTATCTCAAAGCGCATCACCCCTATTCAGAACCACAAATCACAGCCATACCCATTACTCATGCCAGCCAAGGGTATGCACAATGGGTGGTGGACAATACTAGAACCTAACTTTCGCAGTTTCTGGAGTATCTTTGACCGCACTTTTTGGGCTAGGCAAGCCCACCATCTCCGAGTTGCTAGCACCTGGGGGCACCATTGGATAGCAGTTCTCGTCTTTTTTGACGCGAAAATCAGCAATTACAGGGGTGTCCATTGCCAAAATCTCGCTGACCACTGCCGACAAATCATGGGTGTGATCCACCATCAAGCCTTTCAGCCCATACGCTTCAGCCAGCTTGACAAAATCTGGCATACCCAACTCCATATTGGAAGAAGAGTAGCGTTCATCATAAAAGCTCTCCTGCCACTGGCGCACCATGCCCTGCCAGCCATTGTTGATGATGGCAACCTTGACATTTATGCCATACTGCGCCAAGGTTCCCAGCTCCTGTAGGTTCATCTGAAAACTGGCATCACCGCTAATACAAATTACTTGCTCATGGGGCATTGCTACCTTGACTCCCATCGCCGCAGGCAGACCATAGCCCATCGTACCCAGCCCCGCACTAGAAATCCAGCGGCGCGGCTTACAGGTGAGGAATTGTGCCGCCCACATTTGGTGCTGTCCCACATCAGTAGTATAGAAAGCATCAGGGGCTTGCTTAGCAAACTCGGCAATTACCTGCTGGGGGGCGATACAGTTGGGATAGGTGGGCACTTGCAGGGGGAAGTCAGCTTTCCATTCACTAATTTGCTGTAACCAATTGCGGGTTTGGATATGCTCTTCGTAAGAAGTTGCTTCCAGTATGGCTTGCAAAACAAGGCGAACATCACCGACGATGGGCACTTCAGGGGTGCGATTTTTACCGACTTCAGCAGGATCGATGTCAATGTGAATTACCTTGGCATAAGGGGCAAATTTGTCTAATTTACCCGTAACGCGATCGTCAAATCTTGCACCCACAGCAATCAACAGATCACAGTTTTGCACGGCATAGTTGGCATAGGCAGTGCCGTGCATACCCAGCATACCTACAGCCAAACTGTCATTTTCATCATAAATACCCTTGCCCATCAAAGTAGTGGTAACTGGTATCTGGAAGCGGTGTGCCAACTGGGCGAGTTCCTCATGGGCATTGGCAATCACTGCACCGCCTCCCACATAGAGTAAGGGGCGCTTGGCTTCACGGATTAACTGCACCGCCAGTGCCACCTGCTGAGGATGTCCCTTGACTTTGGGTTTGTACCCTGGCAGGTTGATCCGAGTTTGTGGGTCATATTCAAATTCCATCTGACCAATATCTTTGGGCACATCAATCAGTACAGGTCCTGGTCGCCCTGTGCCTGCAATATGAAATGCCTCAGCTACAATGCGCGCAATATCCTGAGGGCGGCGCACTACATAGGAATGCTTCACGATGGGTAAGGTGATGCCAAAAATGTCGGTTTCCTGAAAGGCATCACTACCGATCGCATAGGAAGGGACTTGACCCGTGATAACCACCAGAGGTACAGAGTCCATCTGGGCTGTGGCAATGCCTGTAACCAAGTTAGTTGCCCCAGGTCCAGAGGTAGCCATGCACACACCCACTTTTCCTGTGGCACGGGCATAGGCATCGGCGGCGTGGGCGGCTCCCTGTTCGTGGCGCACCAAAATGTGGATAATATCCCCCCTCGCTTCCGCTTTGTAAAGTTCGTCATAAATAGGCAGTATCGCCCCCCCTGGATAACCAAAAACATGCCTGACACCCTGCCTTTTCAGGCTGTCAATTAACGCAAAAGCTCCTGTGGCACGCAAGGCAATACCTCCATTGTTGAGGAAATTTAATGTGTAGAATATTGTAGCATAGGCTACTCTAATGTTTACAGTGCGACACAGCAATTTCTCATGTCTGAGTCTAAAGCGTTTGTAATCATTCCCGTCCATAATCGCTGTGCGGTTACCTTGGCTTGCTTGGCTCAGCTTCGGGACACTGGGGACTTGGCAAAGTTTCAAGTTGTGGTGGTGGATGATGGCTCTATTGATGGCACGGCAGAGGCAGTTCAGCGTAATTACCCTGAAGTAACCCTCCTCTATGGTGATGGCAATCTGTGGTGGGCAGGGGCGATCGCCCTCGGTATGCAGTATGCTCTAGACCAAAAAGCGGAGTACATTTTTTGGCTGAATGACGATTGCTTGCCCCAAGGGAATTGTCTATCCAAAATGTTGGAGTTCCTGCAAAAACGGCATATGGCAATGGTGGGGGCGAGGTGTCTAGAAAAAAGCTCAAAAGAGCCTATACCCACTGGCTTGAAAAACAGAAGGGCAGTAACTACTTGCTCAGAGGAAGTGCTAACAGTAGAGGGTTTGAGCGGTTATCTGGTGGGCATGACAGCCAATATCACCCAACGGCTGGGCTTACCTGAGGCGCAGAAATTCCCTCAGTATGGCGGGGATGCCATTTACACTTTGCAAGCCCACAGGGCAGGAATTGGAGTATATATTCTGGGAGAGGCGATCGCCCTAGTCTCTGGCAAACCAGCTAATTCACTGCGAGATTTTTACCATCAACAAACTAATAAATCATGGCGACAGATGTTTGCTACGCCAAAATCTCCCTACTATTTGAGGATGCGCTATTTTTATTACACCAGTAAATACACCTTAATTTGGGGGACAGTTATTTGGTTTACGCATGTAGTACTTTGGCAATCACTTTGGTTTTGGTGGCAGTGTAAGACTAAGCTATTTTATATTTTTTCCGTACTCAGAATCAATGCCTCATAAAATTTTACTGGTACATAATGAATACCACTATCGCGGCGGCGAAGCATCCTATGTACAAGCCCAAAAAAATCTACTCCTATCTCAGGGGCATGAAGTTGTATTAATCGAAAAGCACAATGATCAAATTGACCAGCGATCCCTAAAAGACCTTTGGTATTCGGGTATTAACTCCGTATGGAGTATCTCAGCCCAAGCAGAAATGCGCTCCCACATAAGCAATATCTCACCGCAGATAGTGCATGTCCATAACTTTTTCCCGCTGTGGTCTCCTGCCATTCATCAAGTAATCAAGCAACAAGGCATACCCACAGTCCAACATATACATAATTATCGGCTAGGATGCTTAAACGCTCTGCTACTACGCAATAGTCAAATTTGTGAGTTATGTGTAGGCAAAAATCCATGGCGGGGATTAGTGTATCGTTGCTATCGTAATTCATTGCCAGCATCCTTAGCGGTTTGGCTGATGCTGATTTTCAACCGCTGGCGCAAAACTTGGCAGAGAGATGTAGATTTGTTTATAGTTCCCAGTCGTTTTGCTTTCCACAAATTAATTGAAATCGGTTTACCTGCTGATAAAATGCGCGTACTACCCAACTTTGTCCCTATCCCGCAGATTGAAACTGTGTCTCCCCCTGATCAGCCAATTTTTTTATTTGTGGGTCGGCTATCTGCGGAAAAAGGAATTATGAATCTATTAGAAATTTGGCGTAGACTGCATGAACCGAGCTGGCAATTAAAACTAGTAGGAGATGGCGAATTGCTGACAACTGTGCAGGCATATATTGCTGAACACCAATTGGATAACATTGAGCTGTTAGGTAGGCAGACTTGGCAGGTGGTGCAAGAGCACATAGCTAAGTCATCTATGATTATTTTGCCGTCAATTTTTTATGAGACTTTTGGTTTAGCGGTTGCAGAAGCCTTTGCTTTGGGAAGACCTGCCTTGGTTTCCAATCACGGTGCTCTGGCAGAACTAGTACAAGAGGGGGAAACGGGTTTTTGTTTGCCATACCATCAATTAGATCTGTGGGTGGAGCGCATTAGATGGTGTGGCAATAACCTTTGTAAATTAGCAGAGATGGGTAGCAAGGCAAAAAATTTTTATATGCAAAATTTTACCCCTGAAGCACATTACTCACAGTTGATGCAGATATACGGGGAGTTAACTTAAATTTCTGCACACAGCACGCAGACTGCCTAAAATTTGCTCAGAACAAATTGCCTTATCACAGAAAGCATCAATGATTCCCTGATCCAACAAGTGCTGTAAATGTCTGGTTTCTACAGCGGAATAGGCAATGATCTTGATGTGAGGAAACTCTTGGCGAATTTTTTGCGAAGCTGTCCAACCGTCCATAACTGGCATATGCAAGTCCATTAAAATTAAATCAGGAGCGTACTTTTCAACTTGTGTAAGGGCATGATTACCATTGACTGCTTCAATTACAGACCCCACAAAAGGCTGGTTAGCTAACAGAAGTTTCAAGGTCACTCGAGTTAGCTCATGGTCATCAACAATGAGAATTTTTAGAGTGCTAGTCAGCTGTTGCAGTGCCACAAGACTTTTGATTGCTTTTAATGTTGAGAATAAGCAACATATTATACATTATCGTGCAAATGGGCTTCTACCAGAGGTTATAAGTCGCTAAAGCTTAAACTAGCCTTTGGGATTACTCTTCGGTAAGGTCGTCTGGGGAGGCTTCCAATAAATTTTCCAACTGGGCTTTTATGTCATCAGGCACAGAACTTTCCGACCTGTTCCTATCTTGTTTCTCAGATTTGGCGATCGCCACTTTCGGGTCAATATCACCATAAGCCACCGCCATTAAACCTTGATAGTAGCGATCCATTGTGGCAATAGCAGTATAGATCATATTTTTTGCCATTGCCAGAGATAGTTCACTGTCTTCTACATCTACCCCGCACCGATAGCGCAGTTCACCATCTTCCATATCTAGCTCAAAACAGCCCAAAATCAAGCCATAGTTAGCCCTTACCAAAAACTCTGCCGCGGCTAGTCGCCTGTGCTGAGGCACCCGATTAGGAGCGATAATATAAAGTAAACATATATTGCGCTCTTCTTTGACATCTGCAAAGCATTCAAAATCTGCAGACTCTCCCTGCACGCTAAACTTAATGATTGCGTTATCTTCTACAACACGGTACCGCCAGTCATCGTCATCAAGGAAGCGGCGAAGATTAGTAAAAATGCTTGACATACATCTGAGATTATAACTGAGCTAGTGGTCTAGATTAACCAAAGATTTAGGCACAAGAAATTAGTCTTCAAGTAGTCTGGACAACTGACTAGCTGACTTAAAGTTATGATAATAGACATGGTGTTGTCAGGAGTTTAGCCCCCAGCTATTGACAAACCATCAGCACCGTTTATAATCCCATTTGACTAATGCTGGAAGAGCAATATGTTTGGCAAGCTGTTTGGTGGTGGTTCCAAAAATGGAATTGGGGTAGAAATTACCTCTGAGCGAGTGAATGTAGTGCAACTACGCCGTAAGGGGCAAAATGGCTACAAATTGGTAAACTATGGTAGTGCTGACATACCAGAAGGTACTGTAGAAGATGGGCGCATCCATGATCCCATTGCTCTCGGTCAGGTGATTAGCGGTCTCTTGGCTGAGAAAAAAATCAAGAGCAAGCTAGCCGCAACATCGGTTCCAGGCAAAGAAGCGGTCAGTCGCCTGATTCGCCTTCCTGCCGAATTAAGCGAGCTAGAACTGCGGGACATGGTACTAAACCAAGAGGCAAGCCTTTATCTGCCATTCCCCCGTGAAGATGCTGATGTGGACTACCAAAAGTTGGGCACCAGCCTTGATGATGACGGTGTAGAAAGGCAAGAGATACTAATGGTAGCCACGCCGCGTGAAGTCACTGATGTTTATATGCAGGCGATGGAAAGTGCTGGGCTTACCCTAGATGTAGTAGAAGTTGCCAGCTATGCACTCCTAAGAGCGTTGAGAACCTACCTAAGGGACTATAACTCATCTGCAGAATCGGTAGCGATAGTGGATATCGAGTATGAATATACTGAGATTACCATCGCCGCTGATGGAGTGCCACAATTTGCCCGCACCTTTCCCATAGGCACTCTGCAAATCCAAAATGCTCAACTCCGAGCTATCAATATGCCTCCCAGACGCAGTACGGATACAGAAATGCTGGGGGCTATGGTAGTGCCGATGCAGACCATGGATACGGCGGGTTTTGTAGGTGGAGCCAATCCCAATGCTGGAGATGCGGCAATCTCGCGGGTACTCAGTGATCTTGCTGATGAACTGCGCCGTTCGGTAGATTTTCATATCAGCCAAAACCCTGGATCAGAGATTGCTCAAGTTTTTCTCACAGGTCCTGGTGCCTGTATTGGACAACTGGATGAGTTTCTGCGCCAGAGGTTAGGGGTAGAAACTAGAGTAGTCGACCCACTGCAAGCCTTAGATGTTACAACTGACAAAGAAGTATCATTCTTGGACAGGGTAAGTATGGCAGTTGCTTTAGGTTTGAGTTTAAGGGAGGTCTAGGTAATGTACTCAATCGATATCAACTTTCTCAATGATCGGGAAGCCCCAGAACAGGCTAGTGCAGGGCAGTCTATGCAGATTGCCGATTCACAGTTCTTGATTTATGGGGGCGTAGTGGCATTTCTAGCACTGGCGATCGCTGGGGGCTACTACTTTTATGTGGACTACAACTTACAACAAGAACTGCAAAAAAAAGCGCAACTCGATGCTGAAAAAACCCGTCTAGATGGAGAACTGACCGAAGTTCAGGGAGCACAGGCTAGTCTAGCCCAAGTTGAAGCCAGAACCAATGAACTGCTCACCCTGTTTGTCGGTCAACTACCCACCTATGCCATTCTCAGCGACTTCAGCCGTCGTACTCCCGACACAATACAAATTAATAACTTTGTTGAAAACGCCAGAGTAATTCAAGTTGATGGCTCTGCTCGGGATTACCAAGCACTAAACGATTACTTTTTGCTCCTCAAATCTTCTCCATTTCTTGATCCCGAAAAAACTAAACTGACATCGGCTACTCTGGGCACAGAAGCCAATGCCACTGTGAAATTTTCTATCCAAACCGCTGTTACTACAAAGCGGGCAGACGAACTGCTCAAAGAATTACAAGAAGCAGAAGCCACAGGTCTTTTGGTCAGACTTAGTAAATTAAAACAGGAAGGAATCATCAAATGACAGCCGCAAACCTTGCAACATTCGACGAGCCAGCCGCAGGAGGGATCACCCTATTTGGCTTCACACTCACTGGCAAAGTGCTGGGCATTATCATCGGCATTGTGGGCATTGCTGGAGCCGCCTACGGCACTTACACAGTAACCCTACCCGTTCAGGATCAGGTAGCCGCCACTCGTTCAGCAATTACTTCAGTAGAGGGAGAAATTGCTAATCTGAAAACTCAAGTTGCTGGTAAAGAAGCCTTAAAAGCCAAATTAGCTGAGGCACAGCGCAAAAATCAGTTTGTTTTCTCTCTTCTGCCCACCGTGGACAACATGGACACGCTAGTTGCCGATCTCAACAAGCAAATTCCGCCGACCACTAATGTCTCTATTGGTCAAATTTCCCTAGAAATAGATAGTCGACTGGCAAATTTCACTCCAAAAGGGGTGTCTGAAGCAACCCAGTACCGTACCTTCAGTTATGACATCAGTTTTGACTCCACTTTCCCCGCCGCCATTCAGACTATCAGAAACATCGAGCGGCTGAGGTCTTTTGTGGTGGTGAAAAACATCAAGCTCAACAAAAAGGCGGTTCCATCTACCTTGCTAACTTTCCCCCAGGGTGTGGTGGTAACTCCAGAGGACAATGCCAAGATTCTGGCAAATTTGCCTCCAGTGGTTGGGGTAAGCTTCACTCTTGAAGCCTATGTGCCAATTACTGCCTCTCCTACCGCGCCACCTGCTAACCCTCCAGCTCAATAAAGCCAGAGATTAGCTACTAAGTTCAAGAAAAAAACAGTAATTCGCCAGATGTCTAGCCCCAGAAGAAGGAAAGTGATAAAATTTCAGTCTAGTGAGGATAAAGTGAGAGGAGTGTTTATGAACATCAAAAAAGTACAACTGTTTAGCGGTTCCTTTATAGCTTGCTTGATGCTGGTAGTAGTAGCTACACCGCAGATATTGCAAGTCGCTGGGGCAAGTGCCAACAACCTAGACAGAAGGCTAAAAAACACAACTACCAAGCCTGCCACAAACTCTGGTGTGCGTAACGATCCTCGGGTAGTAAATAATCCGAAAGCACTTTTTCAGCCCAAAGTTACCATCATGCGCAATGGCGCACTATCTCAACCCAGTTCCCCAGTAGCTCAGCAAAACCAGTTCTTACCCCAGACTTCCCCACCCCCAGCTTCAGAAGATCGGCGGGTTGTGCCACCTACACCTCAAGACCCCCGCTCTGTTCCTCCAATTACTTCCCCAGTGCAACCCCAACTGCCAGGGCGGGTGCCAGGTGTGGTTCCTCCTTTTCGCCGTTTGAACACCCCCCCAGTGGGAGACATTGCTGTCAGCACCTTTCCTTACATGCCTGATCAGGTAGAACTGGGAAGTAACGAGCGAGTATCTCGGCTCAGCCTGCAAGCTACACCTGCCTTTGTGGTGCTCAGTAATATCGCCCGTGCCGCTGGCTTGAGTGTTTATCCTGTGCCTAATACTGTTGGTCCTGGTACAGCACCCCCTGGTGATGGCATCAATACCCTAATTACTCTGGATGTGGAAAATCAGAGCGTCCAAGATGTGTTCAATGATGTCCTGCGTATTTCTGGTCTGCAAGCCAGTCGAATTGGGGATCGAATTTTTGTGGGGGCAAGGCTTCCCATCAACCTGCAAAACTTGGTGACCCGCAGTTTGCGCCTCAATCAGATTTCTGTAGGTGATGCTACCGCCTATCTAATTAGCTTGGGGGCAGAGCGGGTAGTTAGCCGCCAAAGACCGATTCCTGGTGTGCAAGCCGCTACAGCAATTGGACCTGGCGGCACAGCGATCGTTCCTCCTGTACAGTTGGAAGCTGTCCCAGTTTTGGAGCGGGTAGGTGGTACTTCAGAGTTTTCCAAACCCATTTTGCAAGGATTACAAGTAATCGGTGAAGAACGGGGTAATTCAGTGACTTTGATTGGTCCGAAAAATCTAGTAGCTTTTGCAGAGGCACAGCTATCTCGCCTAGATATCCGCAAGCGTCAAGTG
>Ga0272446_1002383_pt1 | contig 25763 bp, 16 predicted proteins | sample YNPCB0061_FD_194587 | JGI IMG/M metagenome (GOLD analysis project Ga0272446, IMG submission 194587) | Hot spring microbial mat communities from Yellowstone National Park, WY, United States - YNP-CB-006-1 | ecosystem: Environmental > Aquatic > Thermal springs > Hot (42-90C) > Sediment | place...
CAATTATCAATTACTAATTATCAATTGTCATCTGGAGTTTATTTCTATCAACTAAAAGCAGGTAATTTTATTCAAACGAAGAAGATGATTTTAATGAAATAAAAAATATTTTACTTCGGTAATGAGGGAAAAAAAATTTTGTTGCTAACGGTTTGGCGCTTGGCGCAGTGGCGGATTTCGGAGCTGTAAACTGTCAGCCCAGCACAAAAGTTGATGCGAGGAACAATTTTCATTTAACCACGTCACCCGCCATTGAGCCAAACGCCTGTTACCAGCTGGGCTTATTCTTCGTCTTCCGATAATCGTTGTCGTGCGTTGTCTAACCATTGTCTGTCAATGTTGATAATTGAAAAAGGTGCTTCGGGATTATTTCTTTGATTGAACACAAATACTTTTGAAAAGAATTCTTGTTTAATGTCTAATGCAGCGGATTTGTCAAGGTTAAATGTTTTCCAATGATTAAATATTCTTTTAGGAACATAGAAGTCAAAACTAGTTCTTTGGTTGTTGTTATTCACATTGTAAACTGTCAGTTCCCAAACATTAGGTCTGTCAGATGACCAATGAATTTCTGCTTTTAATGAAGCAAAACCATTTTGTCGGTTAAGTATATTGTCTTCGGAACGTGAACGGGCAAATAAAAATACCATATCGCCTGTTTCTAAAAGTCCAACAAAAGAGTAATTGATTGTCACATTAGCCGCTGTTACAATATCGCCAATAATGTTGTCAGAACGTAAAAATGAAAGAGTTCTTGAATATTTATCGTGATACATATCACCGTCTCTGTCTTTCAGGAAATCATAGAGATTTTGAATGTCTTGTTGATTAAAACTGTCTATTAGTTGTTGGTTGATGTTATTAAAGTTTCTTATTGTATTTGCTCCCAAAAACCAGTCTAAGGAGAGAAGTGGGATTTTATTATTTGCTGCAAACTCTACGGCAGGTTTGCTAAAATCATTTATAGAAGCTACTCCAACTTGGTAAAGGAACCTTGTTCTTGTGTCAATAGCATAAGCTGCTCTTCTATTATTTTGTCGTTTTAATAAGCTGTCTCTTGTTACGATTTCAAATTCATTTAAGTCGTCTCGAAGTCCTAAGGCATTTCTAACGATTGGCAAGTTTGCACTTGTCCCGTATGCCTTACATTCAAATAGTAATTGTGTCGGATATGCAAAAGGCATTTGAATGGGAGGGTTCATAATTATATCGGCATCGTGGGCGGCACCCTTTCCATTAATAAAAAATAGTCCACCACGTTCAAACGTAAACAAGTTGTCTGCACGAACATTTGTAAAACCACAATTCTTTAAAAGATTGCGAACAATGTATTCAAGTAAAGCTCCTTTTATATTTCCTGCTTTCATAGTTGTGTCGTCTGTTTAGCCTTGCTGGTAACGGTTCTCGGCTTGCCGCAGTGGGGGATTTTCAGCACAAATGTTTAATTGGAGAACTGAACTTCCTTTAACCACAAAACTTTCATAGTAGCACGTCAGCCCCCATTTTGGCAAACCCCATGTTGTACGTTCGTGCTTCTATTTCAAATGATACTCTTCTTCTATTAGCTTAATGAGGCTTGTAGCTTGTATGTCTAATCTAAGCGTAAAATTTCTGAGTGAGACTAACTGTAGCTTCCTTTGGAAAAGAACGTTCTTTAATTCAAGTTTGTAAATGAAGGGAACGTCTGGGAAAGTTGCATTTTTCGTTTTAAATAATAACGTGGCATTTTTAAACTGAATATTTGAATCAGTTTGGCTGAAATTTCCCGCATCCCAAAATCGACTGAGTGCTTTATTAATTTCAGTAACTGTCTCCAAATACCGACTATCAGCTACCAATGCTCGTTTCTCAATGACATAATAATAGTCCAATAGACTATCCAGAATATTTTCTTTCTGGATCAACCTCAAATTGCCAGAAGTTTTCATCTGATCAAATGCAATACTATAATATTCTAAATATTTTGTGCTTCTAGCTCTTAACAACATATTGTAAAAAAGATCTGGAGAATTTTTATAAGTTCCTTTGTCTAGAAAAGTTACAGCAGAATCAAGCAGCTGAAAAACCCGCATTTGATAATTTGCATGGCTCTTATAAAAAGTCGTATCTTTTTTTAAATCATTATATATTCGAAATACATATTTTTTCTCACGCTGATGTTCTATATAATGCTCTAGTTGTAGTTCAGCTAAGAACCCGCAAAAGACGGCCAGAAACAACATGAAAAATTCCCAGAAATAAGATTTCCAAGTTTTCTTTCCGTGGTCGTGATGGGCATGATGATGTACTTCCATATTTTCAGTTTCTTGATTTAGGTTAATAGCTTTTGTGTCATTAGTAGGAATAATTTCATCGGAAGATTTGTCCGACTGAGTGTTTGTTGGACTATCTAATTGTTCTTCCTCTGTATTTTCTGCCATTTACTTAAGTTATTTGAGCGTTCAATCGCATGACGTACAACAAAATTCTTTATGCAATATTACGTATAATCTTCTTTAAATCCTATATTTGTTGCGTAATAACCTAAAAATAAAAGCTATCACGAAAAAATTATAATATAAAAAGAACCGAACTCAATCTGATTCTAAAATATTGATTTCAATTATCTAAAGCAAACACGAAAATTTTCATACTCAGCAATAAAGCAGTCTCTCGCTACAGAAAGATTTCTCTTTCTTGATATTCTAAAAAAGAAATTGATTTTGATTTCTTAGTTAAAATGAAAAGACCAAATAGTTTACCTTATATCTTAACCGTAGATAAAATTAGAAAAATCATAAACTCAATAACAGATTTAAAGCATCGAGCAATAATTTTAACTATTTATTCTTGTGTTTTAAGAATTTCTGAAGTGGTGAACTTAAAGACAAATGATATTGATTCATCTGCAATGAAGGTTAAAATTGATAAAAAAATGTTTTCAATGATTACAACCAAATGACAAAAATCAAAATGCTTTAAATTGTTTTTATCATTATACATTTTACATTATTCATTATCACGGAATGTCTTGTCCTTTCGAAGCAACCCAAAGTTTGAACCATTCTTCTTTTGTTAAATTTATTTCTAATGATCTCAATGCAGATTTTATTCTTTCAATTTTTCCAGTTCCAAGAACTACAACGAAATTAATTGGATGAACTAAAAGCCAGGCAGCAGCAATGGTATCAATTTCAACTTGATATTTGTATGCAAGTTCAAATAAAACATTGCGAACACGATTTGCTCTTTCACTGTTTTCATGAAATATTCTTCCGCCGGCAAATGGTGACCAAACCATTGGTTGAATTCTTTTTTCTTGTAAAAAATAAATGTTGTTGTTGTCAAAATGTTCAGTGCAAAGAACCGAAACTTCAATTTGATTGGTAACGAGTGGAAAATCTAATCGAGATTGCAAAAGTGAAAATTGTTCTTGCAAAAAATTAGATACACCAAAATTCAAAACCTTTCCACTTTCTTTTAAATAATAAAAAGCTTCAGCAATTTCATCTGCGTTCATCAATGGATCGGGTCGATGAATTAATAAAACATCGAGATAGTCTGTTCCAAAATTTTTTAATGAATTTTCTGCAGATTTAATTATATGTTCTTTTGAAGTATCATAAATATGCATTGTGTATTCAGGAAATTTTGGTGTTGGAAATTTGATTCCACATTTTGTAACAAGTTGAATTTTGTTTCGCAAAGATGGATTGAGTTTTAATGCTGAACCAAAAATTTCTTCGCAAGAAAAACTTCCATAAATATCAGCGTGATCTATTGTTGTAATTCCTAACTCAATAGATTGACTTAATAGATCTACTATTTGTTGACTTGTGTAATTCCATTCTTTTGCTCGCCAAAATCCAAGAGCAATTCGTGACATTTTTATTTCCATAAATCAAAAAATTTTTATTGATGATGTGAAAGATACTCATTAGATTGAAATAGATAAAATTGGGTACTTGAATGAAATCAAAAATTCTATTAGTTATAATTTTATCATTTACACTTCATGCACAAAATGTTCGCTCAATTCGTGATAGTATTGGCTTTTGTTGGAATGCTGATGAAATGAATCGCTTTATAAAATTTTTAGAATTAAACACACCGAAAGAAAATTATTCATCTAAAAATTTAATTGCTGCGATCTCAGTTCACGATGATTACTTGTACGCGGGAAAAATTTATTATCCACTCTATCGATTTATCAAAACAAAAGAAGTGGTAATTTTTGGTGTTACTCATGGAACAGTGAGAAAAGAAATTGGTGATCAAAAAAACATTTTAATTTTGGATAACTATGATGAATGGAAAGGAGTTTATTCAAATGTAAAAATTTCTCCTTTGCGTGAAATTATTAAATCAAAACTTCCAAATGAATTTTATTCTGTAAATGATAAAGCTCATTCAATTGAACATTCGATTGAAGCATTAATTCCTTTTCTTCAATATTATAATCCTGAAATTAAAATCACGCCAATCATGGTAACGCAAATGTCATTTGAAAAGATGAATGAAATTTCTGCAAAGCTTTCATTGATTATTTCTGAATACATTAAAGAAAAAAAACTTCAACTCGGTAAAGATATTTTCTTTTTAATCTCGAATGACGCAAATCATTATGGAATAGATTTTAATAATTCACCTTATGGATTAGATTTAAATGCACACAACATTGCAACGAATGAAGACAAAAGAATAATCAAACAAAATCTTGAAACTGAAATCGATAGTAATTCGATCAAAAATTTATTTAATGAAATTGTGCCGAATGATTCAAAAAAGATATTTCCACTTTGGTGCGGAAGATTTCCAGTAACATTTGGACTTATGACTATTGAAAAAATTGTCGCTGAATTAAATCAAAAAAAATTAGAAGGGAAATTATTTCGATATTCTGATTCGATGACTGAAAAAGTTTTACCGTTTGAAAACACATCAATGGGATTAACAGCTATCTTTTCTCCAAAACATTGGTGCGGTTGGTTTACTCTTGGTGTTTATTTAAAATAATCAAAAACATTTTTGAGGTTAACATGAATTCAACAAAAGAAAAAATTGGCTTCAAAAAAGAGCTTGGACTTTTCGATGCAACAATGATTGTAATTGGTTCAATGATTGGTTCAGGAATATTTATAGTGAGTGCCGATATCGCTCGCACTGTTGGTTCGAGTGGTTATTTACTTTTGGTCTGGGTTATTACAGGAATCATAACATTAATTGGTGCATTAAGCTATGGCGAACTTGCATCAATGATGCCTTGGGCTGGCGGGCAATATGTTTTTTTGAGAGAAGCTTATAATTCTTTTGTTGGATTTTTATATGGTTGGACTTTATTTCTTGTAATTCAAACAGGAACTATTGCTGCTGTAGCTGTTGCATTTGCAAAATACACAGCAGTTTTAATTCCTTTCTTCAGTGGCAATAATATTCTGATTTCAATTTTCGGATTAAATATTTCTGCGGGACAAATTCTTGCAATAGCAAGTATTTTTATTTTGACATACATAAATGCAAATGGTGTAAAAGAAGGAAAAACTGTTCAAAATATTTTTTCTGTTGCAAAAACTATTTCTTTAATTGGATTAATTTTACTGGGATTGATTATTGGTGCAAATGCAAAAGTTATCGAACAAAATTTTTCTGATATGTGGAGCGCTTCAACTGTTCATCTTAAAAATGGAGTAATTGATTTTGTTGAGCCACTTTCAGGTTTTGCAATTATTGTTGCAATTGGAACGGCAATGGTTGGTTCACTTTTTTCAAGTGTAGCTTGGGAAAATATTACATTCATTGCTGCTGAAGTTAAAGATCCTAAAAAAGCAATTCCTTGGAGTTTGTTTTTGGGAACTCTCATTGTTACAATTTTATATGTGCTTGCAAACGTTTCTTATTTATTTGTTCTTCCTTTAAAAGGAAATCCTACGGCGACAGATATAAGTTCAATGGGAATTCAATTTGCTGCTGAAGATAGAGTTGGAACTGCGGCTGCTCATTTTATTTTTGGTGATGTTGCTGTTATTATAATGGCTGTGCTTATAATGATTTCTACTTTTGGTTGTAATAATGGATTAATACTTGTTGGCGCAAGAGTTTATTATGCAATGGCAAAAGATAAATTGTTTTTCAATTTTGCTGGCGAGTTGAATCAAAAATCCGTTCCAGCAAAAGGATTATGGTTGCAAGCAATTTGGGCAAGTTTATTATGTCTATCAGGAAGTTATGGTCAACTATTAGATTATGTTGTTGCAACTGTATTGATATTTTATATTCTTACCATCACTGGAATATTTATTTTAAGAAAAAGAAAGCCAGAAGCTGAAAGACCATATAAAGTTTTTGGGTATCCAATTCTTCCAGCAATATTTATTATTCTAACAGCTATTGAATCATTAATATTATTAATCTATAAACCAAATTATACATGGCCGGGATTAATTATTGTAGCAATTGGAATTCCAGTATATTTAATTTGGAGTCGAAAGAATATAGTATAAAATATGTTGCAAAATATATAATCTTTTGTTAAGTTTAGGTTAAGTAGTTCAAAGATTTGAACTTCTCTAACCGCATTAAAGGCGAAATAAAAAATTATGAAGTGGACAAAAAAAATCTGTTCCAAGTTTTCCTTCCTTTTTGTCCTTCTAACTCTCACTAACTTAAACGCTAAAGGAATTTTTGACAAAAACGCAATTTTGGCTTCCGTTGGCAAAAAAACCATCACCGTTGGCGAATTTTTAACCCGTTATTCGGATTATATTACTTCTTCTGGAATTAAAGATAATATTGTTACTCGCCGCTCAATTTTAAATAACATGATTAACGAAATTCTACTTTTGGATTATGATGACAATAGTAAAATACTTAACAATCCTGAGTACAAAAAAGAATTGAGCTGGGCAGATAAACAAACGATATTAGCTTACTTAAAAGATCAAGAAATTTTTGCAAAGCTTACTGCAACCGATTCTGAATTACGAGATGCTTTTTATAAAACTAATATGAAAATTGCTGCTCGTCATCTTTTTGCTGAAACTGAAGAAGAAGCAGAAAATTTATATCAACTTCTTCAAACTGGTGCAGATTTTAATCAACTTGCTAAACAAGTTTTTACAGATTCAACTTTGCAGAATAATGGCGGCTATTTAGGATTTTTTACTTGGGGAGATATGGATCCAGCTTTTGAAGATGCTGCTTTCAATTTGAATGTTGGTGAAATTTCGAAACCAATTAAAACAAAATTTGGTTACAGCATTATTAAGGTCGAACAAAAAGTTGCCAATCCTCTTTTAACGGAAGATGAATTTTTAAGAAAGAAAAAACATGTTGAAAGAATTGTTAAGATGAGAAAAATTCCATACGAAGAAGAAAAATTTATTAACAAAGTTTTTGATTCAAAAAAACTTAAGATTAATGATGAAGCAATTAATGTTTTGTTCGATAATTTGACTAAAAAAAATCAAATGGAATTAAATTCATATCATCAAAAAAAATTTCCTTTTGTTGTTAAGTATGAAAATAAAAATTATTCCTTTCTTGAAATTCAACAAAGAATAGATGAACTTCCAAATTTTCACAGAAAAAAAATCACATCTTTGCAAAATCTAAAATCAATTATTAAAGGATTTGTTCTTCAAGATGTTCTTTTAAATTTAGCTATCAAAAAAGGTTATGATAAAAATCCACAAGTTCTAAAAACAATTTCAACTTATCACAACAATATTTTTCTTCGTTATAAAAGAGAAGAAGTTGCAAATGCAAAAGTTTTTCCAGATAGCTCGATTTTCAAATTTTATAAAGATAATCCTCAATATTTCATGAATGAAAATCAAATTAATTTGCAAGAAATAATTGTTGACAGAAAAGAATTAGCTGATAGTTTATTCAATCTTATAAAGAATGGAAATAACTTCGGTGAACTTGCAGCAAAATTTTCTATAAGAAGTTGGTCGGCTAAAAATGGTGGAGTAATTGGACTGTCGGATATTTCTAAATTTGGTGGATTAAAAGATACACTATGGAAAAGCAATGTTGGTGAAGTTCTCGGTCCAATTAAAATTCAGCAAATGTATGCAATCGTAAAAGTGTTAGAAAAGAAAAATGGCACTGTTAAAAATTTTGAAGAAGTAAAAGCAATAGCAGAAAGATTACTAAAAAAAGAGAAATCAAAACCAATAATGGAAGAATATATTAATAAATTGCGATCGAGAACTTCTGTTACATGGGATGATAAATTACTCGGTTCTTTGGTTTTAGATAAAAATGAAAATTAAATTTATTTAATTGAATTAACGGAGCGCACCATGAAAAAAATAGTTACAAAGTTACTTTTATTAGTTGCTTTGTTGCCATATTTAGTTTTTGCTGGTACAACAGGAAAACTAACTGGCAAAGTAACTGATAAAAAAACAGGTGAGCCGCTGCCTTTTGTAAATGTTGTGATTGAAGGTACTTCTTTAGGTGCAGCGACTGACCTTGATGGGAAATATACTATACTTAATGTTTCTCCCGGAAAGTATAATGTTAAATTTCAATATGTTGGTTATCAAACTGTTGTTGTTCAAAATGTTCAGATATCAATTGATTTAACAACGACTCAAGATGCCGTATTGGAAGAAACTGCAGTTGAAATGCAGGCAATTGTTGTTGAAGGCAAAGCAGAAAAAATTCAAAAAGATATTACATCAAGCCAAGCAAGAGTTACATCAGAGGAAATAAAAAATTTGCCCGTTGCAGAACTTTCTGATGTTCTTCAGTTACAAGCTGGTGTAACAAAAGGTGCCGGCGGCGAATTCCATATTCGTGGCGGTCGTTCTTCTGAAATTGCTTATTGGGTTAATGGAATTTCTATTACCGATGCTTTTGATAATAGTAGAGGAATCGAAATCGATAACTCAAGCGTGCAAGAGTTGCAAGTAATTAGTGGAACTTTCAACGCTGAATATGGGCAAGCTCTTTCTGGAATTGTAAATACTGTTACAAAAGAAGGTGGTCAATCATTCAGAGGTGATGTAAAAGTTTATAGTGGTGATTACGCAAGCAACTTCACAGATTACTTTGTTGGAATTGACAAGTTTAGTCCGGTTGCTAATTATAATGTTCAAGGTAGTTTGAGTGGACCAATTCCAATGACAAATAATAAACTTACATTCTTTACAAACTTGCGTTACGTTTATGATGATGGATATTTATATGGTTATAAAAAATATAATACTGATGGAACACCAGCTGATGGAAAACTTACTGCAATGAATTGGAACAAAAGATTAATTGGACAAGGAAATTTAGCATGGATGGCAAGTGGTTCATTAAAGTTCAACGCAGAAGTTCTTTTCTCAAATGAAAAATTTAAAGATTACAGTCATTTCTTCAAATGGAATCCAGATGGCGATGTAAATAAATTTGCTAATAGTTATAATGCTACATTTACAATGACACATACTTTATCAAGCAAATCATTTTACACATTGAAAGTTTCCGATTTCTTCAAAGACTTCAAAGAATATTTATATGAAGATCCTTACGATCCACGTTATTTACATCCCGATTCATTAAGAACTGTTGGATACGCTTTCGTAACAAAAGGAACAAACCTTCATAGATTTTACAGAAAGACAAATACATTAATCGCAAAACTTGATTTCACAAGTCAAATTTCTGAAAACCATTTAATTAAATTTGGTGCAGAAGGAAGAACACACAAACTTTCTTTCGACGATTACAATCTTGAACCGTTAAGAGTTAATGGTGTTCCTGTTGAACCATTTAAACCTTCTATTCCTGCAGAAAATACTCCAAACAGAACAAAGTATGATGCATCACCAATTGAATTCTCGGCTTACGTTCAAGATAAAATTGAGTATCAAAGTGTAATCATTAATATAGGTTTGCGTTTGGATTATTTTAATTCCAAAGGAAATGTTTTAGTTGATCCAACTGATCCAAATATTTATTTACCATTAAGACCAGAATTAGAAAATCTTTCTATTGCAGAAAGAGAACAATATTTCTACAAAAAAGCTGATCCAAAATGGTCTGTCGGTCCTCGTTTTGGAATTGCTTATCCAATTAGTGACCAAGGTGTTTTGCATTTTTCTTATGGACAATTTTTACAAATTCCATCTTTCCAATATTTGTTTAATCGTGGACCATTCATTGTTCCAAACACAGGAAGCGGTTACGGTCCTTATGGAAATCCAGACTTAAAACCACAACAAACTATTATGTATGAGATTGGATTCAAGCAGCAATTCTTTGAAGATTTTTCTGCTGATGTTACCGGTTTCTATCGTGATATTAGAAATTGGATTACAGCTGGTCCACTTATTTCGACACGTAATTTAGTTTCTTATTCAACATATATTAATAAAGATTATTCCAATGTAAAAGGAATTACTCTCAACCTCAGTAAAAGATTTACAAATCATTACTCAATTGATTTGAATTATACTTATCAAGTAGCTGAAGGAAGTAACTCAAGTCCTGAAGATGAATTCTTCGCTCAATTAGGAAATAATGAGCCAACACTTTATTTAATTCCTCTTGATTGGGATCAAAGACATTTATTAAACTTTTCGATGTTTGTTGGTGATGTTGATTGGGGAATTTCAACTATTGCTCGTTATGGAACAGGATTACCATATACTCCTTCAATCACACAATTTACAGCAGATAGAGGAATAACATCAGGTTTGCAAAGAAACAGCCGGAGAAAACCAACTCAGTTTTCTATTGATTTAAGTATGCACAAAACTTTTGGTGTATTTGGATTAAATGTTACAACCTTTTTGCGTGTTTTCAATTTACTTGACAACAGAATTGCTGTTAATGTTTTTGGTGATACTGGCAAACCAGATTATACAACAGAAGGAAAAAATATCGGTCCAGATCCTAAGAGACCAAATACGGTTGAAGAATACTTACGTTACCCATGGAATTATGGCGAGCCAAGAAGAGTTGAATTTGGCTTTGAATTTTCATTCTAAAAAAAGAATTTATAGGAGAAATAGATAAATGACAAAAACATTAAAAATATTGATGATTCTCTTTATATCGCTGATGATGACTGCAAACATTGATGCTCAATATCAGCCCGGTAAAGAAAGAGGCGACCCAACCAAACGTGCAAAAGGGCAAATGGAAGGAAACCAAATTAGAACAACTGTATTTAATTTTGGAATGTCCGGTCGCGAAGGTGGTCAATATCCAATTTCGGTTCAAACTCCATACGAATGGCCAAAAAATACAGGTCACGTTTATCTTGCCATGCTTGGAATTTTTGTCGGTGGTGAAGTGGTTGATAATAATGGTGAAGTTCAACACATAATTGATGTTTATGATTTTAGACAATCACCAGAAGGAAAAACTTGGAACTTTGAACCTGTACCAGGTTATAGCAAACCAAATCTTAAAACAAAAGAAAATCAAGTTGCAACAAGTGTTGATCCGGATACATGGCCCGATAGCTGGCCAGATAGAATGAACGATGCTGTTGATCCAGGTTGGCGTGGTGCATGGAATGGTTATTTCGGTAAAAACATTTTCAATGCAGATCAAGAAATGTTTTATCGCGCTTCTGATGATAAATACAGTCGTTATGTAAATTATTTTCCCGATGAAACAGACTTGACAAGAAAAGGACTTGGAATTTTAATGGATGTTCGTGCATTAGCATGGTCTCAAGTTCTTGTTCAAGATGCTCTCTACTTCTTACACTATATTAAAAATGATGGAACAAAAGACATTAAAAAAGTTGGTGTAACTTTGTGGTATGCTGATTTTGTTGGTGGCGATGGAGATTCACAAGACGACATTTCAGAATTTGATTTGATTCAAGATATTGCATGGTCCCGCGATAATGATCATAAAGCTCCTACCTTTGGAAATGATCCTGTAGGAATGGTTGCAGTAACATTCCTTGAAACTCCTGGAAATGCGGTTGATAGAATAGATAACGATGGTGATAGTCCGGAAATGGGGAACATCATTTCTCCTGATATGATTGTTGGTGAAATTCCTGATAATCAAATTGATGACAATGGTAATGGTTTAATTGATGAAAATGAAACTCACATTCCTTTTGGAGTTCAAAAAGGTGTTACTTATGCAGATAGAATTGCTCAGCCAATTGATCCTGCTTGGTTAGCAAAACATCCACGTTTCAAAGTTGAAAAAAATTCTCCAGTTGTTACTCAACAAATGATTGATCAAGCTTCAGCTCCATCTAACAAATGGAATCTTTGGCCACCACTTGATGCTTTCCAAAAAGGTCAAGTTCATTTAATCAAAGTTACATCCGAGAAATTAGGTTTGCCATTTAAAGATGGAATTGATAATGATGATGATGGCGAAGAGGGAAGTCCTGTTGTAACTCAAGCCATGATTGATCAAGCGGCTAAAGATGCACCATATTATCGTTACAGAGTTAATGATAAAATTATTCTTTATAATGTTGTTCAGTCTACTCTTGGTAAAAAATATGCCGATGGAATTGATAACAATAAAGATGGTGCTATTGATGAGGGAATTGATGATGGAATTGACGTTATGATTGATGAAGCAAGAGATGATGGAATTGATAATGATTATGATTGGGATCCTTTACGCGATGATGTTGGATTGGACGGTGTCCCTGATACCGGTGATCCCGGAGAAAATGATGGAAAGCCAACAAGCGGTGCTCGTTTTGGTTTGCCCGGTGAACCCCATGTTGATGTTACTGACGTTTCTGAAACAGATCAAATTGGTATTACTAATGCTGATTATGTTCCGGCTGGAAGTTTAAATATTAATAGCGATGCTCAAATGTGGTTTGATTTTATGATTCCTGGAAAATTCTATGACCCTAAAGAAGTTGTTGCTGGTGAATATGATTTGTTTGTTTCGTCTGGATTGTTCCCATTAAAGTCGGGACAAACAGAACCAATTTCAATTGCAGTTCTATTTTCAAATGGACCGGTTCCTGATCCAAATGGTGAGTATCGCAAAAATGAAATTTTAAGAAAAAGAGTTCGTGCACAAGAAACATATAATAACGATTATAGATTTGCTAATGCACCTGTCGCTCCAAATTTAACTGCAATTCCAGGAAACAATAGAGTTACTTTATATTGGGATGATATTGCAGAAAGTACATTTGATCAATATATCGATGCAATTGGTGGAAATGGAAGAGACTTTGAAGGTTATAAAATTTATCGCGCATCAGATCCAGCTTTTCAAGATGCTGAAAAGATCACAAATGGTTATGGAAATTTACAGTTCAAAACTCCAATTGCTCAATTTGATTTAGTAGATGGAATTAAGGGATTCGATCCTGTCGGTATTGATGGTGTAAAATATAATCTTGGCACTGATTCTGGATTGAAACATACATTCGTTGATACTACAGTTCAAAATGGGTTTACATATTATTATGCAATTGTTGCATATGATTTTGGTTATCCTGCTGGTGAAATAGCTCCATCAGAATCACCAATTAGAATTTCACTTCAAGCAGATGGTTCAGTAAAACTTGGACCAAACGTTGTTCGAGTAAAACCAGAAGCACCTGCTGCAGGTTATGTTCCACCAACTCTTGGAAAAATTCAACTTGCTCAAGGTACAACTTCTGGAATTGTTAATTATGAAATAGTTGATATTAATAAAATTAAAGAAGGACACGTTTACCATATTACTTTCGAGGATACAATTAAAGTATCAAAAAGATTGAATCAACCAGATACTTTGACTACAAAGAACTGGACTTTGAAAGATTCAACTGCAAATGTAATTTTAATTAATAAGAGCAAAAATCTTGCATCAGATTATGAACAACCATTGACTGATGGATTTAGATTAAAATTCATAAATGAAAAAAGAGTTGAATTAGACAGAACAGTTTCTGTTTGGAACGATCCAACAATTGTTGATTATAGATTCGAAAAATTCCAGGCAACCGGTGGATTCATTGGTGAAGAAAGACCGAACGATTACAGAATTGAATTTGGTGATGTTGGTGTTGGAACTTCTACAGAACTTAAACTTGGTGCAAATACATTCCCATCAAAGAAAACCAATTTTAGAGTTTTCAATCTTAGCACAAATAAATATATCGAATTTGCATTCATCGAAATTGATGGTAATGATGGTGTGTTGAGTACTAATGGTGCAGTAAGAGATCGTATCGTATTCCTTGAACCAGACAAATCCGGTAAATTAGTTTACACTTGGTGGTTCTATTTATATGATACACCAAGCCAAACATTAGGAACTCGTTTACCAAAATCAGGTGATAAAATTACTCTTAAATTGAAGAAACCGTTTTTGTCTTCGGATTTATTCCGCTTTGTTGCAAAGAGTGGAAAAATAGATTTAGAATTAGCAAAGCAAGAACTTGAAAAAGTAAAAGTGGTTCCAAATCCTTATGTTGCATCTGCAATGTGGGAACCAAAGAATCCATATTCAAGTGGTCGTGGTCCTCGTTCGTTGCATTTTACTCATTTACCAAACAAATGTACAATCAGAATATTTACGGTAAATGGTGAACTTGTTGACGTGATTGAACACGATAGTCCTTTTAACAATGGTACAGAAGAATGGAAAATGCTGACCAAAGATAATCTAAATGTTGCTTATGGAATTTATGTCTATCACATCGATGCGCCAGGCATTGGTGAAAAGATTGGCAAGTTCGCAATAATTAAATAAAGTTAATGGACGAGAAAAATTAAAGGAGTTTAGTCGTGTTAAATAAAAAATTATTAATAATGATGATATTGGCTGCAGCATTAATGCAGCCAATTGCTGCTCAAACAGTTACAAAAACTGGAACAACAGCAGCAAAATTTTTAAGCATTGGAGTTGGCGCTCGTGCAAATTCAATGGGTGGCGCTTTCAGTGCAGTTGCAAATGATGTCTCAGCTTTATATTGGAATCCCGCTGGCATTGCTAATATTAATGAAACGCAAACTTTGTTTAGTTATACAAAAATGTTTGCTGATATTAATATTAACTATTTTGGATTTGTAATTCCTGCTGGTGAATATGGTACTTTTGGTGCAAGTGTAACCGCATTAAATGTTGGAGATATGGAAGTTACAACAGAATTTTTACCTGAAGGTACTGGAGAAAAATTCTCTGCTGGTAGTTATTCTTTTGCATTCACTTATGCAAAATATATTACAGAAGATTTTGCTGTTGGTGCTAATGTAAAATATATCAGAGAATCAATTTATAACTCAAGTGCATCTGGAATTGCATTTGATATTGGAACAGTATTCAAAACACCTTTTTATGGAGTAAAGTTTGCATCAAGCATTTCAAATTATGGATCTAAAATGCAAATGTCCGGTGATGATTTATTAATTCGTCACGATCCTGATCCACAAAGAGCTGGTAATAATCAAACAATTGATGCTTATTACAAAACTGATGAATTTGAATTACCATTAAGATTACAAGTTGGCATCGCAAGAGATTTCCAAATTCTTGATGAACATCGTTTTACAATTGCTGTTGATGCGATTCATCCTAATGATAATAATCAATGGATAAATGTTGGTGGAGAAATTTCTCTATTCAACAATTTAGTTTCATTGCGCGGTGGTTACAAAACTTTATTCTTGAAAGATACTCAAGAAGGTTTAACTCTTGGTGCCGGAATTCAATATGATGGATTAGGATTTTTCAAAATAGCAGTTGATTATTCATATCAACAATTAAAATATTTAAACAACATGCACAGCTTTTCTGTAATGCTGGGCTTTTAATTTAAGGTGAAAAATGATAATTTCCACCATAATAAAAAACAAAACTAACAACCAACAAAATGGAGGCACAATGAAAAAAATAGCCCTACTGTTTTCTCTTTTCTTCCTTTCTTTAACAGTATCTTTTGCTCAAACCTATAAGGTTACTTTCTCTGTTGATATGAGAATTGAAATTCAACAAGAAAGAATGACCGCATCTGATAAAGTTACTGCTCGTGGTAACTTTAATGATTGGGGAGAAACAGAATTAACAAATGATGGCACCGGAATTTTCTCTGCTGTTATCGATGTTCCCGCAGCAAAATTAGAAGCTGGAACTAACAAATTATTCTACAAATATTTTAGCCATGGTGCAGGTATTGCTAATGGCGGTTGGGAAACAATGGCAGATAATCGTTCTGCAGTTGTTACAGGCGATAAAGTTCTTCCAACAAGTTTCTTTAACGGTAGCGACTATACAAAAGTTGCAACCGAAGTTACTTTCAATGTTGACATGACTTTACCAATTAAAACTGGATTCAATCCTGCAACTGGAAAAGTTTATGTCGCTGGTAATTTTACAGATTGGGGTTCTGGTGCTATTGAAATGACCGATCCTGATGGCGATAAAGTTTATTCTGTAAAAGTATCAAAGAATAATGCTGGCGCTGATATTAAAAGTGGTGATCTTCTCATCTATAAATTTATTTATAGTGTTAACACACCAAGCAACGGTACTTGGGAATCAATTAGTGAAGGTACAGATTATTTCGGCGGCGACAAAAACAGAATTTACGGTGTAGTTGATGGAGCCAACACAATTACTCGCTTCTGGAATAACAAAAATCCAAACGTTGAAATTAAAGATGGAGTTATTTCTTTCGCAGTTGACATGAGCGTTTTGGAAAGATTGAAAGTTTACGATCCTGCTACCGATGTTCTTGAAGTTAGAGGTGGTTTTAATGGATGGAGCAACACAGATAAAGAACGTTCTGTTATGCTTCAAGATTTCTTGAGACCAACAGATTGGTTCTTGCTTGTTCAGTTCTTAAAAACTGAAGTTCCTTCAACTCAAGAATATAAATACTTTGTTCAATTAAAGAATCCTGGTATTTGGGTTGATGGCTGGGAAAGACCACTTTCAATGGGTGGTGGTAACAGAACAGTTACTTTCAAAGGATTACCAAATCAAGAAGAACCAAAAGTTTATTATGATGACGTTCATCCGGCATTCTTAATTCCAGATGGTCAAAGTGTAAGTATTAAATTCAGAGTTGATATGAAAGATGCTTTCGATCCAACAAAAACTGCAGTTCCTATGAAAGCTGCTGATAAATTGTATTGGATTTCTGAACAACCATTATTTGCAAGAATAATGAACTGGGAAGATAAAGATGAAATGACCAACTTTGAATTGACTGACCCAGATGGTGATAAAATTTATGAAGGAACTCTGACTGTAAAAGGACCAGCATTCAACGCATTTGAATATCGTTATGGAATTCAAAGAGCTGCTGATAAATCTTGGAAAATTGAAGAAGCTGGCTTTGGTAAAAATGCTTACCGTGTAAGATATTTACCTCAAACAGGACCAAGTAAATTTACTCAACCTTATACTGCTCCACTTGATAAATGGACAGATAAAGCAGACAAATCTGATCAAGTTGAAAAATGGCCTGCTGGTTTAAGTGATGTTCGCGATTTAGAAAATGGATTACCAACAAATTATTCACTCGAACAAAACTATCCTAATCCATTTAACCCTGCAACCACAATTCGTTTTGCAATTCCAAAAGATGAAATGGTTAGCTTGAAAGTATATAATGTATTAGGACAAGAAGTTGCAACACTTGTAAATCAAAACTTAAAAGCTGGTTCTTATGCTTTTGATTTTGATGCATCAAAATTATCAAGTGGTGTTTACATGTACACAATCAAAGCAGGAAACTTCAACGTAACAAAGAAGATGATGCTCTTGAAGTAATTTCATAGTAATCAAAAAAGCCCCGCTGAAAAAACGGGGCTTTTTTGTTTTTATTTTTCTTGCATAAATGGATATCGAAAATCTTTTCTTGGAATAAATGTTTCTTTAATTGTACGTGGCGAAACCCAGCGAACAATATTTAGAAAACTTCCAGCTTTATCATTTGTTCCACTTGCTCTTGCACCTCCAAATGGTTGCTGTCCAACTACAGCGCCAGTTGGTTTATCATTAATATAAAAATTTCCAGCAGAGTGTTTTAAGATTTTATCTGCAACAACTATTGCCATTCTATCTTCTGCAAAGATTGATCCTGTTAAAGCATATGGAGAAGTTTCATCACAAAGTTTTAATGTTTCTTCATATTTATTATCATCGTAAACATAAACAGTTAAAACTGGTCCAAAAATTTCTTCTTCCATTGTTTTGAATTTTGGATTTGTAGTTTCGATGATGGTTGGATTAATAAAGTAACCAACTTTATCATTGTATTTTCCACCGACAATTATTTTTGCTTCATCAGATTTCTTAGCATATTCAATGTAACTTACAATTGAATCGAAAGCAGATTTATCAATAACTGCATTATTATAATTTGTAAAATCTGTCACAGGACCTGTTTTTAATCTTTTAAGATCTGAAACAAGAATTGACTTTAACTCTGGCCAAATTGATTTTGGAATATAAGCACGAGAAGCAGCAGAACATTTTTGTCCTTGATATTCAAACGCTCCTTGAATTAAAGCTGTTGCCAATCCACGAACATTTGCACTTGAATGAGCAAATACAAAATCTTTTCCACCGGTTTCACCAACAATTCTTGGATATGTTTTGTATTTAGAAATATTATTGCCAATAATTTTCCACATTGATTGAAAAACTTGTGTGCTGCCTGTAAAATGTAATCCGGCAAAATTTGGATCATTAAAAACTACATCACCAATTTTTTGTCCAGAGCCCGGAATAAAATTAATAACACCTGCAGGCAAACCAGCTGCTTCAAAAAGTTTGATTATATAATAAGCTGAAAGAACACTTGTTCCAGCAGGTTTAAGAAGAGAAACATTTCCCATAATTGCTGGTGCGCCGGGTAAGTTTGCGTTAAATGTTGTGAAGTTAAATGGTGCAACAGCAAAAACGAATCCTTCCAAAGCACGGTATTCCATTCTATTCCACATTCCGTGTGGTGAATGAGGTGGTTGTTCTTGATATAATTTATAAGCATAATGAACATTGAAACGTAAGAAATCAGCGGTTTCGCATGCCGCATCTATTTCTGCTTGATGAACATTTTTACTTTGTCCTAACATTGTTGAAGCAAGAATTATGTATCGCCAATCGGTTAATGTTATAAGATCAGCGGCACGCAAAAATATTGCTGCACGATCCTGCCAATCCATTGTTGACCAAGTTTTCCATGCCTCCAATGCAGAATCAATTGCCATTTGAACTTCTTTTTTACCAGCTTTATGATATTTACCAAGTTTATGTTTATGATTATGAGGCATAGAAATTTCTTCGGTATCGCCTGTTCTAATTTCTTTTCCACCAATTATTAGCGGAATATCAATGTATTGATTTTCCATTTCTTTTAATTTTGCTTTCAAAGCTGCACGTTCCGGAGAGCCCGGTTCGTATGTTTTAATTGGTTCGTTTGCAGGCATTGGATGATGAAATACTGCGTTTGCCATAAATTTATTCCTTTCTTTTTTTACTTGTTTAACGAAAATTTGATGGGATAAAGTTCAATCTTGAGGAATTGTGAAAAAGATTTTTGTTCCTTTATCAACTTCACTCTTTACCCAGATTTGTCCATTGTGTTTAGTTACAATTTCTTTACAAAGAGTTAATCCTAAACCGTTTCCGGTTTCAGAATTTGTTCCACGTGTTGTATAGTGTGAATCTAATCTAAATAGTTTATCAAGATTCTCTGGCTTGATTCCAATTCCATTATCAGCAACAACAATCTGTAGATGATTTTCAAATTCATATGAAGTAATTTCAATTTTGCCAAATAGTTTTGTGAATTTGATTGCGTTTGAAACCAGATTTCTTATGAGTAGAAAAATCATATCTTCATCAGCAAAAATAAATTGCTCGTTGGGAATGTGATTAAACAGCTCAATTTTTTTTGTTTGAAGATTTGTCTCGAATAGATTTTTTACATTTTCAACTAATGTATGAAGATTGAATTTTGCTTTTTCTAAAGTTAATCTTCCTGATTGTAATCGTGACCAATTCAATAGATCATCTAAAAATTTGTATTGATTGTGAAGAGCATCGTTAAGAGTGGAAATTAATTCTTTAATTTCTTCTTTGGGTAAATTATCGAATTCATCAACTAAATAATTTGAAATTCCAAGCAATCCTTGAAATGGTGAACGCAAATCGTGTGAAATGATTGAAAAGAATTTATCTTTTGTTTCATTGATTTCTTTCAGTTCTTCATTCTTTTTTTTGATTTCTTCTTCGCTTGCTTTATAACTTAAAAGCAATTCTTGATAGCTAATCCAAAGATTTTCTAATTCTTCAAGTTCTTTTGAAAACTTGTCAAATTCCTTTTCTGGATCATGTTTAGAAAATTCATGCATGCTTGAAATGAAACCCATGTAAATAAATGAAAGATAAATTCAACGCAAAAAATAATTGAATTAAATAAAAAGTCAAATTGATTTTAGCAATGTTTAGATTTAACTTTGATTAAAGAAAATATTTATAACTGGATAAACGATGGAAGAAAATTTGAACGAATCACAAAAACAAAATCAACCGAAACCGGAAATACAATCAAATCAATCGCAACCTAATCAGCAAAAGAAAAATTATAGAAGACACTATTACCGCAGAAATTTTAAGAAAAATCAATCAAATCAAAATAGTTTTTCAAATCAGCAAACAGCACAACAACAAATTCAATCTGTAAGCTTTAAAAAAGTTTCTATTGTTGTTCCACTTTATAACGAAGAAGAATCGCTGCGTCCTTTGTATCAAGAAATTAAAAAAGGATTGAAGTTAGTTAATTGTGATTATGAAATTCTTTTTGTTGATGATGGAAGTAAAGATAAATCTCTTGCTGTGATAAAAGAACTTGTGAAGATGGATAATAAAATTCGCTACTTCAGTTTTAGAACAAATTATGGAAAAAGTGCAGCGCTTCAAATTGCTTTTAAGAATGCAACTGGTGATGCTGTAATCACAATGGATGCAGATTTACAAGATGATCCTTTAGAAATTCCGAATCTCCTAAAAAAACTTGATGAAGGTTATGATTTGGTTAGCGGCTGGAAAAAACAACGCTTCGATCCATTCATCAAAAAAATTTCTTCTAAGTTTTTCAATTTTGTTACACGGTTTTTAACTGGAGTTAAACTTCATGATTTCAATTGTGGATTAAAAGCTTATAGAAAAGCAGTAGTTCAAACAGTTGATGTTTATGGAGAAATGCATCGCTACATTCCGGTTCTTGCAGATTGGAAAGGATTTACAGTATCGGAAATTGTTGTTAAACATCATCCAAGAAAATTTGGCAAAACAAAGTTTGGTGTCAGTCGTTTCTTTAAAGGATTTATTGATTTAATCACCGTGATTTTCACGATAAGATTTATTAAACGTCCCATGCATCTATTTGGATTTATTGGATTGCTTTTAACTTTTGCAGGATTTGGAATTGGTCTTTGGTTAACAATTGAAAAAATATTTTATCAAATCGGAATAAATAATCGACCGATTTTCTTCTTAGCAATTTTATTAATGATAGTTGGAGTTCAATTTTTTGCAATTGGATTGATTGGTGAATTAATTGTTCATAATACTCAAAGTGAAAAAGAATATGTAATTAAGGAAAAGAAATGATTTCGCTATGATATGAATTGTAAAAATTTTTAAAGAATCAAATCGAATAACTTCACGAAAAATTACTATTTTTGATTTAACCATCGAGGAAAATTAAAATGAAATACCATCTCGTTTCCGGAGCTTGTGGATTCGTCGGAAGAAATACAGTTAAACAATTGTTAAAGAGAACAAATGATTCAATCATTATGGTTGATGATCTTTCTGTTGGGACGCAACCTTCAACTTGGTTGAGTGATTCAACTTCAAAATTATTTAAAGACATTGAAATATTTGGCAAAGATGAAAGATTGTTTTTCTTTAAAATGGATTTCAGGAAATTTTTAAATAAACTTCAAGAAGAACCAAACTGGCTTGAAAAAGAATACGGATTGAAAATAGAAAGATTTGGCGATGCCTTTCATTTTGCTGCAATTGTTGGTGGAAGAGCTAAAATTGAAGGCGATCCAATGGCAGTTGCTCTTGATCTTTCTATTGATGCAGAATTTTTTAATTGGATTGCAAAAGCAAAACCGGAACGAGTTATGTATCCAAGTTCTTCAGCAGCTTATCCAATTAATATGCAAACCGAAAATGATGCCGTTGCATTGAAAGAAAGCGATATAAAGATTGATGGATTTACACTTGGTATGCCCGATTTAACTTATGGTTGGACGAAAATGACTGGAGAATTTTTAGCAAAAATTGCAGCACGGAATTATGGAATTTCAATTGTGTGTATTCGTCCTTTTAGTGGTTATGGTGAAGATCAGGATTTAAGTTATCCTGTTCCTGCAATTGCAATGCGTGCAGCTAAAAAAGAAAATCCTTTTGAAGTTTGGGGAACTGGAAAGCAAGGAAGAGATTTTGTTCACATTGATGATGTGATGGATTGTATGTTTCTTGCAATGGATAAAATTCATGATGGAACTGCAATTAATATTGGCTCAGGTAAATTGACTTCTTTCATTGATTTGATAAAAGTATTTACAAAATTTGCGGGTTACAATCCTGAAATAAAACCATTGATTGATAAACCAATGGGTGTTCATTCTCGTTATTCTGATATGACTTTCGTAAAAGAAAAGTTAGGTTGGCAACCAAAAATTTCTCTTGAAGAAGGAATGAAAAGAGTTTATGATGTTGCAGTCGAACGATTGAAAAAAATGAATTCTTGAATTTTGCTTTGAATAAACTTTAAAGAATGAAATCATGAAAAAAATTGTAATCTTCGGTCCCGGACCAAATTTCAAAGGAGGAATTGCTAATTATACAACTTCTCTTGCCAAAGCATTGGATAAACTTGGTGCTGAAGTTTATATAGTTTCATGGACTCAACAATATCCTTCAATAATTCCACGAGATTTTATTGATAAAGCTTCAAAAAAAAATTTACTCGAAAACACAAACATTAAAGTTGAATACATAACAAATTATAATAATCCGATAAGCTGGAAAAACACAGTTGATTTTATTCATTCATTTAATCCTGATATTGTTGTTTTTCAGTGGGCAATTTCAATTCAAGGGTTGCCGATTGGATGGATAGCAAAGAAGCTGCAAAAAAAATGTCAGTGTGAAATTATTTTTGATCTTCATGTGGTTGCTCAAAAAGAAGGAAGCAAGATTGATAACTTTTTGTTGAAATATGCTTTATCAAAACCGGATACATTTATAGTTCATTCATTAAAAACTTTTGAAGAACTAAAAAAAGTTTTCCCGAGCCAAAATTTTTTATTAATAAATAACCAAGAAGAATTCACCACCAAAAAAATAGAGACAAGTAACAATCAACAATCGATAACCAATAACAACCAACAAATAGCAAACGCAAGAAAACAAAAAAATCAAAAAACTGTAATTAAACTTTATCATCCAGTCTATGATATGTTTACACCCGATCCAAATTTTGATAAAGAAAAAGTTAAACAGGAATTGGGTTTACGGAAACATGTTTTTCTCTTTTTTGGATTCATTAGAAAATACAAAGGTTTGCATAATGTCATAAAGTCATTTGCTAAACTTGCAAAAGAAAGAGATGATGTTTCTTTGCTAATAGTTGGCGAATCATTTTGGAATACACTTGATGAAAAAAAATTATCTACAAGAATAAAGAAAATAATTTTCAGCTCACTTAAAAAATTATTAGTTCGTTCCAAAGATGATGAAAGTAATTATCGTCCTTTGGATTTGATTGATGAATTGAAAATCAAAGATCAAGTTGTTGTTGTGAATCGTTATGTTGGAAATGAAGAAGTACCAAAATATTTTCAGGTAGCTGATTGCAATGTTTTATTTTATGAAGTTGCAACACCGAGTGGAGTCGAATCGATGGCTTATAATTTCAAGCTGCCAACTATTGCAACTGCAGTTGGTCATTTCCCGGAAACAATCAAACATGGTTACAATGGATATTTAGCCGAGCCAGAAAATATTGATTCGATGTATCGAGTAATGAAAGAATTTTTAGAAAAACCTATCCCGCGAGAAAATGTTGCAGAGCAGGCAGAAAAAATGAGTTGGGCAACTTATGCTCGAGCAATTTTGAATGAGTAAATTTTCAAAAAGTTTATAATATAATTTTGGAGAAAGAATGTCTAAACAAAAAAATGTTTCAACAAGACAAAAGCAAAATAAAGAACTCAGTTTTTCATTCGATAGAATTATTCCGGAAAAATTTCAAACTCCGGTTCTGCTTCTTCTGCTTTTAATTTTAATAGCGATTTTTTTCTCTCCAATTTTATTTGGTGGAAAAACACTTGCATCGAACGATTTGATTCAAGTAAAAAGTTTGCGAGAATATGCAAACAAAGCACGCGATGGTTATTCGCTTTGGAATCCACATATATTTTGTGGAATGCCGGCAGTTGTAACTTCTGCTGCTCCACGCATGTTTGATCTAACTGCTGCAATTTATTCTTATGCTTCAAGAATTTATTCTGCAGCTTTTACAGATTATAATGCAATCTATACTTTTAGTTTTGTTATTCTTGCACTCACTTCTTTTTTTATGATGAGAAGTTTGGGCGGAAGTCGTCTGCTAAGTTTTCTTGTTGCAGCATCTATCATTTTTAGCACAGGTATTACAGTGCTTTTTTACATTGGACACATTACAAAATTGATGAGTCTTGCTATTCTTCCATTCATTTTGATGATGCTCTTTAAATTTCAAAAGGAAATAAAATTATTTGATGTTTTACTTTTTGCTCTTGGTATGCATTTGCTTGTGTTAAATGCTCATGTTCAGATTGTGTTTTATTTTGGATTGCTGGCGGCAATTTATTTTGGATACTTCATAATTTATTCGATAATCAAAAAGAATAATGAATTACGAAATAATATTTTAAAATCATTAGCAATTACAATTGTTGTTGGTGCTATAGCAATTTTAATGTCGTTTGATACATATTCACAAATATTAGAATATAAACCTTATTCAACTCGCGGAACAAAAAGTATAACTGAAATACAAAATCCAAACACACCATCTCAAAACAATTCTTATGAGTATGCAACAAATTGGTCATTCTCACCTGAAGAAGTAATGACTTTTATTATTCCATCTTATTATGGATTTGGAAAATCAACATACAAAGGTGAGCTCACGCAAAATCAAGAAGTTGAAGTGAACACATATTTTGGTCAAATGCCTTTTGTTGATACAGCGATGTACATGGGAATAATTGTTTTTGCACTTGCTTTGTTTGCATTAGTTACTCGGAGGAAAGAACCACTCGTTCAATTTTTAGGTTTAGTAGTTGTTTTCTTTTTGATTTTATCCTTCGGGAAAAATTTTCCATTGCTTTATAATTTGTTCTATTACAACTTTCCACAATTCGATAATTTCAGAGCACCATCAATGATTTTACATGTATTACAAATTGTTTTTCCTATTCTCGCAGGACTTGGTGTAATGAAAATAATTTCTTTAAGAGAAGAAAATAATTTATCAATTCAAAAATCGTTGAAGTATTTGTTCTTCATTTTTGGTGGAATTATTATTATTTCCATTATTGCAGGCAGTTCAATTTTAAGTTGGTTTGCAAATCGCGTAAGTCAATATGCTTCAACATTAGGAAATCAGCAGGAAGCACAAATGTTTAATGCACTTTCAGATTACATGAGTAAAATGTTTGTTTCTGATGTGCAAATTGGATTTATCCTTTTAACTTTTACATTTGGTGTGGCTTATGTTTATTCAATCAAAAAAATAAACAAAGAATTAATGTTGATTGCATTAG
>Ga0272446_1002384_pt1 | contig 25760 bp, 19 predicted proteins | sample YNPCB0061_FD_194587 | JGI IMG/M metagenome (GOLD analysis project Ga0272446, IMG submission 194587) | Hot spring microbial mat communities from Yellowstone National Park, WY, United States - YNP-CB-006-1 | ecosystem: Environmental > Aquatic > Thermal springs > Hot (42-90C) > Sediment | place...
CGCCGAGCCACCCCCGGAGCTACACTCGAAACCGTGCCCACTGTCGAGAGTAAGCTGATTCTCGAAGCGTTGGCCGAAGCCGACTGGCAAGGCCGCAATCCCAAGTTTTTCCTGGTGCCGCCGCGCGGACTGTTTGGTCAACTGGGAATCACCGAAAAAGATGGCTGGATGCCGCCCATGAACTTTGCCGAGTACGACATCCAAGCCAAGAAATGGCTCAAAGCCAATGCGGAGAAGTTTAAGCTCCAGCGTTACGTGACGCCGAAGACTGGCCTTTCTGAGGAGCCGTGAGACAGCGGCACGCCGAGGCCCCCCGGCTAGTCGAACCCCCGTGGTTCGTCTAACGTAGTGATACCGGGTATCACTACGTTTGGATGGTGGCTGTGGGATGACGACCACACAAGTGCGGCGTTCGTGGGGACAGTGGCTGCAAGAGTTGCTCACTCACGATCACTTCCCCGATCTGGATCGCAAGCTCCGTCGTTTGTTTTGGAATCCGCTGGGGGGCCTGCTGCTGGCCTGTCTGACGGCTGTGCTGTGTGCCCTGTACATCCATCCCCGCGCTTGGATTCTCGCTCTGGGCCTTTTGGCCATCGTGGTTATCGGCGTCAGTTGGCCGTGGCTGGCTCGGTTAGGATTGCGGGGGCAGTTGCGCTTTGCCGCGCGACGCTGCCGTGAGGGCGAAAGCGTGACCGCCCATCTGGCGGCAGTCAATCATCTGCCCTGGGCGGCGTATGGCGTGCTGGTCCGGCAAGGAATCGAACTGGTGGCAGGCTTGCCCTGTGTACCCGGACGCGGCCGCGCCGAACGCTCCTGGACCTTCACCCCGCCACGACGCGGCATCTATCCGCGTGAGCCGCTCGAAATCGGTACCGGCTTCCCCTTTGGTGTCTTTGAACCGACCCGCCCCGTGACTGTCGCAGAGGAACTCATCGTCTGGCCGCGTACCTTTGCCATGATGGCCGTGCCCGATCTGGAGGGCGAAAACCGCCTCGAAGGGGCCGTCAGCCGCACCAAGGCCGGCACCAGCGGCGACGTGCTAGGGGTGCGGCCGTACCGCCGCGGCGATTCACCGCGCCGCATCCACTGGGGACAATCGGCCCGGCATGATCGGCTGATTGTCTGCGAGTTGCAGTCCAGCGCGCGACCGATGGTCCTGATCGCGCTGGATGATGAGCCGAGCCACCACCAGGGCGAATCGCGCGAATGGGCCATCCGCTTGTGTGCTAGCCTGTGTGAAAGCTGGCTCGAACAGGGGGCCGAGATCGCACTGTGGCTGCGGGGAGAGGTGATCGGACCAGCGGCAGGCCAACGCCATCGCCACAACTTGCTCGATGCGTTAGCCCGTCTGCCCGACACACCCGGCGAGCCGTTCGACCCGCATCACGCCGCCTGGCAGTCGTTTCAGGGCACACGGGTGATTGTCGGCAGCGAACACACGCCCGCGGATCGCCTAGCCCTGCGAGTGCTGTTGTGTGCCGCTGCCTTCGTGGGCCCCGCCACCCCGGCCCCGCCGCAGACTTGGGTTTGGATTAACGATCCGCAACGGGTAGCCCTTCTAGCTCGTCAAGGAGCCAAACAATGACCGAATCTCCCGTGGTGGCTTGTCAAGCATGTTAGGATATGCAAGCATGACCGAGTCTCCCCCATTTGTACGTCGCGTACTCGTCCCAGTGGTCATGCTAGCCGTGGCCGCCGCCGAACTTAGCCTTGCCCCGCCGGAGCAATCGCTTCTAGTCCCTGTCGCCGTCGCTCTAGGCCTGCCTCTACTGGCGTATCTGGCCGGCTGGCCGTTTCGGCCGCGTACTCCCGGCGAGTTGGTGCCGGCCCGGCTTGGAGCGGTGACGCTGTTGCTAGCATTGCTGGCCCCCTGGCCGGTGGGGCAGATCCGCGAGGCGGTCACGGGGCGGCCCGCACCACTGGAGGTCACGCTCGTCGAGACGCTGCGCAATCTGCTGCTGGCCCTAGTGGTCATGAGTGCCTGGCCGATTTGCTTGCGCTTGGCCGGGTTCAGCTCGCTTTTTCTGGTGCTCTTTGCCATCAGCCTGGCCGATCAGCCCCCAGGCCTCAACGCCGTCTTGGCCGCCTATGTCACCGTTGCCACCTGGTGGCTGGTGCTGGTGTACTGGTCGATGCTGCGGCAGATGCACCCCGACGAGACGCAGACAGCCCGGCCGCCCTGGGTGTCCGTCCTGGCCGTGTTCGCGCTGTTAGCGGTGTTTCTGGCCGTGGGCGTCGCCGGGCCGGTACAGGTGGCAACTCGCCTGGGCGAATTTTTCTCCAGTTCTGGCGGCACGGGCGACTATCACGCTGGGGCACGTGGTGGCATCAACGATGGCAACGAAGAAATATCCGGCAATAATGCCCAAAGTGCCGGTTTCGTTCCGGCCGATACCTTTATCGAAGATGACATGCCTTCACTCTACGATGTGAATAATGATACCTATGGCCCGCCGCACCGCAACCGCGAGCAGGAGCGGGCTATTGCCCTGGAACGCACCGAATATCAAAAAGGCAAAGCTCCCGCCGAAAATCTGCGACCGTCGCGGCCGTTCAGCACGCAACGCGAAGGGCCGAAAAGTGCCCGCAAGCCGTTTGATGTGGGGCACTCGGCGTTGTTCTGGGTGAGCGGTCCAGCCCCGGTGCATCTGCGGATGCAAGTTTATGATCGCTTTGATGGACGCACCTGGTACGAAGCCCACAAGGGCGATCGTGCCTTGATCTTGGCCGGTGAACACGATGGCTCGCCGTGGCTGCACCTTTGGCCGCCGGGACCCGATCACCTCTGGAGCGGAACGGTGGCACATGAGATTGCTATCGCCCGGCTGAAATCCTACGTCTTTCCGACCCCGCCGCACCTGACCCATCTGCGCCTAGGACGCGTCAATCAGCCGGATTTCTTCGGCTGGTATCATGATGGGGTGTTACGTTTGCGAGCGCGGACGATCCCCACCAATGTGATTCTGTCCACCCGCACGGGGGTACCCTCCGACGAAGCCCTGGCTGCCATGCCTATGCCCCGGACGCTGGCCACGCGGCACATGCAGCAAATCCCCGAGGGGCACGACCGCGTCGCACAGTTGGCGCGGCAGTGGGCTGGCGACACGACGCATGGCTGGCGACAGGTGCAACAAGTGATTGCGCGATTACGCCAGCATGCGACACATGATCGCGAAGTGGTCGTGCCGCCCGAGGTGTCGCACAGTGTCGAGTGGTTTTTGTTCGAGTCACGTCGCGGGCCGGACTACCTGTTTGCCTCTGCCGGTGCGTTGCTGCTACGCTCGCTGGGCTACTCGGTTCGGATGGTTTCGGGCTTTTATGTCCGGCCGGAACGCTATGACGCGGCTCGCGGGCAAATCCCCGTGGAAAAAGAAGATGCTCACTTCTGGATCGAAGTAAATCATCTCAACCCGAACAGTTGGTTTATCGTTGAGCCGACGCCCGGCTATGATCTGTTGCCCCCGCCCCGCTCTTGGAGCCAATGGCTAGCCGCTTGGCACAGGCCGTTGCACGTGTTGACCGCTCTGGGGGGCTTGGCTGGCCTGGGGTATCTGTTTCATCGGCCGATCCTCGATCGCTGGGCAGTATGGACCTGGCCGGGGCTGCGGCACGGTTGGCGTGGCGCGGTGCTGTCGACGCTCCGCCTGCTGGAACGCCGCTCCCGCTGGGCAGGTCGGCCGCGTCCGCTGGCATTGGTCCCGTCCCGCTGGGGTGGTGATGCCGCCTTACAATCCCTGGGCCGACTGGCCGACTGGGCCGCCTTTGCCCCGGCTCACTGCTCCCCGCCCGAAACCGACCAAACCATCTTGGCCGTGTGCCGGGCTTGCCTACGCGACTGGACCGTTGCACGCTTCCGTAAAGAGAGGATGGCATGAGTTCTGCCCCTGCTGCGATCCTTGGCCTCCGCCAGGCCCTCAATGCGGCCTTGCGTGGCAAGGCCGAAGTCATCGAGTTTGTCCTGGCCGGCCTGCTGGCGCGGGGCCACTTGCTCATCCAGGACAAGCCCGGTCTGGGCAAGACGACGCTGGCCAAGGCGTTGGCTCGGGCCGTGGGCGGTCGCTTTGCTCGGGTGCAATGTACCCCCGACCTGCTGCCGGGCGACATTACCGGCTTTAGCGTCTTCAATCAGAAAACCCGTGAATTTGACTTCCTGCCCGGCCCAGTCTTCGCCGAGGTGCTGCTGGCCGACGAAATCAACCGCACCACACCGCGTACCCAGAGTGCCTTGCTGGAGGCGATGGCCGAGCGTCAAGTGACGGTGGACAACGTGCGGCACACGCTGAGCGAGACGTTTTTCGTGATCGCGACACAAAACCCCGTGGAGCATCACGGCACCTATCCGCTGCCCGAGGCCCAGCTCGACCGCTTTGCCCTGAAGCTGAGCATCGGCTACCCCGCCGTCGAAGAAGAGATCGCGATGCTAGAGGCAGCCATCGGCTCGGCTCGGCCGCGCGACGACACGCCCGCGGTGTTGACGCCCGCCGAGTTGGCCGCTCTGCAGGAGCAGGTGGCCGGGCTTGCCGTGGAGGCCAAGGTACGCGGTTATCTCGTGGCGGTGGCGCAGGCGACCCGGCAGCATCCACGCGTGCCGCTTGGACTGTCGCCACGCGGCTTGCTAACCTGGCAGAGGGTGGCCCAGGCGTGGGCTTTTCTGCAAGGTCGGCCGTTCGTCACGCCTGATGATGCGCAGCGGGTGGCCGGGCCGGTGCTGGGAGTGCGTCTGGGGTTGGACTCGGCCTCGGGGGGCGTGGTGGACGAGATTCTCGCCAGCGTGCCGGTCCCCGTGCATGGCTAGGTTGCCAGCTTGGCAAGGGAGAAAGCCAGATGAGCGGCTGGTTGCTCGGCTTGGGCATACGTGCCTTGCAAGTGATCGTGGAAGCCTCGCCGACGTTGCTATGTGGCCTGGTGACGGCCGGGGTGCTGAGACGGATGGTAGGGCCAGCGGGCACGCGGCAGCTGTTTGGGGCGTCGGGTTTTTGGGGGCTGCTACGCTCGTGGGCGTTGGGGATGCTCTTGCCGGTGTGCGCCCTGGGGGTCTTGCCGGTGTGTCGCGAGCTGCGCCGGGCCGGCGTCTCAGGTGGCAACATCCTGGCCTTTGCTCTGGTTGGCCCGCTGCTCAATCCCATCAACTTCCTCTACGGCCTGACCCTGGGCGAGCCAAAGATCATCCTATGCTTCGCGGTCGGCTCGCTGTTTTTGGCGCTGGTGGGCGGGCTGATCTGGGAACGCTTCTTTCCCCAGGCCAATCAACCCGATCCGGCCGCCGTCGCTGCCGCCGAGGCCGAGCCGTTGCCCACTCCGGGGCTTCGGCGGGTGTTGGCCGTGGCCGTCACCGCCGCCCGTGAGACGATCGGTCCGCTGCTGCTGTATTACCTCGTGGCGGCGGGCATCTCCGGGCTGGTGTCCGCGGCATTGCCGGCCGGCTCGCTGCAAAAGACCATGCTGCGTGACGATCCGCTGTCACCGTTGATGATGACGGCCGTCGGTTCGATGGTGTACATGGGGCCGCTGCCGGGCATGATGCGCATCGGGGCGATGTTTGAGCATGGCAACTCGGTGGGGGCGGCGTTTGTGTTGCTGGTGCTGGGTATCGGCGGCAACCTCGGCGTGGTGCTGTGGACCATGAAGAGTTTCGGCTGGCGCTCGGCCCTGGCTTGGTTCGCGCTTGTGGTGACTTTGACCCTCGCTACCGCCTACGCCATCGAGCGCCCCTTGCGTACTGCTATTCAGCCGCTGGACCACACGCACGCCTTTGACGATTTCACCAACCCCTTTGCCGATCCGTGGAATGTGTCGCTGACCGAGGCATCGATCAAGCTGGCGCAACGGGTTGATGTGTTGGAGTTGGCCGCCTTGCCCTGCTTGCTGCTGTTGGTGCTGGCGGGGCTAATCGACCGCATCGGTGTGGTGCGGGGCTGGCTGGAGGCCTGGCTGACGCAGCCGGTGCCGCGCTCGAAATGGGACATCCTCATCCCCGGCCCAGTACTCGGTGCATTGAGCATCGTCGGGCTATTGATCTTTAGCATCCTGAGCGCTTTCATCTTTTATCCCGATGCCGATACCGTCTTGGGCGACATGAGCCGGGTCTACGCCGAGGTCGGCTCGCCGCTCCGCAACGCCCGGCGGGAGAAGCTGCGTCCGGAGCAACGCGACGAGGTGATCGTGCGACTAGAGCAGTGGGACTTGCTGACACGCAAATTGCAAGTGGGGCACCTGTTACGCACTTGGAAGCAAGATGGCGACTTGACGCGCCTGGGCGAAGAGCTACGCGAGAAACTGGAAACCGTCCGCGATTCTTTGCTAGCTCACGAGGACGCCCAAGCCAGCGAAGCAATGGACCAGGCCAAGAAGGTTTACGATGCGCTCAAGAGGCATCTGCGTCCGCCGACGCCGACGCCTTGGGGTTCCGACGCTGGCGACTGAGCAGCACCGTCTCGGGTGGTTCGGCGAGCAAGCCACGTCGAATCTCGCCGTGACGGTTGGCTTGTACCACCTCGCCGCTCTCCACCATCCAGCAGCTTAGCCAGCCAGGACCCTCGTAAACCCCCGTGTCGAGGCAGACAACCCCCGGCCAGCACAGCGGCCAGCCCTCGTCCTGACGGGTGTGGCCGCACACCAGCGTTTTGCCCGAGACGTGCTGAAGGGGCTGATGCAGCTTTTCCCAGCGTAGGATGTGCGGGTCTTGCTCAGCCATCGGCTTGTGTGGATCGACCAGAGCATGTACAAACAGATGGGTATCGGTTTCATACCAGGGCAAGCAGGAATCGAGAAACTCGCGATGGGCCGCGGGAATTTGCTGAAGCTCTTCCAAGGCCAAGCCATAGGAAGCCAGGGTGGCCAAGCCCCCAAACATCAGCCAGGCGCGGGAGTGAAGCGGATCCCCGTTGATCGCACATAACATCATTTCATCATGATTGCCCAGCAAAGGAATAAGCTTGCACTGTGCCTGCAAAGCGATCAGCCGCTCCAGCACCCCGCGCGAGTCTGGGCCTCGATCCACATAGTCGCCCAGGGTAATCAGGCAATCGCTGGCTGTGGGAGCCACCGCTTCGAGCAGCGCCTCCAGCGTCCCTAAATAGCCGTGGATGTCCCCAATCACCAAGGTACGCATCAGCACTCTTCCTCGCTTAGGCATTGGGCCACCTGGGCAGCCAGATCAGCGTTGGCCACGATCAGCCGCTCATTGAGCCGTAACGATTCGCCGTGCGTTAACTCCGCAAGGCGTGCCAGTAAATAGGGTGTTCGGGCCGCGCCGCGGATGCCGGCTGTCTGGGCCGCTGCTTCGGCCTGTTGTAGTTGGGCGGCGAACAAAGCCGGATCGAGACCGCCCTTGACCGGTTGGGCGAGTACCACCCCCGCTCCACCCAGTTGCCAGTGCGCTTGCAGAAAACGCCGCAGCGGGTAGACCTCTTCAAAGTGACACGGCACGGGCCATTCACTGGAGGCCACATAAAACGCGGGAAACGTCTTAGTGCGGTAGCCGACCACCGGCACGCCCAGGGTTTCGAGCATCTCCAGCGTGGCCGGCAGATCGAGAATGCTTTTGGCACCGGCACAGACGACCGCGACGGGCGTGCGGCTCAGTTCGGTCAGATCGGCCGAAATATCCGCGGGCTGGCCGGGGACGCTGGGATGAACCCCGCCGATGCCCCCTGTAGCGAAGACTCGGATGCCGGCCCGATGCGCCAAGGTCATAGTGCCACTGACGGTTGTCGCTGCCCAGCTACCCTGAGTAATCGCGGTGGGAAGGTCACGGCGGCTGGCTTTGAGAACCGTCTCGCCCGACTGGGCGAAATGCCGCATCTCCGCCTCGTTGAGGCCCACCGTGGGCAGGCCGGCCACCACCCCAATCGTGGCTGGGACCACTCCATGTTCGCGGATAGCTTGTTCAGCGGCCAAGGCGGTTTGGAGGTTCACAGGCCAAGGTAGGCCGTGGGCCAGGAGGGAAGATTCCAAGGCGACGACGGGCAGGCCTTGATTCAGAGCTTCTTGGACATGTGAGCGAATATGGATCATGTTTCCTCCTCCTGCTCACGGGGGTTCTCTGAACCTACACTATCTTTTATGGGCAGTGCGACCACCTACGAACTGTTGTTGCGCCTGCGACAAACGGGCCTGTTGACCGCTGAACAACTCGCTCAGGTGGAATACGGGGCCGCCCGGAGCGACTCGACCCCCTCCGCACTGGCCGCAGAACTGACGCAACGCGGCTGGCTGACCGAATGGCAACTGAGCCAGTTGCTCAGCGCTTCGCAGCAGCGATTGCTTCTGGGGCCGTATGTCTTGCTTGAGCCGATCGCCACCGGCGGAATGGGGCAAATCTATTTAGCGCGGCATCAGCGGATGCGTCGCGTCGTAGCGCTGAAGCTGCTCAAACGCAGCGGCCTGGATGCCCTGGGGGTGCAACGCTTTGTGCGTGAAGCCCAGGCGGCGGCGTTGCTGTCGCACCCCAACATCATCGCCGTGCATGATGCCGGTCAAGACGGCGAGCAGCATTACTTGGCAATGGAGTATGTCAAGGGCATCGACCTGGGCCGCCTGGTGCAACAGGTGGGGCCGTTGCCCGTGGCGGTGGCCTGTGATTACGCACGGCAAATCGCGCTGGGGTTACAGCATGCCCATGAACATGGCTTTGTTCATCGCGACATCAAACCTTCCAATGCGTTGGTCGCCCCGCGCCCTGACAGCTCTGCCGAGGACGGCTACAGCCGTTTTGCCGGCGGTCAAGTGAAGATTCTCGATATGGGGTTGGTACGGCCGATGCGCGATATGGCCGTGCCGGTGCCACTCACGGAGCAAGGGTCGTTATTGGGCACGATCGATTATCTAGCCCCGGAGCAGGCCCAGGATGCGACTCGAGTCGATGGGCGAGCCGATCTCTATTCGCTGGGTTGCACGCTTTTTTATCTGTTGACGGGTCGGCCGGTCTTCCCCGGTGGCTTGCCGCTCGACAAAATAGTTCGCCACCGCGACGAAATGCCTCCCGCTATCCAGAAGCTCCGCGACAACCTACCGCCGGCTCTGTCCCAACTCCTACCGCGTCTGTTGGCCAAACAACCCGAGCAACGACCCGCTTCGGCCGCTGAGGTAGCCGAGGCTCTGGCCCCCTTGGCCGAGGAAGCGCGTTACGCACGCCTGGTGGCGTTCGCAGCCCCGGGGCCGATCTCTTCGGGTGACCTGACCGACCCGGGCCAGGAGCTGCCCCCCACTCGCGTGATGGAATCGTCCACCCAACAACCTCCTCGGCGTGGTTGGGCTGGGCTGCTCGGTGCGCTGGTGCTGCTCGTGTTGGCTAGCATCGGTGTGGTGGCCTGGGTGGTGCTTCATAAGCCGGCCCCTGGAATCGACCCCTCCCTAGACCTAGACGGCCAGCTGCTGAGCCATTACTGGCCCGAGGACTTGATCGGAGTGGTCGAGTGTGACCTGCAACGCCTGGAGGAGTTGGAACCCGTGTTGCCCGGGTTGGGCGAGCGGTGTCGCACGGCCCTGATCCAAGCTGTCGGCATGCCTCAGACCGCAACGGTGCGTTGCCTGCAAACCGAGCAGGGCTGGTTGGCGTTGTCACCACTGGGCCAAGCAGCCCAACCGCCGCCGCGGGGTCGTTCGCAGGCCCCGCTCGCGGTGGAAGTGGCCGGGCAGCCCGTCTATGTCCTGGAGGTGCCGCCTTATCGGCTGACCAGTACCCGAGCGGGTCTCGTACAACAAGCACGAGATGCAGCCAAACGCCAAACACCTCGCGCGGCCGAGCCAACTCGGGACGTGGTCTGGCCTCACTGGGTCATCCATCCACCAGCCGGGCAGGTGCCCTTGTGGTTCTGCCTGCAACTGGAGCTTGGACCAGAGCCGCACTGGCCGCAAGACGAGTTGCGCCAGGAGCTGAGCGAACAGCTAGCTCAGGCCTACCGTGACATTCGCCTTCTCTCGGGCTGGCTGCACGTTACCGACAACAAGATCGAGATGTTTTTGGAGGTTTGGCCGCGTCGGCCTGAACGGCTCAGGGCGTTGGGTGAGACCCTGGAGCAGATTCAAACGCTGGCGATCGACTACAACGACGCCGACTTGCCGCGTGATCGGGCCTGGTCGCCCCTTGGCCGCTTGTTGCGGTTCGCACGCTGGGAGCAACGCGGCGAGCGCTGGGTGTTGCATCGCACGATCCAACGCGATTAAGCGTGGGCTTTACCGATGGCACGTCGTCAGGCCGCGCTTCTCCAAATACTGCTGGTGGTACTCCTCGGCCCGCCAGAAGGTGTCGGCTGGCTCGATCGCGGTCACGATCGGACGACGATAACGGCCACTGGCTTCCAGGGCAGCTTTGGAGGCTTCGGCGGCCGCTTTTTGAGCCTCGTCGTAGTAGAAGATGACCGAACGGTACTGGGAGCCGATGTCCGGCCCTTGGCGGTTGAGCTGGGTCGGATCATGATTCTCCCAGAAGACAGCCAGCAGTTGCTCATAGCTGACGCGGGCCGGGTCATATTCGACCTCGACCACTTCGGCATGGCCGGTGGTGTCGCTGCACACCTGGCGGTAGGTAGGATTGGCAACGTGGCCACCGCTGTAGCCGACGGCCGTGGCCAGCACACCAGGAATTTTGCGAAAAGCCGCTTCGACGCCCCAAAAACAGCCGGCCCCAAACATCGCTTTGGCGTTCATGGTTTTCCTCCTGAGGCCGAGAAGGTTCTGCTCGGCCGCCTATTTTCATTATGGGTAAGCCAGGCTCAGAAAACCACGCGATTGCGGCCGGACTGCTTGGCGGCCAGTAGGTGTTCGTCGGCCAAGCGGATCAGATCATTGGGTGTCAGCGGCGGTTCTCCTGCCGTGGCCGCAACCCCCATACTGATGGTGACCGGCACCGACTTGCCCTCGTACTGAAAGGCGTGCCGCTCCACCAGCAGACGAATCCGCTCCGCGACCAGTCGGCCATTTTCCAACGGAGTTTCCGGTAAGACGATGGCAAATTCCTCGCCGCCGTAGCGGGCAAAGAGTTCCTCCTTGCGGATGCTGCCTTTGACGATGGCGGCCAACTCACGCAGGATGAAGTCGCCGCCCAGATGGCCCAGGTCGTCGTTAATGGTTTTGAAGCGATCCAGGTCGAAGAGGATAAGCGACAAGGGACGATTGTAACGGGCCGAGCGCGACAGTTCGCGATCGAGGAATTCGATCAGGTAGCGTTTGTTATGAATGTCGGTCAGGGCGTCGATGATGGTCAGACGGTAAATCTCTTCGTGATATTCGGACTCGACGTTCCCGCCTGCCAAAAAGCGATAAATACAGTTGCCCACACGCAGATAATCGCCATCCTTGATCCGAGCGATGGAGATCGGCACATCATTGACAAACGTGCCATTGGTGCTCTGCAGATCGACCGCATAGTAGCCATCAGCTCCGGGTTGGATGCGGGCATGGCGGCGGGAGACGGAATGGTCATTAATGCGAATATCGCAATCGTTGCCACGCCCCAGAACCATGGAGGTATCCGAAAGCGGATAACGAGTGCCCATCCCCGGCCCCGTGGGATAGATGTGAACGACACAAGCATCGCGACGGGTTGTCGAGATGAGTCGTTCCGGGCCGGTCACCCAGGTTTCGCTAGTCTTTTCCATATTGGTAAGCATAACGGTGACCTGTGGAGGCCCGACAAGATACTCAAACATACTCCATTTTTGCGGCACAAGCAGGAAAAAAAGCAAGACGACCCCCTGCCGATCGTCTTGCTACCCAATAGAGAGAATGTCCAGAGGTTACTTCACTTCCAGTCGCACCCCGCTGACATCCGGCACATGCGTATCCAGCGGCACGGGATTGGGCGTGATCGCCTGGCTGGCATTGCCGGCTTTGTCACGTACGGTCATCTTGAGGAACACCATCGGCGGCAGGCGTTCGGGCAACTTCCACGAGTAGCTACCGGTGTTAGGCAATTGTGGCTCACCGATGATCTCCCAAGGACCGTTGAGGCGTTCGGCCCATTCCAGGGTGATGGGTTTGTCGGCGAGGTTGCGATCCTGGGCCTCCCAGAGGAAGATCATCTGGTCGCGATGGGCAGGATCGGGTTTGGGCATTTTGAACTTCGCCTCGGGCGGAGTAATGTCCAGTTCGACGCGAAGTTGCGGTACATCACCGGGCACCGGCTTGGGCCGACCCAGGCCAGCCTTGCTGCGCACGACCACGATAAAGCCATAGATGACGTTGTCGCGTGGTAGCGTGACCGTGACACTGCCGGTGACGGGCTGATGAACACGCATTTCGTTTGCCGGGGGCAACTGAACTCCGCCTTCGATCCGCATCGGACTCCAGGTGTTGCCCTCGTCGGTGGTGACGTAGACCTCGACACTGCCCAGCCCCGAGGGGCCGATGCGATTCACGTCAAAACTTAACCGAACCTGAGGCTTGTTCACAATTTGCAACTCCGGCAAAGCCCCACGCCCTAGCCCTCCTGCCGCGGGTGGCACGACCGAAGCCGGGGCACCCTCGGGAGCGAGTGGAGTGCTGGACTGACCAGCAGCCGACAAGGGCCGAGCCGCGAATCCAGTGTCCAGCGGTGGCGAGGCGGCCGGCGGCGAAGGGGGTAACGGATCGCTAGGAGGCAGCGGAGCGGGTGCTACGCCGGCTAAGGGACCACCTGGGGGCGTCGGAGCTGCTCCGGGCGGCGGTAGCACCCCCGGCAGCGGCGTTTCTCCCGGCAAGCCGTTGCCTGGCCCGACGTTCGCGCCGCCTGCGCTATGATTGGCAACGGTCATCAGGCTTCCGGCCACCACCCGTTCGTCCATGCCGACATTCTCAGCCAAGTCGGCCAGCGACAGCCGCACCGTGACATCCCCCGCCACACCGGGCCGGAACGACACTCGCCCGCGTTCGCCGGGATTCGTCAAAGGCACGGGCGTCCAGTTGGCGGCCCCGCTCGCTTTGTATTCGATCTTCATGGTGGACCAGTTGGGCCGTTCGTCGCGAGCCTCGTAATCGACGACGATTTCGTCCCGGACGCGCTGGGCACTCAACCGCACAATCGGCTTGGTGGTATCGACCACCACCTTCATGCCAATAGGTGCCTTGTAGACATCGGGAGGCTCTTGCACGCCGCGACGATCGACCACGGCAATGCTGAAGCAGAACACGCCGTCTTCGGTGGCCAGAAAGTCAAAGCCGGCCTTGTCTGGGGCAATGCGGGCGTAGGTTTGCCAGGTACGGCCCAGGTCGTTGGAGCGGTAGATGATGAACTCACGGAGGTTGTGTTTGACCGAGGCATCCACCGTGAGGGGGATTTGAAACCCCCGCGAATTCATGTGATACGTTGGTGGTTCCGGGGCACCTGTTGCCAGGAGCAGACAAGCCCACGTTATCCATCCTGTGCCCATCGGTCTTCTCCCCTAACCCGCAGAAAGGAGCGCGATTGGTTCTCCCCAACGCTCGGCCCGAAACAGACCGAGCGTCCCGGAGGAAATCTGTACCACTTGTATCGGTTACGCGAGGGTGGCACTTAACCCAAGTGGCCAAAAAAATTCAAGTCGACTTGCTGCTGGGCCTGGGCTTGAGGATAAGCCTCCATGCGAAAGGCTCCCTTGGGGCTGCCAGCCAACCACTGGGGCAAGACAGCAAGCGGCTGGAGGCAGGCATCATTCGACAACCACGGGTTGGACCTGCCAAATCTCCTGGGCGTATTGGCGGATGGTGCGATCGGTACTGAAGAAGCCCGACGAGGCGACATTGAGGATGGCCTTACGCGTCCACTGCGGGGGCTGCTCATACAACTCACCGACCGCTTGTTGGGCTTTGGCGTAGGCGGTCAGATCGGCGAGGTTCATGTAGTAATCGCCCCTTTCGATCAGGGCATGGCGGATGGGAGCGAAGATGCCCGGCTCGGTGTGATTAAAGTGATCGCTGAAGATCAAATCCAGGGTAGCCCGCACCAATGGCTCGTGTTGATAATGCCACATCGGGTTGTACCAGCCACGCGACGACTTGACCTGCTCCACGGTCAACCCGAATAGAAAGAAATTCTCCTCGCCTGCTTGCTGGGCCATCTCGATGGTGGCTCCATCGCGGGTGCCTACAGTCAGCGCGCCATTCATCATGAATTTCATGTTGCCCGTGCCGCTGGCCTCGTAGCCGGCGGTGCTGATTTGTTCGGAAACCTCACTGGCAGGGATGAGCCGCTCCGCGATGCTTACCGAGTAATTGGGCAGAAACACCACCTTGAGCTTGCCTTTGAGTGCCGGATCGGCATCAATGGTGGCCGCCACAGCATTGATGAGCTTGATGATGTTCTTGGCCAGGGTGTAAGCCGGTGCCGCCTTGCCGGAGAAGAAAAACACCCGCGGAGGCAGATGAAGCCGGCTATCGTGTTTGAGGCGATAGTAAAGCATCACGACATGAAGGATATTGAGCAACTGGCGTTTATATTCATGGATGCGTTTGATCTGCGAATCGAAGATGTGGCTCGGATCGACGACAACCCCCTGGGAGGTCTTCAACCAGCGGGCAAACGCTTCTTTGGTCTGCCGTTTGGCCTGGCGAAACTTCTCTTGAAACGCGGCATCGTCGGCCAGTGGCTTGAGTTCCTGTAGCTTGTCTAAATCGGTGATCCAGTGCGGCCCAATCGCATCGCTGAGCAGGTTGGCCAACGCCGGATGAGCCGCCAACAGCCAGCGTCGCGGCGTGACGCCGTTGGTTTTGTTGTTGAACCGCTGCGGATACATCTCGGCGAAGTCCTTGACGGTGTTGGCCTTGAGCAACTCCGTATGGACTGCCGAGACGCCATTGGTGCTATGTGTCCCGACGATGGCCAAATGGGCCATGCGTACACGGCGGGTGGAGCCTTCCTCGATGAGGCTCATGCGGGCCAGGCGGTCAGGCTCATCAGGGTAGCGGTGTTTGACTTCATCGAGAAAACGACGATTGATCTCGTAGATCACTTCCAGATGCTGTGGAATGAGAAGCTCAAACAGCTGCACGGGCCATTTTTCCAACGCCTCGGGAAGCAGGGTGTGATTGGTGTAGGCCAAGGTCCGTTGCGTCAAGTCCCAGGCCAGGTCCCAGTCCAAGCCGATGCGGTCTATCAAGTGGATCATCACCTCGCTGACCGCCATCGCCGGGTGCGTGTCATTGAGTTGGATGGCGACCTTGTCGGGCAGGCTGGTCCAGTCGTCGTTGTATTTGCGGAAGCGGCGCAAGATGTCCTGGATTGACGCGGAAACGAGAAAATACTCCTGGATGAAGCGCAACGCCTGCCCTGAAGTCGTCGAATCATCCGGATACAACACCCGCGTGACCGTCTCGGCGACTACCTTGCCAGCCACCGCGGCGAAAAAGTCCCCCGAGGAAAACTCGTTGAAATCAAAATAGTCCGGGGTAGTCGCCGCCCACAGCCGCAACGTGTTGACCGTGCGGGCGTTGTAGCCGACCACCGGCCGATCGTAGGGAATGGCATAAAGCACCATCGGTTGGCCCGGGATCACGTCCGGTTGCCCGTTTCGCAGCTCAAAACGCGTGTGTAACTGCACCGGCAACGCTTCCTCGGGACGAGCCACTTCCCATGGATCGGGACGCGACAACCAGTTGTCCGGCTGCTCGATCTGGTAACCATTTTCAATCACTTGTTTGAAAATGCCATACTGATAGCGCAAGCCGTAGCCTGCGGCGGGCAGGTTAAGCGTGGCCATCGAATCCAGAAAGCAAGCCGCCAAACGACCCAGCCCACCGTTGCCCAGACCCGCGTCGGGCTCCATCTCCATCAGCTCTTGGAGGTTGAGTCGCTCACGCTCTAGCAGTTGTTGCACCAACGGCAAGGCCGTCAGATTGGTGATGTTGTTCATCAGGGAGCGGCCAATGAGATACTCCATAGAGAGGTAGTAGACCCGTTTGGGGTTGCGGGCATTGTGACAGGCGCGGGTTTTCAGCCAACGCGGGATCAGCAAGTCGCGCACGGCTCGGGCCAACGCCTCGAAACGCTGGCGATTGTGGGCATGACTGGGGTCGATGGCATGGTCATATAGCAGATGCCGATAGTACGCTCCGTCGGGACTGCCATCGATCTGAAAAGAGGGGCATTCAAGCCGTTTCAGGATATCGTTGATCATATGCTCGCCTGTTCCAAAAGAGTGCCCTGGAAACTCCAGTGCCTGGCCCGCATCTTTTAGAGTAGGGATCGAGATCAGCGGAGACGCGAAAAAATGGCCAACCGACTGCCGGGCTTATTCGTGACCGATTTTGATGGCACGCTGACACGCCATGATTTTTTTCGCCTGGTGATCGATCACCTCGCCCCGCAGGCACTGGAACCCTACTGGCAGGGCTATCTCGACGACCGCTATAGCCATTTCGAGGCGTTGCAGGGCATTTTCGGCTCGATACGCGCCTCGCCTGAGGAATTGCTCGCTCTGGTCCAGCGTGTCGAGGCTCCGCCACATCTGGCCGAGTTGGTCGCCGCGTTGCACCAGGCCGGCTGGGAGGTAGTGGTAGCATCGGCGGGCTGTAGTTGGTACATCGAGGAGACACTGCGGCGATTGGGCGTGCAGCTGGAAGTGCACGCCAACCCAGGACACGTCGAAGCAGGGCGGGGGCTGAGGATGCAGCGGCCGGTCGCTTCGCCGTTTTACTCGCCCACGCATGGCATCGACAAAGCGGCGATTGTGCGTGCGGGGCTAGAGCGTGGCCAAGTCGTGGCGTTTGCCGGCGATGGTTTCCCCGATCTGCCTGCGGCGCGATTGGTGCCGGCTCGTCATCGCTTTGCCCGACAGGATCTGCGGGCTGCGTTGCAGCGAGAGGGTTTGGAATACACCGCGTTTGAAACTTGGGACGAGATTGCTCAGAGCTTGTGTGGACCGCTCAGGTTAAGGACGAGTTGAGAGCGGCGTTTTGTCCCATCAGGTAGCCACGCAAGTCCACGAAGATTTGCAGGCACACCTCACGCCAACGTGGGTCGGCGTTGAGGTCCAGCCCCGTGGTTGAGCGGAAGGTCACGACAATGCGGAGGTGGTTGTCCCGGCCCGCATCACCGCGATTGAGCCGCAGGTCGATTTCGATCATGGGCGACTTGGCCAAGCCCAGCCAGGACAGTCCGTTGCTGGGCAACTTGTAGACGCAGTTTTTGCCCCCCATGCGGACAACGATACGGCCGGGGACACTCTCGACCAGCTCGCCGCCCTTGTCTTGGATGAAGCCACGTAGCTTGAAGGTAGCGATTTTCTCCGGCATCCAGGCTTCGATAAACTGCACGATGCAGTTCGGCTCGACCGTGGGAGCGGGCGTCTGCGTTTTGACCACCACCGGTTCATGCGTCACCACCGGCACGGCAGGCATCGGTCCATGCGGTGCAAGAGGGGCCATCGGCCGGGCCCCAGGCACCATCGGCGGACCGGCCGACGCTGGCGGGGCGGCAGCCGAGTTGCCGGGCTGCATCCCCTCAGCAGGCGGACCGGGGGGCACAGGCCGAACCGGCCGAGGCCGCGGAAAGCGAGAGCCTCCGCTCACCGAGGAGCCACCCGCCGACCCCAAAGCGTGATCCTGCAACGCTTGCACTTCATTGAGAGCGTCGCGGTACATCTCGGCCAAGATACGGGCATTAGCGGGGCGATCGTCAGGATTCTTCGCTAGGCAGGCCCGCACAACCCGCTCGATCGGCTCAGGTACGATCCCCACCAACCCCACGGCCGAAAAAGTGGGCGGCTCCTCCGTGGCATGGGCGATAAGTACCTCCATGGTGCTACGGCCGGCAAAAGGGAGCTGACCCGTGAGCAGCTCAAACAGGATGACGCCCACGGAATACAGGTCGCCGCGGTGGTCCATCTCGTCGCCGCGGGCCTGCTCGGGGCACATATAGCCCGGCGTGCCGACAGCAAATTCGTGATTGGTCACCTGAGTGGTAGCATTGGCTCCCAAGCACTTGGCCAGGCCAAAATCCATCACCTTGATGATTTCATAAGGAGTGTCTGGGTCGACCACCATCAAGTTGGCTGGCTTCAGATCGCGGTGAATGATTCCCTGAAGATGAGCGGCGTAGAGCACCTCGCACAACATGTGCAACAAGCGGCCGACGCGAACTGGATCGAGCCGACGGTTGTTCGCCAACAACGTATCCATGGTGATGCCGCGAATGTATTCCATGACGATGCACGGCCCCTGGGGGTCATTGAGGGTGGCATCGTAGACCGTCACGGCGTAGGGATGCTGAAAGCGAGCCGTCAGCAGCGTCTCGCGTTCAAAGCGTTCGCGGAAGGTTGGATCGGCCGCAATATGGTCGTGCATCACCTTGACGACGACCTGCCGGCCTAGATCGGTTTGGTTGGCCAGATAAACCCGGCCCATACCCCCTTCACCGATGAGGCGAACGGTTTCATAACGACCTAGAAAAATTCGACCCTGCATGGGAATCCACCCGGAGGGAATGCTCGGATCACCGCTTTTAGCATAGTTCGTAAAACGAGGATTTGCACTCGGGCGAAACCAGAAATTCGCCTGTGCGGTGAGCTGGGCGCGGACAACCCAGTCGTAACCCTATACAGGAGAAACAGTTGAGTCTTCATACCATTCATAGAAACGGGAGGAATTCGCTCCCGTTTCTGCCCATTTTTCCTCTCTTACCATAACGATTCTTGCTCAGCGCGAGCAGCAACCCGGCACGGTCCCCACGCCTCCCCCCGGCATGCCGGTCGCCTGGGCCCCGAAGAAATGCCCCACCGGAAATACCTTTCGCCGATAAGGCGGATTTACCGCCCCGCGGGCTTCCTCGTTGCTAGGAGGCGCACCATCTGCCACGAAATATCGCCATAAACCCGGAGTGCAATTCGGCGTCGCACTGGCAACTGGATAGCAACCGTGCGAGCGGAAGCAAAACCACGCTCCTAACCGGGCCAGCAACCCAGGGGGCATGCTCCCGCTCGCCCCGTAGGACGAGCAGGTCCCCGGGGCCGCTTGCGTCGTCAGGGGCTGCGTCGTCACCAGTGGTGCGGCTAACACTGGAGCGCTCGTCGAGGCCGCGTTCGTTGGGGCTGCGCTTGTTGGAGCCGTCGCCGTGGCAGGCGAGGTCGAAAGCGGCGTCGCCGGGTTCAGCGGCAGGCGATACCGCACGATCGTCACCTTGGGTCCATTCGCTGAGCTGGCCCCGTCGCCTGTGGTTTTGATCGGACGCACTGCCGCCGGCTGGGCCAGCACCGCAGCGCTGAGAGCAGCCAGCCCACACAACGCTAGGAAAAAAGGTTTCATGGCAAGACCTCGGGAAATAGGGGAGTCCTCGCGGCCGACCTGTTGTGCATGGCTACAGCAGGCAGAACCGTTCCAAGCGTTTTTTTCGGTTGTTGCCGTTCGACCGGCTCACCTAGAATCACCAGTTGAGCCGAACCAGCCGGTTAAGCTGGGGCAGCTTTGTTGTCTGTGACGGTCCTAATCGCTCCTCGCTGCCCTAAAGCAGCCGCCGTGCCTGCTGATGCAAGCCAGCCACGATGAAGCCGATGGCCCGCTCGGCCTGGGCATGGTAGTAGTCCCAGCTATGCCCGCCGGCCTGCGTGGTCAGGTCAGCGGTGTGCGGCACCCCCAGAGCGCGTAGCTTCTCCTGCAGCCGATCGGCCCCACGCCACCACTCCTGATCAGCCGGGTCGGTGCAGAAGAACAGATGCGGCGGATAGTTGCTGGGGTGGATGTGCATGATCGCCGTGTCCTGCCGGGCCTGCTCTTTGCTGTCGTACATAGTATCCAGCAGCGTCCCCCGGCCGTACCACTGATGATACTCAATGGCCGGGGCAATCGCGGCCACGACAGGAAACAGCTGCGGATACTTGAACGCGAGCCGCAGCGCACCCTGCCCGCCCATGCTGATGCCGCTCAGGCCAACGGCCGGCGGACGAAACCCCCAGCGCTGCGCGATCCAGGGCAGCACGTCCTCAAGCAGATACCGCTCGGGCGTCCGCGGTGCCTCGAAACCGGGACACGACCGATCGCCCCACCAGCACTCGCCGCCGTGCGGACAGACGCAGGCCAGAGCGTGTTGCTCTAGCAGCGCGGTGAACACCTCACTGCTCGCCAGCGTGCGGCCACTGAGCGGGTGCAGATCGAGCAGGGCGAAGCGGGGCGGGTGCGTCGGGGTGAAGCAATCGGCCGGTCGCCCCGCAAGGATTTCTTGCGTCCAGACTCCCAAGGGTGGCCCCCTTTTGCCTTTTGGACTGCTGGCACAGTTTTGCCGCAGGATGGCATTAGCTCACTCCCATTCTAGAATGTCCGCGTTAGGAAGTCTCAGACGATTATTCTCACGAGGTCGCTACCATGCTTGCCTTGGGGTTGCTGGCGTTGCTGGTGCCACACACCGAACCGAAAACGCCCAACATTCTCCTCATCATCTCGGACGATCAAGCCTGGTACGATTTTGGCTTCATGGGCAGCAAGGCCGTCCGCACGCCCCACCTCGACCAGCTCGCCGCGGAGTCGGCCGTGTTTCCCAACGGCTACGTGCCGACTTCGCTATGTCGGGCCAGCCTGGCAACGATTTTGACGGGTCAATATGCGTATCAGCACAAGATTTGTTGCAACGATCCGCCCGAGGGGGTCGATCGCGCCCGCATGCACCCGTTTATCAAAAAGGCCCCCGCCCTGCCCCGTCTGCTGGGCGAGGCCGGCTATGTCTCGTTTCAGACCGGCAAATTCTGGGAAGGCCACTTCGCCAACGCTGGCTTCACCCACGGCATGACCACCAAGGGCCGCCACGGCGACGCAGGCCTGAGCATTGGCCGCAAGACGCTCAAGCCGATCGAGGAGTTCCTGGCCGGCACCAAGGGCAAGCCATGGCTGGTGTGGTATGCCCCCATGATGCCCCACGAGCCGCACAATCCGCCCGAACGTTTGCTCAAGAACTATCCCGTGACGGAGGATCGGCCCCTGAAGCTGGCGAAGTATCACGCGATGATCGAGTGGTTTGACGAGACCGTCGGCGCGGTGCTGGACCATCTGAAGGCCATCAAGCAACGCGACAATACCCTGGTGTTGTTTGTGGTCGATAACGGCTGGATCCAGGAGACAGGCCCCAAGCCAACGACGCGTGGCTGGTTCGCGCCGCGGAGCAAACTCTCGCCCTATGACGGCGGCGTGCGCACGCCGATCCTGATTCGCTGGCCGGGCCGCGTCCAACCGGGCCGCTACGAGGATCTCGTCTCCACGGTGGACATCGCTCCAACCGTCCTAGCCGCCGCCGCTCAGAAGATTCCCAAGGAAATGGCTGGTATCTCGTTGCTCGATCGCGCGGCCGGCAAAGAGCCGCTCACCCGCCAGGCGATCTTCGGCGAGATTTACGAACACACGGCCCGTGACCTCGACAAGCCGGCAGTCAACCTGACACATCGCTGGGTACGCCAGGGCGACTGGAAGCTGATTGTGCCGGTCAAGGGCCAGGCAGAACTCTTCCACCTCCGCCGTGACCCCTACGAAAAGAACAACCTTGCCGCTTCTCAACCCGATCGCCTCCAGCAGCTTCGCGCACGCCTGGATGCCTGGTGGGACGGCCGGTGACGTTCCCCGGAACGCTTTCGCCTTGGCCAAGCGTCTGCTAACCGAGCTAGCCAAGCGTCTGCTTAACCAAGGTAGCCGACCACCTCCTGCTCCAGGAGTTGCATCACTCGCCTCTTGAAGCGGTTGAAAATCACACCCACCGTGTTGCTGGGTATGTTGTACTTGGCTGCCACTTCCTTTTGTGGCACGCGATCCAGGCGGGCGCGAATCACCTGGCGATGCTCATGGCGGGGCACTTCCTCTAAGGCACGACAAAGCAACCACTCGGCTCGCTGCCAACGAACCACTCCTCGGCCATCCGCAGGTTCGAGGGTCTTGGCCCGCTCTGCACGCCCCGGGTTTGCTGCTTGCTGACGAAAACGCTGGTGCCGTTGTTCCGAGCGAATCGCATCGATCAAGGTACGCTTGGCTAGTTGCAAGATCCAGGCATGGGGCCGATGGTAGGAAGAGTCGTAACGGGCACCTTTGCGGTACAGCTTGAGAAGAACATCCTGATACACATCGTCGATTAGGTCAGCAGGCAGGCCCTTCATCGAAGCCAGAACCTGTAGCCGCGGACGCAGCCAACCATGCAAGCGGCTGTGCAGCCAGTTGAGATCCTGAGTAAGCAACGCCCGGATCAACTGGCTCTCATCGGAAGAAACCATGAAAATACCTCGTGTGGTAGAAATCAGCAGCCGATCCCATCGCCTCGAGCGGGGAAGGGCAAATGATCAGAGACACGAAGAGGACAGGTGCCCGCCGGACCGGGACGAGGACTCCGTTGCGGAGTGGTCTATCCCGGGTCAACGCGCTGCAAGGGGTAAGACCGGACGCGAGTACCGTCTGAACCCTAGAGGTTCCCAACGTTAACGGGGCCAGACCATGCGGGTTGCGGAAGGGTCTGGAGTTTCCCCAATCTTGTCTGGGAAGGTGAAGATTGGCTACTCCCCGCTTGTTCCCGAGGACCCAGGGCGGTGCGCCACGCCCTCAGGAACGATTCTCCAACCGATGAGTCTCTAACAAAGGTGCTTTTCGCGATAGGCTTATGAGACAACTGGACCTCACGAGCCTCGCCACCGCTTGCCGCCTCGCTCGATCGGCCTCACGAGAGTGATCCCCTCGGGCGGTTGGAGCGGTGACATGCGGACGATGTTGGTCTTTCCTTTCGCGAAAACAGAAGACTCAGTTCATTTTACGCAGCCGTTCTCCCCAGACAAGAGGCCACCAGCAAAAGGCCACCAGCTCAGCGAGCGGCTCTTCTGTGGGGGGAGGACGCTAGAGCGTGCTGGTTGGCCTCTGACGTGGATGGTTGGCTCCGGAGCGGGGCGTTGGGGCGAGTCAGGCCGTCGGCCTGAGGCGTCGGGGTTCGGCTTGGGTTCGGATTGCCGTTGCTCCGTGAGAGGGTGCTATGGCATGTTGAGGCCCCCGATTTCCTCACGGAGGCCAAGGCCCCATGCAACAAGCTCTGGATACCGTATCTGCGACCCTGGCTCATCTGTGGCATCGTGTCCTGTTTCCGGCTCCCTCCGTTCTCCAGCCGGGTCGGCCTTCTTGGAGTGCGTTAGCCCTCTTGCTCGTGTTGCCGGCTCTGCTTCTTTATCCCAAGCTGTCTTATGCTTTGATCGAACCCGACGAGAGCCGCTATGCTCAGATCCCGCGTGAGATGCTGCAACGCGGCGACTGGGTGGTGCCGACCCTGCAAGGCGAACCGTATCTGGACAAGCCCCCGCTGTTTTACTGGCTGGTGATGCTGTCCTATGCCGTGCTGGGCGTCGGGGAAGGGCCAGCCCGCCTGGTCCCCGCTTTGTGTGTGCATGGGACACTCTTGGCCATCTACCTGCTGGGGCGACGCAGCGTCGGCGAGCGGCCGGCGTTGGTGGCGGCTGTGGTGCTGCTGGTTGCGCCCGGTTTTATGGTGATGAGCCGACTGCTGATTCTGGATGGCTTGTTGCTGCTGCTCACCACGCTGACGATTTTGTGCGCCCTGGAGGCCGTCCGCCGGCCAAACCTGCACTACGGTTGGTGGCTGGCCTCGGCAGTGGCTTGTGGCCTGGGGGTGTTGTGTAAAGGACCGGTCATTGTCATTCTGCTGGCGGGACCGCTGGCGTTGTATTTTGGTCGGCTGACTTGGCGGGCGGGACTGCTGTATCTGGTGGTGGTGCTGGCCCTGAGCCTGCCGTGGTTCGTGGCTCTGGGCCTACGGCAACCGGAGTTTCTGCATTATTTTTTTTGGCAACATAACGTGGAGCGGTTTTTGGCTCCGAGCATGCACGTCAAAGGAGTGTGGTTTTATGGCCCCGTCGTTCTGGGCGTGCTGTTTCCTGCTAGCCTGCTGATCTGGCCGCTCTTACGTTTCTTGCTGAGTCGCGATACGGCCGACGCCCGAACGCCCGAGTTGGCGTTTCACCTGGTGGCGGGGGGCTGGTGTATTTTGTTCTTCACGCTGTCCTCGTGCAAATTGCCGACCTACATTTTGCCCGGCATGCCGTTTGTGGCCCTGGTGATTGGGGTGTTTCTGGTGCGCACGGGTTGGGATCGCTCGCGGCTGACGCACACCGTGGCGGGGGCCAGCCTAGCCAGCCTGGCCTTCCTTCACACGGTCGGCTTGCCCTGGTATGCCAACTACCGCTCGCCGATGGCTCAGGAGGCAGTGGTGCGGGAATTGTGTGCCCAAGCGCCGAGCGTGGTTTGCTACCCGCGTGGCTGTGATTCGGTGGCGTTTGCTCTGGGCCGCAGCGATCTGACCGTCTACCGCAGCAAAGAGATCGAGGAGCTACGTAACCTAGTTCGCCAGCAGCCGCGTACCGTGATTTTGTGTACGCACCGCTCTTCGCTACAGGGGCTAAAGCAACTCTTGCCGCCCGAAGTCCGTATCGTCCGCGAGGAAAACGTTGGCCTACGCGATCTGCCGGGCGTGCCCCCTAGCGTGATGAAACCGTTGCGGAAACTGCTGGGCGAGACCGCGCTCGGGCTGGGGGATATTTGTGTGGTCGAGTTCCCTCCCCTGCTGGAGCAAGCCCCGCAACGCCAAGCAACTGGCTCCCACCAGACGACGACAGGTCCGCCGGCCCGTCCAGGGTCGGCTCGGCCCACGCTCAACGTTCCCGGGCGACAGGGCCGCTAGCCGATAGTGTGGAGCCGATTGGAGCCTATGGCCTATGCTCCCCTCACAGCCCATCCTGCCCTGCTAAAGGTAGTTGCTCTAGCATGTGTCTGAGCAAGCGGCGTATGATACTGTGGAGGATGGATGCCATGGCCCGCAACGACAAAAACACCGCTAATGAGATTCGCGACATCTGCCGCAACCGCCGCGCCTTCCACGACTACGAGGTACTGGAAACGCTGGAGTGCGGCCTGGTCTTGACAGGGACCGAGGTGAAAAGCCTGCGGGCCGGCGGAGTCAGTCTGGAGGATGCCTACGCCACCGTCGATCAGGGAGAAGTCTGGCTCATCGGCAGCGACATTCCCGAGTATGCCATGGGCAATCAGATGAACCACAAGCGCAAACGCCCGCGTAAGGTGCTGCTGCATCGCCGGGAGATCGCCAAGTTTGCCCAACGTGCCGATCAGCGAGGCTTTTCGCTGATTCCTCTGCGACTCTACTTCAAGAATGGCCGAGCAAAAGTCGAATTGGGCTTGTGCAAGGGCAAGCAGTTACACGATAAACGCCAAGCCCTCAAACAGGCCGAGGCCGACCGCGAGATCAAACGCGAGCTGGCCCGGCGTCGCCGGGGCTAAGGCCTTGGCCTCGGAGCGGGTCGCGGTCAAGGAGGACCGTCCATGCGTGTGTTCTGTTTGGTGTCTTCGCCCGATCACGTTTGTTGTCGCTACCGCTTGGCTGCCCTGCGCCCTTATCTCGCCGCTGCGGGCCATTCGCTCGAACTGCTCCGCTTGCCGCGCTTGTGGTGGGAGCGTCTGCTGCTGTTTCGCAAACTCCGCGGCCAAGCCGTCCTCATCCAACGCCAACTGCTACCGGTTTGGCAACTGACCCTGCTGCGGCGCTGGCTCCGTTTGTTGCTCGTCGATGTCGATGATGCTATCTGGCTGCGCGATTCCTACGATCCACGTGGCCTGCACCATCCCCCCAAACTCCAACGCTTTGCCGCCCTCTGCCGGGCAGCCGATGCCGTCCTGGCCGGCAACGACTTTCTGGCCGCTCAGGTCGAAAGGCTCGGCGGCTCGCCGGTGATCGTCCCCACTTGCGTGGATGTTCACTCCTATCAACCCGCCAAGGCTTCACCGGCACGCGATGGCCGAACCCTGGTTTGGATTGGTTCCTCTAGCACCCTGCAAGG
>Ga0272446_1002385_pt1 | contig 25750 bp, 22 predicted proteins | sample YNPCB0061_FD_194587 | JGI IMG/M metagenome (GOLD analysis project Ga0272446, IMG submission 194587) | Hot spring microbial mat communities from Yellowstone National Park, WY, United States - YNP-CB-006-1 | ecosystem: Environmental > Aquatic > Thermal springs > Hot (42-90C) > Sediment | place...
CAGTTCCCCAAAATCCTGCAAGACGATTAGACCGCCTGCCCGATACATTGTTTCACGTCTGAAACAAATCCATCGTGCGGGGGTCTAAACGGTGTCGAAGACACCACTAAGGAGGTGACCGATTTTGACTGTGCCTGAAATGCTGGTTGCCCTCAGCGTCTGCCTGGTCCTGCCGTTGGCGGCGCTGCTCACAGCCTATTCGTTCCGGCGGCTGGCGAGCCGCGAACGAATGCATGCGATCGAGAAAGGCGTAAACATCCCGTTTGAGAGCGTTGATCCCCGGGAGCGCGCCGCGCGCACCCGGCGGTGGGCCATTGTTCTGATTGCCCTCGGCATCGGGTGGATTCTGTTCTGCCTGATCGGTCTGGCCGCCGAGAAGGACAATGACATGCTGACCGCCGCCGGGCTGGGGTTGATCCCCGCGCTGATCGGCGCCGGACTGTTGATCGATTTCCGGCTGCGCAGCAAGGAGCTCGACGCCTCCGAAGCTAGGAGTCCCGCAGAGCCGCTTCCTCGATAACCAGCTCGCCTTTCCCGGCGTCGAGCGTGGCCATCACGCCCAGGGGAAGCGTGAGCTGATCGTCGGTATGGCCGATGGTGAGCCCGCTCAGCACGGGGATGTCCAGACGCCCCAGGATCCGGTCCACTACCTCCCCCAGTGACAGGGTGGACTCAAAGGAGGGTTTGTAGTCGCGCGGGCGGCAGTCGTTGCACTCGCCGAAGATGATGCCGGCCGCTTGCTCGAGTTTGCCGGCCAGCCGCAACTGGGTCAGCATGCGGTCGATGGCGTACGGCTGCTCGCCCACGTCTTCCAGGAACAGAATTCGTCCCCGGGTTTCGATCTCGAACGGCGTGCCCATCAGCGCACAGACCAGCGACAGGTTGCCTCCGATGAGCGGACCGCGCGCTTTACCGGGCCGCACCGCGCGCAGGGTGTGATTGGGGCGCAGCGGGTTGGTTTCCGGCGGATTGGTGAGGGCGCCGAGCGGCGCGGTCTCAAACAGCGCCCGCCGGAACCAGTTCAGCGTGTAGTCGGGGAAACCCGAGATGGTGACCGGTCCGTGGAAAGTCACCAGGCCGGTGCGCTTGTGGATGGCCAGATGCAGCGCCGTAATATCGCTGTAGCCCACGAAGATCTTCGGGTTGCTCTGGATCAGGCCGTAATCGATGCGATCCAGCAGTTGCGCCGAACCATAGCCGCCCCGGATGGGAAAGACGCCTTTGACCTGGGGATCCTGGAACATCTCGTGCAGGTCTTCGATGCGTTCCTCGACCGATCCGCCCAGATAACCGTCGCGCCGCCGGACGTTGCGGCCGATCCTGGGGCGCAGACCCAAGAACTCGACCGTGCGCTCAGCAACAATCAGGCGGTCCGGATCGGACACGTAGGTCGAAGGCGTGATCAGGCCCACCGTATCGCCGGCCTGCAAGGGCCGGGCGAACCGGCGACGGCCGGCGGCAGCGCCCGCCACGGCGGCCGAGCCGATGAACTCTCTGCGTCGCATCTCTCTATCTTGACGCTAGTTGTCGAGTTTCAGCACCTGGAAATAGAACCGCTCCGGCGGGAGAAGGGCGGCTTTGCCGCGGCTGAGCTGCGCCCATGTCTGGTACGCGCTCGACGCCACCGGGGAGTTCAGGTAGAACAGAAACTGGTTGGAGAAGCAGCCGATCGGCGGGGGTTGACGGAAGGTAAGGCGGAGGCCGACCGCCTTCTCGAGCACAATGCCGGGCGCGGCGACGGCTTTGTCCTCCAGCAGGGTAACAAAGCTGCTCCGGCCGGCGTGCGGCCAGATGTCCGGCTGGAGCAGGCTGCGGAGACTGGCTTCGGATTCGAAGGTGATTTCACACTGCCTGATCCACTCCAGGATGGAGTCGCCCCAGTTCCAGTGAGATATCAGCTTGAGGTAGTTCTCAGTCAGTTGCAGGGCCAGCTCAAACCGGCGCTGAGCCAGAAGCCGCTCATCGGCGCCTGCGTCCGGAATCACGTCTTCGGATTCGATGATGCCCTCGGCCCCGGCCACCACCTCATCGAGCGGAGCCGCCACCGGCTCGGTGCGCACCAGTAACGGCGGCAGTTCGTGCGTGGCGGTTCCGGGGATCGCAATGTATTCTCGGCCGCCCATCCTGCGCCTCTTCCCTCACCCTCTATTTTGACGCAGGATGGGTCCGCCTGGTTCAACCCGCCTGCGGATTTCACACTCCGGGGACGGCTTTCGGCCGCGGGCCTGCTCGCAGGCTGTCGAACTTCTGCTGCTGCTCCGGTGTGAGGATGCCGTAGAACTTCGCAGCGGCCTTGGTGCGGATAGCGCTCAGCTTGCCGAGCAGCGCACCTTCATTGGCGGCCAGCGCGTCGATCTCGGCGTCGGACTTCTGGGCTTTGACCGCTTCACGCAAGGCCGCGCGCGCCTCCCTCAACTGTTGCGTAACCGGCCGGGCGGCGTCACGGGCCTCCTGAAAGATGGTCTTGGCCTGAGCTTTTTGTGCGTCGGTAAGACCCAGCGCAGCGGCCCACAAACGGCTATTCATGCCCAGTATCCCGCCGTCCATGCCGCCTCGCATCGGCCCGCGCATCTGGCCCATGCGGTAACTCTGACCGGGGCCGCGCGGCTGCGGGGCAGTGGACTGAGCCAGCAGCGTCCCAAAAGCGAGCGCGGCAACCGCGCCCAAACGAATTGGCACAACGAGTTTCATTTTTGCTCTCCTGATTGGAACTTCCAACTATACAAACGCCCGAGCCGGCCAAAGGTTGTGGCGAACCGCGTAAATGTATGTAAATGCGGCTCACGATGTTCGATAATTGGGCGATGACTCGGATGGCGCTTTTGGTACTGATGCTTAGCGGATTGGCCTGGGCCGCCGGCCTGATGCCGGCGCCGGCCAAACTTACGGAGGGGCAGGGCAGGCTGGCCATCGACCGGGCCTTCACCGCCGGCGCCGGCGGTTGCGCCGACCCCCGAGTGGCATCCGCGGCCGCCCGCCTGGTGGCCCGGATTGCGGCCAAGACCGGCATCCCGATTCCGGAGCCCCGGGGAGCCACAACCGGCCGGCCGGTCCTCTCGATTCGCTGCAACTCGGCCGGCGACGAGGACGAATCCTATACCCTGGTGACCACTGCCGCCGGCGCCACGCTCACTGCGGCGCAGTCGATCGGCGCCCTGCGCGGCATGGAGACGTTCCTCCAGTTGGTCGCGGCGGATGGGGACGGCTTTGCCGTGCCCGCCGTGCGCATTGAAGACCGGCCGCGCTTCCCCTGGCGCGGCCTGCTGATCGATTCGGCCCGCCATTTTCTGCCCATCGAGGTCATCAAGCGCAACCTCGACGGGATGGCGTCGGTGAAGTTCAACGTGCTGCACTGGCACCTGTCCGACGACCAGGGTTTCCGGGTGGAAAGCAAGGTCTTCCCCAGGCTTCAGCAGCTTGGCTCCGACGGCCTCTACTATTCGCAGGACCAGATCCGCGAGGTGATCGCCTGGGCCCGCGACCGGGGCATCCGGGTGGTGCCCGAATTTGAGATGCCCGGTCACGCCACCGCGATTCTGGCGGCGTATCCGGAACTGGCCGCCGCTCCCGGGCCCTACCAAATCGAACGCGCGTGGGGCATCTTCGATCCGATTATGGACCCCACCAACGAGGCGCTCTACACCTTCCTGGACGGTTTTCTCGGAGAGATGAGCGGCTTGTTCCCCGACCCCTATCTGCACATCGGGGGCGACGAGGTGAATGGCAAGCAGTGGACCGCCAGTCCGCGTATTCAGGAGTTCATCCGGCAGCACGGCTGGAAGACCAACCACGACCTGCAAGCGTATTTCAACCAGCGCGTGCAGAAGATTCTCACCCGCCACGGCAAACGAATGATGGGGTGGGACGAAATCTTTCACCCGTCGTTGCCGAAGGACATCGTGATCCAGTCCTGGCGGGGGCAGGACTCGCTGGCGGAAACCTCCCGCCAGGGCTACCAGGGAATCCTGTCCTTCGGCTACTACCTCGATCACATGCAGACGGCGGCTTTCCATTACGCCGTGGATCCGCTCGCCGGGAAGGCTGCTTCGCTTACGGCCGGGGAGCAAGCGCGGATCCTGGGCGGCGAGGCGTGCATGTGGGCCGAGTACGTCACTGCCGAGACCGTGGACTCGCGCATCTGGCCGCGTGCGGCGGCGATCGCCGAGCGGTTGTGGTCGCCCCAGTCGGTGACCGATGTGGCCTCGATGTACCAGCGCATGGAGGCGGTTAGCCGCGATCTGGAATGGATGGGACTGAAACATCGCGCCAACTACCTGCCGATGCTGGAGCGCATGACGGGCGGCTACCCTGTGGAGCCCCTGAAGACTCTGGTGGATACGCTGGAACCCGTGAAGCTGTACGCGCGCTCGCAGGCGCGCCCGTATACCAGCGCCACGCCGCTTAACCGGGTGGTGGATGCGGCGCGTCCGGAAAGCGCGGTGGCGCGCGAATGCCTCGCCAGCCCGGCGCTGGCTCGCCGCTGGCTGGCGCGGCTGCGCGACCAGTATGCCGAACTCCGCCCCGCCCTGAGGAGTTCATTCCTGTTGAAAGAGATTGAGCCGGTCTCCGCCGATGCCGCCGCGCTCGGGCAGGCAGGCCTCGAGGCCATCGGATACGTCGAGCGGAAGCAGCGCCCGCCGCAGACCTGGATTCAACAGGCTAACGCCTTGCTGGAACGCGCCTCAAAGCCGCGCGCCGAAGTCGTGATCGCCATCCTGCCGGTGGTCCGGCAGTTGATTGAGTCCGCCTCCCGCCTTCCATGACCTGCGCGCATTGCGGGCTTCCGGTGCGGGACTCGCGCCGGCCCGGGCCCGCTTATTGTTGCCTGGGCTGCTCGATTCTGGGCGGCATGGGCGACCAGTCGGCCGCTGCGCGGCAGTCGCGGTCGCTGATCCTGCGCCTTGGCCTGGCCGCTTTCTTCAGCGCCAATACCATGGTGCTGAGCCTGTTCCTGTACTCGCTCGAAGCTCCCGGCGCATCCGCGCCTCCAGCGGCCCTGGCGCTGGTGCGGAGCCTGCTGCTGCTCTTCAGCCTGCCTGCCGTCGCCCTGCTTCTCCCCCCCTTTGTCCGGGGTCTGGCCCGCGACCTCAGGGCGCTCCGCTTCTCCATGGAGAGCCTGGTGGCTATCGGAGCCGGCACAGCCTTCGGCTTCTCAGTGATTTCGGTGGCGCGGGGGTCCAGCCAGGTGTACTTCGACACGGCCACGGCGGTTCTGCTCCTGGTGACGGCCGGACGCCTGCTGGAAGCCTCGGCGCGCGCCAGGGGCAACACGGCTCTGCGCGAGTTGATGGCTCTTCAGCCTCCTCGGGCGCGTGTCCGGCGGGCGGGAGCCTGGGAGGAGACCGGCATTGACGGCGTCGGTGAGGGAGAGTGCGTGCAAGTGCGCGCCGGCGAGCGCATCCCCGTGGACGGACGCATCCTTTCCGGAGAAGCGTCGGTGGACGAGTCCATGCTGACCGGCGAGTCCTTGCCCGCGTGGCGGGCTGCCGGGGCGACAGTGCGCGCGGGTTCCATCTGCCTGGACGGAGTGCTCGAAATCGCCGCCCTGGGCAAAGCCGGCGAGACCTTGCTGGCCCGCATCATTGCATCGGTCGAGGAAGCCCGCCAATCGCGCTCGCCCCTGGAACGGATGGCCGACCGCGTCGCCGCGGTCCTGGTTCCGTTCACCGTGGCGCTGGCCGCCCTGGCGGTAGCTCTAGGGTGGCCCCAAGGGCAGGGACGGGCGCTGCTGAGCGGCCTTTCCGTGCTGGTGGTGGCGTGCCCCTGCGCCATGGGCATTGCCGTCCCCATGGTGATGGCGCTGGCCCTATCCCTGGCCGCCAGAGACGGTATCCTGGTCCGGTCCGCGGAAGCCATGGAGCGGCTGGCGGGGGTGGACGTGATTGCCCTGGACAAGACGGGAACACTGACCTCGGGGCAAGCCGGCGTGCGCCGCGTGGTCACCTATGGCAATGAAACCGAAGAAGCGGTGCTGGCGCTGGCTGCCGCCGCGGCGGCCGATTCCACTCATCCGGTAGCTCGCGCTATCGAGCGGGCCGCCCGGGAGCGGGGCGTGGTCCCGCCGCCGCGACGGACGGTTCAGGTGTTTCCGGGACGGGGGATCCGGGCCGAGCTTGCCGGCGGCAGCCAGGTCCTGCTGGGACAGTTCAGGTGGGTCGCCGGAACGGCGGACGCTTCCGGCCTCACCGCCTGCGCGCTGGACGGCCGCCTGGTGGGGGCCTTCGCGCTCGACGATCCTTTGCTGCCGGAAGCGATGGATGCCCTTCGCGCGACGCGAGCCCTGGGGCCGGAACTGCTGTTGCTCAGCGGCGACCGGGAAGAGGCCGTAGCCAGCGCCGCCGCCGAGCTCGGAATTTCCCAGGCCCATGCGGGCCTCCTCCCGGAGGACAAGGCCGCCGCCATCCGGGCTTTGCAGAGAGCCGGCAAGAGAGTGGCGATGGCGGGCGACGGCATCAACGACGCTCCCGCGCTGGCCGCCGCCGATGTGGGAATCGCCGTTTCCGGCGGCACGGACGTGGCTCGTGAGACCGCCGAGGTGGTTTTCTTGAGCGGGGGACTGGGGAAGCTGCCCCGCCTGCTCGCGCTTGCCCGGCGGGCCCGCCGGATCGGAATGCAGAACCTGGCCTGGGCGTTCGGATACAACGCTGTAGCCCTCAGTCTGGCTGTTGCGGGCCTGCTGCGGCCCATACTGGCCGCGCTGCTGATGCTGGTGAGCAGCATTCTGGTAATCTCAAATTCACTGCGCCTCGGGCGCGGAAGGCCTCTATGACCAACATATTTCGTATGCTTATATGGCCGGCGGCGTTGCTTGCGGCGGCTGGTCTGGCTCAGCACCGGGAGGAACCTCAGCCCCGCGTGGTCGACCCCGGCGGACCCGGCAAAGCCCCCTCCGACGCCGTGGTCCTCTTCGACGGCAGCGGCCTCTCGCAGTGGGTTACCCGCGACGGAGGTCCGGCTCGCTGCACCGTGGACGGCGGCGTTATGACCTGCAAAACCGGCGCCGGAGACATCTTCAGCAAACCCACCTTCCGGGACGCCCAGATCCACCTTGAGTTTGCGCCACCCTACATGCCTGACCAGCAGGGCCAGGCTCGTGGGAACAGCGGAGTCTACCTGCAAGGGCGTTACGAGATTCAAGTGCTCGATTCGTACAACAACCCGACCTACGCGAACGGGTCCTGCGCCGCGGTTTATGGCGAAGCCGCTCCCCTGGTGAACGCCTCCCGCCCGCCCGGGCAGTGGCAGACCTACGACATCATCTTCCATGGAGCTCGCTGCGCTGCCGACGGCAGCCTGCTCCGCAAGCCCCGGGTCACCTTGCTGCACAACGGCGTGCTGGTGCAGGACAATTTCGAAATTCAACACCTCGGCAGAGGCTGCGCCGGCGGTGCGGGCGATCCGGGCCCCCTGATGTTGCAGGACCATAACTACAAGGGCGCTCCCACGACCTTTATGAAATTCCGCAACATCTGGTTCCGGCCCCTGGAGTAGGGGCTAAACTTTTCCCCGATACCCGCCGATGATTGCGGCATGGGACTGATTGCCTGGAAGGACTCCTACAGCGTCAACGTGGATGCGTTCGACGCTCAGCACAAGCGCCTGGTCGGCTACATCAACGAACTTCACGACGCCATGATTTCCGGCAAGGCCAAGGACGCGCTCAGCGAACTATTGAACGGTCTGGTGGATTATACGCGAATCCATTTCGCCTCCGAGGAAAAGCTTCTTACCGCCCGGAAGTATCCGGATCTGGCGGCGCACATCTCCGAGCACCAGGCGTTCACGCGCAAGGTGATGGAATTCGTGAGCGCCTATCAGTCCGGCACAGCCGCGCTGTCGATTAGTGTGCTGGACTTTCTGAAGGGCTGGCTGGTAAACCACATTCTGGTCTCGGACAAGAAGTACGGCGCCTTCCTGACCTCCAAGGCGGCGGACTGACCCGCTTCGCGGCCAGCGATGACGTCAATGCGCCGTCCCAGATCCGCCGATAGATCGGTCGGGGGCTTCCTTGTCTGGAAGGATGACTATAGCGTCAGCGTACCCGAACTGGATGCGCAGCACAGACGCCTGGTGGTTTACATCAACAGGCTCCACGACGCCATGGCGTCGGGTCAGGCCAGGGATTCACTGGAACCGATCCTGACCGGCTTGGTGGCCTACGCCCGGTTTCACTTCGCTGCCGAGGAGAGGCTGCTCGCGTCGTGTCACTACCCCGATCTTCCCGACCAAATCGCCCAGCATGAAGCGTTCACTCGAAAACTGGCAGCGTTCCAGAAGGCCTACCAGTCCGGCAAAGGAGCCCTGTCAATCGCCGTAATGGGTTTCATGAAGGGCTGGCTGGTGGGCCATATCCAGGGTTCGGACAAGAAGTACACCCCTTTCCTGGCATCGTGAAGAGGCCGCATCGCTCCCCCAACCATGTGCAGCATTGAGGAATCATGCTGGCCCGGAAAAGACTCCTGCGGTTGATATAGGATAAAAGAATCCTGACAACTCGGAGTCATTTTCACGTGACACAACAGGGCACCTCAAGACGACATTTCTTCATTGGCACGTTGCTCGCGGGGGCCGTTCCCGCCGGAGCATTCGGAAGCGTAAAATCGCTGAAACATCTCGGCTACAAGTCGCCGAACGAGAAACTGAACATTGCCGCGATCGGCGCGGGCGGCAAGGGTTATTCCGATATCCAGGGCTGCAAGACGGAGAACATCGTGGCGATGGCGGACCCGGACGAGAAGCGCGCGGCGCGCACCTTCAGCGAATTCCCGAACGTGCCCAAGTACAAAGACTTCCGGATCATGCTCGACAAGGAAGGCAAGAACATCGACGCGGTGACGGTCTCCACGCCGGACCACATGCATGCCACGGCGTCGATGTGGGCCATCGAGCGGGGCAAACACGTCTACTGCCAGAAGCCCCTCACCCGGACCGTGTGGGAGGCGCGCGAATTGACGCTGGCGGCGGAGAAGTACAAGGTCGCAACCCAGATGGGAAACCAGGGCTATTCGAGCGAGGGCGCGCGGCAGTGCTGCGAGATCATCTGGGCCGGGGATATCGGTAACGTGACCGAAGTGCATGCCTGGACCAACCGGCCCCTGGGCTATTGGCCGCAGGGGCCCGATGTGGTCCCCACCGAGGCTCCCGTGCCTTCCACCCTGGATTGGGACATCTGGCTGGGGATTGCGGACTCGCGCCCTTTCAGTCCGGCCTACCTGCCCCTGACCTGGCGCGGTTTTCCGGATTTCGGATGCGGGGCGATCGGCGACATGGCGTGCCACATCCTGGGCACCCCCAACATGGCCTTGCGGCTGACGGCTCCGGTCAGCGTGGAGTGCGTCAAGCAGGAAGGCAAGAGCAAGTACACATTTCCGGAGCGCACGGTGATCCGTTTCGATTTTCCGGCGCGCGGCGCCATGCCGCCCGTCAAGATCTTCTGGCATGACGGGATGAAGCAGCAGCCGGAGTTTGAAAACGTTCCGAAAGGCGAGTTGCTGGGCGACAGCGACGTCAACGGCAGCCTCTTCATCGGTGACAAAGGCATGGTCACGACCGGTTGTTACGGCGAGCGGACCCGCCTGGTCCCGGCCGCCAGGATGAGCGACTATAAGCTCCCGCCGCCCGTGTTGACGCGATCCCCGGGCCACTACCGGGATTGGATTCGAGCCTGCAAAGGTGGCGAACCCGCCTGTTCCAACTTCAGCGTGGCGGGCCCGTTTGTGCAGTGGATGCTGTTGGGCGTGATCGCCATGAAGTTCGAGGGCAGACTGGATTGGGATGCCCAGCGAATGCGGTTTACCAATCACAACGAGGCCAACCAATACCTGAAGCCGCGTTTCCGGAAGGGTTGGAGGTTCGCCTGATGCGCACTCTGATCGTGCCGGTATTGCTCCTGGGGGCCGTTCTGGCGGCGCTTGCTCAGGTGGATACGGAATTCACCGCCTGGATGAAGTCCGCCAACACCGCCTGGGAGAACCTGCGGAAAGCCGATGGTCCGGCGGGGGTGGAGGCTGTCCGCAGCGCGGAGAGGCTCGGCGGCATCTACGAAAACATGATCGAATTCTGGCGCCAGCGGAACGCCGTCAAAGCCGTCGAGTGGTCCGAGCAGGGCAAGGCGGCCGCCGTCCAACTGGCGAGCGCGGCCAATTCGGGCGACGCAGCCAAAGCGGCCGCCGCACAAAAGGTTCTGGACGGCACCTGCCGCTCGTGCCATGAGGCCTACCGCGAGAAATTGCCCGGCGGCGGATACCGGATCCTGGATCAATCCAGCGCGCGGGTGAAGACCTCGAAGGGCCCCCGGTAGTACGGCCGCCGGAGTTGTCCTCCGGAGCGCAGCAACCGCATATTGAGACGTTCAACCACGGCCGCCTGCTGTGGATCGGTCGCGCTCATTCGCGACGCTAGAGGCGAACGTCAGTGTCACGGTGGTGCCCCGTCCATCGTGGCTCGTGATTGCTGCTTCGCCGCCATGCAAATGAGCAATACTTTGCACGATTGCCAGACCCAGGCCAGTTCCACCTCTGTTTCGAGCCCGGGCTGGATCAGCTCGATAGAACCGGTCAAATAGCCTCGGCAGGTGCTCCTGGGGGATACCGGAGCCCGTGTCCTTCACCAGTACGACCAGATGCCCCTCTTTAGAATGCGCTTCGATGCGCACCTCTCCTTCGCGCGGCGTGTGCGCGATGCCGTTCTGCACGAGATTGCCGACCGCACGCTGAAACAGCGTCCGATCCAGCGGGAAGGTCAGTCCGCTTTGCGCGTGAGCGCTCAGCTTCACACCTTCCTCGGCGGCCGCGGGTTCGTAAAACTCGCGCACGAGTTCGAGTTCACGGCCAATATCCAAATCCTCTCGATGAATCTGCATCGCCGGTTGCTCGGCCCGTGCAAGGAAGAGCAAACTATCAATCAACCGCGTCAGATGTTCGCATTCCTCTGACAACGACCCAAGCACATCGGCATATTCTTCCGGCGTGCGTTGCCTGGAGAGCGCCAGGTCAATCTCCCCTCTGAGGTTGTTCACGGGCGTGCGAAGTTCGTGCGCGATATCCGACGAGAACTGCGACAATCGCGCGAAGGAGTCACCCAACCGGGCCAGCATGTCATTGAAGGTCGAACCAAGCTCCTCCACTTCCGAAGGCATGTTTTTGAGAGCCACACGAGGAGCGAGGTTGGTGGACCGAGTCTGTCGGACCGTTTGCGAAATTTCTCTAAGCGGACGAAGACCACGAACCGCGATGCGCCGGCCGATCCAGATAGCTGCAACCAACCCGGCGACGAGCACGATCCAAAGCTGGCGCCGGTATCCCGCAAGCAAAGCCTTCTCGAAAGTAAGCTCAATCGCCACCTGAACGGTGTACGGACCAGCCGCGCCCGGCGTGACGGCGTTCGCCGCCATCAGGCGGTAGGTCCTGCGCGAGCGCGTCTCGACGTCCTTGGTCTGAATGTCTTCTGAGTTTAGATTGCTCGGCTCAGGGAACACGCTCGGAGGCAGATCCTCTGGCATTCCACTCGTCTGAACGCGAATCGATCCGTTCGGCGCGAGCACGCGAGAGAGAACGCGGATCGACGGATGGGCAACGGACTCGCCTTCTACCTCCCATCTCACGGTGGCCTCCTCGCCGGGACTTTCTCTCAGCAGGGTTTCCAGCGTCCGAGTCTTTTCAGTGAGGTAGTCCGTATTCTCCCGATCGAAGCTGCGTGCCAATACGAAGTAGAGGAATCCGGTTCCAACCGCCAGCAGGAGGAAAGCTGAGCCCGCGTACCACGCCGAGAGTTGCCACGCGATGCTCCTCTTCCGCGCCCCGCGCCACATAGTCACTCCTCCGGCTTGAGTGAGTAGCCGACTCCGCGAACCGTTCGAATCAGCTTCTGCGCGAACGGATCGTCCACCTTGGACCGGAGTCGCCTGACATGCACGTCCACTACGTTCGTGTCGCAATCGAAATTCATGCCCCACACCTGTTCGGCGATTACGGTCCGGGATAGGACGTTCCCGACGTTCCTGGCCAGCAGGGACAGCAGCAGGAATTCCTTCGGTGTCAGTTCCAAGCGACGGCCACCCCGCACGGCACGTTGCTTGGCAAGGTCCAACTCAAGGTCGACAATCCGGATACACTCAGGCGCCCGCTGCGGGGCTCGCCGCAACACGGTGTGAATCCTTGCGAGCAGTTCTGAGAAGGCGAACGGTTTGGTAAGGTAGTCATCGGCGCCGGCTCTCAGGCCTTTGACCCGGTCATCGACGGCATCCCGCGCGGTCAGGCAGATCACCGGTGTCTGGTCCCTGCTTGCCCGCAGGTGGGCCAGCACCGACCACCCGTCGCGCCGCGGCAGCATGATATCCAGAACGATCAGATCGTACTTGCTGGTTTCGGCGAACCCTATTGCCTGATCACCGTCGTGCGCGAGATCAGCAACAAACCCGTTCTCGCTCAGGCCTCTCTTCAGATAGGCCGCCGTTTTCGGTTCATCCTCCACAATCAGCAGTCGCACGGCACTCCTGTCAATAGTTTGCGCCACGTTCGGGTGGAACTCCAGTACATGACAAAATCGTAATCTTCGCGTCATGTTCGTGTCCAGGTGGGACTGCAACACTGGGGTGGGAGATGTGCGTTCGAAAAGCTCTAATTCTTGGGCTCGGTGTGCTGTCGCTGACCGGTTGCGTGAAGTACCGGCCGGGAGCCCTCAATCCGCCGGCGCTGGAAACAGAGTATCGCTCGCGTTCGCTAACGGCGCCGGCCCTGGTCGCGTTCCTGCGCCAGAACGGTCAGGTGCAAGCTGCATGGCCGCCCGGTTTTCTCGATCTGCGCACCCTCGCGCTCATCGCGTATTTCTACAACCCTGATCTTGCGGTTGCCCGATCACGTTTCGCCGCGGCCGAGGCGGGAGTCGCGGTCGCGGGACTGAGTCCCAGCCCGTCTGTTGCCATCGAGGGAGGGTATAATCCCAACCCGGAATCGCGAGTTCTTTACGGCGTGTTCCCGTCTTTCACGATCGAAACGGCAGGGAAACGCGGTCTGCGGATTCTTCAGGCCCAGAAGTTGGCCGAGAGTGCGAGGGCCGGGCTCGCCGAGTCCGGCTGGCTGGTGCGCAGCCGGGTACGGACCTCTCTTTTCAACTACGTGGTGGCTGAGCGCCGGAGGACCCTGCTCGAAACGGAAGTTGCCGTCCGAACGGAGATCGTGGGCATATTCGATAAGCGGGTGTCTGTGGGAGAATCACCTCGCCCGGAACTTGATATCTACCGCGTAGACCTCCTCACCACGCGATCGGCTCTTGATGCCGCATTGGGCGAGGCGGCGCAAGCGCGCATGGCGCTCGCGAGCGCTGTCGGCCTCTCGGGCGATGCCTTGGCCGACCGGGGGTTCCGCGCGCCCGAGCTCGACGCGCCAGTTCCGCCAACCTCCCTGCCCATCCGCGCCGTTCAGAAAGCGGGTGTCCTGCATCGTGCCGACATTCGGCGCGCGCTCGCCGACTATGGTGCGGCGGACGCGGTCGTGCGGCTGGAGATCGCCAGACAGTATCCTGACGTGCAACTGACCCCGAGCTACAGCTTTGAGGAAGGCTTCGCACGATATGTGCTGAATGCTGGACTACAGCCCCTGTCCGGAGCGCGCAGGAGGAAGGCACTCATCGCCCAAGCCGAAGCAGCGCGAGAACATGCCGCGACGCAGTTCGAAGCATTGCAGGCGCGGGCAATCGGGGAAATGGATCGCGCTCTGGAGCAGTACAAGGCGGCGTATCTGGCATGGCAGACCGCTGGCGCGCGGCTTGTCGAGATTCAAACTCAGCGCGAAACAGCCGCACGGCGGGCTTTGGAAGCCGGTGAAGGCGATAGGCTCGGCCTGGCGGTCGTCCGCCTTGAGTCCATTACCGCAGCTCGTGCGCAACTCGATGCGTTGGCGCGCCTTGCGACGGCCCTCGCAGCCGTCGAGGACGCTATGCAACAGCCCCTAGAGGCCGCCCTGGAAATCGGCGATGTTCCCGCTATGGCGCCACAGCGGGGGATTCGACCCGGGAGAAAGCCATGATGCGACACGAGTTGACGGCGATTGTCTTGCTGGCCGCCCTGAGCACCTCCATCGGATGCAATCGGGGCACGGACCAGCAGTCGGACACGAAGAAGCAGGCCGATCCGGCAGTGGTCACCCGCACTCCGGAGGGAGATCCGCTGGTCCGAATCGGACAGGAAGCCCAGGCCCGGATCGGCCTCGAAATTGGCTCGGTTTCGCCCGCGTCTATGCAGCCGCAGGTTGTCGCTTACGGCCGCCTCGAAGAGGACCCATCGCGGAGCTTCGTGGTTCGCTCACCTGTCGCTGGGACGTTGCAGGTTTCCAAGAGGGGGGCCTGGCCTTCCGTCGGCGAAGTAGTCGTCGCCGGACAGGACTTGGGCCTGATCGAACCGCGAATTGCGCCTGCCGAGCGTATCTCCATCACGACTCAATTGGCCAGCGCACGTGCGGAAGGCGATTCGGCTCTGGCCGCCGAGGAATCGGCGCGGGCAGCGTACGAGCGGGCTCGTTTGCTCAATGCCGACAATAAGAACGTCTCGGATCGCGTCGTTGAGGAGGCGAAATCTCGACTGGAGGCGGAACGTGCCCGTCTCAAGTCCGCACGAACCACAATCGGAACCCTGGAAAACTCGCTTCGGGCCGCGGGTCCAGCGGCTTTCCGATTGGTTGTCAAAATGGGCGGAACCGTCGTGGAGACTATGACCCGGCCCGGGGAATCGGTTGAAGCGGGACTGCCCCTCTTGAGGGTTTCAAATCTCGACCGGCTCGTCGCGCGAGTGGATCTTCCTGTCGGGCAAAACCTGCCGGCGAGTGCGAAGGTGGCTCAAATCGTTCCCGCCGGGCACGAGCACGAGATCGTTCAGGCTGACCGCATCGCTGCCACACCAGTGATTGATCCAAAGTCCCCGGGTGAATCCTTCCTATTCAGGTTGCGCGAGGGTCGATTCGGCTTCAGGCCCGGACTGGCCGTGACTGCGTATCTCCCTTTGCCCGGAGCAAGCCGGCAGGGTTTCAAGCTTCCCGCGGCGGCGGTGGTCCGGCTATCCGGCAAGGCTTATGTCTATGTTCAGGCGGCGCCCGACCGGTTCGTGCGACGAGAGATCAAGGTTGAAAGTCCCGTTGACTCGGGATATTTCGTCACCGGAAGGCTGGTAGCAGGAGATCGCATTGTCGTGACCGGTGCTCAAACGCTCCTCTCTGAAGAATTCAAGCCCGAAAGCGTGCAGGAGGAGTAGGCAACATGCTCTCAAATCTGGTTGCGGTTTCCATCCGATTTCGCAGTGCCGTCCTCGCCATCGCATGCCTGGTAATTGGCTACGGCATCTACTCGGCTTGGCATGCGCGGTTCGATGTGTACCCCGAGTTCGCGCCGCCGCAAGTCGTCATTCAAACCGAGGCGCCAGGCCTGTCACCCGAAAACGTTGAGCAACTCGTGACGCGGGTCGTCGAGAACGCATTGAACGGGGCGCCCAACGTCGAAGTCATCCGGTCCCAATCTGTTCAGGGATTATCGGTCGTCACGGTCGTGTTTGAGGACACCACCGAAGTGTACAGGGCGCGGCAGATCGCCAATGAGCGACTGGCGGAAGCTGCAACCCAACTTCCACAAGGGGTTTTGCCGCCCACGATGGCTCCGCTGACTGCCACAACGGGTCTGGTTCTCGTACTTGGCATCGCGTCGGACAAACACTCGGAGACGGAGCTGCGCACATTTGCTGAGTGGACCATGAAGCCCCGCTTGCTAGGAGTTCCCGGCGTTGCCCGCGTATCGCTGTACGGCGGTGGGGTCCGTCAACTCCAGATCCAGATTATTCCCGAACGCCTGGCGGCCTACAATCTTTCGATTAATGACGTTACGGCCGCTGCGCGGGCGACTACCGGCGTGCGAGGAGCAGGCTTCATCGAGACTCCGGCACAACGGATCGTCATCGAGACGCAAGGACAGTCCCTAACCGCGGCACAGTTGAGCAATGTGGTGCTTCAGTCCTCGAGCGGCAGGAGCATCCGGCTGGGCGATGTCGCCACGGTACAAGAGGGAATTGAACCGAAAATCGGCGATGCGACCATCATGGGGCGTTCGGGAGTCCTTCTGCTGATCAGTTCCCAGTTCGGGTCCAACACCCTGGAAGTCACGCGAAACCTCGATAGGGCTCTCGATGATCTGAAGCCTGGAATCACGGCGGCCGGCATAACGCTATACCCTGATCTGTTCCGGCCTGCGAATTTTGTTGTCAGTTCGTTGCGCAGCATGGGCCACTCGCTGCTCATCGGCGCCGTGCTGGTCGCCATCGTCCTGCTCCTGTTCCTTTTCAATCTCCGGGTGGCGCTGATCTCTCTGACCGCGATTCCCCTATCGCTGCTCGTTGCGATCATTGTTCTCACGCGACTCGGCGTTAGCTTGAACACGCTCACCCTTGGCGGATTTGCGATCGCAATAGGCGAAGTTGTGGATGACGCCATCATCGATGCCGAGAACATCTTTCGGCGACTGCGCCAGGCCGGCGGCGGGCTAACCGCGAAGCAGGTTTTCGCAATCGTTCACGACGCCTCGGTGGAGGTGCGCAGCGCGGTTGTGTACGCTACCTTCATCGTTGGGCTGGTTTTTCTGCCAGTGCTCACCATGTCCGGCGTTCAGGGAAGGCTCTTTTCCCCACTGGCGTGGGCGTACATTCTCGCAATCGTGGCGTCTTTACTCGTCGCACTGACCGTGACCCCGGCGATGTCCTATTTCCTTCTGCCCCGTGCGATCGGTTCCGGCTCTGAGCCCCGTTTGGTACATCTGCTTAAAGAGGGCTACGCGCGATTGCTGCGAGGAATCAGCCGAGTGCCGCGCTTGGTCGAGGCTGGTGCGCTGATTCTGGTCGCCGGTGCGGCGGTCGCATTTCCATTCCTGGGTGGGGAGTTCCTGCCGCCCCTGCGGGAGGGCCATTTCATCGTTCATATGGTCGCGGTACCTGGCACGTCGCTCAATGAATCCCTGCGGCTCGGGAAGTTGGTCACGGCGGAGTTGCTCAAAGACCCTGATGTCAGGACCGTCTCGCAACAAGCCGGGCGCGCCGAAAGGGGAGATGACACTTGGGGAGTCCACTACAGCGAAATCCATGTCGATCTGAAACCGCTCGAAGGCGAGGCATCCGAAACCGCCGAGGATCGTCTTCGTGAGCGACTGGAAAAGTTTCCCGGCGTCTCGATGAGTCCCAAGACGTTCCTGACGGAGCGGATGGAAGAAGTTCTTTCTGGGACACGAGCCCAGGTCGTCGTTCAGGTCTTCGGTGACGATCTCGACGTCATCGATGAGAAAGCCCGCGAAGTCCTGGACGTTCTGTCGAGAGTGCGCGGAGCTGCGGATGTCCAGATCGGGTCGCCTCCCGGCACGCCGGGAGTTGTTGTGAATCTCCGGCCGGAGCGACTGGTGCAGTTCGGATTGCAGCCCGTCGCGGTCCTCGATGGCATTGAGTCGGCCTACCAGGGAACCAATGTGGGCCAGGTGTTCGAGGCGAATCGGGTGTTCAATGTCGCGGTAATCCTCGACCCTAGGTTACGCACTACTCCAGAGAACGTGGGTTCCCTCTTGTTGACCAATTCCGATGGCGCCCGGATTCGACTTGCGGAAGTGGCGGACGTGAGCCAGAGGACTACCCGGTACAGCATCGCGCACGAGGGAACGCGACGACGCCAGGCGGTGTACTGCAACGTGCGAGGCCGGGACCTGTCGTCGTTCGTTCAAGAAGCCGAACGCACTGTTCGGTCGAAAGTGAAGTTTCCCACCGGCACTTACTCGATGTTTGGTGGCGTCTCAGAAGCACAGCGGGAAGCGCAACGGGAGATCCTCACTTACTCGCTGGTAGCCGCGGTTGGAATCGTTCTGCTGATCGCGATCGTCTTCCGCAACGCCCGAAACACGCTTCTGGTACTGGTGAATCTCCCGTTCGCTCTGGTCGGAGGGATTGTCGCTGCGGCCCTGACCGGCGGGACCCTTTCGATTGGCTCTCTGGTCGGGTTTGTGACGTTGTTTGGCATCACGACGCGTAACTCAATCATGATGGTCTCCCACTTCGAACATCTCGTACAGTTCGAGGGCGAGACTTGGGGCCTCAGCGCAGCAATACGCGGCGCATCCGAACGGCTGACGCCAGTCCTGATGACTGCGACGGTGACCGCACTCGGATTGCTGCCATTGGCTCTCGGCAGCGGCCAGGCGGGCAAGGAGATCGAGGGTCCGATGGCAGTGGTGATTCTCGGTGGATTGGTCACGTCCACGGCGCTCAACCTGCTGGTGCTTCCGACCTTGGCTGTCCGGTACGGCAGGTTTGAGGCAATAACCCAAGATTGATGCTCGGAGAGGGCACTCGGCGTCACTTGAGAAATGGGTTCCGGAGTGCTGGTGTTTCTCGCAAGAGACCCCATTGCTTGCTCGATGCGGCCTTTATCGCCTTCAGGCAATTGCGAGTTGTTGAATCGCCTGGAAGACTATTCTGATCACCGGCGGCGGATACCGGATCCTGGATCAATCCAGCGCGCGGGTGAAGACCTCGAAGGGTCCCCAGTAGTACGGCCGCCGGAGTTGTCCTCCGGAGCGCAGCAGCCGCAGCTTGGCCTCGCGCAGGGCAACGGCCGGGGGCGCGCCCGAGGCGAGGCGCTCGTACAGGTGGTCCATGGTTGCCAGGGCGGCGGCGTCGTCGACGTCCCAAAGGCCGCCGATCACGTTGCGGGCGCCGGCCTGGAGGAACGCCCAGGCGAAGCCTACCAGTCCTTCGCCCGAGTATGCGCGCCCCCCGGCGCTGCGGCAGGCTGAAAGCGTCACCAGGTCGGCGTTGAGGGAGGCATCCAGCACGTCTTTGGCGTAGAGTTTGTAGGCGCCGCCGCGGCGCGAGAGAATGACCGCCGATTCCAGCGGATTCTCCGCGTTGGCCGTGGCGTGGGCGGCGAAGTGGATGAACGGGAACCGGCGCGGGCCGGCTTCAACGAAAACCTGGGGCGTGGCCCGCTCGCGCGTGTAAACTGTGCAGGCGGGGAAGCGGCGCTCGATGGAGGCGATTTCCTCCTTGAGGTGGGGCAGGGGCGGATAGGCTGGGTCGGCCGGGACGGGATCGCCCACCAGGAGCAGCCCGCCGCCGGGATGCCGGGGACGCCGCCGGGCCACCCCAAGCACACTCAGCGACGGCGTCACTTCCAGGGTGACATCTTCCAGCCAGAAGTGGCCATCCACAACCAGAGTCTCGAAATTCACCGCGTGCAGGCCGCCGTCGGGAACCACCACCACGTGGGACCCCGGCGGGACCAGGGCGCGGACGGGCTCCAGCACCATCTCCGCCAGCCGCTTGCCGGAAGGATTGTCCCGTTCGAGCGGATCGTACCGGCGGGCGATAGCCGCCGCATAGTCGTCCGCGACGCGCTCGATCTCCCGTGCGGGAGGCAAGACAAAGTGGGCGGCGCCGCGCCCGGTCACCGCCCACAGAAAGGAACGCTTCGGGGCGAGCCAGTACGAGAGCAGTACGACACCCCGGCGCCGGGCCAGGCTCTCGAAGTCGACCGAGGAGCCGGGCGAGACCCCCAGGTGTTGGGCCAGTACCCGGGCGCGCGCGGCCGCGGCGGCTTCCAGGGCGCGGGCCGGCTGTCCCTGGTCCATCAGGAAATCCACATAGTCCTGGTAAAAGCCGATCAGGTAGGCCAGAAATGTAACCTTGAACTGGCTGTCGCTGATCCGGGCCCATTCGCGGTCAATCGTCCCGATAGCGGCTCGATACTCGCCATCGGCGTCGGCAAGGCGGCCGGCTCCGCGATAGAGGGCGGCCAGACTGGCGTGCGCTTTCCAGACCACCACCGGCTCGCCGGCCTCGGCCGCCGACCGGGCCACGCTCCGAAAGCCGGATTCGGCTTCGGCCCAGCGGCCCCGCGCGGCGAGAATGCGGGCGGCATTCCACTCCGAGTGGGCCAGCGAACGGCGGTCGCCCAACCGCCGCTTCACGCCAATGGCCTGCTCGTTGAAACGCTCGGCGGCGGCAATGTCCGACTTCCCCAGGGCGGCTTCCGCCAGGTTATTCAGCAGCATAGCCCGCCACGACTGATTCCCGGCCCGGGCGGCCAACTGCTCCGCGCGCTGGTAGTAGGAGACCGCCTGGTCGAACTCGCCCCGTTGGAGGTGCACGTTGCCGATGTTGTTCAGCAGGCGGTAGCGGTTGTCTCCGTCGCCGATTCGCTCGGCCAGGCGTTCGGCCTCGGAGTAAAGTTCCAGTGCGCGGCCCGCTTCGCCTAACCGGTAATAGCACCAGCCCAAATTGCCGATCGTACGTTCCAGCATCAGGAGAAAACCGTTCCGCTGGGCCACCTCCCGGGCGCGTTCGAGCCAAGCCAGGGCGTCGTCGAAGCGCGAACGGATGAAGCGCTGGTAGCCTTGGTCCAACAAAGCCCTGGTGATCAGGAAGGGATCCCGGGTCTGTTCACCCAGAGCGAGGGCGCGGTTCAGGTGAGTCTCCGCCTCACGGAATTCCGGACTCATCAGCGCGGCGGCAAGCTCAATCCGCGCCAGCAGTTGGGAGGAGCCCGCCCGGCCGGCTTCCTCGGCGGCCTTGGCGAGAAGCTGGCGGGCTTCCGCAACTCGCTCCGGAACCAGGCGGAACCGCACCCGCGCCAGGTGCAGCAAACGGCGGGCGCGGAGTTCGGCGGTCTCAGGCTCGCCCCGGACATCCACCAGCCTGAGCGAGCGTTCCACCGCCCCGGAGTCGAACAGGATTTCGGCTGCCAGCAAACGCAGGTTCCAGGAATGGGGCGCCCGGCGCAGCCCGCGCTCCGCCAGATCCAGCGCCCGGATCAGATCGCCGCTGCGCTGCGCGGACTCGGCTTGTGTGTAAAGAGACTGGCTAGAGGGCTGCCTGCCGCACCCGCAGGCCAGGGCAACCAGCAGGAGAACGGGGCGGACGTCTAGCCGCCCGAGGACGATCCGCCTCCCTCTTCGGTGGCCCGCGGTGCGACGGCAGCGCCGGCGTTCGCGGTCAGGGTCAGATTCTCGGCGGCAGCGCCGGGCGCAGCCGGAGCTGGCGGGGCGGTTGCGGCCGTGGGGTCGGTGTTGGTCGGATCAGCCGGCGGGTTGGTCTGTGACATGGCTCCCTCTTATCGATTACCTTCAGTTCTGAATGCGAAATTGCATGCGCCTGAGTTCAGTCTCGCGCCCGTTCCCTACACCGCTGAATATAAACGTATATGCGCCCGGTTTCAACCCGCCCGTGGGCACCGCCAGGTTGGCCTCGGGCGTGGACGCCACGGGAGCGCCCAAGTTGCCGGAACGCACGGTCTTACCCGCCGCATCCTCCACCCGGTACACGTACTGCGGGTAGCTCCGCTCCTGCTCCTTCAGATCGAAGTAGAATCCCACCAGGCGTGTGCCGGAAGGGATGTCCTTTGCCGACGGCGCACTGCGGGCGGCTGCGGGAACGTACAACGACGGATAGAACTGCGCGCGGGTGGCATCTTCCAGCCGCCCCAGCCGCGTTACCTGGACTCCGACGGCAAACAACAACGCCAGGTTCAAGATCACCGAGAATGCCAGAGCCGGCCGCGGGCGCAGCCATTCGAACCACCTGCGCTTCCGGTCCGCTTGCGGCTCAGGGATTCGGAGGCCTTCCTCGCGGAACAGCGCGCGGGCATTGGCTCGCAGCTCCAGCGCAGCGCGCACATCCTCGGCGCATTCCGGGCAGGTGAAGAAATGCTCTTCGAATTCGTCACGCTCGCCGGGGGAAAGCTCGCCCAACAGGTATCGCTCCGTGGCCTGGAGCTTGGTGGCTGTTTGGTGGTCCATCACATTTCCCTGCCCGGTAGTGAAGTTCGCCCGGGTGACGTTTCAATCCTATGTCGTAACCCCTTCATTGCGTGGAACTAAGCCTTTTGGAGTATAGATTACGGAACCGCCACTTGGCGCGGTGTAACAGCACCCGGAGGTACTCGCCATCCACCTGGAAGCGGCGGCACACCTCGGTTCGGTCCTGCTCCTCGAGGAAGACCATGCGGAGCAGTTCGCGATCCTTTTCCGGCAATTCCGCCAGAATGGCATGGACCTGGGTTTTCCGCTCACGGGTGACGAGAGCGGCATCGAGGTCGACCGAGCGGTCTTGGGGCTCGGCGTCCTCATCGATTTGGTCGTGGCGCCGGGCGCCGCGCAGCATTTCCAGCAGGACGTTATTGGAAACGGCGTTGACGAAAGCGCCGAAGCGCTCGGGATGCTCGACTCCGCCTTTCTGCCGCAGGGTCTGAAGCACCCGCAAGAGAGTTTCCTGCTTGATATCCTCAGCCAACTGCGGGGAGCGGACGCGCACCCGGAGTTTCAAGGAGAGGAGTTCGCCGAAATAGGCGCTGAAGTGGTCCGAGACCAGAGGATCACCCTCGGTCAAGCGCCGTACATATTCGCCGTCGAAGGAGTGAAAGTTCAATGTGAGGCTTACATTATAACCACTCGGGGGCATGCTAGACTCAAGCGAGCAACCCACGCGGTTCAGTAACGAGAGGGGGGAGCATGGCAAGAATCGAGAAGCACAACCCGGGGGACTTCTGCTGGCTGGAGTTGGCCACAACCGATGCCGCCGCCGCCAAGGCGTTCTACGGAGCGGTGTTCGGCTGGAGCCCGGCGGACATTCCGATGGGCGACGCCGGCGTGTACACCATGTGGAAGCTGGAAGACCTCGAACTGGGGGCGATGTATCAACTCTCCGGCGAGCAAGCCAAACAGGGCATTCCGCCACACTGGATGATCTATGTGGCGGTCACAAGCACGGACGACGCCATCGCGAAGGCTGTGCAGGCGGGGGGCAAAGTGCTGATGGGTCCCCACGACGTTCCGGGAGCGGGCCGCATGGCGGTTCTGCTCGACCCCGCCGGCGCGGTCTTTGCGGTCTGGGAGGCCAGGGGGCACATCGGTTCGCGGATCGGAGACACCGACGGTGTCATGACCTGGTCGGAACTGGCGACGAGCGACGCGGCCAAAGCTAAAGAGTTCTACAAGCTTGTGTTCGGCTGGGGCTCCAAGGCCGGCGATGCCGCCGGGATGGAATACACCGAATGGATCAACGCCGGCCGGCCCGTGGGCGGCCTGTTCCAGATGCCCGGCGAATGGCGGGGGATTCCACCCCACTGGATGCCGTACTTCCGCGTGGCCGGTTGCGATCAGACCGCGGCCAAGGTGCGGGAAAACGGCGGGCAGGTGAAAGTGCCCCCCACGGACATCCCCAACGTCGGCCGTTTCGCCGTGCTGGGCGATCCGCAAGGGGCCGTATTCTCGATCATCCAGATGGCGGTCTGAGGACTCCGGTCAGCGGGCCACAAAACCGATTGCACCGAGCACGATGCCCAGTTTGCGCCGGTCGCCCGGGACCGAGAACGTCCGGTCCACGGCGATGGCCACGGTAACCGGCTCGCGCGCGGGGGGAAGCAGGCTCGACTCCAGGGTGTAGGCGCCTGGAGCCGAATAGGTTTGGGATGCCACGGGCTGGCTGCCGATAAAAAGCGTGACGGTGCGGGCCGGGGCGCCAGGCGGGATATTGAAGACGGCCCGCAGCACCGCGGGGGCCGGGGGGCCCTGTAACACGAACACCGCCTTGCCGGCCATCCAGCGGAAGCGATTCTCCTCGAGTTGGTAGACGCCGCTGACGATTTGTTGCCCGCACTCCGGGGCGTTCATGGGCAGGTACGCCAGCGCCGGTTTGCGCTCGACCACCAATTCGGCGCGCACCCGGTCAATGGGTCCGGTGGAGATATCGAAGGGCAGGAACCCCTTCGACGCCGTCGAATAGCCGGAGCGGGCATCGAGTCCGATCAGCCGCAGGGGCAGAGTCGAGCTGATCTCTGCGGCCCGCACCAGGGTCAGCGCGCCGCCCCCGGTGGTGAACGGAACGGGGTATGCCAGTTCGCTCGAGACCACCAGGTCGCCGGGGCGCACGGCTTGTCCTTCCACCAGCGGCAGTCCTCCTTCGGCTTCCAGATAGAACCGCAGCCCCCATTCGCCGTTGATCCAGACGCGGTGTGAGGCGGCCTGCTCGCGCAACTCGCCGGCAAAGCGGCGGTAGCCATCCCAGTGCTGGTAGTTCACCCAGGCGAGCGCGAGGCTCAGCGCCATCTGGCACGCAAATCCGGCCACCAGCCAGCGCTTGTGCAGCCAGGACACCAGCAACGCCAAAGGAGCGGCGATGGGCAGCAGGTAGCGGGCCGAGCCGGCGAAAAATACCGCCAGGGCGCCGCCGAAAAAGATGACGATCCAGCCGGCCAGGAACAGCGTGTCGCGCCCCCGGCGCTTCCAGGCCGCCACGGCGGCGGGCGGCAGCAGGACTGGAAACACGATCCAGAGCAGGTGCACGCTGAGCGCCGCGGCGTTGCGCAGTTTCTGCTCGAGCGCCTGGAAGCCGTAGCTGCTCAGGTAGCCGCCCAGCACGGAGGCCGGCAGCCTGCCCGTGGACGCAAACTCGTAGAACTGCCAGGCTCCGATCACCACGGCCGGCGTGAAGGCCACCAGCCACGCGGTCCGGGATTTACGCGCGTAGAGCCAGGCATGCACCAGCAGGATGGGTGTAAGAAAGACGGCCTGAAAAGCGGTGAGCGCCGCCAGTGCGAGCGGCACGACGGCGATGGCGCGTCCGGCCAGCGCCATCGCGGCCAGCCAGAAAGCCAGAAACGGCACGTCCGCCTCGAGCGAGTTGCCGTTGATCACAAAAGCCGGCGTGGCCAGAAAGATGAGCGTGGCCCACAGGGGTTCGGGTGAAAATCGCCGGGCCAGTCCGAGAACGCTCAGTGCCGCGATCAGCGAGAACAGAATGTAGGCCGCGTGAAACGGAACTTCTTTGATGTCACCAAAGACGGCGAGCAGGAGCCCGAGGAACCACGCGTTGAAAGGCGGGTGGGGGTGCCCGCGCATGTCCACCACGCTGCCGAGGAACACGTAGCGGGCATGGTTGGGGTGGAGCGGATCAATCTGCGCGTGCTCGGCGCCGGCGAGGTAATAGATGTCGTCGCCCTGAATGGCCTGGTCGAGAAAGGGCAGCCGCAGCAGCAGGACAGCGGCGATTACGAGGAGGAGTTGCCGTCGCATGCCGGCTTCCAGCGCAGGATGGGACGCCGCGCCGCCGTGACCTCATCCACGCGGCCGGTGCGCGTCGAATAGGGCGCCTTCAGCGCCAATTGGGGATCCTCTTCGATCTCCCTGGCAATGGCGGCCATGGCCTCGATGAACTGGTCGAGCTCCTGCTTGCTCTCGCTTTCGGTTGGCTCGATCATCAGGGCCCCGTGCACAATCAGCGGGAACGCCACCGTGTAGGGATGGAAACCATAATCGATAAGCCGCTTGGCAATGTCGATGGTCTTCACGCCGCGTGCGGCCTGGCGCGCGTCGCTGAAGACCACTTCGTGCATGTTGGGGTCCTTATAAGGCAGGTCGTAATAGGGTTCCAGTCCCTTGCGGATGTAGTTTGCGTTCAGCACCGCGTCGATGGTTGCCTTTCGCAGACCGTCTCCGCCGTAAGCCAGAATGTAAGCGAGGGCCCGCACCAGCACACCGAAGTTGCCATAGAAGGCTCGCACGCGGCCGATGGAACGCGGCCGGTTGTAGTCGAACCTCCAGCCCCCGTTCGCCTGTTCCAGCCGGGGCACGGGCAGGAAGGGTTCCAGCTCTTGCTTGACGGCCACCGGCCCGGCGCCCGGGCCGCCCCCGCCATGCGGCGTCGAGAAGGTCTTGTGCAGGTTCAGGTGCATCACGTCCATGCCGAAGT
>Ga0272446_1002386_pt1 | contig 25735 bp, 20 predicted proteins | sample YNPCB0061_FD_194587 | JGI IMG/M metagenome (GOLD analysis project Ga0272446, IMG submission 194587) | Hot spring microbial mat communities from Yellowstone National Park, WY, United States - YNP-CB-006-1 | ecosystem: Environmental > Aquatic > Thermal springs > Hot (42-90C) > Sediment | place...
CAGGAGAACGCCCACCATGGCAGAGAAACGCGGCCGCCGGAAGAAACGTGAGACGGACACACCGGAGGGAACCCCCACCGCCGCCGGAGCAGCCTCCGCTGCGGCAGCCACCGCAGTCGAAGGGGATGACGCCGAAAAGCCCGAGGTCATCCGTATCGCCCAGGATGAGTTCAACCTGGCGGTCTTCCCGATTGCCGTCCTCGACAAGCGCGCCCAGAAAAGCAAGAACTACCTGACCTTCACCGAGCACATCACCTCGAACGGCCGTGAAATCCAGCGGGTGTGGACCGTCATGCCCCACCCCATCGAGGGCCTGCCCAGCACGACGGACGAAGATGTGTACGTGGCCCTGATGGAGCTTTCGTATGAACAGGGCGCGCAGAAGAAAGTGTACTTCAGCCGCTACGACCTCATCCGCCGGCTGGGGTGGCCGATGAACGCCAAGCACTACGAACGGCTCGAAAGTTCCCTGCGGAAACTCGCCGCCGTGCGCATCGAAGCCAAGAATGCCTACGTGGACCGCCACACGGGACGCCTGGTGGATGTCGGGATGAGCATCATTCAGGAGTTCAAGATTTTCGATGAGGGGGCGGGCAAGCGCACCGGCGCCAAAAGCTACGTGATGTGGAGTGACCGCGTGGCCCAGAGCCTGAGCGAAAAGCTCTTCAAAAAGCTGGATGCGGATTTTTACTTCAACCTGACCTCGCCCATCGCCAAGCGGTTGTTCCGTTACCTCGACAAGAAGTTCGGCAGCTCCGATTACTTCGTCATCAACGTGCGCAAGCTGGCCTTTGAACACGTCGGCATGTCCCGCGAGATGACCTACGTCTCACAGATTATGCAGCGCCTCGAACCCGCCCTGAACGAGCTGGTGGCCAAGCAGTTCCTCGTTGAATGGACGCTGACGGAGGAAACCATCCACTTCCGCAAGAACCTCGACTTCGGAGCGCGCATCCAGCAGATGGCCCTGCCCATCTACGACGTGATGGATGCCATGTGCGACGATGACCTGTCGCCCGAAGAACGCGCCGTCCGCGACGTGGCGCTCCATCTGGAAGGGCAGCTCACGGCGCGCGGCATGATCGGGTCGGTCGCCAAGAAGCTCGTGGAAAGCTTCGAGCTGCAAGGCAAGCTGGAAACCATCGAGCAGGCCCTCGCCACGTTTGACCGGCAATACCGCCAGCGCGACCTCGCCAATCCGGGCGGACTGCTCTACACCCTGATCGTCAACGGCCAGGAAGCCCTGCCCAAGCTGCCTCCCAAACGACGACGGTCATCTGCCAAAATGCCCCGTGCTCGCGCTGAGAAGCCCGCTGAGGCGTCGGAAAGCACCGGGGAGGGTATGGATAGCCATGAGGCGGTTCCGCTCTTTTCTACGCCTTCCCAGGAGCGGATGCAGGAACTCGAACTCGGCTACCTCGAACACCTCGAACGGACGGGCGAGGCCCTGCTGTCCCAGCTCAGGAAATCCGAACTCAGGGAACTGGTGGCGCGTGAGCGGGAGGAACTGCTGGCTTCGGACCGGCGGAAAATCTACGCCCGGTGGGAACCGGATGTGCTGGATGAACACCTGCGCCGGCTGGTCGGGCGCAAGCTGGCCGAGGCCCAGGTCGAATCCTTTGCCGCCTGGTGCGCCGCGCGCGGCGTGGAACTCAACGAACTGATGCACCCCCCGACGACACCGGACTGACTCCCCACTGCCCCCCCATGTCCGTCCCGCGCAGCGTCCGCAGGGCAACTTCGGCGCAAGAGCCTACGCTTCACTACGCCTTCAGGACTTCACGCAGCGCCCGGAGCACCTGTGAGGCTGTAAACGGCTTGCTGAGCCAGACCCGAACCGGCAGGTGCTCCACCCGGTGGCGGCAGGTTTCGGCATCTTCGCCACAGACGCCAATCAGCGGCAAATCCGTTGGCAGTGACGCGAATACCGAACTGTTTTGCACAACGGTCGGCAGGGCCGCGTCAATAATGGCTACCGCTGGATGCCGGGCCAAACCGGCAGCCAGTTCAGCGTCGTCGCGCGCCGTGATGACCGTGTAGCCGTTGGCTTCCAGAACCGTACGCAGCAGGTCGAGGGTGGAAGCTTCGGCATCCGCCACGAGGACGAGTTCGCCCTGCCCGGAAACACCTTGCTCCGGTGGCGTTGACGGCACCTCCGGGGCTTCGGTGGCCGGGAAGTAGAGCCGGAACGTCGTGCCACGCCCAACTTCACTGTCCAGGGCAATGAAGCCGCCGCGCTTGTTGACAATCGAGACAACTGTAGCCAGTCCCAGACCCGTGCCCTTGCCCTGCGGCTTGGTGGTGAAAAACGGCTCGAAGATGCGCTCCCGCAGTTCCGGCGGAATCCCTGTGCCGGTATCTGTCACTTCCAGCAGGACATAATACTCACTCTCTCCGCTCGTGGTCTGATGGGGGTGCAACCGGGTGGCCTCTTCGGCCGGCAGGTCGCGGGCAGCCAGGGTCAGGGTGCCCCCCTGGGGCATGGCGTCGCGGGCATTGACGCATAGGTTGAGCAGCACCTGCGTGAGTTCCGTCGGGTCGCCTGCAATCGTCCGCAGTGCAGCCGGGTAGTCCGTACGCACCGTGATGTTTTTGGGAAACGTCTCACGGGCAATGGAGGCCACTTCGCGCAGAATGTGCTTGGGTTGGACCAGACTTGCCGCGCCGCTGCCTTCCCGTGCCAGCGAAAGCACCTGTTTGACGAGCGCCGCGCCGCGCTCGACGCTGCTGGTCATCATGGTGAGCACTTCGGTCAGCGCCGGGTTTTGAATTTCCTGCCGGAGAATTTCGAGGCCGATGCCAATCGGCGTGAGCATGTTGTTCAGGTCGTGCGCCACGCCGCTGGCCAGCATGCCGATGGTCTCCATCCGCTGGGCGCGGAGATACCGTCGTTCGGCCTGCCGCTGTTCGGTGATGTCGGTTGCAATCAGGAGTGTGGAACGTGCGCCATCTTCCGAGCGGGTAACGGCTGACCAGCGGGTCATCAGGATGATTTCGCGGCCGTCGCGCCGGTGGGTTGTCAGTTCTCCGGTCCAGTATCCTTCCTGAACAACGGATGTGAGAGCGTCCAGGGGGAGTTGGCCGCTCTGGGGAAACAACAGGTTGGCGGCAGGCTGACCCTGGGCTTCCTCTGAAAGCCACCCGAACATCCGCGCCGCGCCAGCACTCCAGAAGGTGACGTGGCCCTGCCGGTCAATCTGCACAACGGCGTCCTGGGTCTGATCGAGCAACTCGGCCAACTCTTTGAGGCGGGCAGCGGCCCGGGCGCGTTCTGCGGCCCGCTGTTCCCGTTCCTGAAGCAGCAGGCGGTAGCGGTTGAGCCGGACGATGCTGCGGACGCGCGCCCGCAACTCGGCCTGGTCGTAGGGTTTGGTCAGAAAGTCATCCGCTCCGGCTTCGATCCCCTGGAGGCGCGAGGCCTTGTCGCTCAGGGCCGTCACCAGCACGATCGGGATTTCGCCCAGACATGGGTCGGCCCGCAGCTCCCGGCACAGGGCAAAGCCATCCATTTCCGGCATCATCACATCCGACAGCACAACGTCGGGCAGAACGCGCCGCGCGGCTTCCAGGGCGGCTTTCCCGTTGTCCACGCTCGTCACCTCGTAACCGTCCTGGGAAAGCCAGACCTGCAGAAGCTTGCGCGAGGCCGGATCGTCTTCGGCAATCAGAACTTTGGCAGACATAACCCGTACATCAGGAACGAACAGCCTGGCAGCGTACTTATCTCACGACGGCATCCGGCGCCGGCTGCTGCCGCATGAGGAGCCGAATCGCTGCTGCATGCTGGGACTCATCACACGCAATACCGGCAATGGTGGAGAGCATCGCCCTGGAAGTCAACTGAGGTAAAAGACCCAGGTAGGCGCTGGCCGCGCCGCCTTCCAGACCCAGGGCAAAAACCAGAATATCCTCAGCGGTCTTGAACTCGATGGGGGCATCGTCCTTGCCCTTGAACGTGTAGCTGGCCAGGGCCACGGCCGGCGTCCCGCCCAGCTTGCGAATTTCCCCGACCAGGAGATCACGGTGCGCCCGGTGCTGGCTCTGGAAGTGCCGGGCCAGATCGAGGGTTTCGCCCTTGAGAAGTCCCGTTCCTACACCTGCGTCATAGGCGGCAATCGCCTGGTGTTCCAGTGCCAGCGCCGCGTTGAGAAGGGCCACGTCGGCGTTGCGCGGACTTCGCTGCGCTGCTTCAGCCAGATGGCCCAGACCGGCGCTGATGCCGGCCACAAAGCCCATGTGCAGGACGGCCCGCCGGGGAAGCGCCAAGGCGCGCAGGCTGCCGTGGATTTCCGCATCATTGCTGCTCATGACGGTCTCTCTTTCATCGTTGGCGTGGCTGCCGCCAGCGCCCGGGCCAGTTCAGCCAGGCGGGGATTGCCAAGGTTGACGGCCGCCAGGCAATCGAGCATCGCTTTGTCCCGGTCCCTGTCCCCCAGCGCTTTTGCGGCCGCGTCATGTTGAACTGTGCGCGTAGTGTTAGAAGGTTTTGCCTGCTTTCTATTTCAAACTGATAGCTTTTCAAGGGTCTTACGCTATTACAATCTTTTTCATGCTTTACGGAAAATTGTGTTCACGGGTTTCGCATGTGTTGAAAATTGACTTCCAGGGTTTGTAGTTCATATTGATAGTTGATGACTAAGAGTTCGTTAATTTTGCCACGTCTTTCGCCGTTGCAATTTACCGCCCTGCTTGCCGAAACCCTGAAAATGTTATAACCGGAATAAGCCTTTTCAAAAAAATCGTCTTTGGGATTCTCGTTCTTAGGGTCGGAATTAGAAAGCATTAGTTTTGCTCCTGTTTCCCGATCCAATTTTCGGAAAAATTGGGCTAACTGCAGTTGTTCTTTATCATCAAATCCTGCGTCTGTGTAAGTTGTAAAACTTGCTGTTTGACTGATGGGTCTGTAAGGTGGGTCAAGATAGACAAATGTATTTTCGTTTACTTTGTCAAAGCAACTTGTATAATCAGCTTGCTGAATCTCAGCACGTTGCAGGACTTTTGAGACAGCTAAAATATTGGGTTCGTCAAAAATCACTGCTGTTTTATATTTTCCATAAGGCACGTTAAACTCACCTCTCGAGTTAAGGCGGAAGAGCCCATTAAAACATGTTTTGTTCAAGAAGATAAGTTGTGCAGCTCGTGGAATCCAGTTGTCTGACAGTTTTTTGTAGTTTATTTCAAAACGCTGCAGGTTGAAATGCCGGCGTACTGTCAAAAATAAATCTTTGCGTTTCTCTGGTTCTGTTTGGTCGTAATCCTTTTGATACTGCTCCAAAAAGTCGAGCAAATCGTCGGGGCGTTGCTGGATAACCTGATAGGTTAAAATCAGGTCTTTGTTCAAGTCCGACAGGTAGGCACTTTCAATTTTATACCGTTGTGAAAGAGCGAAGAACAATGCACCCCCACCCAAAAAAGGCTCAACATAGTTTTTAATGATGCCTTTTCTAAGTTCACTAGGGTAGAAATTTTCAAATTGCTCCAACAGTTGGCTTTTGCCACCTACCCATTTTATGAAGGGTCTGGCTCTTGTCATAATCATCGCTCATGACGGTTTTTCTTTCGCCGTGGGCGTGGCTGCCGCCAGCGCCCGGGCCAGTTCAGCCAGGCGGGGATTGCCAGGGTTGACGGCCGCCAGGCGGTCGAGCGCCGCTTTGGCCCGGTCCTTGTCCCCCAGCGCCAGCGCGGACTGGACGATGATTTCAAGCGTCCGTTCCGCATGGGCTGCCAGACGGTGGGCGCGTTCGGCCTCGGCCAGAGCCGCCCGAAAATCTTTTCGCCGCAGGTGAACGTAGGCCAGTTCGGTGCGGATGTCGGCATCGTCAGGACGCCGCTCGACGGCCTGGGCCAGCGTTTTTGCCGCCGCGTCGTATTGTTCCAGCTCGGCCTGCGAGACGCCGACGGCCAGAAGGGCATCCACACTGTCGGGGCGCAGGTGGCGCGCCCGCTGGGCGTAGTCGAGCGCCTCGGCAAAGTTCCCCGCCCGGTACAGCGCCGCCGCCGCATCCATCTGCGCCAGATAGTTGCCCGGGTCCGTATCGGCTGCCTGACAGGCGGCTTTGACCGCTGGCGAGGCACTGGGGCCACCAGCCGTGGTAAGTGGTGGATGCGTGGCCGGAAGGGCACCGCGGCTCTGGTCCGGCGTCAATGGCGGCGCGGCCGCTGTTGACGCCGTCCGTCCGTCCGGTGCCGGTGGCGACGCCCCCGCTCCGGCCGTCCCGCCCAAGGGTAGCCAGTGCCCCAGCCCGTAGCCGCCCAGCGCGCCTACCACCAGCCCAAGGACGAAGGTTTTGAAGGAAGCCGTACCCACCGGAGCCAAACCTGACGGCGCACAACACCGCCGTGAAAGATCATACGGGCAGCCTGGGTCGCCGTCCGTGCTGCCCGTGTCCGTGAAACATCAGGAACCCTGGCCGGTGTGACAACTGCTGCACGACACCACTTTGCCGGCCTTGGGAAATTCCTTCTCCAGCCGTTTGTGACAGGTGATACACCCGGCCTCACTGGCGGCATTCTTGGAGTTGTCCACGCCGTGGTAAGCCGCATCTGCTTCGACGGCCGGAACGCCCTTGAACTTGTGGTCCTCATTCGTCCCTTCGACCGGCGCCGGCACTTTGTCCTGGTCGGTGTGGCAGACGGTGCACTTCATGACCGGCTCGCTGGCGACATCGCCTTTGGCCACGAGGGTCTTGGAGTTGGTGTGGTGGCACACGACGCAGGTCGAACCCTTGTAGTCCACATGCTGCTGGTGGTCGAAGGGGGCCTTGCCTTTGTCGTCCTTGTACCCGGCGTACTTCGAGAAGGGCGGGTCGCTTTCGGTGTTGTCAAACACCAGCTTGCCCGGCATTTTCGTGCTGGCTTCCTCGTCCGGGACCGCGTTCGTGAGACGCGCAGCCGTCGGCGCGGCAAGCAGCCAGACGGCGCTGAAGAGATAGACCGCGATGAACCATCGTTTCATAGGTTGTTCCCGCTCCTCTGGTGGAGAAATCCGCAAACGGGGGAGGCACATTGGCGTGCAGCAGGTGGTTGAGGCGACGCTTGTCTGATGCTGGCCCGTGTGACGACGTTGGTCAGGTCGAATCGCCAGTGACGATACACGACCCACCCGCTGCCTGTCATGCCCGGAAACGTTCCCGGTCTGCCCATCAACCGGGGCCGGTCAACCCGGGAAATATCACCGCCGGGCCAGGTTCGGAACCGGGCCCGGTTCCGGCGACGGGCTGAGGGCGGCCGTCGGTGTGCCGAACAGGGGGCCGAGCTGGGAGGGTACGTGACACTTCAGGCAGTGGGCCTGGGTGGCCTGTCCGTTGGCGTCCAGGTCGCCGAAGGCGCGCTTGCCGTCGTGGCAACTGAAGCATCCCTGCCCCACGGCCGAGCGCGTTCCGGTCAAGTGCTGTTTGGCGCGCGGCGTGCCAACCTGGTTGGCATAGGTGCCGTTGAGGTTGTGGCAGTCGGTGCACTTGCCCTGCTGGTGGGTGGCGTGGGTGAACTTGAACGAGTACGACCGCACGCCCTGCATTTTGGCCGCGAGCGGCCGCAGTTCCTCCGGCTTGGTCGTTGTCACATGGCAGGTGTTGCACGCGCCGGAAGCCAGCGCCCCCGGCGGAACCTCGCTTTTCGTGCCCAGGGCCGGCGGCCGGTACTCGCTCGTCCGGTGGCAGGCATAACAGGTTGTGTGCGCCTCGAAGGTCACCCCCGGTTGGGGATGGGGCAGCACGCCGTGACAGTCCCGGCAGGTTTTGTCATCCATCTTCTGCCCGGCCCGTTTCTGGTCGGGCAGATCGGACGGATAGGCATAGGCCATGTGTTCCCGGTGCTGTTCCGCCGTGAAGATGACATTGTGGCTGAGCCGTCCCGGGAAGGCGTCCATGGCGTTGACGCCTTCCCGGTCGAGACCCACCTGCTGGTGGCACACGTAGCACATCGCCGACCATTGCCCGGACGGTTCACCACGTCCACCTTTGTCGGCCCCCTTGTCGGCCACCGGCGTCGGTCGGGTCTGGGTGAACTCCGCCATGTGGCAGGCCATGCAACTGGCATGACCGGGATAGGGTGGTTTGTTGGCTTCTTTGGGGTTGTCGGCGTACTGCGCCAGCTTTTGCAGATTCGCCTCGACGCCGTGGCAGTAGTTGCAGGTCAGCCGCGCATCCACCTGCTCCGTGTGGTCTGCGTGCAGAAACTTCGTCAGGTCCTTGGTAGGCGAAATCACCACCGGCGTCAGCGGCCCGATCTCGAAAGTGTCGGCCTGAATCGGTTTCGGCGGGCGTGCTTCGGGTGTGTGGCGCGAGCAGGCGGCGAGCCACCCCCCCAGGAGCGCGAACAGGACGACAATGCCCAGGCGTACGGACGAACGAAGGCGGAGTGAGGTGTCCATCGTGCATGCACCGAACCGGCGGAATCGCCAGAAGTCGCAGAATGAGGCGTGCCAGAACAGGGCCAGGGTGGGGGAATGCTCCCGGTCGGGAGCATTTTCCCTGGTGCGGCAAGGTTTGTCCAAAAAAACACAAAACACGGCAAAGTCAAAGCCAAATTGACACTTCAGCCCGTGACGACCTACAGTAAAAACAAGCATTCACGCGCCCGTCTGGTCAGACTTCCTGCTTCAGTCCCCGTCGAGTGGTGTCGGGGCGCGGCATCACTGTCTTGAAAGGAAAGCCAAACCTGTTATGGGACTGTTTCGCAACGTCATCAACGAGCGGTTCGGCGACTTTGAAAATGCGCTCGCCGAATACATTGACAATGTCGGCAACACCTACACGGCCTTTGCCGGGGCCTTCATCAAGGTTCAGAAAACCATGTTTCCTGACCTGTCGGCCGATGTGGAGGAGTTGCCCATTCCGGCGCCCGCGCCGGAAGCTCCCAAGCCGACGGCCCCAAAAATGACCACGCCGGCCGCCAAACCGGCGCCGGCGCCCAAGCCGGAGCCAGCGGCAAAGCCCGAACCGAAGGCCGAAACCAAACCGGAACCGAAACCGCAGGCGGCCGCTCCGCCCCCAAAATCTGAACCGGCGCCGGCTCCACCCACCCCGCCGGCGCCGGAAGTGAAAGCTGCTCCAGCGCCTCCGCCCGAACCGGCACCGGAAGCCAAAGCGGCCCCGGCGCCAAAGGCCGAACCGGCGGCCGCGCCCAAACCCGAACCCCCGGCCGAAACCAAGGCGCCGCCCGCGCCGGAAGCCAGGTCCACGGCCAGCCTGCCGGAAAACAAGCCGACGGTGGAGAGTCCGGCGGCCGGTCCGACGGAAAGCATGCCGGCCGCCGAGAAGACGCAGAAACTGGCTTCGCCGCCGCCGGACACCAAATCCCTTGAAGAAACCCAGCCCATGGCCTCGCCGCCGCCGCCAGCGGCTGCCCCGCGGCCAAAGCCGGCCGCGCCGCCACCTTTTGGCGGCGGGCCGCGTCCGAACCGCCCCGGCAAGCCGGAAGGCGAATGACCTGACTGACGCCCTGAAGGAGGATGTGTATGGACCTGCTCAAGTTTGAACGTGACGATCTGAAGCCCCTCGAGGGACTGGTGCGGCTGGCCGCCATTGCCGGGACGGGCATCTTCTACGTGACGACCTTTCAGGTTTCGAGCTTTTTCCCGAACTTCTACATCCGGCTTTACAACGAGCTGGCCGATTTTGACCCCGGCAAGGCCGGCACGATGGGCAGCGGTGCGGCCCCGCGCACGGCAGCACCGAAAGCCGCCGAAAAACCGGCGGCCAAGGCTCCAGCCAAGCCGGCCGCCAAGGCGGCCGCCCCGGATGAAGCCTGAGCCGGTGCTGGGTGGCTGAACCCCCCGCAAGCCACCCACGTTTGCCGGCCGGCATCGCAGACGCGCGTCCTCCAAAAAGCTCCAAAGCGAAGGTTTCTCCCGTCCCCATGCGTGTCACCCTCCACTTCCTGCCCCGTTTTCTGGCGTTGTTCTGCGCCCTGACTCTCCTGTTGGCAGCGGCGGCTGAAGCGCGTCCGGCCGGTGAAAGCTGGCTGGACCGCCCGCTGACCGACTGGAACCGCGTCCGTGGCCAGGTGGCGCCGCTGCCTGAACCGCCCGCTGTCCCGGACATTGCTGCGCCGGACATCTGCAATGAACAGATGCGCAAACCGGTCCAGCCATTCGAGCGGGCGCTTGTTGCCCGTGGCTGGAAGCTGTTTGGCCCGGTGCAGGTCTTCGGCCCGGCCCAGGTCGTCATGGCCACGTCGGGACTCGATGGCATGTGCCGTCCACTGGGTTTCCAGGCGTTTGTCACTTGGGACGGCCGCTATGCCGGCACGCTGTCGCCGGTCGCCATGCAGGCGCGCACGGATGGCGCACTCACCCGGGTCGAGCTGATTTCCCCCTCGCGCCTGATGGCGGAGTTCAGTCGCTATGCCCCCGGTGACCCGGCCTGCTGTCCTTCGCGGATGGCGGTCGTCAACTACGTCCTGCAGCCGGGCGAGGCGCCCACCCTTCGGGCCGAAGATGTCTCACACTTCCAAACCTGTCCCGAACGGCCGGCCGAGCCGGGCGCATCCAGTGGAGGGACACCGATTGGCGGCGTGAGCGGAACTGCCGGACCGGACCGATTGGCCGGCAAACGCTGGACGCTGGTGGAAGTCGAAGGTGAGACGGTCAATGTCGCCGAACCCTTCATCGAGTTTGATCCGGCTAGTCGGCGCTACACCGGCTCGGACGGTTGCAACCGCTTTTCCGGGCGCTACGAAATCCAGGGTGCCAGACTGCGGTTTGCACCGCCCACCAGAACCAAGCGCGCCTGCCTCGATGAGCCGGTCCGGCGACTCGAAAGCCGCTTCAACCGCTTGCTTCCCCAGGTCAACCGGTTTGAAATGCTGGGCGACCGATTGGTGCTGTATGCCAGCAAGCGGCGGCTCATGGTACTGGCTGCCCGCTCTTCTGACTGACCCAGGCCGTTCCCATGCCGCCTTCCGTCACAACCGGGCCTCTCAGAGCGGTGCGCCCGCTGCGTTTGCTCGTCCGCACGCTGACGATTGTGGCGACGCTGCTGCCGGTGTGGTGGCTGGTTGCCCGCCGGCTGCTCTGGGCGGCCCTGCGCGCTTCCCCCGCCCGTCTGTCCCCGCTCGATGAGCGCGCGGCGCAGCGTTTGCGTGAAGCCTGCGAGCGGCTGGGTGTCATTTTCGTCAAACTGGGGCAGCTTCTCGGCGTCCGCGCGGACTTTCTGCCGCCGCCCTACGTCGTGCAGCTTGCCCGTCTTCAGGATAGCGTCACACCCGTGCCGTTTCGGGTGGTCAAACCGGCGCTCGAACGTGAGTTCGGAATGCCGCTCCACCTGGCGTTCGAGGCCTTCGAGGAAACACCCCTCGCCACGGCCAGCATCGGGCAGGTGCACCGCGCCCGGTACGCCGGCCGGGAAGTCGTCGTCAAGTTTCTGCGCCCCGACACCCGCGAACTGCTGGCGCTCGACCTGCGGGTGCTCCGCTTCTGGGCGCGTCTGGGCCGCCGGATCGATCCGCGCCGCCAGTGGGACCTCATTGACGACATTCTGGACGCCATTGAGGCTGGGTTTTTTGAGGAAGCCGACTTTGCCGCCGAACGCGAGCATGCCGAACGCCTGCGCGAGCAACTGGCCGGAATACCGGGCGTGTATGTGCCCTACACCGTTCCGGCGCGCTGTACGCCGAATGTGCTGACGCTGGAGTTCTGCTCCGGCGTCCGCATTGCCAACGTGGAGCAAATCCGCGCCTGGGGTCTCGACGGCGACGCCCTGCTCAACCGCCTCGTCGAACTCTACGCCCGCATGATGCTGCTGGATGGCTACTACCACGCCGATCCGCATCCGGGGAACTTTCTGGTGCAGCCCGACGGCACGCTGGTTCTGCTCGACTTCGGACTGGTACGGGAGCTTTCCGAACCGACGCGCCGTACGCTCTACACCGCTGCCCGGGCCGCGCTCAGCGGCGACATCGGGCGGGTGGTCGAGTGTCTCTATGCGTCCGGGATGCTGCCGCCCGACGCGCCCCGCGCTGAAGCCGAACGGTTCGTGGTGTCGTTTGCGCGGCTCAGCGTCGCCTTCAATCAGGACACCCGCGGACGGGTGACGGCGCTGGAAGACCTGCTGCGTGGTTATCCGAATCTCAAGTTCGTCATTCCGCCCGACCTGCTCTACGCCTTTCGTCTGGTGCAGATGCTGGAAGGCGTGGCGTCGAACTTTCGTCCCGGCTGGAATGTCGTGGCGGATGGCGGGCAGGGGCTGGCCGCGGCCTTTACGGCCTTCCTGCTTGACGGTCCGCCGGATGGCAGCGCGTCACCTTTCGACCGTTTTGTGGATACGCTGCGGCTGGGTTTCGGCACGGCAGCCCGTACCCTCGTGGATCGCCTGGGCATTCTCGTCCGGGTGCTTGCCCGGTGAACGATTCCCGGCTGCGCCGGTCGCTCTCCATTACACCTGACCGACCCAGGAAGCATCGGCGACCGCGTGCCACCGTTCCCGGATGGCAGCAATTTCCGCCTCGGAAAGCGGCCCGGCCAGAAGCTGCCGCGCGTTGGATTCCCACCGGCCCGGTTGGGTCGTGCCGACAATCGCCGTGTGGACGCCCGGCTGGGAGAGCGTAAACCGCAGGGCGTAACCGACAGCGGCATCCACTTCCCAGGCCAGAAACGGGTAGTTGAGCTTCTGGAGCCGCTCCCAGTACACGTGGTGGTAGGGGTCTTTCGGCTTGCGCCCGGTGCGCCAGGCGGCGTTGGCAATCGGACGCTTGGCAATCACACCCATTTGCCGCTCGCGGGCCAGCGGCAGCGTCAGCTCAAGCGCTTCCTGATCGGCAATGCTGATGGAGGTTTGCAGGGTGTCAAACACGCCCATGGTCACGGCCAACCGGGCGGCTTCGCCATCCCCGCTGTAGCCGATGTAGCGCGTCCAGCCTTTTTCCCGCGCCCGTTGCAGCCCCAGAATGGCATCGCCCTGCTGCAGGGTGGCGGCGTCGCAGGAGTGCAGTTGCACAAGGTCAAGGTAGTCCGTCCGCAGCCGCCGGAGGCTTTCGCTGATGTGGCTCAGGATGCCTTCCGTGGACCAGTCGTAGCGGGTAAAGCCCTCCGTCGCCCCGCACTTCGTGAAGATGAACACCTCTGACCGCCGTCCCTGGAGCGCCACGCCCAGCAGCGCCTCGCTCGTTTGGTACGCTGCGGCGGTGTCCACGACGTTCAGCCCTGTATCCAGGGCTGCCGTAATCAGGGCCGTCACCTGTCCCTGGGTGATCCCCGGCGTAAAGCCGATTTCGGCCCCGCCAAAGCCCAGGGCGCTGACGCGCATACCGGTGTGGCCAAGTTGTCGGTACTCCATGCTCTGCACCTCCGGGGTGTGCGTTCAGGAACTGTGCCGGGCCGCTGCAAGTTGGTCGAGTTCGAGCGCCGTCCACTGCGAAATACGCACCTCATCTGCCAGCCACGCCGGAACCTTGGCCAGCGCCGTCCGGGTGTGGGGCTGTGCCAGGTGGGCTTCGAGTGCGGCCCGGGTGGCCCACTGCTCAATCATGACAAACGAGGTTGGATCGTCAGCCGCAACGTGCAAATCGTAGCGCAGACAGCCCGGCTCGCGGCGGGTGGCGCGGATAAGCTCGGCCAGCGCCGCGCGAAGCTCCGCGAGATGCTCCGGTTTGGCGCGAAAATAGGCTAAGACCACGATGGGAAATGACATAGAAGCTCCTTGCCAGGTTTCACTCGGAACCAGGTTCACTCAGGATGCCGCCGATGCCGGCTCATCCGAGCGGTCCTCATTCTGATTGGAAAGTGCCGGCTGGGGAAGTGGCAGCGTGACCCAGAACGTCGTTCCAACACCGACCTGGCTGCGTACGGTGACGTTCCCGCCGTGGGCGGCAATGATGTTACGCACAATGGCCAGTCCCAACCCGGCCCCGACGGCATGCCCTCTGGTGGATTGGCGGTAGGGATCAAAGATGTAAGGCAGTTCGGTTTCCGGGATGCCGATGCCGGTGTCACTGACTTCGATCACCAGGAAGCGTCGCCCACATTCCACTCCGGTTCCCTGAATGACTTTTGTTTTCAACCAGATGCAGCCACCTTCCGGAGTGTATTTGACGGCATTCGACAGCAGGTTGACCAGGGCGCGCTCCAGCTTTGGCCCGTCGGCTTTGAGGCTGGGCAAGTCAGCCGCAAGCTCACTTTCCACGGTTTGTTGCTTGTCCCGGCTGAGCGGCAGAATGGTTGCCAGGGCGCTTTCCAGCACGGTGCGCAGGTTGGTTTCCTGCAGGTCAAGTTGCAGCCCGCCGGCCTCCGCCCGCATCACCTCCAGCATTTCATGGATGAGCTGAAGCGTCCGCTCGGCGCTCCGGGTCGTACTGTCCATAATCTCCTGAATTTCCGTGTCAATCCTGTCGCCAAGCAGGGTTCTGAGCAGATCGAGTAACATCGTCACCGAAGCCAGCGGCGCTTTCAGATCGTGGACGAGCATGGCCGTAAAGCGTTGCTTGACTTCATCCAGTTGCCGCAGCCGGTCGTTGGCCTCAATGAGTTCCCGGTTCTTGTAAGCGAGTTGACGGCTAAGTTTTACCTGCCGCTGCTTGGCGCGAGTTTGGGCGGCGAGTCTGGCCTGCGCCACGCGCGTGCGCATCAGCAGGCGCGTCCGGTCACGGCGCAGCCGGTAGCCACCCCACGCCAGCAGCGTCCCGACCAGAAAATAGCCGGCATAGGCCCAGGTCGTACGCCACCAGGGCGGCTGGACGTACAGGCGGACCCGCAGACCGTCCTCATTCCAGACGCCGTCGTTATTGGACGCCCTGACGTGGATGACCCAGTTGCCCGGTGACAGATCGGGCAGCGTAAGCGTGCTTTGCCGCTCCAGCACCCGCCACCCGGCGTCCCGCCCTTCCAGCCGGTAGGCATACTGATTGGACTGGGGGGCGTTGAAGTCGAGCGCCGCCAACTGGAGGGTTACAGTGCGTTCATCGCGGGGGATGTCAACCGGGGGGCTTTCCGCTGTAACGAGTCGTGTCTGCTGTCCCGTCTGAACAAAGGCAACAACAGGTGGCGGGTAGGGGTTGTCTTCCAGTTCGTCTGGCGGAAAGGCGGTCAGTCCCTGCGTACCGCCAAAGAAGATAATGCCGCTCCGGGTCTGGAGATGGGCCCGGCGGTTGAACTCCCGGCCCTGCAAGCCTTCTTCGGCGCGGTAGTGACGCAGCTTGCCCGTCCGGGGTTCGTACCGGGCAATGCCGTCGTCGGTGCTCATCCACAGCCGTCCCCGGCGGTCTTCCAGCACAGCATAGACGTTGTTGTGGGGCAGCCCGTCGCGCTCGGTCAGCGCCTGAAAGCGGTCGTGCGCCGGGTCGTACTGCAACAGGCCCATGCCCTTGGTCGCCAGCCAGAACCGGCCGGCGCTGTCCGTGAGAAAGTAACAAACCGTCGGAGGGCCCGAAACCGACCGGCCCAGCTCCTCCTGAAAGTAACGCAGAGTCCGGCCATCCGGCGCCAGGCGCAGCAGTCCTTCGGAAACCCCAATCCAGAGCGCCCCTTGGGCGTCCCGATAAAACGCCTGCACTTCACCGATGCTCCTGGCGATGGACATCTCCTCCAGGCGCGCCGCAAGAGGTTCTGTAACCCGGCGGCGGTCGGGCGGGATGGCGAAGATGTGTGCGCCGCTTCCCACCCACAGACTGCCGTCCATGTCTTCAAAGAGGGTAAGCACCGCTGGCTGCTTCCCCTCTTGATTCAATGGCAGGGGAAAGGTTGTGAACCGTTCCCGTTGGGGATCGAAGGTCTGCAACCCGCTGCGTGAACCCACCCAGAGTTGCCCCTGCCGGTCTTCCAGTACCGTCCAGACCGCGTCGTGGGCCAGTGAGGTGGCAGCACCCGGACGATGCCGGAAGTGCCGAATCGTGCGGGTCCGGGCGACGAGACAGTTGAGGCCGCCATACTGGGTTCCGACCCAGATGTTACCGGCGCGGTCTTCGCACAGCCCCCGGATGAAGTCGTCGCTGAGGCTCAGGTGTTCGGGGCGGTTGGGATCGCTGCGGTAGGTCTTGAAATAGGCCGCGTAGGGGGTGAGCAGGGAAAGCCCCTGGCGTACATCGCCCACCCAGAGCACGCCCGAACGGTCGCGCAGGATGGCAAGCGGTTCACCGCCGGCGAGGCTGCGTGGGTTGGCGCGGTCATACACGGCGTAGTCGAGGGCTTTTGTCCGCGTGTTGAACCGCCCCACGCCAATGCCGTTGATGGCGACCCAGAGCAGATCGCCGTCGGCGACAAGGAAGTTGGCTGTCAATTCCGCGGTCAGGGTCGGTCGCTGCCCGATGGGATACTCCCCAACCACCCGTGCGGTCTCCGGCGCCATCTCCAGCAGCCTGAGCTGACCATTCACCCTGGCCGCGCCGTAGAGGTAGCCGTTGGGGTGCGCCAAAAGCGGGTTGTTTTGGTCAAGGCTGACTTCCGTGGCTGCCAGGGACCCGGTCTCCGGGTGGAACCGGCAGAGCCGGAAGGAAACGTTGACCCAGATACGTCCCTGGTGGTCAATGGTCAGGTCGCGGACACCGATGGGCTGGGCCGGTGCGGTTTCCGGCGGTTTCACCTCCGGTAGTGCAAAGGACCGGGAAGTTTTCGTGCGTGGGTCATAGCGGACGAGTGTGGTTTGACCGGCCAGCCAGAGGTATCCCTGCTGGTCTTCGGCGAGGATGTTGAGTCTCCAGTTTGAAGTTTCAGGCAGGTTGAGTGGCTCGCGGAGAAACCGGTCCTGCTGCCAGTCGTAGCGGCACAGGGTGCGGTCGCCCAGCAGCAACCACAGCGTGCCGTCGCTTCCCACAAGCAGTTTCCTGACGGAGTTCGTCGGCAGGCTGCCGGGATCGTCCGGCCGGTGGCGGTACCGCTTGATGCTGTGCCCGTCGTAGCGGTTGAGGCCGTCTTCGGTGCCAATCCAGAGCAGCCCAAACCGGTCCTGCACCAGTGTGTGAACGGCCAGATTCGACAGCGCCTGGTTGTGTTCAAACCGCTGAAACCGCAGTGCATGCGGCCAGGTGGTCGCCTGTCCGAAGACCGGGCCGGTAAGCGCCAGCCAGAAGCACAGGCACAGGCAGAGAAAGTATCCGTAGCGGGACTGCATAAGAGGGTTGCGATGGCCACAGGTGGGGCGTCCGGTGTCTGGTAACTGCGTGGTACTGCTGGATGTATAAACCGAGGCTGCGTAGGTTGTCTATTGACGCTCGTCTGTCGGCGCTCCAAAGTCTGTGTGCGCAGTGCTCGCTGGATGGCGTTGCCGGCCGCGCTGACTTCCAGCCGCATTGCCAGCGTATCCTCTTCTCTTCAAAAAACTCCCCGATGTCTGACACCACGCCCTTGCCCTTTCCGCCCCACTACGATCCCATCCAGACTGTTGCCGCCGAGTACCCGGGCACGGCGCCACAGGCGCTCTTTGCGCCAGCGATGGCCTGGCAACAGGCCCACTCCCTGCACCCGGCGGCCGACGATGCCCGGCGGGCGCACCTGCTCGTCATTGACATGCAGGTGGACTTCTGCTTTCCCTCCGGGGCGCTGTACGTCGCCGGCCGGTCGGGAACCGGCGGAACGGATGCCCTCCGTCGGACGGTCGAGTTTATGTACCGTTACCTGCCCTGGATTTCAGAGATCACCTGCACGCTGGACAGCCACGTGCCATACCAGGTGTTTTTCCCAGGCGCCCATCTGACCGAAGACAGCACGCCGGTGGCTCCCCACACGGTCATCACGGCCGCCGACTACCGCGCCGGCCGCTACCACCCCAATCCGGCACTGGCAGCGCCGCTTGGCGTGACGACGGAATGGCTGACACACCAGGTTACGGACTACTGCACGCGCCTGGAAGCGACCGGCAAGTATGCGCTCTACGTCTGGCCCTACCATTGCCTCGTGGGCACAGCCGGCCACCGGCTGGCCGGGGTGCTGGCGGATGCCTGCCTGTTCCACGCCTTTGCCCGCGGTGCCGCGAATGCGCCGGTGCTCAAAGGCGACAGCCCCCTGACAGAAAACTACTCCGTCTTTGCCCCGGAAGTGACCACGTGCTGGGACGGACAGCCGATGCCAGGTGCAGTACGCCACGAGGCGCTGCTCAAGCGCCTGCTGACGGCGGATGTCATTCTGGTGGCCGGTCTGGCGTCGAGCCACTGTGTGGCGGCAAGCGTCGCCGACCTGCTGGCTTTCGTGCAGGAACACAACCCGTATCTGGCGCACCGGATAGTCCTGCTGCGGGATGCCATGGCGCCGGTGGTCGTTCCCGGCGCCGACTTCACGGACGCCGCCGAACAGGCGCTGGCTTCTTTTGAAGCCGCTGGCGCGCGGGTGCTGACCACGGACGATCCAGTGGAGGCATGGTGGGGCTGATGCGCGTGGCAATTTTCAACCAGTCGGGTGGGGTGGGAAAAACGTCGCTGACGCGCGACCTGGGCTATGAACTGGCCACGCGCGGTCAGCGGGTGCTCGTCATTGACGCCGACCCGCAGGGAACGCTCGGCAGCTTTCTGGGGATGGAACCGGCGGCGCGCCCCCGCGAGGAGACATTCTGGGCCGCTGTCTGCGACGGCGCGGAAACCGCTCCGCGCCTGTGGCCGACGGAGTTTGACCTGACCATCGGGCTGGCCAACCGGTTTCTCGTGGGCGACGAACTGAGCCTGATGCAGCAGAGCGATCCGGCCCGGCTGCTGGCTGTGGTCGAGGCGCATCTGACGGGCTACGACTGGGTGCTGTTTGACTGCCCGCCGAAGATTTCCGAAATCACGCTTCAGATTCTGCTGGCGGCCGATGCCCTGCTGGCCCCCGTCCAGACCGAAGCCAAGTCGGTGGAGAGCTTCGCCGAGGTGCAACTGGAGGTCGTCCGGGCGCAGCGGCGGCGCAAGAACATGCGGCTGCCGCCGCTGCGGGTGCTGGGCGTGGTGCCGACGCTGTACAACCCCCGTCTGGTGCTGCACCGCCACCACTACGCCGAACTCACCGGGCGGATTTGCCCCTCGTTCGGGTTTCACGTCTTCAGTCCCATTCGGGACTATGTGGCGGTCTCCGAAGCCGGTACGCGGCGGCAGCCGCTCAAGTGCTATGCACCCCGGTGTCCGGCGGCGGCCGATGTGGCCGCGCTGGCGACGGCGGTGCTCCAGATGTCATCTGACCACGGGTGAGGTTATGTCCAAAAGCAAGCGATTTGCCACAAGTACGACCCTTTCGCCCGCCCGCCTGTCGGCGCTGGCCGACCACGTGGCGGCTGAGTTGGGGGCGGAGCCGGCGGCCCGGGTACTGGACGTGCCGCTCGACGCGCTGCGGGAAAATCCCTACCAGCCACGGCGCACCTTCGATGCCGATGCCCTGCGCGACCTGACGGCTTCAATACAGCAGCACGGGATTTTGCAGCCGCTCATCGGGCGGCGCGAAGCCGACGGGCGGGTGACGGTCATTGCCGGCCACCGGCGCTGGCAGGCGGCCAGAGCGGCCGGGCTGTCGGCGGTGCCCGTCGTGCTGCGGTCGGAAGTCTCGGATGCCGACCTGCAGGTGCTGGCGCTCATCGAGAACCTTCAGCGGGAAGACCTCCACGCCGTGGAAAAGGCACGCGCGCTGGGGGCGGTGGCGCAGCGGTTTCCGACGCAGGCGCAGGCGGCGCAGGCGCTGGGGATGAAGCGGTCGGCGCTGGCGATGTGGCTGCGCGTGCTGGAGCTGGACGCCGCCGTGCTGGAAGTCTGCGCGACGATTCCCCAGTGTTCGCTGCGGATGCTGCTCGATCTGCTGGCATTGGCTCCGGCGCGGCGGCTGGCCGCGGCAAAACGTCTGGCGGCAGGTCCGTCTGCCGGGGCGTCCACGGGCACCGACCGCGCCGCCGCCGGCAAAGCGCCAGCGGCGGCCACTTCGTCCCCAAAGGCGGAAGTGCCGGCCGGGACGACGATCTTCCGGTTTGCCTACCGCCTGCCGGACAAGCCCGCCACGCTGCGGGTGACGGTGACGACGACGGCCCGCCGGGCGGTGACGACGGCGGCCGAGGTGCGGGCGGCCCTTCAGGCGGCGCTCGACCGGCTGGCCGCCGGGGAGGCGTGACCGGTGGGTGCTGTCAACGCGTTGACAACGCTGCAAATTGTTGCTGGCAAAGCCTTTGAAATGAGTTAGCCGGGGTGCGGCAGGCGTCGCACCCCGGCTGGACAATGGATGTTCCGATAATGCCCGGCTAGAAGTTGAGCCGCAGGCTCAGGATGACGCGCCGGTTGCCGGCGTCCACGGCCTCGCCGCCACCGAACCGGCCGCCAAAGAAGCCGGCCGTGTTCGTGGACTGCCCGAAGAAGGGCGACGCCAGGTTGCCCACCGGCGGCCCCGGATTGACGCGGTTGAGCAGGTTCTGCACCTGGACGCTGAAGGTCAGGCTGAAACGCCGGTCGGAACCGCCGCCACCACCAAAACCTCCAAAGCCCCCAAACCCGCCAAACCCGCCGCCACCACCGCTGCGCCGGCCGCCGCCCCGGCCACCGCCGGCAGCGCCGGCATCCGGTCCGCCCTCGCGCTTGGGACCGAACCCGAAGGTTTTGGCCAGCCGCAGGTTGATGGCGAAAAAGCCGGGTCCCTGGGCAAAGTTGCGCGGAATGAGGCGCTGCCCCGGCAATGGATCGGTGTCAAAGGTCCCGAACCGCGTTGTGACCACGCTGGGACGGGTCAGGTCGGTGGCAAAGGCCGGCCGGTCGTTGAAGACCGTATCGCCGTTGAGATCGCGCCCGACGGTGATGTTGAACGGCGCGCCGCTGCGGGCAATGACAAAGGGCGACAGCGTGATGCCGAACGGCAGGTTGAAGTTGGAGAACATAAACAGGTTGTGCCGGATGTCGAGCGAGGAGCGCCCGAACTCGGCGCGCAGGTCGTAGGGGTCGGCCGGCTGCGTAAAGGCCCCGTCCGTGTCGCTTTCCGCCTTCGAGAGCCGGTAGAACGCGCCCAGCGAGAAGCGGCTGTTGAAGCCCGTCCGCACGCCGACGACGAGTTGGTGCTGGGTGAGCCGGCCCGTGGATTCCGTCTCGAACACGTTGCCAATCGGCCCCAGGGGAAAGACACCGCTGCCCGGCTGGCGCGGGTCGAACGTCCCCGGCAGCGGTGCGTTGACGTTGCGCGTCCGCAGGGCGTGCACCGTGCGGTTGAAGATGTAGTTGACCGAGGCCACGACGCCCTTGGGCAACTGCCGCTCGATGCCGATGTTGGACTGGATGGAATAGGGCGCCTGGATGGCGCTGTTCAGCCGCCGGATGTTCTGGGCGCGCCGGAAGGGCGCCAGCAGTTCCGCGGACGGAATGGCCGGAAACAGGTCGAGCAGCGCCGGATCGGTGACGATGAACTGCTGCTGGGTCTGGCCGTCGAAGCGCCGGGCCTGCAGCGTCAGCGACTCGTCAATCCGGTTGTAGAACAGCCCCGCCCCGAAGCGCAGCACGGTTCTGGTCTGTCCGCCGTTGCGCCCGTCGAGCCCCCAGGCCAGCCCGACGCGCGGCGCAAAGTTGAAGTTGCTTGAAATGTTGGTCTGGTTTTCGTACCGCAGCCCGTAGCTCAGCGTCAGGTTCGGGCGCACTTTCCAGTCGTCCTGGGCAAACAGCCCCACATCGTGCTGCCCCACCGTGGCCAGCGGGTTGCCAGCCGACAGCGTAAGCTGCGTGGCTCCGCCGCCAAGGGCGCGAATCTGCACTGGCGACAGTCCGAGCTGCTGGCCGAGCAGCGTCCGGCGGTAGCGTTCGAGACTGGTGATCTGCACGACCGAACCGGGAACGGGCTGGTTGTTGGCATCGAGTTCCGGGGCGACGCCGCCGGCAAAAATGTACGTCCCGCCGAAGTTGTTGGGTGAAATGTCTTCCGTGCGGATGTAGCGGTAGCGTCCGCCAAACTTGACCGTGTGATCGCCCACGGTCCAGGTGGTGAAATTGTTGACCTCAAAGCGGTTGGTGCTGGAGCGCGCGTTGCCGGTCTGGGCGCCGCCGCCGATGAACGCCCCCTGGACGTTGATGGCCGGGGTGTCCAGCGCCGGGGTCGTGGCCAGGGTCGTCCGCACGAACTGAAAGCGCGTCTCATTGACGGCTGAGGGCGAAAGAATCGCCGTTTCGGTCAGTTGCAGCCGGTGGTCGCGCAGTTCGTTGGTCAGCGCCTGCTCCGGCAGGCTGAAGGAAGACAACCCGCCGTTGCTGACGCGGCTGCTGTTGAAGCTGTAGCGGCCGACGAGCGTGTGCTTTTCACTCAACTGCACGTCAAAGCGTGGCGTGATCTCCCACTGCCGCCGGGGGACGACGACGGCGCGCGCAAAGCTCGTCGGGTTGAGATTGGCGTCGAGGATGGTGGTATTGAGGTTGGCGTTGTCATCCGTTTCCCGGCGCTCGGCATCCAGGGCGAACGACGCCTTGCCCTTTTTGAGCGGGCCGCCGAGGTTGAGTCCATACTGCCGCTGCTGGAAGGACGCGCGGCGCGGGGTGAACGGATTGCGGGAGTTGAAGATGGCATCTCCGGCGTTGAAAAACGCCGAGCCACGGAAGCTGTCGCTGCCCGGCTTGGTCAGGATTTCAATCCGCCCGAAGCCAATCTGGTCAAACTCGGCGGCAAAGGGGTTGGCGTTGATGCGGATTTCCCGGATGGCGTTCTTGGAGGGAACCCGTCCGCCGGAAAAGCCATCCACGAAGATCTGCCCGCCGTTGGGGCCGGCGGAAGGGCCCGCCAGGGCCTGCAGGGCGCTTTGCAGGTCATCGGGGTCATCGGGCAGGGCTTCGAGGTCTTTGCCGCGCAGCACGATGGCGCCGGCATTGTTGTCCGGGGCAGTCGAAACGGGCGCTTCGGAGTTGACCTGCACCTGTTCGGCCACCTCGATGGCCAGCTTGATGGTGACGTTTTCCCGCCGCCCCGGCGCAATCGTCACCGTGATGTCCTCGTAGGGCTTGAAGCCTTCCATTTCCACGTGCAGCGTGTAGGTGCCGGGCGGCAGGTTGGCAAGGGTGAAGCTCCCCAGTTCGTCGCTGGTGGCGGACAGGCGTTTGCCGGCGGCGTCGGTCAGCGTGACGTTGGCACCGCCGATGACGGCGCCGGTTTCGTCCGTCACCTGCCCCCGCAAGGCCCCGTTGCTCTGGCTGGGTCCGGAGGTTGTGCGGCGTTCCTGGGCCGGCGTGGGCGTGATGGTTGCCGCCATCCAGCCGGCGCCCAGCGCCAGAAAGCATCCCAAAGTTTGCCAGGTCGTCAGCGTTTTCATCTTGGTGTGTTTCTTTTCCTTCATTCTGCGTTCAGGTTGCTTTTGGGCAGGTTGCTTTTGGGTTCGTGCCGGGCTCTCGTCTGGTCAGGTCCGTCGTGGCGGCACTGTGTTCAGGGGGTGTGTTCCGGGAAAACCTTTTCAGGGCAGTCCGATGCCGAGTTCCAGTCCGCCAAAGCCACCACCCCCGACGCCAGCAGCGCCGCCAGCCTGCCGGGCAAACCGGGCAAAGAGGGTGTCGAGTCCCTTGACGACGGTAATTGCCGTCACGCGGTTGGGCGTAGCGCCTTCGGTGGTCAGGACCAGCAGTTTGGTCTCCGGCTTGAGTTCACTCAGTTGCAGTGGCGGCAGAAACTCGATGAGCGCCGCCGGGTCGAATCCGCCGGCCATGAAACGCCTGCCTCCCGGGCCGCCCACGCCGCCGGGGCGTCCCGGTTCACCGCCGGGAGGACCGCCGGGGCGCGGCCCCTCACCGGCCGGCGGCCCCGAAGGCGGCCCGCCCGGACGCTGGCCGCCGGGAGGGCCAAAGAATCCACCCTGCTCGGGCACCTGTTTGAGGTTGGAATCCGGCGTGATGCGCAGGGTGAGCGTTGCGCCGCTGTCATCCCTGGCGGTGATTTCCCGGCCTTCGGCATTCACGCTCACGACGGTCACGGAGAGCGTTTTGAACGTCCCGAAAACGACCTGTTCGGCTTCATAGCTTGTGCCGTCCTCGTTGCGTTTGCCGAGCGCCCGCACCTGGTCGCCGACGCGGACGGCCGCAAGCTGACTGGGTTGCGCATCGCTGAATTTCACAGAGTCCGGCGCATAGCGGCGAAAGGTCGTTTTGTCGTTCGTCACAATGGTCAGTTCCTTGAGGCCTTCGCGGGTACGCTGACTGACGGTGATGGTGCGTTTTGCAGGGTCAACGGCCGTGACCTTGCCGAATGTCCCCCGCTCGCGCCACGCCGCCCGCTCGATTTCCTGCTTTTTGGCGATGTCGCCCTTGCTCATGACGATCATGAGTGTAATCGGCGCCACACTGCCCGTTGGCGTCAGGCGCTTTTTGGCCGTGACACGGTCACCCAGCTCAATCTCCGCCAGGGTGATGGGAACGGCGTCCGCCATGGCGGTTTTGCCCAGCGGCAGCCGTTTGAACTGTGATTTGTCGTCGTAGGGAAAAACGACGACTTCGCCAGTGTCGCTTTTGACCGTGATGGTTGAGGTTTCAATGTCGAGGTCCGTCACCGTGCCAATGACGGTGACGCTGGCCGGAGCCTGTGCCGGCGTTTCCTGTCCCGGCGTCACGGGGTGGATGCGTCCCGTGGCGGTCGCCGGGTTTCCCACCAGGCAGGATGCCATACAGCTCACTATGAAAAATTTTCGGATGGGCATCGTTCAGTACACCTCGCAGCCGCAAGGCTGGAATCGGTCGCGTCTGTGCGACTCGTACGCCGGTTGTGCCGCAGAGTTCCGCGCAGGTATGTGCCGGGGGCGACGTTTGACGATTCTTTACGCGGGTGGACTGCCCGTGGCGGCTTCGGGCCGGCAGCGGTGGACGTAATGCCTTGTTGCGCGCGCCAGTCGTGCCGGAGCATCAGCCGGGCCGGTTTTGGACGTGAAAACAACTGCCCAAACCGGCAGCGGGCATGCTAGAGTCGCTTTCGTCTGAAATCGTACACTTCTCTGGATTGAGGCCCGATGACCACAGCAACGCACAGTTCCGTGACCGAAACGGCCGTCAAACGCGCCATTCCCATGAATGTCTTTCGGCAGAGCGCGCCGCTGCGCACCGTCTGCCTGGAAAACCGCGAACTGGTCGGCCCCGGCGGAATTGGGACGGTTCGCCACCTCGTGTTTGACACCTCAGCCGGTCCCTACCCGTTTCTCGAAGGCCAGAGCGCCGGTATCCTCCCGCCGGGCCTGGATGCCAACGGCAAGCCCCACAAGCTACGGCTCTACTCCATTGCCTCGACGCGCCACGGCGACACCGGCGACGGCAAAACGCTTTCCCTGTGCGTGCGGCGGCTGGAGTATCCGCACCCGGAGACGGGCGAAACGGTCTATGGTGTGTGTTCCACGTACCTGTGTGGCCTGAAGGTCGGCGACGAAGTCAACGTGACGGGGCCGACCGGCAAAGCGATGCTGCTGCCGGATGACCCGGCGGCAACCATCGTCATGCTGGCGACGGGCACCGGCATTGCCCCGTTTCGGGCGCACCTGTGGCGGATGTTCCGGGAAAACAACACGGACTACGAGTTTCGCGGTTCGGCCTGGCTGATTTTCGGCATTCCCACCACGCCCAACATTCTCTACCGGGAAGAGCTCGAAGACTTCCGGCAGCACGCCAACTTCCGCCTCACCTACGCCATCAGCCGCGAGCAGAAAAATGCCAAGGGGGGGCGGATGTACATCCAGGACCGCGTTGCCGAACACGTGGGCGAGCTGTGGGAGCTGCTCCAGCGCGACAACACGCACGTGTTCATCTGCGGCCTGCGCGGCATGGAAGACGGCATTGATGCGGCGTTCGAGGCACACACGGCGCCGCTGGGCATCCAGTGGGCGGAGTACCGCAAACACCTCGAAAAGAGCCACCGCTGGCACGTTGAAACCTATTGACG
>Ga0272446_1002387_pt1 | contig 25732 bp, 24 predicted proteins | sample YNPCB0061_FD_194587 | JGI IMG/M metagenome (GOLD analysis project Ga0272446, IMG submission 194587) | Hot spring microbial mat communities from Yellowstone National Park, WY, United States - YNP-CB-006-1 | ecosystem: Environmental > Aquatic > Thermal springs > Hot (42-90C) > Sediment | place...
ATCATATTGTTTGAAACAGGATAAGGTGATGAATACCGATTAATTTGAAGAATGGTTTGTATTCTGAACGGCGCGTAGCAAAGTGAGGAATCCACGCATACGATGGATGTCTCGCTTCGCTCGGAATGACACCGTTGTAAAATTTACTCCTCTTCTAATTACTTTGGTGTAACAACGCTTCAAAGATAGCATTGTGTTGGAAATGTCGCGCTGCAAAATTTTATGTCGAGAAAAGTGCGTTTGCCCTCGCTGAATTTTCAGATAGCGTTGCGCCGGTCTTGAGTGCTATTTCACCCACATCGTCTTAGATTGAAATAAAAAAGCCCCGCGTTTCGGCGAGGCTTTCTCGAGAAGAGATTTGGTTTAGAAATCGCCGCCGAGCGAAATGTAGTAGCGCGGTTGCGAAACGCCCTGATTGTAATACGCCCAAGCCATATCGAAGCGCACGACGAAACCCAGAAACACCGAGCGCACTCCCCAACCAAATCCTGCAAGCACATCGCTGTATGCAGGTGTTGTGCCGTCGGGAATGTCGCTGAACCGAAGGCGCACGCGGCTGTCGTCCGACCATGCCAAACCTGCGTCGGCAAAGATAGTTCCCATCAAGTAGTAAAGCGGAATGGGAATTGGACCAAGCGGTAGGGCTTGTAGGAACGGGAATCGGAGTTCGACATTAGCGAGCGCGAAGCGCGTGCCGTTCTGCGCGTTGAAGTTGTGTCCGCGAAGCGGAATCGCGGGCGTCGTGAAAATAAAATCCTGCACGGTGGTAATCGGCACAGCGTTGTTCTCGAATTGTCGGTTAATCCAGTTTTCCGTGCCGCCAATGAAGTAACGCTGCGGTGTTGAGCCGAAACTCGCCGCGCCTGATACGCGCACCACAAACGAGTAGTATCGCCAGAAATCGAAGTAGGTGCGGAAGTCGCCCAAAACAGAAGCGAAGTTGACACGGTTGCCCGCCGTTCCCGACACGCTTATGGCATAGCGCGAGCCTGAAATCGGTGCATACAAGAACGGACGCGAATCGTCGTGCGTGAATGTGATTGACGGATAAAGAAAACTCACCGACTCGTTGCCGAAATTGCCGTCGAGATTCTCCTTCGAGAGCGTCAGGTATCCCAAACTCAAATCAATCCGCTTGAACCGGTCAATGGGATATTGCGCGCTAAGCGTTGCACCGAACATTCTGAACCGAAAGAAATCGACGAAATTTGGATTCGTCGGATTCTGCAGTCCCAAGAACCGCGCTTGATGAAATGCGCTGAACGCATAGTCCATTCGATTAGCCAGGTAAGCATAGGTGATGCCGTAATCGCTGTTCTGCAAATCGAATTGCAAGTTGGTGTAAAGGCTAAGTTGGTGGTTGCCGAGCAAATCGCTGAATGCGAAGATGCCAGAGCCGCGCGCCCCCCAGATGGCGTCGTAGCCTGCGCCGCCGTAGACAATATCTGGCGAAAAATTCAATCGATATTTTTTCACCTTGTAGTCTCCGTCATCATCAAGGTTGTTGCGAGGTTTTGCTGCGCCAAGCGCAAGTCGCTCGCTGTCGCGTTTCATGCTTTCGGCGGTCGAGTTCAAGACAGAGCGGTCGAAGACGAAATTTTTGACATTCACATTCGGCGCAATCGAGACGGCTTGCGTATCTGTTGCTGCCGCGTCGGTCATGGGCTGTGCCGTGTCGGCTTGCATAGAGGCGACGGGAATCGAGCCGAACACAAATTGTTTCGGATTCTTTTTCATGCCAGCAGTCTTTTGCGTATCGAGCGGGGCGGTCGGAGCAACAGTTGCAGAATCGCTAAGGCGCGGCGCCATCGGCAGATTTCCAACCAACGCCAACGCTTTCGGCTCGCTCATCAGGATCGACGCTTGCTTTTGGCGCATACGAAGCCCGGTGTTCTCGGCAAATTTCGCCGTTTGGGTTTGCACCATTTTTTTGCCCCAGTTCGTCGCTTCCAGCAACCCGTTTGGTTCAACGCCCTTAGGCTGACGCTCAAACGGCATACGCATCATAAAAATATCAAAGCCAGCGTAGTCCAATCCGACACCGACCATTTTCGAGCCGTCGCGCGAGAGCGAGATTTGTCGAATACCTGTGAGAAAATTCGTGATGGGACGCACGCGCGGCTGAGGCAGCGGCGCGACGCCTATGAACGGCTCAGCACTGGCCGTCAACACAAGCGGGCTGGTGCCTTCAATGCCGTCGAGAATCATCTCATAGACATTGTAAATCCCGTTGCGGTCGGAGACAAAAAGCATTTTCTTGCCGTCAGGACCGACTGCGGGCGAAGATTCATCAATGCCTTCGGTTGCGGTGAGTCGCCGCATTGAATTATCGGCAAGCGTGAGTTCATACAAATCTGTCTGCGAGTAGTCGTGCAGGCGCATCTTGAAGACTTCCTGCGTCGAGACTTTTGTCGTGCCGTAGCCGTCGGCTTTGGTGAGCTTGCGCGGCGCCGTCGAGAGGTTCTGCTGACGGTCAGATGCGAAGTAAATTTTCTTGCCATCGGGCGACCAAACAGGGTCGCTGTCGCTGAACACATCGTTGGTCAAATTGAACAACTCTTGTGTCTCGAAGGAGTAAATGTAAATGTCGCTCTTGTAATCTTGATTGCCGATGAAGGCGAGGCGCTTGCCGTCGGGCGACCAGTCGACCGAAAAGATACCGTCGAGTTCAAATGTGAGTTTCTCGGTCGCGCCCGATTCAGCGTCGATAAGCATAATGGCGTCTTGTTCGCCTGCTTTGGTAGCGATAGCGATTTTTTTGCCATCGGGCGACCAAGTAAGTCCGGGCGTCAGGATTTTGAGCTCCTCGAAGTCCGCACCGCGCTGACCAGCGACAACGCGCCGAACATCTTGCAGATTGATGGTCGAGCCGATGTAAATATCAAACAAGCCGCTCTTATCGCTAATGAAAGCGAACTTGTCGCCCTGCGGCGAGATAGCGGGCGACGTGTTGTAATTGCTGCCGTCTTTGCGGTGGTCGGTGAGTTTCTTCATCACCGTGTTGATGTCTTCGCGCTTGGCAATTTCGGGCCAATAATTCACCTTCAAGTCGCGCATCCATTTTTCTGAAAGCTCTTCGACCGACATACCAATCGAGCCTCGGAACGCCGCATCAATGCTGCGCGTGGCGCGAAGGCGCAGCATAATCTCGCTGATTTTTTCGCGCCCGTATTTTTCCGAAATAAACCGCCAGACTGATTGCCCGCCGCGATAGGCAAAGTAGCCGTTCAAATACGGAATCGGCGCAAGGTAATTGTTGATAATCGCGTCGCTGATGAACATATCGGAGTTCGTGTCCCACTCAAGCGATTGATACTCCGCGATGCCTTCGTTGAACCAGAGCGGAATTTGAAGGCGGATGTTGTTGGCGATAGCGGATTGCACTGACCCGCCGTAAATCATATCGTTGACGACCGCGTGAATGAGTTCGTGGTGAATCACGTGTCGGAAGCGTTTGTAGTCGCCGTCGTAAGGAATCACGATGCGGTTCTTGTAGAGTTCCGTCACGCCGCCAACGCCCTCCTCGAGATATTCTGAAATGACGTTGTTCTGCTGAAAATCGTTGTGCGATTTATAGACAATCAGCGAGATGCGATTGTTGATTTCGTATTTGAAATCCCGCTTCACGGTTGCGTAAGACGCTTCGGCGGCGTCGGCGGTAAATTTGCCGAGATACTCGCCGCCTTCGGTGAAATACACGTCAAAGTGTTCCGACTGAATGTAACTCCAGTCGAAGTTTCGATACTGCACTTTGTTTCTGCCGAAGGCAAAATACTGCGCCGAAGCATCGAGCGATGCAACGAGCATTCCTGCCAAAGCAGCGAGTGAAAATACAATGCGAAGTTTATTCATAACTCCTTATCTCCCTTTCGAGTAACTCGAAGTGTAGGTTCAACAGTCTCAACAAACGGTCTGCTAATCGACCATACTTGAACTTAAAAAACTATTGTAACATTTCAAGTGATGGCGTGCATTTGGAGATAAAGTGAGGGACGACGTCGCGGGTGCAGGGTGGTCAGTGCGGTTTAGAGTTCGCGCAGAATTTTTGCGGGAACGCCAGCGACGATGGTCTTCGGCGGCACGTCTTTGGTAACCACTGCGCCCGCGCCGACAATTGCGCCTTCGCCAATTGTTACACCCGCCAGAATCGTGGCGTTTGACCCAATCGATGCACCTTGCCTCACGCGCGTCGGCACGACTTTCCAGTCTGCTTCGGTTTGCATAGAGCCATCTGCATTCGCCGCTCTGGGATAGGCGTCGTTGATGAACATCACACCATGTCCGATAAACACGTAATCTTCAATCACGACGCCTTCACAAATGAACGTATGGCTTGAAATTTTACAGTTCTTTCCAATGAACGCATTTTTTTGAATCTCGACGAATGTGCCAACCTTCGAGCCGTCGTCAATATGGCAGCCATAGGCGTTGACGAATGCGAAGATTTTAACATCGTTGCCGAGTTTAACGTTGGTGAGGCGAATAAAGTTTTCGCGCATATAATCAGCATTCATCATGGCGTTATTTCGGCGGCAGCCGAAACCCGTTGAAGTTTACAAGCAACTTTTGAAAAATAAGGATATACACTCACCTAAAACGACCTTACGCGTGAATTGGTGAGAGCGAAATAATTTTCCCCTGTTGCTTAATTGATTTTTCGGAGGCTTCCAAGATGCGCACGACATTTAAGCCAGATATGCCGTCGGTAATCGGCGTTTTGCCGTTGAGAACACAGTCGACAAAGTGCTGCGCCTCGAGCGTTAAGGCTTCGGTTTGGTCGAGCTTCGGCGCCGACATATCGCCCGTGCGATACTGAACGAGCGTTTCGTAAATGCCTTCTTGCGTCTTGACCTCAATGCCTTTGTCATAGACTTTCACCTTTTCGCTCATCTCCATATCGTCGTAGACAATCATCGATTTTGTGCCGCCGATGAGCGTCTTGCGGATTTTGACCGGCGCAAGCCAATTGACATGAAAATGCGCGATGATGTCGTTGTCGAAATTCACCGTCAGATACGCGATGTTTTCTAAGCCATTGCCGACATGGCAACTGCCGACTGCCGAAACAGACACCGGGCGTTTATCAATCAAGTAGTCCATGATTGACAAATCGTGCGGCGCTAAGTCCCAAACGACATTCACATCGTGCTGAAACAATCCTAAGTTCACGCGCACTGAATCGAAGTAGTACAAGTCGCCAAGCGTTCCGGCTGTAATCAGTTCTTTCATTTTTCGAACTGCACCTGTGTAAATGAAGGTATGGTCGACCATAAGTTTCAAGCCGCGCCTCTCGGCGCACTCGATGAGGTCTTCTGCTTCTTCAACCGTGCCGGTCATAGGTTTCTCGATGAAGCAATGTTTTCCAGCGTCAAGGGCTTTTTTAGCAAGCGGATAATGCGATGAAACGGGTGTGGCGATGGCAACCATTTCCACATCGTCGCGTCTCAAAATATCGTCGTAAGAATCGGTCGTCTCGATTTCGGGAAAGCGGCGTTTGATTTTATCGAGCCGCGTTCTGTCTTTATCGCATCCGATAACAGTGTCGATATGCTCAACGCTGAGAAAATTTCGAATCAGGTTTGGCCCCCAATAACCCAGACCAACAATGGCGATTTTCATAGTTGATAGATGTTGAAGCGTTATGCGAGCGTTAGGCGTTGCGCAGTATCGTGAAAATCAATAGCCGCCTTTTGCTAACAGCATCACGGGCAGTGTTTTAAAAATCAATTTCAAATCCATAAGCGGCGACATGTTCTCGATGTAATACAAATCGAGTATCACCATATCGTTGAAGCCAACCGCACTTCTGCCCGAAACCTGCCAAAGCCCCGTGCAGCCGGGCGTTACCGACAAGCGACGCTTGTGCCAATTTTCATATTCTTCCCATTCATAGGGCATACACGGGCGCGGTCCGACAAGGCTCATATCGCCTTTCAAGACATTAAAAAGCTGCGGCAACTCGTCCAAGCTGGTCTTTCGCAAAAAGCGTCCAATCGGCGTAATGCGCGGGTCGTTGACGATTTTTTTGACCTGTTGGATTTTGCCGTCCTCACCGATGACCGTTTTCGAAATCTCTTTATTGGCGTTGGCCTTAGAGTCTGCGATGAGTTTCTTAGTAAACTCGCGGTGAATGGCGTCGTTGTTATTGACGTGCATGGAGCGGAACTTGTAAAACTCAAACGGCTTGCCGTCCTTACCGATGCGCGTTTGTTTGAAGAAAATCGGACCCTTGGAGCTTAGCTTGATGAGCAGCGCGATAACGGCAAGCAGCGGCGACAAGACCAAAATGCCAACGGCAGAAAGAACAATGTCCAATCCACGTTTGAAAAACAGATACAGCGTATGGTCATTGTTTTTCATCATCGAGACGACCGGCACACCGATGTAGCGCTCAATGAATACTTTATTCGGCACAATGTCGTAGAGCTCCGACGAGACTTTCGTTACTGCCCGCGTCTGGCGCGCAACGTCCAAAATCTCAATCAATCGACTGTAAGAGATGTTGTCAATGACAATTAAAACTTCATCGACAGCGTGTTCATCAACAAGAGCAGGAATATCGTTGGTGTTTCCCAAGATATGCGCCGATTCAAAGACGCGCTCGCCTTTCGGCAGGGCGTCATCTACGAAGCCAACAACGGTGAAGCCATGCGTCGGTTCAAGCATCAGGTTTGCTGCCATCAGGCGTCCGCTCTTGCCTGCGCCGACAATAAGAACCTTACGGGAAAAAATCCGCTTCTCCGATAAGAACATATAGAGTGGTCGAAATACCGCTAAACGAAACAGCGTAACCGACGCCAAGCTAATGAGTGCAAAGTATCCAACAATCAATCGGCTGTCGACCAACGAGATGTTCTTGATAAAAAAGGAAAAAATAATCAGACCGATAATCCCATAGCCAATGGACTTAAATACTGCAACGGCCTGCTCAACGATAGCGAGAAAGACATTGATTTTGTAAAGGTTGAAATGGTGCAATATGCCAATCCAAGCAATGCTGTAAATCGATACGGCGGTAAATTGCATATAAAAATCAGGCATATCGACGATGTTTTCCCATAAAAGTTCTGTGTATCTGATTTTTACCGCAACTAAAAAAGAAGTGATGAGCAAGATGTAATCGCAGAGTGCCAGCAGGTATTTATATCGTGGTATTTTTCTAATCATGGTTTTTGGTATTAAGTCTTCATCAACTCAATCTGTGTTAAAACGCTTTGCTCGACGCGGTCGGAGACTTTGTATCCGGGTGCATTGGGCGTCCGCTTTCGAAGCTCAATACGGTCAATATCCGAGACGGCGCGAATAAATTGAATCATGCCGCGTTTTTCCATATCGGCGTCCAGCGCCCCTTGAACGCCCGCGAAAATGCTGTAGACAGGAACGCCCAAGAGCGCAGCCTCACGGTTCATTGTGCCGCCGCCCGAAATCAACACATCGGAATGATATGCCAAGTCCAATCCATTGACGGCGCGCTTCGGAATAAGAAGTTGTTTTGTGCTTAAACGTCGGGCGTGGATAAATTGCTCAAGGTGGTTTCTTTGTTCAGTTGTGCGCGGCAGGACAATGGTGAAGACGCTCTCATTGCCGAGTAGCCGTTCAAGCAGCGTTTCAAGCAAGCGGTCGCTCGCCTCGCTGTGATAGTTCGCTGTGCTGGCTGGCGGACGAAGCGTTACAATAATTTTGTCCGCGTTAATCAAGACGCCATTCTCCTGTGAGACTTTTTTCAAAAAATCTGCGTCCGATTCGTAATAGTTTAGATACAGTTCTTCCTTGTAGCCAGGATATTTAACCCGCTTTTCAGGTTTCAGACCAATGCGGTCGAGCGTTGCGTCGGGAATACGGTCGGGTATCATGACGCGGTCGGAAAACGTGTTAAAAATAAACGTCTCAGTATGTTCGTAATCATACATGGTAATAAGCGGAATGCCGAGTGCCTTGGCGGCAAGCACCATTGAACGCGAGCCGTGGCTGAGCGCGACGCCGACCCGCCCGACGGTTTTCTCGGCACGCTTAACGTAGTGCGCCAACTGATACGCCCGCCGTCCGAGCCCGACTATCTTTTTTACTTTACTTTTCCCATCGTGTTCTCCAATGACCTGATATAATCCGTCCAACCCGGCGTTCTGTAACAACTCGGTCGTCTGAGAATGCTGGCGCGCCGTGAGAAGGACGGGACGATTTTCGGCCTGATACCGCTTGATAATCGGCACAAAAAGCGGAACGTGCGGAGAGTTATCCACATCTATCCAAAGGGCATTAGAACGAGCTACAAAGTCTCCCGTTATCGTCATATTGCTGTGTGTTGTTAGCAATACATTTAGGGGATAAGTTACGAAAAAATACCGAAGAGATTGTATCCCGACTGTGAGGCGCGTCACGGTCTGCTTTTCAAGTAGTCGTCGGGCAAGGGATTTTCAGGGCGTTCCGTTTCCCAAAACACGGTAACGATAAACCATCGGGAGCCGTCGTACATGAGTTGGATGCTATTGATGCCGCGCGCAAGCGGTTTGTCGTCTTTCAGGTCGCGTTTGGCTTCATAGGTGCTGAACACATGCACAAGATTGCCGTAACGCTCGGCGCGGCGCGCGAGCTCCTTCTCAAAAAAGCCGCTCTCTTCCAAGCGTTTGCCAGAGCTGGCAATGTAGTCTTCCACCGTAAGCACTCTAAGCACAAAGTCGCCAGACAGCCGCTTGACAATAGGAATGAGTCGTCCGCCTTCGGCAAAGAGTGAGCGCATTCGGTCCCAATCGCGTTTTTTATTCGCCGGGCCTGAAATCACGTCGTAAAGTGCAGCAATAATAGCATCGACCGATTTGACATCGTCGGGATTCGGTGTCGGCGCAACGCTCGTCGGCGCAGGCGTTTGTGCATACACAAGCGGCGTGTGAATCGCAAAAAAAACTCGTCAGAAGCGCAAGACACATCGAGATGACGAAACAATTTTTCATGATGCTGAAAATTTGGTGGCTAAAACTTTTGCAAGTTACGCATTGTGGAGTATTATTGACCAACCATCACGTTCATCATCTATGACATTGTCTATTCCAGAATCCGACCTTGCCGAGAAAATTATTCGTGGCGATCGACGCAACCTTGCACGGTTTATTTCCCGCGTTGAATGTGGCGACCACGACGCCGAAACTATCTTATCGAGACTTTATCCGCACGTCGGCAGAGCCTATCGCGTTGGCATTACCGGACCGCCGGGCGCGGGCAAAAGCACGCTCACCAATAAACTTACAATGCGGTTTCGACGCACAGGAAAAAAAGTCGCAGTTATCGCGGTCGACCCAACAAGTCCCTTCACAGGCGGCGCGCTCTTAGGCGACCGCATACGAATGAACGAAATTGCGCTTGATGAGGGCATTTTCATTCGAAGCATGGCGACGCGCGGCAGTCTTGGCGGGCTGTCGCAGAAAGCCGTCGAAGTCGCTGATGTATTAGACGCGGCGGGATTCGACATCGTCATTCTTGAAACTGTGGGCGTCGGGCAATCGGAGTTGGATATTGTCGGCGCGGCGGACACAACCGTCGTAGTGCTTGTGCCAGAATCTGGCGACGTGGTTCAAGCTATGAAAGCGGGCTTGATGGAAATCGCCGATATTTTTGTAATCAACAAAGCTGACCATGCGGGCAGTGATAAAGCCGTTCAAGCCTTGGAGACAAGTCTGCAACTGCGCGACCACACTGCCGAGAGTTGGCTGCCGCGCATTGTCAAGACCGTCAGCATTGAAGGCAAGGGGATTGACCAATTGCGCGAACAGATTGAGGTGCATCGCGCTTATTTGGAGACGAATGGCGGCTTGCAGAAAAAGCGTCGGCAACGCGAGACAGAGTTCATCAAAAAAATCATCGCTGAAAAATGGCAACGCGCGTTCTGGACCGAAGCGCGCGAGCATGAATTAAACCGCTTGGCTTCCTTGCTGCATTCGCCGTATCACGTAGCGGAACAGCTTTTAAATTTTGCCGACCCTGCGCATAGATTGTAAGCCATAAACTTTGTGCGTAAATTTCGGCGTGGAGGTTCAACACTCCTTGAAGCTGCAGGTGCTTCACGGAAGAAACGAAGGAATGCAAAGGAGGCTCTCTATGAATGTTGGAGGATTTTTTAGAACGGTGGCGACCGTGCTGGGGGTTGCGAAAACCGTTGCAAAGCGCATTGCGGCACACACCGAAATCGTTGTTCCCGAAAAAGCCGTCAATGTGTGTCTGGAACTCGGCACCAAGCGTAATAGCCCGATTCAAAAGCCGCACGTGGTGATTCACGACAAGTTTTTTGAATTGAAGTTTTTTATGGTTCAGCCGCCAAAGCAACTGCTCTTTTGCGTGCTGCCGCTTCGGGTGGCACACTTGGTCGTCGATTCAGAACAGCATGTTGCCGTTGTAGAACGCGCGGGGGATATTCAAATCGTATCTGGCACGATGTGGCAAGCGGTTTGGCACAAAACCTATCAAGTCTATCTTAATTCGCGCTACGGCGAAACAAGAGTGCTCAATGCGATTGCAAACAGTGTAGATTTCGTGCGCTTTATGCCCGCGTTCAAACTGTGTGGCGATAAACTGCGTCCCGCCGCGCTTCGCATCGACCTTGAAAAAATTTTGAAGCAGCATCATGTCGCCGCTCGGCTGATGGAGTTCGGCATTACCGACATCATCGGCATCTCGTCGCTGCGCGAAGAAGAAGGGCAGTTTGTGTTGAAAGTTAAACTTGGCGGCGCCTCAGTCGCGCCTCATTACGGCGATGACTATTTTGGCAAAACTTTTCCAAAATCTTCACAATCATAACTGCCTGCGAGACGCTAATTCGGACATATCCATGCACACGCTTGCCCGATTCATCTCGAACACGTTGCATCCGATTGTCTTGCCCGTTGTAACATATTGGGCAGTGCTCTTCTTGGGCTTCGAGAATTTGGAAGGTCGATACCTCTATCTCTTCATTGCGTTTTTGATTTGCACGGTTGCGCCGTCCGCCGTCGTTATTGCGCTGATGAAAAGCGGCAAGGTCAACGACTACGACATCTCCGACCGCAAGAACCGAACGATTCCACTTATCATTGGGATTGCAGTCTATGTGCTGGGATTTTTCGTCTTGAAGGCGCTTGGCGCGCCGCCGATTGCCTCGTCGTTTATGATTTGCTACGCGGTCAATACGCTCGTGATTATGTTCATCACGTTTGTTTGGAAAATCAGCGTCCATGTTACGTCGCTCTGCGGTCCGATTGCCGCGCTGTATGTTACATTCGGAACGCCGATGCTCTTATTGCTCTTACTGGTGCCGCCCTTGATGTGGTCGCGGATTGTCCTCAAAGCGCATACACCAATGCAAACAATTGCAGGCGCAGCGTTAGGGTTTTTCTTCACGCTGATTGAACTTCGGCTGTTGCTCGGTCAGCCAATGTTTTGAAGGCGCATCGCAATTGCTTCCGCAAAGTGTTCCTCCGTCGAAACACTCGGCACAACATCGACGCGCACTCCTAAGCCACGCAGCGCGTCGGCAGTCGTCTCGCCAATAGCTGCAATGATGATGCTTGTCGGCATGTTCTCAAAAAGGCCAAATTCGTAGAAATGCCGCGCCGCCGATGGGCTCATAAACGCAACTGCGCTAATGCCATCTTGTTCAAATAGACCGAAGAGCCTTGTCAAATCTGCGTCTTTTGGCTTGACGGTGTCGTAGACGACGAGCGTGTCGCAGCGTCCCCCAAGGGCGCGGATAGCATCGGGAATCGTTGGGCGCGAAAGGTTTCCGCACACAAATAAAAACGTTTGGTGTTCAACTGCAAGCGAGCTGAAAAGCGCAGCGAGATTTTCCGCAGAAAATTTTTCAGGCACAACAGCGGCGTCAAGTCCAAATGAATGCAACGCAAGCCGCGTCTTTTCGCCGACGACAAAAATGTTGGGGAAAAGTGTTTGCGTCGAGCCAAGGTCGAGACGCTCGAAAAAAAGACGCACGGCATTTTGGCTGGTGAAAACGAACCCGTTGTAGCGCGAGACGTGAGGGGGTTGCCAATCTGTGCGAGGCACAATCTCAATCATCGGAGCATACTCAACGCGCAACCCGAATTTTTCCAAGGCGAGGGCGAGCGACTCCGACTGTGCCTTTGAGCGCGTGATGAGAACGGTTTTCATCGCCTAAATTTCATCGCCTAAACGCTTGCTCGAATCTCTTGTAGAATGTCTTTGCCGCCCGCATGCAGAAGCTCTTCAGCCAGCGTTTTGCCTGTCTCTTCCGCATCGTCTATCGACACAACGGCTTGACGCGAGAGCGACTTGCGAACTGACCGTGCGCCGTCGAGAGAGCCAATAAACGCGCTAAGAGAAAGCGTTTGGTTTTCAAGCGAAGCAAACGCGCCGATTGGAATTTGACAACCGCCTTCCAGCCGACGCAGCAGCGCGCGCTCGGCTTTTGTGCAAAGTGCGGTTGAAAAATCATTAAGCGTCCCGATAAGCGCGTTGGTCTGGCTGTCATCGACTCTTGTTTCAATTCCCAACGCGCCTTGTCCTACGGCAGGCAGCATTTTGTCATGCGTGATAATTTCCGAAATCCGCGCATCGAATCCCAAGCGATGCACGCCTGCAAATGCAAGTATCATTGCATCTAACGTGCCGTCGTCATTGAATTTTTTAAATCGCGTGTTGAGGTTGCCGCGCATTTCAACAATCTGCAAGTCGGGACGATGTGCCAAGAGTTGAGCGCGTCGGCGCAGGCTGCCTGTTGCAATGCGGGCGTTGGAGCGAAGCGTGTCGAGCGTCTCGCCGTTTTTTGAAATCAGCACGTCGCGCGTGTCTTCGCGCGTGGTAATTGCGGAAATGACAAGTCCGTCGGGCGTTTGTGTCGGCAGGTCTTTCAGACTATGAACTGCAAGGTCAATCTCGCCGCGCAAGAGTGCGTGTTCAATCTCGCGCGTGAAGAGTCCTTTGTCGCCGATTTTCGAGAGCGGTGAATCTAAAATTTTATCGCCAGTGGTTTTGATGTGCCGAAGCGAAATGGCGAGTTGGGGAAAGCGATGTAAGAGTTCTGCTTTGACGAACTCCGCCTGCCAGAGCGCGAGTGGGCTTGACCGAGTGCCGATAATAAGCGCGTGTTTCAAGGCAAAAACGTTAGGAGACTTTAAGGGCGCACTGTTCGCAGCACCCGCGAAAAACAACCTGATGTTGAATGTTTGTAAAGCCAGTAGATTTGGCGATGTCGCTGGCGATGGCGTCGAGATTGCACAAATTGATTTCAACGATTTTGCCGCACAAGTCGCAAATGATATGGTGGTGGTGGTGGTTCGCGACGCGCTTATACTCGAAGCGCGAAAATTCGTCGCCCAACTCAACGCGGTTTAGCACGCCCGCATCTGCAAGTTTATTGAGCGTGCGATAAACGGTGGCAAGGTCGATGTCGAGCGTGGAGACTTTTTCGTGAATTTCAGATGCGGTGAGCGGCTGAGGTGATTTGTCCAAAACTTCCAAGATTTTGACGCGCGGTTGCGTTGCCTTAAACTCATTCTGGCGCAGCAGTGTGGCGTATTTTTGCAAAGCGGACACCATTTATCCTCGGCTCGTTTGAAAGTGTGTAATGGCTTGCGCTAAAATTACCTTGCCTTTGCTGACAATTCCAACTGCCTTGCCGCGCAAGCGAAAATTCTTGAACGGCGAATTTTTCGATTTCGATGTCAATGTCGATGTATCGACCGTCCATTCATAGGTGGGGTCAATCAGGGTTAAGTTCGCTGGCTGTCCAGCCTTAAAACTGACGTTTGGAAGTCTCATCAAACGGCGCGGCGTAGAGGAGAGCATTTCAACAGCGCGATACGGCGAAATGAGACCTTTATGCACGAGTTCCGTGAACGTCAGCCCAACAGAGGTTTCTAAGCCGACAATGCCGAAAGCCGCTTGCGAGATGCCGCAGTCTTTTTCGTGGCAGGCGTGCGGTGCATGGTCGGTGGCAATGCAGTCAATTGTGCCGTCAGCAATCGCGTTCAGGACGGCGTCGCGGTCATGCTCGCTGCGCAGTGGCGGGTTCATACGAAAATTTCCGTCGTAACCTGACTCAAAGACGGCTTTATCGGTGAGCGCAAAATGATGCGGCGCGACTTCGCACGAGACCAGCAAGCCGTCGCGCTTAGCAAGGCGCACCAAATCGAGCGCCTTTGCGGTGCTGATATGCGCGACGTGATAACGCGGCAGCACAGGCATCGCGTGCGATTTCGTGTCGCGCAAGTATCGAAGCAATTCCAAATCGCGCGACAGCACTATCGATTCGGAAATTGACGGAACGCCGCGCAACCCCAAGAGCGACGAAAAGACACTTTCGTTCATCACGCCGCCGTGCGAAAGATGCACGTCCTCGCAATGTTGAATGACAAGTAAATCAAATTGACTGGCATACTCCAGCGCCAGCCGCATCACGCGCGAGTTCATGACGGGACTGCCGTCGTCGGAGAGTGCCTTAACGCCCGATTCAAAAAGTTCGCCGTAAGGTGCAATGCGCTCGCCGAGACGTCCGACCGTCAGTGCGCCGATAACTTCAACCTCAACTGGAAATTTTTTCGAGCGATGAGCGATGAATGTGGCAACGGAGGCGTTGTCGGTCGGTGGGTCGGTGTTCGGCATCAGTGCAACGCCCGTAAATCCGCCCTCGATGGCTGACGCTGCGCCCGTTTCCAGCGTCTCCTTATATTCAAAGCCCGGCTCACGAAAATGGCAGTGCATGTCGAACAAGCCCGACGCAACAATGCCATGTGAAAACTCAATGACCGTATCGAGCGCCGAGACAGGAAGCGATGCCTCAAACTCAACTGCTTCGATAATGCCGGTGTCTGAAATCTTCATGGAGCCGACGCGGTCGAGCGATTCGGCGGGATTGATGAGGCGGGCGTTTTGAATGACGACACTCATAAAAGCGACCCGAAAAATTATGGTAAAATTTCTTCGCGCGTTTTAAACTCCAAATACCGACGCGTTTCAACGCCCGGCTTCGTCCAAGACGAGGCTTGCTCGACGACCTCGAGCAACTGCGGTGCGAGTTTAACGCGCGGCACGATAACATAATCCGCGCCTGCTTCATACAGTTGAACGGTGCTTTGAATATCCTCCGAGACGACAAGCGTCTTTGCGTGTGGCGCGTGCTGCCGAACTGCCTTCAAGATGTTCAAATTGCTGGTGCCTTTCAAGAGCGAATCTGGCACGGTTGAGATAACCACTTCCGCATGGTGTATGCCTAAATGATGCAGCGTCTCAATGTGCGCGATGTCGCCGTATTGCGCATCGAAGCCTTTGGCTTTGAGCTTACGAATGACCTCTGGATTAAAGTCAATCACGCGGATGCGCTCTTTGAGTGCGCCGCCCGCTTGCTCAATTTCGTGAATCAGCGAACTGGCCAGTTTGAAAAATCCCAGAATAAAAATCGTCTTTTCAAACTCTTCCGTCGAGTCTTCTTCCAAGTGCACCTCTTTGAAGCCGATAGCGGGCAAGAGCTTGTTCAGCCAAGAAAACACCGTGTGGCTTGATTGAATCAAATAGGTCGATAGCACAGCGGTAATAACGAGCGTAAAAACGATAAATGCGACCGTTTGGCTGCCGATGTGACCATAGGATAATCCCAACGACGCAATGACCAATGAAAATTCGGAAATTTGCGCGAGGTTAATCGTCGTAATCATGCTGATGCGGTTGCCCAATTTCAGGCCGTAAAGAATAGGAAAAATGGAGAAGAGCCGCGTTACAACCAAGACGAGCGAGAGCAAGAGCGCAGCCATGAGAATCTCCGCCGTTGGCATCGGCACTTTCATTCCCAAGGCAACCAAAAAGAGCGTGATAAAAAAATCGCGTATGTTGATGACCTTCGCTACGACGTCCAAGTTGTAAGGAAATGTGGAAATGCTGATGCCTGCGATGAGCGCGCCCATTTCTTTGGAAAGTCCTGCGAAGGTGGCAAGCCCGCACACTAAAAAACACCATGCCAGCGACGCGACGAGCATAAATTCGGGCAGTTTTGCAATGGCGTCAAAAATTTTGGGCAGCGCGAACTTGCTCAACAAGAGACACAAGGCAACCAATCCCGCCCCTTTGGCAAATGAGCCTAAAAGGCCAGCGACTTCTGGGCTCAAAAAGTTGGGCTGAATGGCGAGAAATACAATCGCCCAAATATCCTGAAAGACCAAAATGCCAAGCGTGATGCGTCCGGCAAGCGTGTCTAATTCATGTTTCTCGTAGAGCGCTTTAACGACAATCATCGTCGAACTAAGCGAAATGCCGAAGCTCAAATACATCATCTCGAACTTTCCGTCGCTGCTCGAGAACCCCAACGCCGTCAGCAACAGCCAACCGACGACAAAGCTAATCGGAACTTGAAACAGTCCCGTCAGCACAACGGCTTTGCCCGCGCGCAAGAGCTTCTTCAAGTCGATTTCAAGCCCGATGATGAAGAGCAGCAAGATGAGTCCAATTTCAGAGATGGATTCAATCTCCTCTTCGCTTTGAATCCAACCGAATCCAATTTGCGGTCCGATGAGAATGCCCGCAGCAATGTAGGCAATGATGAACGGCAGGCGAATCGCTTTGGCAATGAAGGACAGGGCGGTGGCAACCACGACGCCGATGGCAATTCCCGAAAGGAGATCTGTATGGTGCATTGGCGTTTAAGTTGTAGAGCCGTTCTCCAGCACTTCCTTCGTGCGACGCTGTCGATACTCGAACATCTTTGAAATTTCCTTGCCAATAAATGCTTTGGCGAAAAAATCGGTAACAGCGTGGAGCGGCAATTCATACTCGACCGTGTCGGTCATTCGAGTGCGCTGCTCGTCCAGTTTCGTAAAGGTGCGAATTTGTGTCCATTTAGAAAAAGGGCTATGTAAAGCTTTATCCACAATGCGCACGGGCGGGTCATACTCCGTAATCTCGACGTCCCACTTAGATTTGAAAAACCCAAACTGCGTAACGGAGAGTGTAACGCGCTGTCCTTTGCCCGGCTTATCCATTCGAAGGACATCGACTTTGGTCTCTGGCGGGGTGATTTTCAAAAGGTTCGTCGTGTCGTCGTGAAAGTGAAAGACTTTTTCAATGGGCGCGTTGATGTCGATGGAACGTTCGTATTTGAGCATAGCTGAAGTAAATTAATGTAACAGACAAACATCGCAACTTACATAAACCGTTCAAATCGTCCTGCGTTAGGCGTTATCTTTACAAAAAGTTCAATCATCGTGAAATACACACCCAGCGAAACGATTGCAGACACCGCTGTGCGGAGTGCGACAGCAAGATTGTCAAAAAACGGCTCCGCCGAACCAGAGTTCCCCGCCGTCAATCTTTCTGAAGCGTTGATTTCACTGCAACATGTGCGGCATAACGTCCGCGCCGTTAAGCGCCTTATCGGCTCGCCGTCTCGCATAATGGCGATTGTCAAAGCCAATGCGTATGGACATACGGTTGATGCCGTCGCGCCTGTGCTGCTGACGGAAGGCGTAACAGATTTCGGCGTGGCCAACATCAACGAGGCGATTGAACTGCGAAAGCGCGTCGGCAACCATGCCGCGATTTTGGCATTTGCGTCGCCGCTGGCAGAGCAACTTGAATTTTACATCAGGGACAATATAGAACTCTCGATTGGCAGCTATGATACTTTAGGTGCCGTCGAGTCAATTGCCGCAAAACTCGGGAAGTCCATTACAGCGCATTTGAAAATCGATACTGGCATGGGGCGCTTGGGCGTTCAGCCTACCGATGCTCTCGCACTTGCCGAGCGCATTGCCGCATCGCCATACCTTCGTTTGAAAGCCATTTACACGCACTTCGCATCGAGCGGGTCGGACAAAGCGTTCACCAAAAAGCAACTCAAAACTTACCTCGCGCTCGTTTCCGAAATCGAACACGCGACGGGAGCAAATGTTATGCGCCATGCGGCGAATAGCGGCGCGATTCTCACGGACAAGACGACGCATCTCGATATGGTTCGTCCGGGCATGTTGCTCTACGGCTACGCGCCCGATGAGTCGTTTCGTTCAACGCCCGACTTAAAGCCCGTGATGCAGTTGCAGTCTCGCGTGATGTTTACAAAGTGGATTGAAAAAGGCACAAGTGTTAGTTACGGACGCCGTTGGACGGCGACGCGCCGCTCGCGCATTGCAACTGTGTCTATCGGATACGCCGACGGTTACCATCGCGCGGCGTCCAATATCACGTCGGTGATGATTCGCGGAAACTTGTTTCGACAAATCGGCTCGGTAACGATGGACGCGATGATGGTCAATCTCGGCAACGACGAATCCGTGCAGGTCGGCGATGCGGTCGTGCTGTTCGGCTGGGAAAAGTCTATGTCGGTGAATCGCTTGGCGAAACAAATTGGGACGATTGGCTATGAACTCTTGTGTGCCGTCTCGCCGCGCGTCAAGCGTGTGGTCATTGACGAATGAAAATTAAGCGGGTGTTGTTGGCGGTTTGCGCGCAAAAGAAAATGTTTGGTTTAGGAGCGTCCATAGCCGTTGGTAGCTCTCGTCTTGCTGAGAGCGGCGAAGGAAGCGCATGAAAAACACCAGCGATACAGCAGCGAGGAAACTGATGGGAACTGATAACAACATCGTGGTCAGGCGTTTCGGGCTCGTGCGTTGAATCGGCAGTCGCGCGTCGTCAAGCACAACGACCGTCGGCGTATCGCGGTAGCCTTGCACGCGCTCCTTGAAGTAAAGTTGTTTGAGCAGCGCATACACTTCTTCATGGATTCTGACCTCGCGGTAATAATTGGCATACTCTCGCGCGAGCGCAGGCATTTCCTCAAATCCCATCGCGAACTTATCCGATTTCCCCAACGCCACCTCGTTGTATTTGCTGCGCACTTCATTCAGGCGGTTTCTCGATTCGATAACCGTCATATCGTTGGGCTGACGGTCGCGCAAAAGTAAATCCAAATTGATTTCTTCGGCAATCATACTTGCCTTTAATTTTGACGCGGCTTCAAGTTGCAGCTTCATCTGCTCAGATATTGCAACGGCTTTATGCGACTTTTGAAACCGCTCCAAATTAGAATAGGCGCTGTCTAAATCGCGTTTTGCCTGTTGCATTTGCTCCGAGAAATACCGAGCGTTGTAAAGCGACTTTAAATTGGCGAGCCGTCGATTGGTTCGGTCGAGCATGTCTGCATAGCCATTGGCGAGCCTGACGACGCGATGTTTGACGCTGTCCTCATCGGCTTGTGAGAACGAAAACGCGGGTGTTGAAAGTCTGACCTCAATCGTGATGAAGCCTTGTTTCGACGAGGTGATTCGTGTGGCGTCGGAAAGCGCTGTGGCAATTTTCTCTTGTTGTTCGCGCTGATGTTTGTGAGCGTCGTCTGCGTCTAACAAAAACTCGGCTAAGCCAAGTGCGACGCTTAGGCTGTCTGCCACTGTTCGGCTTTTAAGAATCTCGACCAACACGTCGGTCGTCGTCGAGCCGCCGATAAGCCCCGATAAGCCCGAACTGCCCGCCACGGCTTGCAGGAGCAGGTTTTGTTTGCTTGGGTCTTCGGGCGGCATGAGAACGACCTTCGCGCTGTAAGTTTTCGGCAGCAGGAATACGACCAGCGCGACGACCAGTGTTGCCGCAAGAACAATTTTCCCAATGAAGCCTCTGTTCTCCAACAGAATTTCCAAGTAATGCCGAAGCAGCGTCGGCGGCTGAAGCGTTGCGCCGTTGGTTGCCGCAGAATTATGAAGCGCATCGTGTTGCATTACAGGCGAGAAATGGATAAGATGACAAATATCGTTGTGGCAATCGCGCCGATAACGGTAACGCCGTCTCTAAAAAAGGTGAAGGCGGTTTCAATCCATGGGCGCTGTGGCAGTTCTGGCACAAGAATCGTATCGCCCGGCTCTAACTGCGTAACTTTAGATGCTTCAATCACATCGCCGGTGTTAGGCTTAATGACCGAGATTTTACCTTCGTCGGCGCGCCGTCCGAAACCGCCTGCCCGCGCAATGTAATCACGCACGGTCAAGTTTTTTTCATACTCTACATTGCCCGGCTCAATCACGCGCCCGATGACATTGACATAGTTTTTGAATTTTGGCACGTCTATCACATCGCCCGGCTCCAAAAAAATGTTCTCCGATTCTTTGCCAAATAGAAATAGGTCTTTGAAGTTCGCACTCATTTTTCCTTTGCGCTCTCTGGAGCGGGCTTTGGCGTATTGTGCGTCGTCGTCTTGCGGGTTCTCGCTCGCGTAAAGCCTTGGGTCGAAGTCTTGGGTCGTAAGTGGTCGAGTCACCGATGCTTCTTCCAGCGAGGCTTTGTCGGTAAACCCGCCTGCAAGTGCAATAACATCGCGCAAACGGGTTTGTTTAGGTGTAATTCGATAGACGCCCGGATAGCGCACTTCGCCGGTGAGCGTTACGGTTTCTTCAGGAAAAATTTTCGGAACGCGGCGAATCACGACGACGTCGCCGCGTCGTATTGGAATGTTTGTTTCGGGCGGAAAATTTTTGATGTTTAGGTAAACGCTTCGGCTTGAGAGCTTGTCGTCGTTGAAACGAATAATCTCGATGGAGTCCAGATAAGCAGTTTCGCGCACGCCGCCAGCAAGTTTAATCAGCGCATAAAGTGAATCGTTTGGAAGGACTTCATAGACATCGGGATAAATCACTTCGCCTGTAATGGTTACGCTGTCGGTTCGCTTCAAGAAAAAAAGCGCGTCGCCGTCTTTTAAGTAGGGATTCCCGCCCTGTTCCGCCAAACGAAAATATCGAAATACGTCGGCGACGACGGTGGTATCTGGTTGTCGGCGTTTTACTTGCACGCGCCGATACGAGGCGCTTTTGAGCAGGGTTTGGCTTTTCATCACCGCGTCCGAAACGCGCTCCGCCGCCGAGACGCGCACCTTCGTCGGCGCGGAAACTTCTCCGAGCAATTCCACGTCAAAGGAACGCAAACTCAGCAAAGAGACACTAACATCTGCGCTGCGATAAACCTTTGCCAGTGTTTTGACCAACCGCTCTCGCAGTTCTTTGAGCGTTGCGCCAAGCGCCAAGACCTCGCCGATGCGCGGAATGATGACCTTCCCCTCAGGCGTGACGGTGAGCTGATACGATGTATAAAGTTGTGAAAAAATGGTAAGGAGCAGTCCGTCGCCCGGTCCCAATTTGTAGTCCGGCGGCGCCAGCACTTGCGAGAGCGGTGCCTGCGGCGTTGACGGCTGGAGCTGAAAGCGAGTCGCCGTTGCCGAAGCCGTGTCGAGGCTTTGCATCAACGACTGCGGCAGAGCAAAGGGCAGAGACGGCTGTGCAAGCACGGGCGACCGCCAAAGGAGCAAGAGAGTGATAAAGACAAGGCGTGTCGCGTGTCGCGTCATTATTTGGGCGTTGAATTTTCAGGCCGTAAACTTAACAAAAGCCGTGTATCTTTGCGCACCCTGATTTTAGAACTCAATTTAGTAATGCAAGTGATGCAAATTGTCTCTTTTGGGCTGTTGGCATTGGGCATCGTTGGCGTTGTGGTGGGCGGAGTGAAGTTTCGTCAGCAAACCGAGTGGGAACATTGGGCCGCGAAAATGACAGCGCTCTTCATCATTGGCGGCGGCGCGCTGCTGGTCGCCATTGGCACAGCAATGTTCTTTTTCGTCTAACGGGCGCGCTATGCCTCGACCAAACTTCCCACGCGCTCGCCGAGCGCAAGGCGCTTCAAATTTCCCGGAACGTTCATATTCATTACCACAATCGGCAAGGTGTTTTCTTGGCAGAGCGTGATTGCCGTCAAATCCATCACGCGCAGATTTTTCCGTAGAACATCGAGGTAACTGATTTCGGGAAAAAACGTGGCGGTAGGATTTTTTTCTGGGTCGGCGTCGTAGATGCCGTCGACGCGCGTGCCTTTGATAATCACGTCCGCCTCGATTTCAATCGCGCGCAATGCTGCCGCCGTGTCAGTGGTGAAATACGGGTTGCCCGTGCCTGCGCCGAAAATGACGACGCGCTTTTTTTCCAAATGTCGAATCGCTCGGCGGCGAATAAATGGCTCGGCGATTTGCTCCATTTTAATCGCCGTCTGTAGCCGCGTATAAACATTGATTTGTTCGAGCGCATCTTGCAAGGCGAGCGAGTTGATGACGGTGGCGAGCATGCCCATTTGGTCGGCTTGGGCTCTGTCCATGTTCTCGGCTGCTTTCGAGACGCCGCGAAAGATATTGCCGCCGCCAATCACCACGCCGACTTGGACGCCAAGCTCATGTGTCTCCTTAATTTCAGCGGCGTATTTTTTCAGGACTGCGCCGTCAATGCCGTAGCCCTGTTCGCCCATGAGCGACTCGCCGCTGAGTTTCAATAAGAGTCGTTTGTATTTCAATTCTGGCATACGTCCAACTGACTTTCGTATTTCAGATAAGTTCTACTCACCGATAAAAAAAAAGTCCCGCGAAGCGAGACCTTTTCACCTTAGCGTTCTCCCAACTGGAAGCGCACAAACGAACGCACCGTCAGCGTGGATTTCACGCGCGTCGATGCTTCGTGCAAGACGTCTGTTACGGTTTTAGCGTTATCTCTGATAAATGGCTGTTCGAGCAGCACGACATCTTGATAGAATTTTTCTAATCGGTCTGCTTCTTGCTCAACAAGGTGCGGCGGAACTTGGCTGCGCTCCAAGGCAATTGGAGAAGACGCGGCGACTTGCATTGCGAGGTCTTTTCCAATGGGGTCGCTGCTTGCGCCGTTGATGCCAGAGAGTGAAACAATTGAGCCTAATTTTGCGCCCGGATGAATGTATGCAACAGCAATGCCGTCCGCATTCTCGACCAGCGCAACGCGGCTGATTTCAATTTTCTCGCCGACTCTGCCGACCATCATTTCAACGGCTTTTGGCACGGGAAGATGGTCAAAGTCGGCGTCCATTGAGAGGGTCAGCACGTCGGCGGGCGATGCAGCACGATGTTTGAGGGCAAGTTGCGCGACCGCATTAGCAAACTTTACGAATCCTTCGCTGCGGGCGACGAAGTCTGTCTCGCAGTTAATCTCGAGAAGCGTGGCGATTTTTTTGTCATCGCTTTGTGCGGCAACGATGGCGCCCTCGCGCGCTTCTTTATCGGCGCGCTTGGCGGCAGTGGCTGCGCCACGCTCGCGCAGGACTTCTTCGGCGCGCTGCATATCACCGCCCGCTTCTTCAAGGGCTTTTTTGCAATCGCTCATTCCGGCGCCGGTTTTGTCGCGCAGTTCCTTGACTAATTTTGCTGAGATGTCTGCCATGGTTTTTTAGATAGGGTTGGCCGCGTTATGCCGACAACCAAACGATTAAGTTTCGGGTAAAAACACATCGGATAAAAAAGAACCGTGAGGCTATCACGGTTCGAATTCGGTTTAGTTCTTGTCTTCGGTGAGCGCTTCTTGGTCTTCTTCTTTTTGAGCCGTCGTTGCGTTGAGAATTGCGTCGGCGACCGCCGATGTAATCAGTTCAATCGAGCGAATCGAGTCGTCGTTTGCCGGAATAACATGTGTAATCGGCTCCGGGTCGCAGTTGGTATCGACCATAGCGAAAATCGGAATGCCGAGCAGATTGGCTTCTTTGATAGCGATATGCTCTTTTTTGACATCGACCACGTAGAGCGCGGCAGGCAAGCGCGTCATTTCCGAGACGCCGCCGAGAATTTTCACGAGTTTTTCTTTTTCGCGGGCAAGCATCAAGCGTTCTTTCTTTGTAATCACATCGAACGTGCCGTCGGTTTCCATGCGCTCAATCGCGTTCAAGCGGCGCACGCTTTGGCGAATCGTCGAGAAATTCGTCAGCATGCCGCCCAGCCAGCGTTCCGCCACGTAAGGCATTCCCGCTCGTTCCGCTTGTTCGGCAATAATGGCTTTGGCTTGTTTCTTTGTGCCGACGAAAAGAATTTCTTTGCCCGTTCCTGCAATGGCTTCAACCGCATTGAGCGCGTCGTCCGCCATCGTAACGGTTTTCTTTAAATCGAGAATATGAATCCCGTTCTTCTCCATGAAGATGTAGGGTTTCATTTTCGGATTCCAGCGGCGCGTCAGGTGTCCGAAGTGTGCGCCTGCTTTGAGCAGGTCTTCGATTTGAAGTCTTGGCATGAGTATCGTCTGTTGTTTGGTTTATCCGCTACCTTGTTTGTCTGCGCGGAATTCCTGTTCAGAACACCGCCGCGCAACTGAGCCGCCATAAGGCACTCGGCAAGGTATGTGTGTTTAAGAAATCGTTGTCGATTAGCGTTTCGAGAATTGGAAACGGCGGCGCGCTTTACGGCGTCCGTATTTCTTGCGCTCCACCATGCGCGGGTCGCGCGTAAGCAAGTCTTCCTTGCGAAGCGCGGAACGACTGTTCTCGTCGAACTCTAAAAGGGCGCGCGCAATCGCAAGCCGAACTGCGCCAGATTGCCCGGTGGTGCCGCCGCCTTTGACCGTAACATAAATATCGAACTTGCCGATGTTTTCCGTTGCGGCAAGCGGTTTAAGCACATCGTTGCGATGAATGTCGCTTGGAAAATAAGCCTCAATTGGGCGGTTGTTAATAAAAACTTTACCGCTGCCGGGTTTCATAAACGCACGGGCGACGGAGGTTTTGCGTCGACCAGTTGCTGCAATTTGCTCTGCCATTGAACGTTAAATTAATTTAGTTGGAGCGGCTCGGGATTTTGCGCGGCGTGCGGATGTGCGGCGCCAGCATACACTTTCAACTTGCGGAATAGGTCGCGTCCTAAACTGTTATGCGGAAGCATACCGCGCACGGCTTCCTCGACGATTTTTTCGGGCTTCGTCGCTAAAATGGTTTTGTATTTTTCAAAGCGTGCGCCGCCCGGATACTGCGTGTTGTGGTAGTATTCTTTTTGGCTGGCTTTATTGCCCGTAACGCGGATTTTATCGGCATTGATGACGACGACGAAATCGCCCGTATCAATGTGCGGTGTGAACTGCGGCTTGTGTTTGCCACGAAGCACATGCGCAATGCGAGACGCAAAGCGGCCGAGCGTTTGACCCTCCGCGTCGGCGATATACCACTTGCGCTCGACCTCTTTCGGCTTAGCCGAATAGGTCTTGAAACTTTGAGTGTCGATTTTCATTGTTGCTAAATCAGAACGTTCAAAACTCGAATTTAACTCGTAATTTTTCGAATAGAGCCTGCAAAAATAGGGCTTTTCGTGAAAAATCCAAACGGCGCGGAGAGATTTTTCTGCCTGCCTTTGTTTGCGCGTCGCTTAGTCAAAGTTTTGAACCGTTGTCTCGTGCCGCTTATTTCACCAAGGTTTTTTCGGCGCGGGCAACTTCGGCGAGCATATTTGGAATCAACTCGCGGTCGTGTTCCAATTCGCGCAAGCCTTGTTCGAATTCTTCCGCAATGCGCACATCTTCCTCACTGCCGATGAAGAGCGGAATGCGTTGGTGCAATTTCTCCGGCACAATGTCCATAATGCGCGTGTATCCGTCGGTGGCTCTGCCGCCCGCTTGTTCGCAAATAAACGCAAGCGGATTGGCTTCGTAGAGCAGGCGGAGCTTTCCTTCGGGTGCTTTTTTGGTGCGCGGGTAAATAAAAACGCCGCCGTAAAGAAGGTTGCGGTGAAAATCTGCGACAAGCGAGCCAATGTATCGCGCCGAATACGGTCGACCGCTCGCTTTGTCCTCTTGCTGCAAATACTTGATGTATTTTTTAATGCCGTCGAAAAAGTAGCGGTAGTAGCCTTCGTTCATCGAGTAGATTTTCCCGCGCTTCGGCGTTTGAATGTTCTCGTGCGAGAGCAAAAATTCGCCGATGGTCGGGTCGTATGTAAAACCGTGAACGCCCT
>Ga0272446_1002388_pt1 | contig 25731 bp, 27 predicted proteins | sample YNPCB0061_FD_194587 | JGI IMG/M metagenome (GOLD analysis project Ga0272446, IMG submission 194587) | Hot spring microbial mat communities from Yellowstone National Park, WY, United States - YNP-CB-006-1 | ecosystem: Environmental > Aquatic > Thermal springs > Hot (42-90C) > Sediment | place...
CAGAGCCTGCGGATTCTCCGCGTTGTTTGCGGTTTCCCCCACTTGGTTGTCGGTTTCCCCTCTTCCTTTGCGGTGTTCCCCTCGCGCTCGCGCCATTCCCCTCTGAATTGCCATGTTCCCCTCGCGCTCGCGCGAGGGCCCCAACCTTGTGCCGCTCTGGTGGCGGTTTCCCTTTTCTTTGCGCGGTCTCCCCTCGCGCTCGCGCGAAGGCCCCACCCGTGCTCCCGCAGTGCCTGCGGATTCTCCGCGTTGTTTGCGGTTTCCCCCATTTGGCTGTCGGTTTCCCCTCTTCCTTTGCGGTGTTCCCCTCGCACTCGCGCCATTCCCCTCTGAATTGCCATGTTCCCCTCGCGCTCGCGCGAGGGCCCCAACCTTGTGCCGCTCTGGTGGCGGTTTCCCTTTTCCTTGCGGGTCTCCCCTCGCGCTCGCGCGAGGGCTCCAACCTTGGTCCGCCGTGCACCTCACGCCAGCGGCCCAAACGGAACGCGGAACTCCACTTCAATTTCCCTCGCCCAGCGGCGTCTCCGCGCGGTACAGGGCGAGGCGGGGCATGCTGCTTCCCGCACCTGCGGCCCGTCTCCTCTGCCCCAGGCGCCCCTTGAGCCTCTGCCTGTCTGCCCGCCGCCGCGCCCTCGGCTCGTCCCCTCTTGCAGCCATCTCCTCCATGACGGCGCGAGAGTAGAACACCCAGGCCCGATGGCCCGTTACGAGCGGTTCCGGCTCGGCCACCGGGGCGCTGGCCTCCGGCGCGATGAGCCATTGGCGGACACGGGGGCCGCTCAAGTCGGCCAGCCAGATCTCCCCGGGTGTCCGGAAGGTCGTATCGAAGAAATTCAGCCCCTTGTCGTTGACTTGATACACGGTGTACAGCCGGTTTCGGAACATAAATGGCTCATGCGACTGCGCCATGCTGGGTGACGCCAGTGTGCTGTTTTCCGGCTCAAGAGTTTGGTGCAATGCAAAAGCCGCATCTGCGGGCAGACCGGCGTTTCTCCGGTAAATGTGACTCTTTGGCCCTGCATCCACGCCGGCAAATATGTACTCATATTCGCCGATTAAAGCAGGATATGGATCAATATAATGATGCTCGCCGGAGATTAAGGCGGAAACATCCCGTTCCGGGTGCTCCGCATCGTAGGCAAACACTCCGTACCTCCTGCCCTGCCCCGGAGCATGGCCGAAGGTCATGACGGGGCGCCCGCGCATCCAGCGCACGAAGCCCGCGTCCATCGGGGCGAAGCCCGCCGGCGGCGTCGCTTGCCGGACAACGCTGCGGACGCGGGCCGGTTCGCTCAAGTCAAAGTACTGCAGCTCGACCCAGGAGTTGCCGTTCGCCCGCGTTCCGGCCCCGGGGTTGTTTTCGTTTTGAATGAACAGCACATATCCGCCGGCCCGGCCGGCAAGCTGAGTGGGATACACGGCCCTCCGCCGCGGATCCGGCTGGAGAGCCAGCGGCGTCACCTTGCCGTGGCTCGGCCCTTGCGGCCGCACGAGCAACAGCCTGCCGTCCCTGTCTGCTCCGACATAGTAGGGGCCCTGCCGGTCACAGCCGGGGTTGGCCCGCCCCCACGAAGTGGATTCAAAAGCCCGGAATCCGCGGCCATCGGGAGGAATCAGATCGCCGGTCGCCGGATCCACGCCGCAATGCCACACTGTGCCGTTGGTGGAGCTGCCGCCCGTGCCCTCAAACCAGACCATGTACTTGCCGTCGCAAGTGAACTCCACGTTCAGATAGTTTGCCTTCGGATCCCCCACCTGCTTGACCCGCGGACGCCACGGAGCAGGATCCCCGCGCCCGGGAGGAGGCGTTGGGGGCCGTCCGCCGGCGGCCAGGGTGTGCTTCCGCAAGAACGACCAGATCTCCTCCGAGCCATTGATGTCCATGCACTTCCGCCCCAGCAGCGCCGGCCTGTCGGGCGTGCCGCCGCCCGGCAGATTGTGCCCTCCGCCGCGAACCCGGTACAGAATCACCTCTGGCGCCTGCGCCGGGCCCCGGTATGCATCCACCTCCACGCGGCAGCCGTCGCCGGGGGCGCGGTCCGGAAGCACGACGGTCTCGGGCTTCAGCGGCAGGTGCGCCGCCTCGACCCAGAAGCGCACCGTGCGGTCAGTGGACAAGACCGTGCCGTACTCATTGCCCAGCACCTTCACCGGTCCTCCATTCCATGGCATCATCGGGTCTTCTGTGCCGTTCATGACCAGCACCGGCAATGGCCGCACCGGCGTCTTGCCGGCGAGATTCTCCGGCAGATTGGCGATGACGGCGGCGATCGCGGCCAGCCTGTCGCCCAACTCGATCCCCAGCCGGTAAGTCATCATGCCGCCGTTGGAGAGCCCCATCGCATAGACTCGCGCCGGGGCGCCCTCGCCCTTGCCGGTCAGGTCCCGAATGACGGCGGCGATGAACCCCACGTCGTCAACGCCTGTGTTGTCTTTGGCGCGCCGGAAAGTCTTTCCCCGGCCGTCATTCCATTGCCCGTCCACCCCCTGCGGGTACGCCGCGATGAAGCCCTCCCGGTCGGCTATGTCATTCATCCCCGTCCGCTTCGCCATCTCCTCGGCATCCGCTCCGCCCCCGCCATGGAGCACAAGCACCACCGGCTTCGGACCGGAAGGAGGGATATTGCCCGGAAAGTGAAGGAAAACCACTCGCGGAATTCCGTCGTGGCGAATCACGCGTTTTTCCAGATCAACGCTTCGAGGCGCTCCGATCGAACCGGACAGCCACACGCCGGCAAGGAAAAATCCGGAAAGAATTACCCGGGATTTCATGACCTGCTGGTCCTCCTTCGCGCTGCTTTTATTGCGGTTTCAACTCACGGACGGCTTGGCCGACAATGATCACTGGCGTCCGCTCAGGTCAGTATTATTGTAGCCTCGGTTGCAGTTTTTCTTGCTCTGAAATGCAACTTTCACGCCGAATTCACCATAGGGAGCCTCCCGTGCCGCCGGATCCGCTCCCTCGATCCTGCAGACGAGGAGACGTGAATCAGCGTTGACAGCAGACAGCGGATTTTTTCCACGCACCCCTTTCGGGCCGCCCTGCCGTTTCCCGGCAATCGCCCGATCCGCGCTCGCGCCGGCCCTGTCTTCGGACACGGCGAGGGCAGACGCCCCAATGGACGGGTTGCTCCTGATGCGCATTTGGGAAAGCAAGGATGGCGGGCATGTGCGTTCCTTCGGCAACCGATCCCGACAGCGATCTGGCGGCGGCCGGAGGCACGGATCGCCGATCGGCTGGAACGAACACAGCCCACGGCCCGATCCTCGCTGCGGACCTGCCCGGATACAAGAGCGCCGGACGAATCAGGCGAGTCTCGTCTCGTGCGGCGTAATGCCGGCGCCCTGTGCGTATAGACAGTTCTGAGATCGGGACAGGAACCTCCGGATCCCGGGCAGAGGCGCGCTGCACTTTTGCTCCACGTGACAGGCCGTTGGCTGTCGACGGCCAATGAGGAACAGCTTGCAACAAGTCCCGGCAGGGGCGATCAGGCACGGAAGAACGAGCGATCCTGGCCAACAGCCGGCATCTCCCTGTCCGCGTGAAGCACCCTACGGATCGAGAGGATCTTCCGGATCGGCGTGCAAGGACTCAAGCCGGGGGCTGAACTCCAGGTCAAAGGCCGAAATTCGCTTCAGAGCCTCGAAAGGCAAATAGCCCAGCTCCTTGCGGCAGCGTTCGGCAAACGTGGGAGCCTCGATGTAGCGGCTTTGGTAGATGTCGGTGGTGATGAGCACTCGTCGGTCCAGCGGGAGGCCGTAGCGATGGATGAGCCGCACGGCATTCCGGATATTCGTGGTGGTGTGGCGGGCGTGCGGGTCTATCAGAATGGCAGTCTCCGGCACGCCGAAATCCCGCATCAAAGCCTTCTTCATCTCAACCGCTTCGCAATAGGGAGTTTGCTTGGGGTGGACAAAGCCGCCGGAGACGATCACAAAAGGCGCTTTCCCGGCATGATAGCGGCGGGCGGCGATGGCGGTTCGCAGCTTTCCGGCGGGCGAAAGCGGCAAGCCCGGGCGGTCGGAGCCGGCCCCGGGGACGACAATCGCGCTATAAGGGTATCGTGCGAATTCCGTGCGCGCGACCTGTGCGTATGCAGCGCGGTTCTCGCCAAGGTGCATCGGCTCGAACCGCCCCGCTTCGTCGCGGAGATTGATCTCGAGCAACGCGAGCCCGAAGCGCAGCGGCCGGTCGAAGAACAGCCCCGTTTCAGGCATCGCCTCCGCCAGGTCGGCCACGACGTTGTAGACCAGGCGGCGGTAGTTGTCTGACGCCGTGTCGAACATCGGCCCATCAATCGCGGCATAGCGCGGCTGCTTGCCGGCTCCATAGACTTCAATCAGCCGGTTCATGCCCGCGGCGGCTTCGCGCCATCCGCGCTCCAGCAGAACCGCGTCGCTCTCTCCGTGATGGCGATACAGCATGCCCGAAGGCCGCAGCCGGTGCTGGATGAGGTCAACAAAAGGCTGCGAGGAAGCCAGGCTCTTCAAGGCCGAAGCAGCTTGCGCGATCTCCTCTTCCCGCCAGCGGAACGCGTCCAGCAGGCAGGCGAGATCGGTCTCGCAGCGCTCCAGCGCCTGCCGGTGGCGCTGCGCTCTCTCCGCGGCGAGCTGTCGCAAGGTTTCGTTCTTCGCGGCCAGCGCTGCCGCTTCCGGGTGTTGCCGCAAGGCGGCCAGTGCCGGGAAGTTCTTCTCCAGCACGGGCTCCTGGTAAAGAGGCGGTTGCGCGGCAGCCAGCGCGGCGGCCGCCAGCAAGGCAAGAGTCTGAGGCCTCATGGGTCGGGATCGTGTTCCGCAGTTCGCCTGCGGTCAGAATTGGAAGCGGGCCCCGAACTGGAAGACCCGCGCTGACCGGGCTGACGTCAACCGCCCGAACTCGGCGGCTGACCCCAGCCGGACAACCGCGCCGCTGCATCCGCCTTCCGGAGTGCAGGCCGGATTCAGCCGGTTGGTGAAATTCTCCGTTTCGCCGATCAACTGTATCGTATACCGTTCGCTCAAAACGAAGCGCCGTGTCAGGCGCGCATCCCGCTGGAAAAAGGATGGCCCCAAAACCGCGTTCCGGCCTGCAAACAGCGGGCGATCGTTCAAGGCAAGATCCGCGTTGAGGTCCGCACCGGCGCTGAGATCCACCGGATAGCCGCTGTTGGCGAAGATGATGCTGGTGAACTCCGTCCCGTTGAACCATTTCCAGAAGCGCGATTGGAAGCTCGGCGCCACTCTCGCGGCGGCCGCACGGCGCCGGGCGGACGGACGTACAGCTCTCATGGCCTGTCTGCACATCCCTGCTTTGCCCGAACCGGGCAATCACATCCGGGCGGAATTCCTCGGCATATGGGCGGGCGCGCCAACAACCCGCCTTGGCCGGATTTGCCTGATCAGGAGCAGCGGCGGCGCAGCAGCGTGAGCAATCCGAGGCTCCCGGCGACCAGCAGCAGCGTGGACGGCTCCGGAATCGCGGACTCGCCGGTGTAAACGGCCCACATATTCATGTCAGCCTCAGGCATGCCGCCGTTCGGAACCGCGTCAAGTCCGAACCCGTTGGCAAAAGAGAACTGCCAGCCGGGATCGTCTCGATAGGCGTAAGCCCAATTCACAGTGCTAGTGGATTGGAAAGCGCCCCAGATCAGTTCCCGGTTCGGCGCGCGGCCCATGATGGCCGCGTAAGAATCCCAGGTCGAGCCGCTGCCTATTCTCACGCCCCCGGCTCGAACGGCCACACCGACGTGGTCGAAAAGCCGCCGTCCGCGGCAATCACCTGCCCGGTGATGTAGTCCGAGCCGCGCCCGGCAAGAAAGACGGCGAGCGGCGCGATGTCCTCGGGCGAGCCGAGCCTGGCAATGGGCTGCGTCCCCTTCAGCCACTCGCGCATCTCCGGGGCCTGCCACATGGCGCGGTTCAGGTCGGTGAGAATGAAACCCGGCGCAATGCAGTTGACCTGGATGTTGTGGCGGCCCCATTCGGCCGCAAGCATCCGCGTCAGCCCGGCCAGCGCGGCTTTCGTCGTTCCGTAGACCGAGGCGTAGGGCAGCCCGAGCACGGAGGTGAGGCTTCCGATGAAGACGACCTTGCCGCCGCCGCGCGCGATCATGCCGCGGCCGATGCTCTGGGTGAGCTCGAACAGCCCGGTGAGGTTCGTCTCCAGAATGCGCGCGTACTCTTCGGGCGTGTACTCGGTCATCGGCTTGCGGATGTTCATGCCGGCGACGTTGAGAAGGATGTCGACGGCGCCCGCCGCCTCGGCGGCAGAGGCGCGCGACTCGCGCGAGGCGATGTCGAGCGGGAGCGCTTCGGCTCGGCGCCCTTCGGCCCGCAGCCGCGCCGCGGCTTCCTCGAGCGCAGCCAGATTCCGCGAAGCCAGCAACGTCTCGGCCCCGGCGCGCGCCAGCGCCTCGGCGATGGCCAGCCCGATGCCGCGGCTGGCGCCGGCCACCAGAGCCCTCTTGCCGTCCAGCCGGAACCACTGGGTGGGATCCATGCCTGTCAGCCTACCAATTCAGCGCCCGCTTTTCTCTCACACCGCGCCCGCCCGTGCCGATAAGGGCCACAGAAAACAGGGAGGTATGCAGCCCATGCCTGTAGATGTCATGATCGTCGACGACTCGGCCGCCATTCGCAAGATCCTTCACCGGGTGCTGTTGCAGGCCGATGTGCCGCTCGGCAAAGTGATCGAAGCCGGCGACGGAGTCGAGGCGCTGGAGAAGCTGAAGACGACCAGGGTCGGCCTCATCCTCTCCGACATCAACATGCCGAACATGGACGGCCTGGCGCTGCTCGGCGCGCTCAAATCGCAGGAAGCCACCCGCAACGTGCCCGTCATCATGGTGACCACGGAAGGCTCCAGCTCGCGCGTGATGGAAGCCGTCAACCTCGGGGCCTCGGGCTACGTGCGAAAGCCCTTCACCGCCGAGCAAATCAAGGAGAAGCTCGCCGGGCTGTTCTGAACCGCGCCGCTCCCTCTCGAGGAGGAATCCGTTATGACCCACGACAAGCTCGTTGCCTACATCCGCACCTCCACCCGCGACGTCTTCACCACCATGCTCGGGCTCGAGCTCACCGACGGCGAGCCGTTCATCAAGGAAGAAGCCCCCGCCCCAAGCGACGGCGTGCTGGCCCTGATCGGGCTGGCCGGCCGCTGGGCCGGCTCCGGCACCTTCTCCTGCACCGCCTCGATGGCCAGGCGCCTGGCGTCGCAATTGCTCATGCAAGAATACGAAGCCATCGATGAAGAAGTGCTCGACGCCCTCGGCGAGATCGCCAACATGGTGCTCGGCAATGTCAAGACTTCGCTCGAAGAGGAACTCGGCCCGATGGGCCTCTCCATCCCCACCGTGATCTACGGCCGCAATTTCACCACGCGCAGCATCGGCCACAGCAAATGGACCGTCGTCCCCTTCTCCCTCGACGCGGAGATCCTCGAAGTCCACCTCTGCCTCGCGCCCAGCAAGGACTCCGCCGCCGGCCGCCTCCACCGCGACCAGCCGGCCGCCTTTCTTGCCATCGAGTAAAACCGCGCCATGCCCGGCCTCCAACCGCCCCCTCTGCGTTTCCTCATCGTCCGGCTCGCGGGCCGCGACTTTGCCATCCCTGCCGCCCGCCTCTGCGGCATGATGCTGCTGCAAACAGCCGGCCTCATCGAAACCGACCGCTGCGGCCCGCTCCGCTTCTCGCTGCATCTGGAAACCCGCTCGCTCCCCGTGCTCATCCCGCACACCCTGCTCGGCCTCCAAGAGCGCAGGCCCTCTTCCCGCTCCTGCCTCCTGCTTGTCCGCGATCCCGCCCGCCACGCCGCCTCAGCCCCGTCCGATGCCGCTTTCGCCCTCGCGGTCGATTCCGTCTCCCGCCTCGAAGAAGTGCCCCCCTCCCGTTACCGCGCTCCCGGCCTCATCCGCCTCGGCGAAACCTGGCGCGAGGTTCTCGATCCGGACCAGCTCTACCGCGCCGCCCTTGCCAGCCCTGCCAGCCGCACCACGAAAGAATCCGCCACCGCCGCTTTCTGAACGTTGCGCCGCTCCAGCCCGTCCCACTCGTCCACCTGTTCCACCGCCCCGCGCAGCCAGTCGAAACTCACCCGCTCGGCCACCCTCTGCAGCCGCGCGCGCAAATCCTCGTTCCGCAACTCGCCGCACCCGCTCTGGAGCAGGACCACATCCTCCAGCAGCGCGCACATCGCCCGCGCGTAATCGCCGAGCTTCTCGCTCTTCGCCGCCAGCAGCCCCTGGCTCGCCTTCACCCATTCGGCGAAACTCGCCGCGCCCGCCCCCGCCTCCAGCATGGCCAAGGCGAGCGCCCGGCGCCGCTCGTACTCTTCCAGATCGAGCGCCGCCGCCACTCCCGGACATCCCCCGGCCAGCGCGATCCGCCGCCGCGCCTCTTGCCAGCCGAGCGCCCGCGCCGCCTCTTCCATTTCCGCCTGGCTCAACGGCGTCAGCCAGAAAATCACGGAGCGCGAGCGGACCGTCGGCGGCAGATCGAACGGGTTGGCCGCCGTCACGACCAGCACCAGATGCGCGGGCGGCTCCTCCAGCGTCTTCAGAAGCGCATCGGCGGCCTGCGCCCCCGCCCGGTCCATGCGGTCGACCAGGAAAACGCGCCAGCGGCCCTTGAGCGGCCGCAACTGCGCCCGGCTCCGCGCCAGGCGCATCTGCTGGATCGAGATCTGCCGCAGCGGCCCCTCGGGGCAAAACGTCACAAAATCCGGGTGGCTGGAGAAAAACAGCGGCTCTTCAGCCCGCTTTTCACTCGGCCATTTTTCCCTTTCTTCGAGAATTTTCCGGTTTTCCGGCAGACTGAGATCGTCTTTTTCCACTTTTCGGACGATTTCGGCCGCTTCTTCCGGCGCCTCCGAAGCCAGCAGCCGCGCCGCAAAACGCCTGGCCAGCGTGGCCTTGCCGATCCCCTCGGGCCCGGCGAGCAGGATGGTCTGCGCGATCCTGCCGCTTTCGATCATCCGTTCCAGAGCGGCCGCCGCCGTGCGGTTGCCGAAGAAGTTCTCAAACACGGCGCCTCCGCAACGGCTCGACGGCCTCCTCGACCCTCCGCTCCACTTCCTCCACGCTCCCCCGCCCGTCCACGGCCGTTATCCGGGAGCAGCTCCCGGCCAGCCTCCGGTAGCCTTGCGCCACGCGCTCGTAGAAGGAGAGCGCCTGCTCGTCCATCCGCGTGCCGCCGTTGGCCTCGTCGCGGTTCCGCCGGCGCGCCCGGTTCAGCCCCGTCGCCACATCGATCTCGATCAGCACGGTCAGATCCGGCTCGATGCCGCGGCAGGCGATGCGGTCGAGCTGGTCGATCCACTCGAGGCCGAGCCCCCGGCCGTAGCCCTGGTAGGCCCGCGTCGAATCCGTCCACCGGTCGCTCAGCACCGTCGCCCCGCGCTCGAGGGCGGGCCGCAGAATTTCGTCCACCGTTTGCGCGCGTGCGGCGAAATAAAGCAGCATTTCCGCCACCGGGCTCATCGTTTCATGCGCCGGATCGAGCAAAATGGCGCGGATTTTCCGGCCGATTTCCGTGGTGCCGGGCTCGGCCAGCTCCACCACGTCCTCGCCCTCGGCGCGCAGCCGCCCGGCCAGCCGCCGCATCTGGGTGGTCTTGCCGCTGCCGTCCAGGCCTTCAAAGGTCAGAAAGAGGCCGCGGCGGCTCGTCGTAGACATAGTGCAGCACCTTCTTCAGGTCTTCCCAGGCCTCCCGCTTCGCGTTCTGATTGTATGGCCGCAGCAGGTAGGAAGGATGGTAGGTCGGCATGACGGGAATCTCGCGCCACCAGTGCCACCGGCCCCGCAGTTTCGTGATGCCCTCTTTCGCGCCCAGCAGCGCCTTGGCCGCCGTCGCTCCCAGCGCGCAGATGGCGCGCGGTCGCAGCACGCTCAACTGCCGGTACAGGAATTGTCCGCAGATCTCCATCTCGTCGGGCTCGGGCGTGCGGTTCTTCGGCGGCCGGCACTTGACCACGTTGCAGATGTAGACGTGCTCGCGGCGCACGCTCATGCCTTCCTTGGCCGCCGTGTTGTTGATCATTTGCGTCAGCAGTTGGCCGGCGCGCCCGACGAACGGCAGCCCCTGGAGGTCTTCATCCTCGCCCGGCCCTTCGCCCACGAAGACGAGCTTCGCCTGCGGAGCGCCGCTGCCGAACACGATGTTCGTGCGCCCCTCGCACAGCCGGCAGCGGCGGCAGTCGCCGATGTCGGCGCGAATCCGCTCCAGCGAGTCTCCTTCGGGGCCGGCATCGAACAGCGGCACGAGCCCGGCCTGGGCAGCGGCAGGCTTCGGCGGGGCGAGATGGCCGGCCGCGGCCGACACAGCCGACCGCAGCGAGTCAGCCATTGCGCCGGAGCCAGCGGCGGAGCGCGCCGCGGCGGCAGCCTTCACAGGCCCGGAGCCTGCGGCCGCGGCCGGCAGACGGGCGTGGCTCTCCGCGTCTCCCGATTCCAGCCGTTCCTTCCTCGTCTCGATGTCGTCCGGCGGCGCCGCCAGAGCGGTGAAGCCGGGCCCTGCGTAAATCTCGCGGATGCCGAGGTCCCGGTAAAACTCCAGCCATCGCCGCAATTCGCGCGCGTCCATGCGGCCATCAACTCCGGCTGTAGAGCGCGAGGCGGAGCTTGAGCGCCTCGTCGAGGATGCGGTCGGCGATCTCGCGCTTTCTGGCGCGCGGCAGCTCGATCACGTCGCCGGTTTGCGTGACGAGGGTGACTTCGTTGTCGTCGCTTTCGAACCCCAGCCCTTCGGCGGCGACGTTGTTCGCCACCACCATGTGGCAGCGCTTGGCTTTCAGCTTGCGTTTCGCCTCCGACACCACGTTTTCGGTTTCCGCTGCGAAGCCGATGAGAAGCTGCCCGCGGGCGGCGCGCTCGATCTCGGCTGCGGCCTCAGCCAGGATGTCCGGCGTGGGGTCGAGCTCGAGCGACAAGCGGGTGGCGGTCTTCTTCAGCTTCTGGGAAGGGACGTTGGTGACGTGATAGTCGGCCACCGCGGCGCTCTTGACGATGATCGTGGTCTCCGGCAGATGGGCGAGCACGGCGTCGCGCATCTCGCGCGCGGTTTCCACCCGCACGAGTTCGACATGCAGCGGCGGCTCAAGCTCGACAGGGCCGCTCACCAGAATGACGCGCGCCCCGCGCCAGGCTGCCGCTTCCGCCAGCGCATAGCCCATCTTGCCGCTGGAGCGGTTGGAGAGGAAGCGCACCGGGTCGATGGGCTCGCGCGTGGGGCCGGCGGTGACCAGCACGGTTTCGCCGTCGAGATCGCGCCGGCGGGCCAGCAAGTAGTGCGCCTCTTCGGCGATGCGGGCGGGCTCGGGCAGCCGCCCGGCGCCTGTCTCGCCGCAGGCCAGATCGCCCTCTTCCGGCTCCATCACCGCATGGCCGCGGGCGCGCAGCGTCTCGACGTTGGCCTGCGTGGCGGGGTGCTGCCACATCACCGTGTTCATCGACGGGGCGATCAGCACCTGCCGGTCGAAGGCCAGATAAAGCGTCGAGAGAAAATCGTCGGCCGCCCCGTGGGCGAACTTGGCGAGCAGGTCCGCAGTGGCCGGGGCGACGATGAGCAGGTCGTGCTCGCGTGCGATGCCGATGTGTTCGACGCTCGACGCCAGCACCTCTTCCGGCGACGAACCGAACAGCGACGTGATGACCTTGCGGCCCGTCAACGCCGCGAACGTGAGCGGCCGGACAAACTCCTGCGCCGCCGCCGTCATCACCACCTGCGGCTGTATCCCGCGCCGCGGCAGTTCCCGCACCAGCTCGGCCGCCTTGTAGGCGGCGATGCCTCCGCCGACGCCGACAACCGCACGCCACGTCGCCATGCCGCGCTCCGCGTCAGAACTGCTCGCCGCTCTCGTTCTGCTCCGGCTGCTGCGCGGCCGGATCCCAGTACTGGATCAGCCCGCGGCGCACCTCTTCCATCGCCATCACCGTGGGTTTCTTGATCGTGCCCGGCAGCAGGGCGCGCTGCCCGCCCTGCAACTGCCGCGCGCGCTTGGCGGCGACGATGATGAACCGGTACACGCTCTGATCCGGGTCGTCCGGAATCACATTGAAGGGCCGACGCATATTCTCGCTCATGGGCGTGGCTCGCTCTCCTCGTTTTCGAACGTCTCGAGAATCCTTCGCACCCGCGCCTGCACCTGCTCGTCCGCCGAGCGCAGCCGGGCCGTCCTGACTATCCACAGCAGGCGCTCTGATGCCGCCTGCAAATCGTCGTTGACCAGCACGTAGTCGTATTGGCCGAAGTTGCGGATCTCCCCGGCCGCTTTCGCCAGCCGCTTGCGGATCACGTCCTCGCTGACGTCGCCGCGGGCGCGGAGGCGTTTCTCCAGCTCCTGGCGCGACGGCGCCAGGATGAAGATGCTCACGGCCCCGGGGATCTTTTCCTTTAATTGTCGCGCACCCTGCACGTCGATGTCGAGCACCACGTCCCGGCCCTCCGCGCGCCCCTGCTCCACGTAGCGGCGGTGGGTGCCGTAATAGTCATCGAACACTTGCGCCCACTCGATGAATTCGCCTGCCGCGATCATGCCGCGGAATTCCTCGCGCGTCACGAAGTGATATTCCCGCCCGTCCTGCTCGAGGCCGCGTGGGGCGCGCGTCGTAAAGCTGACCGAGAAAATCAGCCCCGGCTCGCATGCCAGCAGGCTGTTCACCAGCGTGGACTTGCCCGAGCCCGAGGGGGCGGAGATGATGAAAACCTGGCTCATTCGAGATTCAGCGCCTGCTCGCGGATCCGTTCAATATTGGCCTTGATTTCCAGCGCCAGCGAGGTGACGCGGAGCCCGAACTCGCCGGCGTTGCCGGTTTTCGACAGAATCGTGTTCGTTTCCCGGCTCATTTCCTGCATGAGAAAATCCAGCTTTTTCCCCGTTTCGCCGCCCGCCTCCAGCATCGCATCCAGCTCGCGCGCGTGCACCTTGAGCCGGCCCACCTCTTCCGCAATGTCGCTCTTGTCGGCCAGAATCGCCGCTTCTTGCGCCAGGCGCTGCGGGTCGAAGTCGAGGCCCTGGGTCAGCTCTTTCAGCCGTTGTTCGAGCCGCGCCCGGTAGTAGTCCATCGCAGGCAGGCGGCACGCTTCCACCGCTTCCACGTCCCGGAGGATCGCCGCGTTCAGTTCGCGCAGGATGCGGCCAAGCTCGGCGCCCTCGCGCTCCCGGAACGCATCCAGCGCCGCCAGCGCCTGCTCGGCCGTTTCCACCACCAGCGCCTCCAGCGCTTCCGGCGTTTCCGCATCGCCCGCCGATTGCACCAGCATGCCGGGAATGCGCAGCGCCGTGTCCAGCCGCGGCTCGCCCGCCACGCCGTAATCGCGGCGCGCCTCTTCGATCGCCTGCAGATAGGCCTCGAACAGCGGGCGGTTCAGCGCCGCGCCCGCGGCTGCATGCGCCGGCGTGAAGTGGACGCGCAGGGTGAGCTGGCCGCGTTTCAAATGGCGCTTGGCGGCGGCGCGCAGCGCCGGCTCGAACGGCTCGAGGTCTTCGCCGACATGCACGTGCAGGTCCAGCCCGCGGTGGTTGACGCTGCGCGCCGTCGCCGCCACTTCGCCCAGCTCGCTCGCGCGCCGGGCGCGCGCATAGCCGGTCATGCTCTTCAATGCCATCTTTCAGTGCTCCCAATCCACCGACTGCAGCTCGTGCAGCCGCTGGTAAATGCCGCCCTGCGCCACCAGCTCTTCGTGCGTGCCCGTCTCGCTCACGCGCCCCTGGCTGATGACCACGATGCGGTCCGCGCGCCGGATGGTGGAGAGGCGGTGGGCGATGACGATCACCGTCCGGTTGGCCATCAGGTTGGCCAGCGCGCGCTGCACCAGCATCTCGCTTTCCGTGTCGAGCTGCGAGGTGGCCTCGTCAAGAACCAGGATCGGGGCGTTCTTCAGCAGCGCCCGCGCGATCGCCAGCCGCTGCCGCTGCCCGCCGCTCAGTTTGGCGCCCCGCTCGCCCACCACCGTGTCATAGCCGTTCGGCAGCTCGCGGATGAACTCGTCCGCCAAGGCCGCGCAGGCGGCTTCGATCACTTCCTCCTTCGCCGCCCCGGGCCTGCCGTAGCGGATGTTGGCCTCCACCGTGTCGTTGAACAGGAACGTCTCCTGCCCCACCATCGCGATCTGGCCGCGGAGCGACTTCAGCGTGAACTCGCGGATGTCGGCGCCGTCGATGCGCACGGCGCCTTCCACCGGGTCGTAGAAGCGCATCAGCAACGCGGCGAGCGTGGTCTTGCCCGCGCCGCTGGGGCCCACCACGGCTACCACCTCGCCCTTGTTCACCTCCAGCGTGACGTCCGTCAGCACGGGGCCGTTCGGCGCGTCGGGGTAGGAGAAGCTGACGCGATCGAAAAGGATGGACTCGCGGAAGCCGCCCAGCCTGCGCGCGCCCGGCAGTTCGCTCACCAGCGGCCGGCGGTCGAGATACTCGAACACGCGCTGGCTGGCGCCCGCGGCCTGCTGGAAAATGTTGTGAATCCCCGCAAGGCGCTTCACCGGCTCGTACAGCAGCAGCAGCGCGGTGACAAAAGACATGAAGTCGCCGGTGGTCATCTGGCCGGCTTTGATCTGCTCGCGCGCGTAAGTCAACAGCCCGACGATCGTGACGGCCCCGAAAAACTCGATGATCGGCGAGGGCAGCCCCTGCATCGCGATGTATTTCAGGCTGGCCTGCCGGAAGCGCTGCGCGGCCCGGCGGAACTTGGCGCTTTCAAGGTCTTCGGCCGTGAAGCTCTTGACCACTGCGTGCCCGCTGAAGCCCTCCTGGAGAATCTCGCTCATCTGCGCGGCCTCGTCCTGCGCGCGGCGCGTGCTGCGGCGGATCCGCCGGCCCAGCCGCGCCGTCGGCAGCAGCACGAACGGCAGCACCGTGACCGAGACCAGGGCCAGCTTCCAGTCGTTCTGCACCAGCACGTAAATCATGCCGGCGGCGGCGAAAATCTGCCGGAACCAATCGGCCAGCATCTGGGAAACTGCGAGCTGAATTTTCTCGATATCGCTGAGAATCGACGACATCAGGCGGCCGGTGGAAAGGGAATTGAAAAACGCGTGCTCCTCGCGAATGACCTTGTCGAAAGTCTTCTGCCTCAGGTCCGTCACTGCCCCCAGCCCGGCATGGCTGATGAGGTAATTCCCGAAATAATCGGCAATTCCTTTTGTGAAAAAAACAACCAGAATGGCCACCGCAACCAGCGTCCAGACGTTGTGAATGGGAAACGGAATGAGTTGGTCGAGATAGAGTTCGAAACCCGCCCATTTCGGCACGGGCAGGGCGACGCGGGCCTCCGGGGACGAAGGCTCGAGCACCCGGTCGAAGACCGGCTTGAGCAGAACGGGCAGCATGGCGCGGCCGGCGCCGGAGATCATCATCAGCAGCACGGCCAGCGCCAGCACGGGCGTGTAGCGGCGGGCGTAGGCCAGCAGGCGCCAGGTTTCGGTCACCATGCCCGGGCCCTCAGGCGGTCCGCAGCCTCGATGGCGCGCTCCGCGGGCATCGCATCCAGCCCCTGCGGCGCGTGCAACAGCTCCGCGTCCGCGCGCCACGGCCCCCAGATGCGCGGGTCCGATGGCCCGAACAGCACCAGCAGGGGCACGCCGAGCGCGGCGGCCATGTGGGCGGGTCCGCTGTCGTTGCCGGCGAAGAGCGCCGCGCCGGCGATCCAGCCTTTCACTTCGCCCAGCGGCGCGCCCCGCAACGTTTCAAAGTCCCGGAAGGGAGCAAAATCGTCGTTGGCGCCCCCGAGGACCACGGCGCCGAGGCCGTGTTCGCGCTCGAGGTGCCGCGACAGCGCCACAAACCGCTCCGCGGGCCAGCGCTTGGACTCCGCGGCGGCAAAGGGATGCAGCACCGCGTAGGGCGGCCGCTGCGGCTTCACCGCGCCGTAAAGCGCCGCGCGGGGGATCTCCGCGCGGGGCGTGCCGAGATAAAACATCGCCGAGGCCAAATGTTCCGCCGTGTGCACGGGGCGTTCTTCGCCGAGGATCTGCTGCGCGCGGGGAATGCGGATGTTGTAGGCCCATGAATGCCGGAAATGTGCGAAGCCGGCGCGAAGCCGGGCCCCGGAGGCGAGGGTGAGCCAGGCGCTGCGCGTGCCGCCGTGCAGATTCAGGACGAGTTCTGCGCCCCAGCCCCGCACGGCTTGCAGCGAAGGCTCGAGGATGGCCGCCACGGCCGGGTTGTGTTCGAACACCGCAGCGAAGCGCGATTCAACAACAACCGCAACGGCCAGATCGGGGCGGTGGGCATGGAGCAGCGCGAGCGCGGGCGTGGTAAGCACGCAGTCGCCGAGCGAACGCAGGCGCAGCACAAGCACCCGCGCCCCGGGTTCCAGGCGATCGAGCGCAGGCGCCATGCGAGGGGCTACTCTTCTTCGATGGCCGCCTCGCTCACCAGCATCACCGGGATGTCGTCCCGGATGGGATACACGCGGCGGCACTTCGGGCACTTCAGCCCTTGCTGATCCTCGGTGAGCTGGACGGGCTCCTTGCAAACCGGGCACACCAGAATATCGAGCAGATCCTGACTGATGGCCATGGACTTCCTGATTGTAGCAGAGCCGCCTCAGGCGGCCTTCATCTCTTCGCGGGCCTTGCGGATGACCGCGAGGAACTGGCGCGCGCGCTCTTCAAAAACCCCGAACTTGCCCTCCTTGATGGTCTTGGCGTCGACCAGCTCGCCGCCGACGGCCACCGCGCAGGCGCCGGCTTTGAGAAAGTCGCCCGCCGTCGTCAGGCTGACGCCGCCGGTGGGAATCAGTTCGATCTGCGGGAACGGACCCTTGAGCGCCTTGATATACTTCGCGCCGCCGACGTTGTCGCAGGGGAAGACCTTCACGATGTCGGCCCCGGCTTGCCAGGCGGCGAGAACTTCGGTCGGCGTGAGCGCGCCCGGCATGATGGGCTTCGAATAGCGGCGCGCCATCTCGATGGTCTTGGGGTTCAGCGCGGGCGTGACGAAGAATTGCGCGCCGGCCAGCATGCAGATGCGGCAGGTCTCGGGATCGAGAACCGTGCCGGCGCCGAGCACCATCTTGTCTCCGAACTGATCGGCCAGCTTCTCCAGCACTTTCACCGCGCCGGGAACCGTCATGGTGACTTCCGCCGCGCGGATGCCGCCGTCATAGATGGCTTCAATCGCCTTGTAGGCGCCATCGGCGGAAGGCGCGCGCACGACGGGCACGATGCCGATCTCGATGATCGAAGAGAGAATCGTCTCTTTTTTCATGCTTTGATCCTATCATCGGAGACCCGGCGCCGCGCTATCCTGTGACCATGAAGCAGTTTGGCCTGATCTTTGCAACCGCATGGCTGTCGGCCGCGCTGTTCGGCCAGCAGGGGCAGCCGCAGGAGAGCAAGCCCGCCCGCGAGGACGGGCTCTATGCGACGATCCAGATCTCGCACGGCAAGGAGCCGATGGGCAGCATCGTGCTCAAGCTCTACGAGTTGGAGTCGCCCGTCACCGTGCGCAACTTCGTCGACCTGGCGCTCGGGCGCAAAGCGTGGACCGACCCCAAAACCGGCGCGCGCGTGCGGCGGCCGCTCTACAACGGGCTGACGTTTCATCGCGTGATTCCCGGTTTCATGATCCAGGGCGGCGACCCGCTCGGCACCGGCACCGGCGGCACCGACGTCATCAAGGACGAATTCCACCCGACGCTGAAGTTCGACATCCCCGGCCGGCTCGCCATGGCCAACGCGGGGCCGAACACGGGATCGTGCCAGTTCTTCATCACCGAAGTGCCGACGCCGCACCTCAACGGCAAGCACACGATTTTCGGCCAGGTCGTCGAGGGACAGGAGTTGGTGGGCAAAATCGCGCGCGTGCCGCGCGACGGGCGCGACAAGCCGGCGACGCCCGTGGTGATGACGCGGGTGAGCATCGAGCGCGTCGGCGCCGTGCCGCCCGGCGGCATTGTGCTCACGCCTCCGGCAAAGCCTGCCGCGAAGAAAGCCGCCCCCGCAGCAAAGCCCGCCGCAACCCCCGCCGCGCCGAACAAGTAGAGGAACAAAGAAACCAGCGCGCAAGGCGGCCCGCGGCCGCAGGATAGATCCGCGCTGCGCAGCGAGCCCCCACGAATCCAGGATCAAAGGGCGGGCCTGTGCGCCCGGCCTGAGGCGTCGTGCGCTGCTGGCGCGGGCTGCGGCCCCCGATGGCCTGCGCCAGCGCACGGCCGCACCGGCATTCCCGAAAACGGCGGGGACGCAGGAGAGCGGATTGCCGAGCCGTCCTCGGCGCCCGCCTTTTGGCCCCGACGCCATTGGCGGACACGCTCCTGCGGATGGCCGGGGAGCTGGGGCTGTGTCTGCCGAAGCGGGCGGAACGGGCCCCGGCGTCTGGGGCGGTTCCCGAAACTATTTTTCGGAGGGAATCCGGATCGCCGCGCGGAATCGCATCCGGACGAATTTCGCATCGGCGGGATCCTTGCCCGGCACGATTTCGACGCCGGTAATTTCCACAGTGCCGGCGCCTTTGCCGAGTTCCTCCACAAGGCGCAGGATCTCCCCGGCGTCCTGCTGATTACGGTTCTGGAGCAGGCCGAGGATTCGGGCGTGGTCCAGCTCGTTCAGCACGAACCGGAACTCGCGGGTGTTGCTGAACTGCCTGGCGTCCGGCAGGAAATGCCAGGCGTCGATTTGCAGCGGATTGGGGCCGTGGTACGGAGGGGTCGCAATGGAAGCGAAGTCGGCGTCGCGGTCGAGACAGGTACGGGCGATGGAAATGGACCAGGACTGCTCGCCGCCCGGCAGGAGACAGAACAAGAGGCCACGGGGCAAGCGGTGCTCGAACGCTTCGCCCGCACGCAAATGCCCTGAGAAGCGCAGGGTTTCGGCGGGGCAGATCCAGGCGCAAGCGAGAGTGAGGAACAGGGCTGCTCTTCCCCGCACGGCTGGTTGCATTCTACCAACTTCGCGCGCCGGCGGTGACAGGGCTCTGCGCCGGACGCAGGTCTGCAAGGCCCGCGGATCGCCGCCCGGTTTGACGGACGCGTTACACTGGAAGCAGAGGCCTTCCGAACAGACCGGACGGCCGCTGGCACAGCGAAAGGGGGCGTAACGGATTCGACGGGATGGGATCGACGAAGTGAGGCGTGCCGGGTTCCGAGCTCCCGTAAAACGATCGGAAAACCAAAACTGCCAATCAGCAGTTTGCCTACGCTGCCTAATTTTTAGGCAGCCGCTGAACGGCGGCAGGCCTGCGGGCCGCCGGGAAGCGTCATCTTCGCAGGCTGGGATCGAGGCTGCCGCCTGAGGCCGGGATCCGAGATTCTCCAGGCTGGACGCCGCGCGGCCGCGCCGGTCCGGGCCGCGGCGTTGAGATCCAAAGGCCGGATACGCACGTAGGCTTGCTTCGAAGAACCATTTCGGACGCGGGTTCGACTCCCGCCGCCTCCACCACCGCTCCGCCATTCATCGCCTCAGCCCGGATCTCGATCCGCCCCTCCACCCCGGATCGTCGACGCCAGCTCCCGCAACAGCGCGGCGCCATCCCCGCGATACGCGCTCCCGTGCTGGCAGGCCAGCGTCGCCGGGCCGAGCTTCGCCAGGCGCTCCAGAACTTGCGGCGTGCCGGCCGAGTGCGCGTAGTAGTCCAGCATCCCGCGCATCGCCTCGCTCGCTGTCAGCACCTCGGACTCGGTTACCGGCGGCATGTCCGATCCTGGCTGCGTGAACAGGTCTCCACACAGCAGGGTTCGCGTCGATTCGTCGAACAGAACTCCGCAATCCCAGCCGTGCGGCACGTGTGGCGTATACAGCCATTGCATGCGGCGGCCGATCGAAAATGTCTCGCCGTCGCTCAAGCCGCGCGCCGCCCGTCCGGCGAAGTCGCTGACGGACGTGAGCGCGCCGATTTCACTTGCAAACGGCGTGGCGCCCGGCGCCGCGGCCAGCAGTTCGTTCAGAGCCCCGAATTCGTCGCCCTCGAAATGCGAGCCGCCAACCCAGCGGAGAGTCTCCACCGGCAACACCTTCCCGGCGGCTTCGAGCGTCACGGCGGCGAGGCTCCGGAATCCGGTGTGAAACAGTAGCGGTTCGTCATCGGCAATGAGATAGGAATTGAACGTGAACCCCCCGGGAATCACGTTCAGCGGCGTGCAGATGCGGTAGATGCCGGCCTCGATCTCGTCGACACGCGTGCCTGTAGCCTGATTGGTGATCATCTCGTCTCCTGGATCGCAGGCCGCGAGCCCCTCGCGACTGCCCAGCGGGTTTCTTACGATGCTGGCATCATCGTCGTCCTGAGGCAAGGGGCCAAGCGGATTTCTTGCAAAAGTAACAAAGCAGGAGTCGTTGATTCAGGAAAGAATCAATTGCAGCGGCCGGTCACGGTGTTGGCTGCATTGGAGCCACGCGCCCCCGCAGCGCTGGCGCGCTGTCCCGCTCGCGGCTCTTGAAACCCGGATTGTCCGGTCTGCGGCGCCGAGCCGGTTATCGAGCCGCGCCGGCTGCGGCGCACAGGGCGGGATTGTGTGCGCCGTTCGCGTGCCGCGGTGCGCGTGGGCATGAGCAGCCGCGCCCACAGGGATGCGAAAACCGGCGCCGGCAACGCGGAGCCGGCAGCTCCAGGCGCCGTTCTCGACATTGTCCGGCAAAGATACTGACAAAAGTGGGAGTGCTTACTGCGCTGGAAAATGGCGTAATTTCCGGCGCAGGCTGCCTCGTACGGGGTGTGTCTGCCGGGCAATTTCGATCCCTCATGGAGAATTCGCAAGGCGACCAACCCGGCCCCATTGACACGCAATTCTGCGCGGGCTATCGTCCCATGACCGGGGGGATTTCCTCATGCGGACTCCCAAACTCATGTGCTTTCAAGGAGGATTGCTGCTGCTGCTCTCCTTCCCGGCACTGTCGCAGAACCTCGATGTGACAGTGAGCGGCGGCGGCGGTTTTGAAGCGGTGTCCGGCATTACTGCTGTTGGGGCCTCGATCGGCGGACCCCATATTTCGAAGCATCGGTGGCAACTCGATTACCTGTTCCACAACGGCTATTCGAGAGACGAGCGGCAACGCCATCTCTTGACCTTCAGCTATGTCCGGCAGGCCCGGTCCGGACGGGCGAGAGGGTTTCTACAGGCCGGGGGCGGCATTGCGACGCTCCGTTATCTGGATTGGAACCCTTGGCCGCCAGGCAGCCCCGCTCCTCAAAGGAAGAACACTACCGGCTTTGCCTCTCTCCTGGGCGGCGGCGTGACCATCGACGCGGGCCAGTCGTTTTTCATCCGGCCTGAGATTCGCTTTTACTCACACAACGTGTCTGGAATGTTGCTGGCCACAGTGGGCGTGGGATGGCGCTTCTGAACCCGCCTGAACCGCCGGCAGGCAACGGGGTTCAGCCCCGGCGGCGCCACTCCGACGGCGGTCATCGCCTTCTTTGAACGCCGGACTTGATCCGTTGGAAGGCTGGCGGCGGTCGCCGGCGCAACCGTCCTGCGGGACAAGGGGCGGGAAGAACGGACTCCTGGACAAGGGGGTGCGCCGCCGGATTCCTGGTTTGTGCCGCTGGGACTGCGGAGGGAGAAAAAGCCTTCTCCGCGGCCCGGCGGCTTTCCGCTTCGGGTTGAGGTCTGCCGGCTCAGCGGGAGTCCGGTTCACGTTGCGGCCGGTCGCCGACACGGGCCGCGGCATTGCGCCTTCAAACTGCGGCTGAGGTGCGCTTGCCGCCGCTGACTGTGCTCCCGCCCCTGGCCGCATGGGCGCTGCGGGTTTGCGCGCCGGGCCGGGCGGGTCGGGCTTGATCATTCCTGCCCGGCCCAAGGCCGAGGCCGCGGTGAGAGAATCGGGATGTGACAGGCATGACGATGCCTGGTCAAGAAAGGAGTCGCTTTATGAACAGATTCTCGGCCCGTTCTTGTCTCTTCCTGCTTCTGAGCTTCTGCGTCGCGGCCGCAGCCGGGTTGCAGGCCGCCGAAACCCGCGACGGCGTCTTCATCCACATCAGCCACGGCCCGGATGATCCCCACCGTCTGCTCATGGCATTGAACATGGCCAACATGATGTCGGCTGACCACCCCGTGGTCATTTACTTCGACATCAAGGCCGTCGAGGCAGTCCTCAAAGACAGCAAGGACGTCCAGTTCGCCCACTTCCCCTCTTCAAAGACCCAGATTGCCGAACTGGCCAAGCGCGGCGTCGTCATGATGGCCTGTCCGGGGTGTCTGAAAGTCGCCGGCAAAACTGCTGCCGACCTGGCGCCCGGCGTTCAGGTCGCCGATAAAGCCAAATTCTTTTCCTTTACTTCGGGCAGAATTCTCTCGCTTGATTATTGAGCCGCCGGCCTTCTTGAAGACTGGCCAATCAGCGCACTGATACGGGGGAATCAGGCACAGCAAAATCCGGCCCCCGCAGCCGCCATCCTGACTGGCCGCTGGAGCAAAACGCCGGGACCGGCGTCTCCGCCGGCCCCGGCCACCTGCCGCGCCAGGATCAGGAAGGAGGTTGTCTCGTCAGGCGCGCGGCAAACTCTCACAGCCCCATCTGGCGGACCAGCCGCTCCAGCGTCTCGGCCCGCGTCTCAACGGCGCGCGCGAACTGCCTCGCGCTCTCCCGGGCGCTCTTCGAATTCCCTCCGTCCAGCGCCGTCTTCTTGTTGTTCAGCATGATCCCCAGCACTTGCGCGGTGGTCTTCGCCGTGGCCAGCGCCTCCTGCTGGCGCGCGTTCAGCACCGCCGCGCCCTCCAGCTCGCCCAGCAGGCTCTGAATCGCCTCGGCGTGACGCTCGATCGCCGCCGTCCGCTCTTCCAGCCCGGCCAGATCATTCCCCCGCCGCAGTTGCACGACCATGGCGGAAGCCTGCTCCTTCGCCGCCCGCGATTCGCTCAGCAGGCGCGCGGAAATGTCCCGCCCCGCATTCGCATCCGCTGCCATCAGGGTTCCGCCCGTCATCAGAGCGCCCAGGATTCCCATGCTCAGCCACTTTGTCATCTTCGTTCCCTCCTTGTCGTTTCTCGGGCCGCTACCGGCTTCCGTTGCTTGCCTGTCAGCGTCCTCATCCCGTTGGACGCGAGCACCCTCTCTGAATGTACAAGTATTTGAATATCTATATATTTTAATTTTCTGTCAGTAAAGACCGCTCTCCACATAAGGCCCGGCGGCGCGTGCCGTACGTTGGCCGGCCACAAGCAAAACTGCCGCCACAGCGTGTGCTGCTTGAAAGATTGCCTGCCGGCGGGCGGCTTGCCTCGATCCCCGCCTGCGGTCCTGGCAGAGGTCGGATTCCTGAAACGGGTGCCGGGCTGCACGCGGGGCGTGGTTTTGCATGAGTCGATGCGTGCAACCGGCGTCCTCGCGCCCAAAGAAAAAGAGGCCCCCTGCGCGGGGTCCGCGAGCGGGCCGCCCGCACACATGGCGCGGCCCGCGAAAGACCCAATGAGCGATTACAGGCCCAGTTTGCTGATCGTCTTCTCGATCATCTCGGCTCGCTGCGCCACGCCAAGGGCCTGATAGCGGACCTGGTCGCGGCCGCGCGGCGAGGTCAAATCGCTGAGCATCTGCTTCTTGTTGTCGATGAACACGTTGAGGATAGCGGCCACCTTGCGCGCGGTCTCCAGTTGCTGGCGCTGCCGCGCCGTCAAAGCCGTGCCCTGGGACTCCAGATCCGAGATGAGCTGCCGGATCGACGCCGCATGCTGCTCGATCACCGGGATCTGGTCCCGGACCGCACCCGTGTCGGCCGTCTTGCGGAGCTGCTCGGCGATCTGCATCGCCATCTCGCGCGTCGTCCGCGACTCGGTGATCAGCTTCTGGGCCATGTCCTTCAGGTTGGCCTGCGAATCCGCATCCGCCGCCAGAAGAGCAACGGAGCAAAGCAGGGCCGGAGCCAGTTTCCACAAGCTTCGCATCGCAGTTCCTCCTTCAAGCTGATGTGGAATTCAGGAATGCGCGCCGGACAGGCCGCTCAGGCGGGAGCGGCCGGGGCCGCCACGCATCCGGTTGGACGATCGAACCTGCGTCCGGGTTTCAGGCTGCGCGGCGGATCAGCGCCCGCGCCGGAACGGGGCCAGCACTTCCTCCAGTTGCCCGGCGCGCCGGAGCGCGCACTCGGCGCTCGTGCGAACCTCGCCCCAGACGTCTGGCGACTGGCCGGCAAGCGAATCCACGGCGGACTCCATGCAGCCGTTCAAAATGGTCGCCACCGACCAGGAACGCCGCAGCGCGCTCTGCTGCGCCTCGGGCATTTGCGCATAGAACGCGTCCAGCTCTTCAATCAGCTTGCGGATCTGCTTGGCCTGCGTCACGGCCTCCGCCGACAGCTTCTCCACGCTCTGCCGGTCGGGCTGCTTCTTCTCAAGCTCCTTCAGAAGGGTGGACGAATGGTTCTGGATCGTCTGGATGGCTGCGAGCATTTCCTGCGAGACCGACGCCAGGTCCCGCTGCGCCGGCCGGGTTTGCGCGGAAGCCAGCACGGCGCCGAAACACAGCGCGCAAAGAACCCGTTTCATGGATCCGATACCTCCTGCCGTAATCAGGTCCGGAGAAAAGCCACCCCGCGCCCGCATGGCGCCATGGGGTGCGCAATACGCCGGGACGGGCCGTCCCGCTCTGTATCGACGCAACGTCCCGCCGCTGCGTTACGGCTCACTCGGACGGGGTCTTCGCCCCGCTGTTTTTCACATAGCGGTCGAACCACGTCAGCATCTCCCAAATGGCGTGTTCCACGCTCTCGCGCCCCATGTAGCCGTGGCTTTCGTGCGGCAGCATCACCAGCCGCACTGTGCCGCCGTTGCCGCGCACCGCCTGATACAGCCGCTCGCTCTGCACGGGGAACGTGCCCGGGTTGTTGTCCGCTTCCCCGTGGATGAGAAGGATCGGGTCCTTGATCTGGTCGGCATAGGTGAACGGCGACATCTTGATGTAGATGTCGCGCGCCTGCCAGAACGTGCGCCGCTCGCTCTGGAAGCCGAACGGCGTCAGCGTCCGGTTGTACGCGCCGGAGCGCGCCACGCCCGCCTTGAACAGCCGCGTGTGCGCCATCAGGTTGGCCGTCATGAAGCCGCCGTAGCTGTGCCCGCTCACGCCAAAGCGGCTGCGGTCGGCGACGCCCATTTCCACCGCCTTGTCGATGGCCGCCTCGGCGCCCATCACAAGCTGTTCGATATAGGTGTTGTTCACCGTTTCCGGGTCGCCCACGATCGGGATCGTGGCGTTGTTCAGAATCGCGTAGCCGGCCAGCAGCAGGAACAGGTGGCTCGCGCCGCGCATCTGCACATAGCGCTGCGTCGAGCCGCCGATCTGCCCGGCCGTGTCGGCGTCGGTGTACTCGAGCGGGTACGCCCACACGATCGCCGGCAGCCGCTCGCCTTCCTTGTACCCCGGCGGCAGCATCAGCGTGAAGGAGAGCTGCACGCCGTCCTTGCGCTGGTAAGTGACAAGCTGTTGGCGGATGCCGCGCAACTGCGGCGTGGTGTCCTTGAAATCCGTCAGCGCGCGCCTCTCCCCGCTCGCGCGCGTGCGGATGTACAGGTTGGGCGGCGAGTCCGGCGTTTCATAGCGCGTGAGAAAGCGCGAGCCGTCCTCGCTCAGCAGCGCCGCGAAGCTCTCGTAGCCCGTGTCGCCGGCGCGGAACAGGCGCTCGCTCTCGCCGGTTTCGATCTTGAACCGGTCGAGAAACGGACGGTCGCCTTGCGGCGTGGCGCCTTCCCCGGCCAGCAAGATCCACTCGCCGCTCTGGTGCATCACGCTCCGGCCATTCGGCAGCGTTTTCATGACGGGCATGCCGGGGTTGCGGTAGCGGTCCTGCTGGTTGCGCGACCACACCACCTTCGGCGCGGCGCC
>Ga0272446_1002389_pt1 | contig 25721 bp, 20 predicted proteins | sample YNPCB0061_FD_194587 | JGI IMG/M metagenome (GOLD analysis project Ga0272446, IMG submission 194587) | Hot spring microbial mat communities from Yellowstone National Park, WY, United States - YNP-CB-006-1 | ecosystem: Environmental > Aquatic > Thermal springs > Hot (42-90C) > Sediment | place...
GTGACCATTGCTGCCCCAGATGTCCTGCGCTTCCAGGCATAATCCGGCTGGATCACGGGGCTGTGCCCAGCGTCGAACGAGCCCTGACCGATACCTGTCCCAAGCCGGAGGATTCCCAGATTGTCGGTTGGGGGACTGCTGGAACAGGAATTGGGAGGCGTTGTCCAAGTAGCCTCAACTGACCACAAAGTTGACCAGCTTGCCTGGGACGACAATCACTTTCTTAATCGTCTTGCCATCCAGATATTTCTGGGCCAGTTCGGAATCGCGGGCATACTGTTCCAGTTCTGCTTGGCTGGCCTGGGCTGGCACCTGGATGGTGCCCTTGGTTTTGCCCAGGATCTGGATCACAACGGTAATTTCGTCAGCCACCAGAGCGGCCGGATCGGCCACACACCAGGGCTGGGTATGGATGGAGTCGGCATGGCCCAACCCCTGCCAGAGTTCCTCAGCCAGATGGGGGGCAAAGGGAGACAGAAGCTTGAGCAGGGTTTCAATGCCTTCGGCATAGACTGGGGATTCTTTGCAGGAACAGTCGGTGAGGGCATTGCTCAGCTTCATCAACTCGGACACAGCGGTGTTGAACTGATACTCGCCTTCCAGATCGGCAGAGACTTCTTTGATGGCGGTGTGGATGGCCCGCCGCAGTTCCTTTTCTGGCTTGGACAGGTCGGTGGCTGGAGCAGCAATCGCCGGTTTGCTTCCTGCGAAATCGCTTACCAGTCTCCAGACCCGGTTGAGGAAGCGAAACTGGCCTTCCACGTCCGCCTCATCCCACTCCAGATCCTTCTCTGGTGGGGCTTTGAACAAGATGAACATGCGGGCCGTATCGGCGCCGTACTTGTTGATCACCTCTTCTGGGGCCACGCCGTTATATTTGGATTTGGACATCTTTTCATAGACCACTTCCAGCGCTTCGCCCGACTCTGGATCGACCGGGTTGGCCGGATCAGCAACCTGACTAGGAAGCACATACTTGCCAGTGCGGGGATTTTTATAGGTTTTGCCCTGCACCATGCCCTGGGTTAGCAACCGCTGAAAGGGTTCGTCAAAGTTTAGCAAGCCGCGATCGCGCAGGAACTTGGTAAAGAAACGGGAATAGAGCAAGTGCAGGATGGCATGTTCAATCCCACCGACATACTGATCCACCGGCATCCAGTCATTCGTCTGGGCCGGATCGAAGGCTTGCTGGTCATTTCTGGCATCGGGATAGCGCAGGTAATACCAGGAGGAGTCGATAAAGGTGTCCATCGTATCGGTTTCCCGACGGGCTGAAGTGCCGCAGGTGGGACAGTCAACCTGAATCCAGGACTCCAGCTTGGCCAGGGGCGAGGGACCCCGTCCAGAGAATTCCACATCCTGCGGCAGTAAAACTGGCAGATCGGCTTCTGGCACTGGCACAATGCCGCAGTGGGAACAGTGGATCACCGGAATCGGCACGCCCCAATAGCGCTGGCGGGAGATCAACCAGTCCCGCAGCCGATAGTTGACCATGCCCTTACCTTTGCCCTGTTGTTCCAGCCATTGGATGGCCGCTGCCACACTCTGGCCTTCTCCTTTGCCGGCTGGTAACCCATCCAGGGGACCGGAATTGACCATCACCCCCTCACCGGGCCAGGCCGCAGTCAGGTCGTCGCTGTTCCAGTCCTGGTCTAGTGGCTGCACCACCACCCGAATCGGCAAATCAAAGGTTTTGGCAAACTCAAAATCCCGCTGGTCGTGAGCCGGTACGGCCATAATGGCCCCTGTGCCGTAGTCCATCAGCACATAGTCGGCAATCCAAATGGGAATTCGGTCGTCATTGACCGGGTTGATGGCAAAACTGCCAGTCCAAACGCCGGTTTTTTCCCGATCTTCGGCTGTGCGCTCCAATTCGCTCTTAGCGGCAGCCTGGGCTTGATAGGCCTGAACCACCTTGGCTTGTTTGGCGGTGGTTAGTTTGGCCACCAGGGGATGTTCCGGCGACAGCACCATAAAGGTGGCCCCCCAGAGGGTGTCTGGACGGGTGGTAAAGACCGTAATGATGTCTCCTGCTTCGGTTGTAAATTGGACTTCCGCACCGGTGGATTTGCCAATCCAGTTGGCTTGCATGGTCTTGACCCGATCGGGCCAGCCGTCTAACTTGTCCAGGTCCTTGAGCAACTGCTCGGCATAGTCGGTAATCTTCAAGAACCACTGTTTTAAAAGCTTGCGTTCAACCTTGGCCCCCGATCGCCAGGATCGGCCTTCACTATCCACCTGTTCGTTGGCCAATACTGTCTGGTCAATCGGGTCCCAGTTCACAGCAGATTCTTTCTGATAGGCCAGTCCAGCCTGGAGAAATTGCAGGAAAATCCACTGGGTCCAGCGGTAATAGTCGGGCGAGCAGGTGGCTACTTCCCTGGTCCAGTCGTAGGACAGGCCCAGTCGCTGCAACTGCGATCGCATCTGGTCAATGTTTTGATAGGTCCATTTGGCTGGATGAATCCCCCGATCGATGGCGGCATTTTCCGCCGGTAACCCGAAGGCATCCCAGCCCATCGGATGCAGGACCCGATACCCCTGCATGCGGCGCACCCGGGCAATTACGTCCGTGATAGTGTAGTTGCGGACATGCCCCATGTGCAAATTACCAGAGGGATAGGGGAACATGGACAGGGCATAAAATTTGGGTCGATCATTCGTCTCCGGGGTCAGATCAATGCCCTGTTCCGCCCACGTTTGTTGCCACTTTTCCTCAATCCTTTCCGGGTTATAACGGGACTCCACAAAAACACTCCTGTCCGCAATTTTGTTGCCTCCCTATTCTAAAGGCAGTCGCGATCGGGTGAAGCGCTCGTGACATCTGGCAAGTTAGCTAACCAGGTCCGCAACTCAATATCAGTTTTAAAGTCCAACAGGGCTTCACCCAGTGCCTCCAGGTGTTCCACTGATAAACCCCGAATTTGCTGTTGCAACTCAGGGGTGAGCTGAGTCAACCGACGGGACAACTGCCGTAACACTAAAGCTGCCGCCTCTTCTTGTCGCCCTTCTTGCCGTCCCTCCTGCTGCCCTCGCTGCAAAATCTCCCGGTACCAAGGAGACTCTTCCAAGATCACCATATCCCACCTCATACTGTTACCCATTGAACCCAGGCAGTTGGGGCTAGGCTAATTAGTCGTTTGCTGCCAATGTCTGCCCGTTTGGTCATAAGGAGAACAAAGAATCCTGCTTCAGTTTAGGAGATTTGCAAGAGAAAAATTACCAGCAAAGATTGATTGACTGTGGCGACGAAGCATTTGGGTCCTGATTTTTCGGTTCGCTCTGATGGTCCAGTGCTTTGCTTGTGCGGGGGCATGTTCTGTCTCAGAAATGTCCTTCGTCTTTTGATTTCGAGGCTGGCGACAAGGGCTGGCAGAATTGGCTACTGTGGAGGATAATGCTCCTTCCGTCTTTGTGTCATGACTCGTTTCACCCGTTTGCATGGGTTGGGGTTGCTGCTAGTTGGAACCTTTGTGATGGCTGCCTGTAGCCAATCCAGGACATCTCAGGCTGAACCATCCCTTCCTGCTAGTGCTATGGTTTCACCGACCAATCGCCAGATTCGCACAGAATCGTTTTCCCCTCAGCCGATTCGAATCAGTCTGGATCAGTTGCCTAAGCCCTACACCAGCACCTCGGCCGCCAAACCGCCAAAGGTGATCCCGATTCCCGCCAATCCGGTTCTTAAAGTGCCCGTCGGGTTTCAGGTCAATGTATTTGCCGAGGGTCTAGATCGGCCCCGCTGGTTAGCCTTGACTCCCACTGGTGATGTGCTGGTGACCGAAACTCGCCAGAACCGCATTCGCCTGTTGCAGGATGCCGACCGGGATGGAGTGGCGGAGGTTCGCCAAACCTTTGCTAGTGTCGAAAATGGTCTAGACATTCCCTTTGGCATGGCCTTTACCGAACAGTTCTTTTTCCTGGGCAATTCGGCGGCGGTGCTGCGCTTTCCCTATACCCAGGAACAACGACAACTTATCGGTCGGGGAGAGAAAATTGCTGATTTGCCCGGTGGCGGCTATAACCAGCACTGGACCCGTAATGTGGTGGTTTCACCCGATCGCCGCCGTCTTTATGTTTCCATCGGTTCCCAATCAAATGTGGATGAAGAAGCGCTGCCCCGAGCCTCGGTGCAGGTAATGAACTTAGATGGTTCCAATCAACAAACCTTTGCCTTTGGCTTGCGTAACCCGGTGGGATTGGATTTCCATCCCCAGACGGGTGACCTTTACACCACAGTGAACGAACGGGATGGGTTGGGGGATGATCTGGTGCCAGACTACCTGACCCGACTGCGATCAGGTGAGTTTTACGGTTGGCCCTATGCTTACCTATCGCCCAAGCTGCTAGACCCTAAGCACAGCCGCAATGGCCAAAGCAGCCGTCCCGATTTGGTGGCCCGCACCCGCACCCCCGATGTTCTGTTTCAGGCCCACTCTGCGGCGCTAGGCTTGCGCTTTTATACGGGGCAAACCTTCCCCCAGAAGTATCGCCAGGGGGCATTTGTGGCCTTTCGAGGCTCCTGGAATCGCAATCAAGGAACCGGCTACAAACTGGTCTTTGTGCCGTTTGATGCCAATGGTCGCCCCAAAGGCTACTACGAGGATTTCCTGACGGGCTTTCTGGTCAACCCAACTGGACCAGACACCTGGGGCAGACCGGTAGGACTGCTGCTCTTACCTGATGGCAGTTTGTTATTTAGTGAGGAAATGAATAACCGGATCTATCGGATCCAGTGGCGGGGCCCAAAGAGCTAACCTTCCTTGGATAAACAATTTGCCGGACAAACAATTTGCTTAAGATGCAACTTTTTCTTTAAAGCTTTTGCCAGGCGAAAATGTGGGGACGGTCGTGGCTGGGATCTGAATCACATCTCCAGTGGAGGGATTTCTACCCTGGCGCGCCTGCCGGGCCCTGGGTTCGAAGGTGCCAAACCCGACTAACGTGACTTTGTCTCCAGCAGCTACAGCCTCGATGATGGCTTCGACAACAGCGGAGAGAATGGCGTCTGCTTCTTTCTTGGTGGTGGTGGTTCGTTCTGCGATCGCGTCTACCAGTTCTTGCTTGTTCATGGAAGTTCCTCACCTGTCGCCGTGATTATAGGCCAAGCCTCTGGAGGTGGCACACATTTTATTAGCTGCAAAGCCAACTAAGTAGCTAGGCGCAATTAAATATAAAACGTTCCAGTCGATAATTTCGGCATTGCTGATTCCAGGGCTGAAAAGAATGCTGTATGCTTAAGACTTCGTTTCAATTCATCCCTCCATTATGCAACGCCTTCTTAAATGACACGGGAAATGGCAGTATAGCGGCTCCGTACCTGAATGCCAGGAATACCTCATACTCTTACCACCCTCATCCCGGTCACTGCCCAAACTCAGCCCGCAATCCTATGTATAGCTCCGCTATAGCAATCCTAAATGACTTGTGAACAACTGGATGGTGGAACGGCTTTGTGAGAAGGATTTCCTGCGGCAACCTTTCACAATCCTGATCGGATCGCTATATCAACCCTATGGCTCTTTAAACCAGGTTTCTGCTGCTGAGATAGGGGCTACAATGCAAGTAACGCTGGACTGGAACTGGTGTATCTATGGAACCACTGCTGGCTGCATTGACCCTGGTGATTGTGGGCTATATTTTTGGCTCTGTGAAAATCATTAATCAGGGAAGCGAAGGAATTGTCGAACGGTTAGGGCAATATCGCCGGACGCTGAAGCCGGGAATGAACTTCGTTATTCCCCTGATTGACACCGTCCTGGTGGAATCAACCCGGGAACAAATTCTGGATATTCCGGCCCAGTCTGCCATTACCCGAGACAACGTGACGTTGGACGTGGATGCGGTGGTTTACTGGAAGATCCTGGATGTGCAGAAAGCGTACTACGCTATTGAAGATCTGGAAGCGGCGCTGCAAAACATTGCAACCACCACTCTGCGGTCTGAAATTGGTCGGATGGACCTGCGAGAAACTACTTCCTCCCGCACCCAAATTAACCAGGCCTTGCTGCATCAGTTGGATGAAGCAACGGAGAACTGGGGCGTCAAGGTGCTGCGGGTAGAGGTCCAGGAGATCAAAATTTCCGACACCCTGCGGGAGGCACTGGAGGCAGAACGGGCGGCGGAAAGTAAACGACGGGCTACCTTATCTGAAACGGAAGGGGTGGTGGAGTCGATTCGCCGGATCTCGACGGCTTTGCAGGGCCAGCCCAATTCCGATGTGGTGCTGCGGTATCTGATGACCCAGCATTATGTGGATGCCAATTTGAAGCTGAGTGAGAGTAACAATTCCAAGATTATCTTTATGGATCCCAAGTCGCTGACGGAGACGGTGGCAGAGTTAATTGCAGCGGAATCGACGGAAGGGATAGAGTTCAGTAGTAGCACAACTCCACCGGATGGAAAGGGACTGGCGAACCAATAAGACCCCGTTGTCAGTCCGGCTGAGGCGGCAATCTATCGCTGTCTGGGGACTTGGATCGGGCTCTGATTGCAACGTGGATCCTTACTTAAGGCGCCTTAATCCTCGCTGCTCTTAAGCGGGTGGTGCTGAATAGCAAGATAAGTTGGAACGCAGTTTCAATTTATGGGCACCTCGAAAAATAGATTTGCCAATAGCTGAAATCCTTGAAACCTCGTAAGCAATTCTCAATAATGCGAATTTATTCTCAATAATTTTGAATTAATCGAGGTGCCTTTATACAACTCCTGATTTAGGCTCGGAATCAGCAGTGCCTAAACGTGGAGTTTGACCTGGGAGCCAGCGGCAGTTTTGTTGACTTCGATGCGCGATTGAAAGGCTTCCTTGAAATGGGGCATATGGGTTACTACCAGAATGCAGGCAAAGTCAGGGGAGATGGCATTAATTGCTGCAACCAGGCGATCGCAGCCTTCCGCATCCTGGGTGCCGAATCCTTCATCCACAATCAGCAGTTGTAGGGCGGTGCCCGACCGTTGGGCCAGCAGTTTCGCCAGGGCCAGCCGAATGGCGAAATTGACCCGGAAGGCTTCTCCCCCGGAGTAGGTTTCGTAGGGGCGAGTGCCCTGGGTATCAGCAATCAGGATATCCAAGGTGTCAATCAGCTTGGCGGATTGGGTTTTCAGTTTGCTGCTGTCTCGACGACTGGAGCGCTGGGTAATGAACTGAACATGCAGTTGATTGGCGCTGAGGCGGCTGAGGATGTGGTTGGTTTCGGCTTCCAGTTGGGGCAGTACATTTTCGATCATCAATGCCTGCAAGCCATTCCTGCCAAAGGCCTGGGCCAACTCCTGATAAACCCGATGCTGCCGCTGAAGGGTTTGCAGTTGACGCTTGAGGCTGACTTGCTGCTGGTCGATCGCGGCCAACTGTTGCTGTTGTTGTTGTAAGCGTCCCAACTGGGCCAATCCTTCGTCCTGCTGCGATCGCAACTCCTGCATCCGCTGTTCCAACTGTTGCATCTGCCCCTGACTATCCGGGTAGGCTGCCAGTTGGCGGACTAGTGCGGCTATCTGGGTCTGGCTCTCCTGCAACCGCTGTTGCCGATGGTGCAGGCTTTGGGTCAGGTCGCGGATCTGCTTTTGCACCTGGGGATAGTGTTGCTTGGCTTGCCGCAACTCCTGATACTGCAATTGCCAGCTCTGGGCCTGCTTCAAGGCGTTGCGGAGGGTGGTGTGTTGCTCCAGGTTGTACCCGGTTTCAGCCAACTGCCGATCCAGTTGGGCCAGGTGCTGAGCCGTTTCCTGTTGCACCAGTTGCAAGGTTGCCTGTAACTGGTCGATTTCCGTCTGGATCTGAGGTCGCTGCTGGTCAATTTGGGCCAGCCGCCGTTGGGCCTGCTTAATTTCGGCCTGCCGGATTTCGGCCCAGCGCCAGCGGTCCACATCCCCTCTGGCCAGGGCATGGTCTTTTTCGTCGTAGGCTAACTCCTGTAACCGCTGGTCGATCAGGCGTAACTCTTCCTGGCTATCAGCGGCATAGTTGCCGGATTGGAGGGTTTGTTCCAGGTTGGCTACCTCGGCCTGCAGTTGCTCCAGGGTGGCACGCACCCCAGTTGAGACCTGCAACTGTTCCTGCAACTGGCCCCGTCGTTCCAGAATGGACCCATACTGGGTCAGCTCTTGATCCAACTGCCGATATTCCTGCCGTAACAGTTGAATTTCCCGCTCGGAAACGGAGAGTTGCTCCCGAATGACCCATAACTGTTCCAAAATCTCTTGCTTTTGGGCCTGATGTTTGTCCAGCACCAGGGTCCAGTGGTGTTCATCCAGGGGGCGATCGCAGAGGGGACAGGGAGGATAGGAGCAGAGGGAAGAGAGCAGAAGGGGAGGGGAAGAGGGGAGGAGGGGCAGGGAAGAGGATGGTTGGGCGGGTTGGAGCAGGTGCAGTTTTTGTTCGACTTCAGCCAGTTGTCGTTCCTGGTTGCGTTGTTCGGCCTGCAGGTGTTCCATGAAGCCCCGACGCTCCAGTCCTTTTTCCAGAATTTGTTGTTGATAGCTGCGTTTCTGTTCCAGGCAATCCAGGCGATCGCTGACATCCAGAACCGCCTGTTGCAACTGGGGTTTACGCTGCTGTTGGGCTTGCAGGGTTTGAGCCGAAGCCTGCAACTCTTCCAGGCGAGCCACCAACCGGGCCGATGCCCGATCCAGTTGACTCTGAACCTGTTGCCGCCGTTGCAACAGGGGCGAGACCTGGGTTTGCAACCGATCCAATTCGGTCAGCCGCTGGCGGGCTTGGTGCAGATGGGCCAGGGCCGTTTCCACCTGCGGCAGTTGTTCGAGAACCTGGCGAATGTCCTCCTCCTGCTGCGCCAAACTTTCCAACTGTCCCTGCAGGGGTTGAATCTGACTTTGCAGATCGGCCAGACGCTCGGCTTGCCGTTGCTGATACTGCTGCCGTTGAGCCTGCACGGTCTGGTAGACCTGGAACTGGTTGGACAACCGTTCTTCCTGCACCTGTAACGCCTGAAAATGCTGGAAGTTGGTCGTGATCGTCCCCTCTTGCTGTATCAGGGTTTCCAATCCCTGTTGTTGTTGCTGCAGCGCCTGCAAATCCTGCTGCAATCGTTCCCAATCCTGTTGCCAGGTCTGCTGTTGCTGCTGTTGCCAAGTCAGTTGTTGTTGCCAGATTTGCCGTTGCTGCTGGCGGGACTGCAGCGATCGCCACTGCTGTTGCTCCTGACTGTATTGGGCTTGCAGGCTGGTCAGTTGGGTTTCCACCGTGGCCAGTTCCTGGGCAATCGCCTGACGCTGTTGCAACTGTTCCTGGGTTTCGGCCAGGGTGCGTTCCAGTAACTCAATTTGCCCTTTTAACTGTCGCCCCCGGTCCTTGGCCTGTTCCGCCAACTCATCGTACTGGTCCAACTTCAACAAATCGGCCAGAATTTGCTTCCGTTCCCCTGGCCGTTTCAGCATGAACTCATCGGCTCGTCCCTGCCGCAGGTAGGCGGAGTTGATGAAGGTTTCATAGTCCAACCGCAAATGCTCCAGGATGATCTGTTGGGTGGCCCGAACTCCCTTGGCGGTGAGGCTGCGAAAGGCAAACTCACGATCCGGTTTCTCTTTGGTATGGGAAGGCGCAAAATCAGGCGGGCGATCGGCAGCTTGATCCCCTTCCATCTCATTAATTTCTGTTTCACCTGGGGATTCAGAAGCGTTGCTAACCGATGCACCTTCTCGACGTTGGGCAATCTGAAATTCCAGGGTTGTGGACTGTCCTCTCTGGCGACTGCGCAGAATGCGATAGGTCTGCTGGTTGCAAACAAAAATGAAATCGACCAGGGCTTCATCGGCGCCCAGATGAATCACATCATCTTCAGTGGCCGCCCGACTTTCTCCCCAAACGGCCCAGGAAATTGCCTCTAGCAAGGAAGATTTTCCAGCTCCGTTAGCACCACAAACACAGGCCGTTTGTAGCCCTTGAAAATTCAGGCTGGCATCCCGATAACTGAGGAAATTTTTCAGTCTTAATCGCTGAGGAATCATGTCAGGCAGGCATGAAATACCTGCTTTAAGATTAGCAGTACATCAGCACTTAAGTACAGTTGAACTTAAATATTTTTGTTGATTTTAGTTGGTTTCTGACTATTGAAGGGTACTACCGTAAGCTGGGATATCCTGGTAGGTCAGGAGTTCAGGAGGCAGGCTTCGACGTGAGCGGTTCGGCTGAACTCACCGTCGAAGCCTCAGCCGAACGTTGGCAGAAGCTGGCCAAGTTGCTGAATTCTGGATTCTGAGTTCTAAATTCTGACTCCTGCCCCGACAAAATGTCCCGCTTTATATCGGAGCCGGCCTAATGCTTTGTTCGTGCGATGAGCATGTTCATCCCAGAACTGTCCAGAGCGCTTAGACATTATGAAATCCATCCCTGTTATGTCTATGGCACGACCGTGAAAATTTCGTTAGAACTGCTAGGGTTGAAGGGTAGGTCACTGAAAAATTTACGCCTAAACCTTGTTCATGTTTACCAGTCTTGCTCAGACCAGTGGGCGTCAACGAGCAATTATTGAAGTCGTCCTGCGGAATGGCTGGGACTATATGCGGCGGTTACTCAGTGGCAGTCAGGCTGGAGAACCTCAACTCCCTCCACCTGCGGTGTTGCGCAATATTCTGGTGGAATTGGGGCCAGTCTATGTCAAGTTAGGGCAGTTGCTCAGTACCCGTCCGGATTTGCTGCCTCCGGAATACATCGCGGAACTGACAGCTTTGCAGGCGGAAGTACCCCCTGTGGCCTGGGAAGAGGTGGAGGTGGTCATTCGTCAGCAATTGCGGGACAGCTTGGAAACTACCTTTGCCTCCATTCAGCCACAGCCGGTGGCTGCCGGTTCCATCGCCCAGACCCATCGGGCAACCTTGATGGATGGCCAGGATGTGGCCCTGAAAATCCAACGCCCCGGCATTGAGGCGGTGATTGAACAGGACATTGCCCTGATTCGCAGTCTGGCCGATCTGGTTTCGCGCACCAACTTTGGCCGTTACTATGACCTGAAATCCCTGGCAGAAGAATTTGTCACAGCCCTGCGGGGAGAATTGGACTTTTCCCAGGAAGCCCAGGCCACAGACCAACTCCGGCGCAATTTATCTAATAGTCGCTGGTTTGCAGCGGACCGGCTAGTGGTGCCCCAGATTAACTGGGACCTAACTACCCAGAAGTTGCTGGTAATGGAGTGGCTGGATGGGGTGCCCTTGTTGCTGGCTGATTTTCAGCCGAGAGATGGCAAGGACAGCCGGGAAGAACGGCGGGAAATTGTCAATTTGCTGGTCCGCGCCTTCTTTCAGCAGATCTATATTGATGGCTTCTTCCATGCCGACCCCCATCCTGGCAATTTGTTCTATCTCAACGATGGTCGTGTTGCGCTAATTGACTGTGGCATGGTGGGTCGGTTGGATCCCCGCACCCAGCAGGTGATTACGGAACTGTTGCTGGCGATCGTCAATCTGGATTCCCAACGCTGCACCCAGTTGACGCTGGAGTTGGCCGAACCGATCGAGCCAGTCAATCTGGCCCGCCTGGAAAGTGATTACGATCGCCTCCTGCGCCGTTACTATAACCGCAGTTTGGCCCAGATTAACTTCAGTCAATTGTTATACGAAGTGCTGCAGGCCGCCCGCGCCAATCAATTACGAGTTCCTGGCAATATGGGCCTGTATGCCAAAACCCTGGCCAATCTGGAAGGCGTAGCCCGCAAACTGGACCCAGAGTTCAACTTGCCGGAACAGGTGAAACCGCTGATGACCGATCTGTTTCGTCGGCAGTTAGTCGGTGAAGCACCCCTGCAAGCCCTGCTGAGAACAGCCCTGGATTTGAAAAGCTTGGGATTACAGTCCCCCCGCCAACTGGAACTGCTGCTGGACCGGGTCACCTCTGAAACCCTGCAATGGCAGCTAACGTTACGCGATCTGGAGGGCGTGCGCCATACGGTGGATACCTCAGCCAACCGTCTGTCTTTCAGTATTCTGGTGGGCGCGTTGATCATTGGGGCTGCCATTATCTCAGCCAATGCCCAGATCAGTCAGGTGTCCTGGATCAGTAACGTCCTGTTTGCAGCGGCCAGTTTACTGGGGCTGTGGCTAATCGTCAGCATCCTGCGATCGGGTCGCTTCCGTTAAGATGGTGCCGCATGTCAAGACTGAAGCGAATGGAAGGAGATGGGACCGTTAGGAAAATTCAGCAGTTGAAACAAGAGGGGAATGGAGCATGGTGAATACCTTACCGACGCCACAGAACTTGGTAACTGATACCTGGATACCCGCCAGTTGGGAGCATTTTTTATCTCTGGGAGAGAGTCCAGCCTCAGAAAAGGCCAGCTTTTATTACGACAGTGGCTACATGAGGATTGAAACGATGCCAATCGGCTCAGGACATGGTCGAGATAATACGCTTCTCTCACAAGTCATTAGCCTGTTTGGAACCATCAAAAATATTCGAATTGTCGGTTTTACCAATAGCAGTTTTCGCAAAATGGGGGAGCGTGAATGCCAACCTGACTTAGCATTCTATGTTGGTGCTAACTTTAAGATTCCGCCCAAAAGCTCACAGCCAGTTGATGTCAATGAATTTGGAGCGCCCCAATTGGCGATCGAAATTGCCTCAACCAGTTTGAGTGATGACCTGGGACGTAAGCGCTTACTCTATGAACGTCTGGGGGTGCAGGAGTACTGGGTGGTTGATGTAGTTGCGGCAGAGGTGATTGCATTTGCCGTCGCGGATGGGGGCAGTAAACAAATTCAAGAATCACGAGTATTACCGAGCTTGCCAATGGCCGTGATTGAAGAGTCACTGAAGCGGAGTCAAACGCAGGATGATGGGGAAATTAATCGCTGGTTATTGCAACTGTTTAGTGGGGAGTAGGGGATGGGGAGATGCTGATAGCTACTAACCACTGCTCAATCTTACTGATGGGCTGCGAGTGTCGGAGATAATAAAATCAGTGCCAATCCTGGGATTGAACCGAAGCCATGGGACTGAAATTGTACTTTCTACGTCACGGTCAAACGGCCTATTGCCAAACAGGCGGCTACTGTGGCAATCCGGAGAATGATCCGGGGTTGACGCCGGAAGGGGTGAAAATGGCCAAGGCCTTTGCTGAGGCGTACCAGTCCCTTTCCTGGACCGCAATTTATTCCAGTCCCCTAGGACGGGCGGTGCAGACAGCCAAACCCCTGTGTGAACTAACGGGTTTACCGATGCATTTGCGGGATGGGTTGAAGGAGATTGCCTATGGCGAATGGGAGGGGCTGCATCCAACGGAGGTGGATCGGCTGTTTCACGATGACTATGTGCGCTGGTTGACGGATCCGGCCTGGCATGCGCCGCCAGGGGGAGAGCGGGCGGTGGACATTGCCCTGCGGGCCTGGCAGGTAGTGCAGGAAATTGAACAGACTTACCGGGATGGCAATATTTTGATTGTGTCCCACAAGGCGACGTTACGAATTTTGCTGTGCATGCTGTTGGGGATTGATGTGGGCCGCTATCGCGATCGCTTTGCCATGCCAGTGGGCGCCCTCACCATTGTCGAAATGAGTGAGCGGGGACCCTTCTTTCACATCATTGGCGATCGCTGTCATTTGCCGGAGTGGCTGCGGGAATTACCCAGCACCTAGCATCACGAGCCATACAGTGCATCGGCGGTGGCTGCGCCCAAACCGGATACCAAACCAATTGGCCAACCTTGGGCCAGGGTGCGGCGAATCGTCAGCACGCCAATCGGTTCCACCGGCGCGGCGATCGCCAACCCAATCAGGCATCCTTGCCAGAAAATAGGAATGGTCATCAGTCAGACGGGCTGTTCAGGTGAATCACTGGCGGTTGGCTGGGCCAGGGGGTGTCGATGGGAACTTATAGGCAACAATGATTTGCAAACTGCGTGGACGTTGGATCGTGGCTGTCATAACTTGCGGTGACTTTCCTACTCAATAACACTGTCCTCAAATAATATCGTTCCTCGCTCGATCAAGTCTGTTGTTCTGGTCGTTTGCCCGTCGGGCTAGACCGAAGCCGATCGCGGCAAAAGTGGCTTAATTTTGGGATGCTGGTTTTGTTCCTGCGGAACACTGGCCGAAACGGAGCACAAAGGGGCAGAAAGGCTGCTAAACAGGGTTCCGGAACTCCGCTAAAATGGCCCTATGGCGAAACCGAACCACTATGAGACGCTGCAAGTCAGCCCAACTGCTAGCCAGCACGAGATTAAACAGGCGTATCGTCGGCTAGCCAAATTGTTTCATCCGGATAGCAACCGCAAGACGGTAAGCCATGATCGCATTGCCGGGATCAATGTGGCTTATGAAGTCCTCAGCGATCCCCAGAGTCGTCGGTCCTACGATCGGCAGTTATCTGCCCATGCCCAACTGGAAGCAGCGGGGTTTTCCGTCGGGGAACAGACCAGTCGCCAGGAACGAACGGCTGCCGCTCAGGCCCACTATCAAAAACAAAAGAAGTCCGCCAAGCAAGCAGATGAAGAAATTCAGCAATGGTTGAATTATGTCTATTCGCCGGTTTGTCGGTTGATCCAGCAGATCTTGAGTCCCCTGAATCGCCAGATTGATCGATTGTCAGCCGATCCCTTTGATGATGACCTGATGCAAGGCTTTCAGGACTATTTGGAGGACTGTCAGGAGCGGCTGCAGCGGGCGGAAAAAACGTTTCGATCGCGACCCAATCCGGCCACTGTGGCAGGAGTCGCCGCCCATCTTTACTACTGCCTGAATCAGGTGGGGGATGGCTTAGAGCAATTGGAATTTTTCACAGCTAATTATGATGAGCATTATTTGCATGTGGGCCAGGAACTGTTCCGCATTGCGGCTGGTTTAAGAAAGGAAGCGCAAGCAGCGGCACGGGATCTGGACTAGCGGTTCGCTTGTCTTCTTGCATGACAAGGTCTTAATCCCAGGATTACCCGCTCTTAACGCTGACCGGCTACAGTGCTTGGTTGCGGAACCCGCAAAAGTTAAGGAAAGGTATGACTCTCAGCCGCAGACACTTGCTCTTCTTTTTGGGCGCCACTGCTGGCGCCGCTGCCTGTAACCAACTACGACCCTTTGGAAGTCAAACCAATCCGTCGATTCCCACCATTACAACGGCTAATCTTGGCTTTCAGCCAGTCAAAGGGCCCATGCCATTGCCAACCCACGGCTTGACCAGCGATCGCCAGATGACTGAGTTCAGTCAGTACGAAGTGGTAGACGATCTGGTTTTGCCGCAAGGCTTTACCTATGACGTGATTGCCACCTGGGGCGAACCCCTGGGAGATTCCCGCGTTGGGTACAACAACGACTATCTCTCTTTTCTAGAAACCAGCCAGGATAAGGGACTGCTGACGGTCAACTTTGAGTACGTCAGCGCCGTTCCTTGGCTGCAGACCTATCAACAAGTGATTGGCAAGGACCTGTCCTTTGAGGCTGTGAAACAGGGCGTAGAGGCTGCGGTGAAAGCGGCCAAACCCGATGATGAGTTGCCGCCTGGCCTGAATGCCTATGCCCTGCCCGATGGCAATCCCCTGAAAGCTCAGGTGAAGGCGGTTTGTCGGGAAGCATTGATTGATCAGGGGTTGGGGGTAATGGCCTTACAGCGATCCCCTGAGGGACAGTGGCGACGGGTTTCCGCTCAGACTGATCGGCGCGTCACAGGAATCTCCGGTCTGGAGGATGGCCGTTACTTAAAGACGACCGGCCCGGCGGCAGCAGTCTTTCGCAAAACCAAGGGGCAGGGCTATGTGGACAAGCTGGGGGACAAAATTATCGGTACCTTCCAGAACTGTGCTGGCGGCACCACGCCTTGGGGAACTGTTCTGAGCGGTGAGGAAAATATCCAAAATCAGGTGCCTGAGCCAGTCTATGCTGATGGCACCTCCTTTGACCCCAAATATCGACCTTTTTTCCAAACCGATGAGGAGTTGGTTGGTCTGGGCAATGTGTTTGGGCTGGCGGGCAACAAGTATGGCTGGATGGTGGAAATTGACCCGGCCAATCCCAATGACTATGGCACCAAACACACCTGGTTAGGTCGCTATCGCCATGAGGCTGTGGGGGTGCGGGTGGTTGCTGGGAAACCCCTAGTCTTCTACTCGGGCTGCGATCGCCGGGGTGGGCATCTGTATAAATTCGTCAGCAAGGGAACCGTACAGGACCCAACCTCGAAGGACAATTCTCGCCTGCTGTCAGACGGAATGCTATACGCTGCCCGCTTTAATGCCGATGGCACGGGTCGCTGGATTCCTTTGACGATGACCACGCCGGTTGATCCTGTGATGCCAACGATGCACGCTGGGGCCATGCTGCCTTTGCCCCAGCGACCGCAGGGTGGGGTTTTCAAAGCCACAGACGATGAAGAGGTGGAAGCCTTTAAGCGCACCTACAAAACCCTAGGGGATCTTTATGTCGGCAATACTCCAGAGGAAAAACAAGGCGCCATTTTAATCGATGCCCATTTTGCCGCCAACGCTGTCGGCGCCACCTGTACAGCCCGTCCAGAGGACACAGAAATCAGCCCTGATGGTTCCCTGTTTATTACCTTTACCTCCGGTGGTATTAGCAAGGAAGATGGCAGTCCTGACATCCGTATCTTCCGGGGACCAGATGGCAACACCGCCTATGAATATGGCTGGATTATGCGCCTGACGGAGGAGCAAAATGATCCGGCGGCCCGCTCCTTCCGCTGGACCATGCTGGCCACCGGCGGTGAACCGGCAGGCGGCGGGCAGGGGTTTGCCAATCCGGACAACCTCGCCTTTGACCCACGGGGCAATCTGTGGATGGTGACGGATATGTCGTCAGATAAGATGAACCGGGCGATCGCGGCCAATCGGTTAGAACCGAACGGTGTCCCTGTCACGCAATCCAACCTGCGGGGGGTGTTTGGCAATAATTCCATCTGGTTTATGCCAATGCAGGGTGAGGCGGCTGGACAACTTTTCTTGTTTGGCATGGGGCCAATGGAAACAGAGACGACCGGTCCCTTTTTTGCACCGGATAACAAGACCCTCTTCCTGTCGGTCCAGCATCCGGGAGAAACCACTGGGGTGCGGCGGAATATGGCAGCGGAAGAACGGGCGATCGCGCTACGGACCACCGACGGTCGAATCTTTGAACAAAAGCGCAAGGTGCCAGTGGGGTCTAACTGGCCGGGGAAAAACACCAATGATCCACCCAAACCAGCCATTGTGGCCATTCGGCGGCAGGACCAGGCCGAGTTAACAGCGACCTGAGCTAGTGCAGCGTCAACTCTAGAAATTAGGGTTTGTAGTCAGCGCTTCAGCGCTAAAGCGCCGACTACGAGCCAATGGGTTCACCTTAAAATTAGGGTTTGACAGAACACTAGGTTCTTTGGGCGAGCTAAGGGGCTGTCTAATAGCGGTTCCTGATCGAACGAGGTATAGCAGAAGCTTTGCTGGAAAAGGATTACAGGCATCGCTATGTACTTCATGTCAGCAAGAACCGGTATAGACGGTTTTGATGTAAAGACTGTTTTGAGGAGACGTTTCTCCTCAAAACACTTAAAAAATGGCTTGTGTTGATTTGGGCTATTCTTCAAATCTATTCTGACGGGCGACTGGATGGATGCCAGTCGCCCCACTTCCTGGCCGAACAGAGAAGCAGGCTGTCAGGGACACCTGAAATGGCATACTGTCTGGCAGAAGACTTCAGCTTTCGGGTGAAACAATGGAACCGTTTGAACCGGCTCAACAACTTCTGTTTACGATTGCCTCGCTGATCAAGTTGATCCTGGAAGGGGTTTCAATTTTCTGTGTATTGTTGGGGCTGCTGCAAACGGTCAAATTTATCCTTACCCTTCCCCGATCGGTTCGCCGCCAGTTACCGTTCACAGAAATACGACTGTTGTTTGGCAGTTGGTTGGCCCTGGCTCTGGAATTTCAGTTGGGAGCCGACATCCTGGCAACGACCATCTCGCCTTCACTCACCAAACTAGGTGAACTGGCCATGCTGGCGGTTATTCGAACCTTCCTCAACTACTTCCTGACCAAAGAATTGGAACAAGAATGCCTGCAAAAAGAATCGAACCACCCGACAACACCATCAGGTGTTTGAATTGCCAGCCTCTACATCTTTAGCCAGCTAAAAATATCGCTGATGGTTAATCGCAAGTCGGCGACTAGATTGGGAACAGGTACAATCGCGTGGGTTTCCTGGAAACACTCAGGTTGTTGGGCCAATGGGTAAACGAACAGAGATCGCTCCTCTGGATCAATCAGCCATCCCATTTGACTACCGTATTTAAGACAATGCAGGATATTTCTGGTTACTCTCGTCTGACTTTGCTCTGGGGACAGGATTTCGATTGTCCAATCTGGGCAAATGGGAAATAAATTGGCAATTTCTCCATTCTCATCGACTGGGATTCGCTCCCATGCGAAAACGGCAACATCTGGAACCAGAGATCGCCCGCCAAAAGTACACCGCAACTCTGGAAAGGCCAGCGCAATTTTTCGCTCTTCAGCAACCCGATTGATGGTACTGACCAATTTCCCCTGTAACTTGCTGTGCTTTCCCTGTGGCATTGGCTTCTGAATAATTTGGCCATCACTGTATTCGCTGGCCGGTTTTGTTTCTGGCAATTTCAGAAACTCCTCCAGGGTAATGAGTTTTTCTGGGACTTGTACCATCAGCGATTTCCCATTTGCTCAAGGTTTAACCCAATAGAGTAGCAAGGGTATGGTCCATCAATGAGATCGAATATGCTTCATTCTAGCCCCACTGATCTGTTCGTACAGGCAACAAGGTAGCTAGATTGCCATCATCAGCTTTCCCTGCGAAGGCGGTCAGAAACCTGATCATACTTGTCATACTTGCCAGCAATAGGCTGGCATGAGTGACGGTTGGGAGTTACTTGGGTTTCGGAGACAGTGGAGCCAAGGCGGGTTTCGGCGTGCCCAAGTTCGTGTCCGGCCCAGAAAAGAACGGGCGTAGACGTTGATAAGTTGAGTTTGTTCGTAAGGCATGGCTTTGTGTCCTGGTTGCTGACGATCGCAGACCTGACGATCGCTCATTCTGCCACTCCGGCAATGTTCACGGCAACTTGACACGACTCAATCGCAAAAGTGCCTCATTGCTGGGCCTTCCGGTTGAGTCGCTGGGACTGATCCCAGTGAAACATGCTGGAAGTGAAACATGCTGGAACTGTTTTGAGTTGGCTGCAGCGACAGTCCTAACGATGACAGTCCTAACGATGGCGATGGGATGATCAAGATCCAGGCTTATTTGTATTTGCAGGCATAAGGTAAGACAGCGCAATTCCAGGTTATCGATGGATGCTAGATGGATAGGTGTCTAGGGTTGTTTTGTGACACTGGAAACCTGGTTTTCTGCTTGGCGATCGCCCAGTCTGGCTGAAGCTAATGGTTGGCTGGAAGAACCGTGAACTAGATCATCTTGGGCTGGCGCAGGGGCAGAGAGGGAACGGGTTTGTAAAAGCTCTGAAAGCGCCGACAGATGACTCAATAGCTGGGTGGAGCGTGCGGTCATTGGAATAGCCCTCTACATCTCAGGGTGTGCTACAAAAGTAATACAATACTACAAACTGTCAAGCTTGTGCTACAACTTTTTTGACTGTTCTAAGTCTGGAGGGAAGGCGGTTACCGTGATTGATGGCCAGGTGTTGGCCTCAGTCAGGTTGAAAGACCTTCTCCGACAAAGCCGTTATAGGTTGTAGTATGGATGTTGCAAGGGCGGGTTATCCCCTGCACTGGTAAGGTCGGCTTGTCCCGTCTTGCATGGAACGTGAGTTAACTTGTTTCGGATACATCTCAAACAGTAGTCACTCCGGAAATCTACCGGAGCAATGAGTTCATTTGGGGGAAGGGATCTCAGTTTTTACACGGGCAACTTCAGTTGAGTGGTAAGGGTTTCTTCCACCTGCGGCACAAATTCGGGTTTGATGTGGCGGAAGGTGAGGTTGCAGCGAGGGTTGGTCAGGGGAATTGCTTTGTGGAGCAACTTGGTGTTGATACGGACCACCAGCCCATCTGTCAGGTGATGCTGCAATTCTCCCAATTCGTAGTCCCGTTCCAGATACAGCGCTTCACCCAGATTTACCATCACAGCGATGCCTGCAAAGTGACCATGATCTCGGTGCCAGTGAATGGTGGTATCGCCGCCGCAAACCAGCAGGCTATGCCAGCCGGGGAGTAATCGATCGCCCAGCATTCGTACTCGATGATCGGGTTCCTCGGTGCGAACTAAGCGGGCCCGTCCTTTGGCGATCGATTGCAGATTTGAGGCAATGCCAAAACATTTTACTCGCCGGTTGGGGGCATAGCGGCTGCGGATGGCCGTGGGAGACAGGTCCAGCGACTCAACCCATTGCCACAGGTGGGTGAGGGGTTCTCCCTGAATCTGTCCGACGATTTCCATTCGGCCATCTCCTCGGCAACTATAGCGATTCGATCAGGATTGCGAAAGGTTTCTAGCGGCTTGGTTTATCTTATCGACAGTCTTGGGTGTTTGTGTTACGGCCTGCACAATTCTAGAAACAAAAAGGCACTCAGGGATGGACGAAGATCGGTTAATCTCTGAGTGCCTGGCACGGTTATGAAGTTGTTGAACGAGGGAGACGGTTGCCCTTTGGGCTGTATCCCGATCAGTGAGTAGCCCGCTCCGTTAGTTGGGTTAGCACTTGACTGGAGCGTTCTACAAAGGTCTTCATGCCTTCCGCATCGAAGCCTTTCTGGGCCATCAGGGCCAGGTCATAAACCTGATTGCAAATCAGGGTTGCTAGTTGGGCCGACGGCGAGGGACCGGCATCCTGGATAATGGCTCCCTGGCTGAGGGCGGCCAAATTCTGGATCAGCGGATGGGCTGTATTTACCAACAGGATGTGTTCTTCGGGGAATTCCATCATCTGCTGTTGCAACAGGGCATTCATTTCCCGTAGGCGGCGCAGGTGTTCCGGCAACAGGACGATCGCTGGCGGGGTGTTCGGTTGATTGTCGCCCTTCAGGGCTTCTGTCCGGATGGTCACCTTAGGTTTGTTGAGGGCCTTCTCAAACAGTTCCTTAATTTGTTCACTGCGGGTTTTGTTGGTGGTAGGGTCCACAATCTCTGCTTCCCGCTCCTTGTCCAGCAGGGTGTCATCCAGGTCAGAATCCACGCGAGAGAACTTGACTTCGGGATGCTCCCGTTCCAGGAAGCTAATGAAATGGGTGTCAATGAAGGAATCCATAAACAGGACTTCGAGGCCCTGCTTTTTGTGCAGTTCCACATAGGTGGCCTGGGTGACTTCATCGGTGCAGTAGTAAACCCGATTGGCGTGCCGCTCTTTGTTTCGTTCCAGATAGTCCTTTAGGGTGGTGTAGGACTTGCCGTCCAGCATATTCAGCGGTTCCGACGGCGATTGCCAGACATCGCCTTCCGCCGTTTCCACTTCCACCTGGGGTGCAGCAGCAGCAGCACTCAGATCTGCAGTGGTGCGGTAGATCAAGATGTCCTCGACCTGCTTCTTGAACTTGTCATCGTTGAGGGAGCCAAACTTGACGAAGGTGCCCAGATCCTGCCAGCAGCGGATGTATTCCTCCCGGTTATCGCGGTACAGTTCCTTCAGGCGATCGCCGACTTTTTTGGCAATATAGTCAGCAATTCGCCGCACGGTGCGATCGTTTTGCAGGAAACTGCGGGAGACATTCAGCGGAATATCAACGCTGTCAATCACGCCCCGCAGTGGCAACAGGAAACGGGGAATCACTTCTTCGCAGTTGTCACTGACAAACACCTGATTGCAGAACAGCTTGATCTGGCTCTTGGTGACATCGACATCGGGTTTTAACTTGGGGAAATAGAGGATGCCGTTGACCACAAAGGGATAGTCAGTGTTCAGGTGTACCCACAGCAGCGGATCTTCCTGGAAGGGATAAAGGTAGCGATAAAACTCCAGATAATCCTCCTTGGTGAGGGAACTGGGAGACTCCTTCCAGGGCGCTTTTTGCCGGTTAACCTGCTCCGGTGCTTTGACTTCTGGGGCCGCTTCCCCTTCCGCTGGGGCTTCCTTCACCTCCAACTTGATTGGGAAGGGCATAAAGTCGCAATACTTGGTGATCAGCTGACGGATGCGGTAGGGGTCCAGATACTCCTGCTCCTCATCCATCAGGGTGAGGGTGACTGTGGTGCCCCGACTGCTGCGGCTGGAGTCCGTCAGTTCAAATTCCGTGCTGCCTTCGCAGGCCCAGTGGACGGCTTGGGCTCCGGGTTGATAGGACAGGGTATCAATTTCCACCCGCTTGGCCACCATAAAGGCCGAGTAAAAACCAAGGCCGAAGTGGCCAATAATCTGCTGATCGGTGCTGGCCTTATATTTTTCGACAAATTCCTCGGCACTGGAAAAGGCCACCTGGTTGATGTATTTTTTGACCTCGTCGGCAGTCATGCCAATGCCAGTGTCGGAGACAGAGAGGGTTTTGGCCTGCTTGTCCAGGGTGATGACAATTTCCGGCTCGCCCAAGTCACCGGAATATTCGCCTGAATGCGCCACCATTTTGAGCTTCTGGATGGCGTCTACCGCGTTGGAAACCAGCTCCCTAAGGAAGATTTCGTGATCTGAGTAGAGCCATTTCTTGATAATCGGAAAAATATTTTCCGTATGAATCGTAATTGTTCCCTTTTCCAAAACGGTTGTCATGGGGTGCTCCGGGATGGTCAATGTCTAAGCGTTTTCAAATAGGTAGCTAGTGCAGCGTCAACTCTAGAAATTAGGGTTTGTAGTCAGCGCTTCAGCGCTAAAGCGCCGACTACGAGCCAATGGGTTCACCTTAAAATTAGGGTTTGACAGAACACTAGCCTATGAAATTGAGCAGATCGCCCGCCGCCTACCCAGATCGAAGGGCGCAGGGGCAATCTCAATGACAGCATTTTTCACTGGGATCAGCCACAGGGAGTCAGTCGGAAAGCTTAACAATGAAGCAATTTCGCGATTGAGTTGTGTCAAACTGCCGTGAAAATTGCAGTAACCGGTGCTGAGTGGAGGGGTGTCCACCCATTGAAACTAATTTTCGGCACTTGGCTCTATTTTAAGCAGGGCGAGATTCCCTCCGACAGATACGGATTTCCCTACTTCGATCGCGGTCAACGGGCCAAAAGTCTGTTTGCGACGAACAGCCACTCTCAACGGATTCCGCCAGTCTAAATCCCTGACTGGTCAGAAGCACTGCCATCTTTATCAGACCTGGCAACTCGTCAGCAGCCATCTCCTTTTCCCTGGCTTCAGGACAATTCCATTGGATGATGAATCCACTTTCAAGTAGAAATACTTGTCTCCGACCAACCGTTCAACTGATTCCCACATGACTACGCTCACCTTGCAATGCTGCAGATTATGGCCACTCTATCCAGTTTTTCCGCCACCATTACCAGGACGATTGAGGATTCAGTCAGGCTGACGAACACATCCGTAAGGTCAGTTATCAAAGACACCTAAACCTTCGCAGTTTTGCTCTACGAATGGCCTGAGAGCAAGCACAGATTTCAAGAATTACAAACTTCACGACTTCCTTACAAGTGGCTGATTATTGTCTGGGTGTAGTAAGTATGTACATCCTGTCAATACCTTGTCAGGAGCGAATTGTGTTTTCTTCATTCAGGCTGGCTGACATGGCAGCGGTGGCGGGTGTGAGTCGTCGAGCTTTAGAAAAGGCATTTAGCCATTATTGCTACTGCTCACCCTTACAATTTCTGAAGCAAGTTCGCCTCTATCGCGTCCGCGCAGAGTTGTGTAAAGCCCCACCGGGAACATCTGTCACAGATGTGATGCTGCGCTACACCTTTACTCAGGGAGACAAGTTTGCCGAAGCCTATCGGCAACTGTTTGGGGAGTTACCTTCGGAAACTTTGAAACACCCCCGGAGTGGTTGTCCTGTTCCTGCCATCCCCAGTATTCGATCATGTTGGGACTGCGCTCATCAGACCGCACCTGAAGTGAGGGGCGATCGCTGCTAGCAAAACCGAACATATCGAAGGGTATCACTCTTCTTTCATGGGGCGATCGCGGCTGCTCCGGCGCAGGGCTTGGAGTGTTAGATTGAATTGTGGCATCGACTTATCGATTCATCCATACTCCTAAAAATTCAACCTGATTCATCATCTCTTCAGCAGACTTGACCAGAGCCAATCGTAACAATCCTCTCATCTGGTTGCCCACGGAGTCCGCTTGTTTTCCTAAAACAATTCCGGCATGGGACTTTCCACAAGACAACCAGTCTGAATGGATCCGATAAAAATCCCTTGCATTAAAACTATAAATAATCCGTTGATGCTCTAGCGCCCACTCTAATTGCTGCTCATCGGGTTGCGCTAGCATCCAACTTCGACAGCAGAAACCACATCCGCCCCCCGATTCCGCAGTGCTTGCAGCAGTCGATTGCTGGTGGCATCCTCATCCAAATAAAAACGAATGGCCGTCATGACACGAACTACAATGCCTGAGACGCCAATCGCTCATACTCGGCAGCCTCTTCGGTCAAGTCCTGATCAATCACTGGCTGATTCGCGTAATAATACGCCAGTGCCGCATGGACCTGCGCTAGCGTTAAATAGTCTTTGTCAGCTACAATTTCGTCTGGGCTATAGCCTTGCTTATGCAGAGCGACAATCCGCCGAACAGAAGTTCCCGTTCCTGCAATAATGGGACGGCCTCCTTGAACATTAGCGGACGTGGTAATTAAACTACCAATATCAACCAGGACGTAAGACATATATTTCACCTCAGTCGATGGCTGCTCCCCAAGTCTAACGCTACTCCACATGATTTAGGATACAAACGAGCATCCGCACGGTCGCTCTAGAATACTACAGATGCAGTAATTCTATCGAGTTTTCTAACTGCGACATTACTTTCTGCAGGGGCGATCGCTGCAAATAGTTTCCCATTAGCCAAAGGCAAAGTGTTTGAAATTGATGCAGCCAAGGAGATGACATCCCTTCGAGCAGCAGTAGGATAAAGTATCAAACAGCGGTTCCCTATTCCCTCTTGCATCATGACCAGTCCCCTGCTACAACCGCCCCAACCCAGAACTGCCAGGGTCATTCATCATTTAACCTGGGAGCAATTAGAAGAATTGGATCAATCCTTGCAAGAGTTTGCTGGGGTCAAATTGATTTACCTGGATGGAACGGCTGAAATTATGCCCATTAGCCAAGAGCATGAAGACTTCAAGTTCATCATCCGACGATTGCTAGAAGTCTACATGGAAGAAGCTGGAATTCGCTTCTATGGCAGGGGTGGGCCAACGCTGGGAAACCAGACCCTGAAAGCCCGCAATGAACCAGACGAATCTTACAACCTGGAAAGCAAAAAAGCCTATCCCGATTTGGTGATTGAAGTGACCGTAACCAGTGGTGGGGTGGATAAGTTGGAAGGGTATCGCCGGATGGGAGTCCAGGAAGTGTGGTTTTGGGAAGATGGCACTCTGGCAATCTACGCTCTGCAGCAGGGGACATACGAACAGGCGAGCCAGAGCAACCTGTTACCCAATTTGCCGTTGGATCTGTTCTGTCGCTATATCACCTATTACGACCAGTACGAGGCAGTACAAGCATTTCGTCAGGCGCTTCGGCAGCAGGGAAATTAATCTCCCCCCTGCAATACCCATGTAGGTAGCTTGGGGTGCATCCCACTTTCGTAGCCCTCACCCTAAATCCCTCTCCCAGAGCGGGAGAAGGACTTTGAATCCAGTGCCCCTTCTCCTATTTTGGGAGAAGGGGTTGGGGGATGAGGGCAAATTTGCAAAACTGGGATGCACTCCTCA
>Ga0272446_1002390_pt1 | contig 25717 bp, 14 predicted proteins | sample YNPCB0061_FD_194587 | JGI IMG/M metagenome (GOLD analysis project Ga0272446, IMG submission 194587) | Hot spring microbial mat communities from Yellowstone National Park, WY, United States - YNP-CB-006-1 | ecosystem: Environmental > Aquatic > Thermal springs > Hot (42-90C) > Sediment | place...
ACGTGGTGGTGTGCGACGGCTTTGTGGGCAACATCGTGCTCAAGACCTGCGAAAGCCTGGCGACCAGCCTCTTTCGCTGGCTGCGCCGCGAGCTGGGCCGCTCGGCCAAACGCCAACTGGGCGCCCTCCTGGCCAAGGGCGCCTTCAAAAGCATCAAACAACGCGTGGACCCGGAGACGCACGGCGGCGCGCCGCTGCTCGGCCTCAATGGCAACGTCATCATCGCCCACGGCTCCTCGCGTGAACGGGCCATCATGAACGCCATCGGCCAGGCCGTGCGCAGCGTGCAGCAAAAGGTCAACCAGCACATCACCGCCGAAGTCGCCGCCGCCGCGTCCGTCCTGAAAACGGCCGCGCCCGCTCCCGCCGTCCCCGCATGAGCCCGGCCAGTCGCAAACCCCTCCACAACCCCCGCGCCCGCCACGGTTACCTGGGCCGCTCCTGCTCCATCCTCGCCGTCGGCTCCTACGTGCCCGCCCGCGTGCTCACCAACGCCGACCTCGAGAAAATGGTGGCCACGACCGATGAATGGATTCGCACCCGCACGGGCATCCGCGAACGCCGCCTGGCCGCCCCGGACGAGGCCACCTCGGACCTGGCCGCCAAGGCCGCGCTCAAGGCCCTCCACAACGCCGGCGTCGCCGCCGAGGCCGTGGACCTCATCATCACCGCCACGGTCACGCCCGACATGCCCTTTCCCTCCACCGCCTGCCTGGTCCAGGAAAAGATCGGCGCCCGGCGCGCTGCGGCGTTTGACATCGAGGCGGCCTGTTCCGGCTTCATCTACGGCCTGGAAATCGGCCAGCAGTTCGTCATGTCCCGCACCTGCGAGACGGTGCTGGTCATTGGCGCCGAAAAGCTCAGCAGCATCGTGGACTGGACCGACCGCAACACCTGCGTGCTCTTTGGCGACGGCGCCGGCGCGGCCGTGTTGCAGCACCGCCCCGGGGCGCACGGCCTCTTGACCACCTGCCTGGGGGCCGACGGCGGCAAGGGGCACGTGCTCTGCGTGCCGGGCGGCGGCAGCCGGCTGCCCTCCTCGGTCGAAACGGTCAACGGCCGGCAACACTTCATCCGCATGGACGGCCGGGAGACCTTCAAATGCGCCGTGCAGGCCATGTACGCCGCGGCGCGCGAGGCGCTGGAACGCTGCGAGCTGGACATCTCCCGCATCGCCTGCGTGATCCCGCATCAGGCCAACCGCCGCATCATTGACGCCGTGGCCGAACGACTCGGAGCCCGGCCCGAGCAGCTTTTCGTCAACGTGGACCGCTACGGCAACACTTCCGCCGCTTCCGTGGCCATCGCCCTGGACGAGGCCGTGGCCGCCGGACGCATCCGCCGGGGCGACCTGATCCTGCTGGTGGTTTTCGGGGCCGGTTTTACCTGGGGCGCGGCCATTATCGAGTGGTAGCAGGGGGAGGGCATCATTGACGCCCATGCGCGATGTGGTAGGTTCTCCCGACCCTTATGGCGAGTGGTAAACGGGATTCCGCAGAACCTCTGACCGGCGGTAACGGCGCCCCGGACGCTGCGCTGGTCCTGTCCCGGGCCGCGCTGGTTTTTCGCAACAACGGCTTGGAATTTCTCTCCGAACGTCCCTTCGCGCTGTGGTCGGAAGTGGAAGTGGACCTTCATCCCCCGGGACTTCCCGAGCCGGTCCGCGGCAACGGCGTGGTGGTGGATTGCTCCGGCAGTCGCGCCACCGGTTACGTCATCGCCCTGCTCCTGCTGGACCTGCCGGCCGCGGCCCGCCGGCACTGGGAGCGTCTGACGCGCCCGGCACCGGTGCCGGCGGACTGAGCGGGCAACCCGTTTTTCATGGAACTGTTCCTTCGCATCCTGCAAGCCGCCGTCGAGGGTGGCGCCTCGGACGTCCACCTCAAGGTGGGCGGCCCGGTCATTTTCCGCATCAACCGCCAGTTGGTGGCCATCGAGGCGCCGTTCCCCACCCTGGAGTGGATCAACAAGATCGTGGACCAGATCGTGCCCCGGCACGCCCGCCAGCGGTTGGAGGAGGACCGCGAGGTGGACTTCTCCTACGCGGCGCCCGGGATCGGCCGGTTCCGGACCAACGTCTTCCAGCAAAAGGGCGAGTGGTGCCTGGCCATGCGCTACGTCAAGGTCAAGGTGCCCAGCTTCGAGGAACTGGGGCTTTTGCCCGTGCTCAAAAAACTGGCCGAGTCGCCCCGCGGCATCGTACTGGTGTCCGGCTCCACCGGCTGCGGCAAGTCCACGACCCTGGCGGCGATGATCGAGCACATCAACGCCAACTTCAAAAAGCACATCATCACCCTCGAAGACCCCATCGAGTACGTTTTCGAGGACAACCAGTGCGTCATCGAACAACGCGAGATCGGCCTGGACTCGCTCTCGTTCGACATGGGCCTCAAACACATCCTGCGCCAGGACCCGGACATCATCATGATCGGCGAGATGCGCGACGCCACCAGCTTCATGGCCGCCATCAACGCCGCCGACACCGGCCACCTGGTGCTCTCCACGCTGCACACCACCAACGCCTCCCAAGCCATCGGCCGCATTCTGGACTTCTTCAAGCCGGACGAGCGCGACCAGGTCCGCCGCCAGCTCGCCGCCACCCTCCGCGCGGTGGTCTGCCAGCGCATGGTCAACAAGATCAGCGGCGGCATGACGCCGGCCCTCGAGATCATGATCAACACCGCCACGGTGCGGAAACTCATCGAGGAAAACCGGCTCGAAAAACTCGCCGCCGCGATCGAAGTCGGCGTGGACGACGGCATGCAGACCTTCAACCAGGCCCTGTTCAACCTGGTCAAGCAGGGCATCGTCTCCGAGAAGGAAGCCCTCGCCAAGGCCACCAACCCGCAGGCCCTCGAGATGAACTTCAAGGGCATCTTCCTCGACGAGGCCCGGCGCATCCTCACCTGAGCCGCGCGCGCCCGTTTTCGGCGAGCCCCGCACCGGCCGGCCCGGCGCTCAGCGGCGCATGGCCGCCTCGATGGCCTCCGCCTCCAGCGGCACGTCCGCCAGCAGGTCCACCGGGCCTTCGGCGGTGATCAACACCAGGTTTTCGAGCCGGACGCCGAAGCCTTCGCGGGGCAGGTACAGGCCGGGCTCGACGGTCAGCACCCAGCCGGGCGCGAAGGGTTCGTTCATAAACCCCACATCGTGCACGTCCAGGCCGATCACGTGCCCCAGCCCGTGCATGAAGTACTTTTTCACCGCCGGCCGGTCGGGGTCCTGACGCCGCACCTCGCGGGGGGAGAGCAACCCCAGCCGGAGGCATTCCTCGGTCAACCGCTCTTCCGCCTCGCGCTGCCAGTCCCGGTGCAGCTTGCCGGGCACCGCCGCCCGGATCATCGCTCGCAGCGTGCGCAGCACCGCGTCGTACACCTGCCGCTGGCGGCGGGTGAACCGCCCGCTCACCGGGAGCGTGCGGGTGAGGTCGGCGTTGTAATTCGCGTAGCTGGCGGCGGCGTCCACCAGGAGCACTTCGCCCCGGCGGCAGACCTGGTCGTTCTGGTTGTAGTGCAGCACGCACGAGTTGGCGCCGGCGGCGATGATGGGCGGGTAGGCAAACCGCCCGCGGCCGCGGATGAATTCGTGGGCCAGTTCCGCCTCTACCTCGCACTCGTTGACGCCCGGCCGCACAAAGCGCAACACCCGCGCGAACCCCCGCGCGGTCAACGCGCAGGCCTGCCGGATCAGGTCCACCTCGACCGGCGACTTCACCACCCGCAGCCGGTTCATCAGGCGCGCCAGCCGCCGGTAATCATGGAGCGGGTAGCGCCGCTGCAGGTCCCGGACGAACCGCGCGTCGCGGCTTTCCACCTCGATGACCGCGCGCGGGTGCTCGTTCGAGTTCAGGTACACGTGCTCCATCTCGCACATCAACCGGTGCAACTCGGTGGGCAGTTCGGACAGCCAGCGCACCTGCTTCACCCCCGAGATGCGCGTCGCCTCCTCCGGACTCAGCTTGTGGCCCTCCCAGGTCTTCAGCCGCGCGTCGGGCTGGCGGAGGAACAGCATCTCCCGGTGGCGCTCCTCGAAGGCGTCCGGCGCCAGCACCAGCACGGTTTCTTCCTGCTCGATGCCGGTCAGGTAAAAGAGGTCCGAGTTCGGTTGCAGGGGCAACGTGCCGTCCGCGTTGGTCGGCAGCACGTCGTTGGCGTTGACCACCGCCAGCGAACGCGGCTCGAGCAACGCGGCCAGCCGGCGACGGTTTTCCACGAAAAGCTCCGCAGGAATCGGGGCGTGGCGCATGACGCGGGCATGTTGCCTGGGGGACCACCGCCGGCAAGCGCGAAGCCCGGGGCAGGCGATGGCGATTTAACCCCCGCAGGCGGGGCCGGGGCTGCTGGCCAGCCCGGTTCCCCAGCTTCGGTGCAATCTTTCGGGGCGAATCGCGATTTCGTGTCCCGGCAAAAGTGGATTGTCCCGCGGGCGTGCCCGGTGCAGGCTGGTGCGCGAACCAGCTCGTTGCCATGAAAACCCTCCTGCGCATTCGGACCGGATTGATTCGCCTGCTGCTGGCGCTGGGCGTTGGCCTGCTCGCCGCTCCCGCCCCCGCCGCTCAACCCGCTCGCCTGCCGGTGATCCTCGACACGGACATCGGCGATGACATTGACGACACTTGGGCGCTGGGGCTCTTGCTCAAAAGCCCCGAGTTGGACGTGAAACTGGTCGTGGGTGACCACGGCAAGCCGCTGTACCGCACCAAGCTCCTGGCCAAGTTCCTCGAGATCGCCGGCCGCACGGACATCCCCATCGGGATGCCGCTCGACACCCGCCAGCACGGCGGCGGCCGGCAATCCGCCTGGGTGGCCGACTACAACCTCAACCGTTATCCGGGCAAGATTTACCCCGACGGCGTGCAGGCCCTCATTGACACCATCCTGCAATCGCCCGAGCCGGTCACGGTGATCGCCATCGGGCCGGTGCCCAACCTGGGTGAAGCCCTGCGCCGCGAGCCGCGCCTCGCGTCCAAGGCGCGCTTGGTCGGCATGCACGGCAGCGTGCGGCGCGGCTACGGCAACAGCCCCCAGCCGCACGCCGAGTACAACGTCAAGGAAGACGTGCCCGCCTGCCAGCGCGTGCTCGGGGCGGACTGGCGCAGCCTCACCATCACGCCGCTGGACACCTGCGGCCTGGTCCAGCTCAAAGGTCCCGAGTACGCGCGGGTGCGCGACGCCCAAGACCCCATTTGCCGGGCCATTCTCGAAAACTACCGCCATTGGCTTGAAGCCGACCAAAAGGCGCAGGCCGAGTCCCACTCGAGCACGCTCTTCGACACCGTGGCGGTGTATCTGGCCATCGAGGACCGGCTGTGCACGATGGAAGAACTGGGCATCCGCGTGACCGATGACGGGTTCACGGTCATAGACCCGGCAGCCCGTAAAATGCGGGTAGCCACGGCTTGGAAGGACCTGGCCGGCTTCGAGCGTTGGATGGCCACGCGCCTGACGACCGGGAAGTAAGGCGCGGCAAAGCAACCGGGCACATTCCCGGCTCGGGCATTGAGCCTGGGCCGGCGTCGCCTCGCGCCGCGGCCGGGCCAAGGGGCGTTGGTGGCCGCGTCCGAAAAAACCCTGTAACCCCCGCCGGGGTGCGCCACGTCTCAACGGCTACTCCCGGACATCACGGTGATGCCCGGGAAGTTTAACCCTGAAGCCCGTATCAAACCCATGAAGCCCAAATTGCTCTGGAGCGCGCTGGCGCTCGTGGCCGCTTCCGCCCTGGCCGCGGACGGCAGTCCCAAAGAAACCGTGAAAAGCGCCGCCAAGAAACTGGCGGAGCAGGCCAATTACAGTTGGCGCACCACCGTCGAATCCGCCGGCGGCGGGCGCTTTCGCATGGGCCCCACCGAGGGCAAAACCGAAAAAGGCGGATTCACCTGCCTTGCCATGAACCGCGGTGAAAACACCATCGAGGCGGTGCTCAAAGGCGACAAGGTGGCGGTCAAAACCGACGAAGGCTGGCAAAGCGCCGCCGACCTCACCGGGGGCGGCGGCGGCCCGGGCAATCCGGCCCGCTTCGTGGCCCGGATGCTCCAAAACTACAAAACCCCCGCGGCGGAACTCGAGGACCTGCTGGGCAAGGTCGGCGAACTCAAGCTCAGCGGCGATGCCTACACCGGCGAACTGACCGAGGACGGCGCCAAGAGCCTGCTGACCTTCGGGCGGCGGCCGGGCGGCGGCGAAGGCCCCGCCGTGAGCGGCGCCAAGGGCTCGGTCCAAATCTGGCTCAAGGACGGCCTGCCGGTGAAGTACGCCGTGCACGTCCTGGGCACGGTCAGCTTCAACAACAACGACATGAGCGTGGACCGGACCACCACCACCGAGATCAAGGACGTGGGCCAGACCAAGGTGGAAGTGCCGGCCGAAGCGAAGCAGAAGTTGTCCTAGCCCCCTCGCCGTTTGTCCGGAAAGCGGCTCGGCGAACGTGCGTCGGGCCGAAAACCGGCTACCTTGCGGGCATTGCCGGTCTGGTTGCGCGGGGTGTCCAACTCCGCGCGACCGGGCCGGGTGCCCGTTTAATGGGCAAGCACTCCAAACTGCGCCGACCATGAAACGACCCCTTACGTGTCTGCTGTTGACCCTCACGCTGGCCCTCAACGCCCTGGCTCAGGACTGGGCCAGGGCCCGGCTCGAAAATTCCCCGCGCCACCTCGAATGGGTAAAGGTCAAACACGGCGCCCGCGAGGTGAACTGCTTCCTGGCCTTCCCCGAGGTCAAGGACAAGGCCACGGCCGTAGTGCTCATCCACGAAATTTTCGGCCTGACCGACTGGGTCCGCGGCGTGGCCGATCAACTGGCCGAGGCCGGCTACATCGCCATCGCGCCCGACCTGCTCTCCGGCGCGGCGCCCGGGGGCGGTGGCACCGCCGAACTGGGCAGCGGCGACGCGGTGCGCAAGGCCATCGCCGCGCTGCCGCCGGACCAGATCACCGCCGACCTGCGGGCGGTCGTGGCCCACGTGGCCGCGTTGCCCGCCTGCAACGGCAAGGTGGCCGTGGCCGGCTTTTGCTGGGGCGGCAGCGAGACCTTCCGTTTCGCCACCAACGCCCGCGAGCCGAAAGCCTTTTTCGTGTTCTACGGCTCCGGTCCGAGCGCGGAGGCCGAGCTGGCCCGCGTCCAGGCGCCGGTGTACGGCTTTTACGGCGGCAACGACGCCCGGGTCAATGCCACCATTCCGGCCACGGCCGAGGCGATGAAGAAGCTGGGCAAACGCTTCGAGCCGGTGATCTACGAAGGGGCCGGCCACGGCTTCATGCGCGCGGGCGAGGCGCCCGACGCCTCCGAGGCCAACCGCAAGGCGCGGGCCGAAGCCTGGGCCCGCTGGAAATCGTTGCTCCGGGGCCTGTGAACCCTGCCGGCGCTTTCAGCCGCGCCGCTGCCACCAACACATCCATTCCCGGCCCGTGCGGTTGGGCCAGGAGCGCGGTTCCCACGCCGCCAGCAACGCGAAATCGGGAGCGAAGCGCTGCCCAATCTCCGCGCGCGTGACGCCCCAGGGCGGGCCGGCCGGTTCTGCGGGGTCCAGGTAATAGATGGCCAGGAAATGCCCGCCCGGGCGCAGCCAGCGCGTCACGGCCCGGGTGTAGGCCTCGCGTTGTGCGGGAGGGATGGCGCAGAACAGCGTGTGCTCGAAGAGCCAGTCAAATTGCGCAAGCGGCGGGTCGGTCAGGAAATCCCCGCACTGAAACTCGGCCTCCAGGCCCGCGGCGCGGGCGCGCTCCCGGGCCAGGCGCACCGCGGTGGGCGCCACGTCCAGTCCCAGCACCCGCCAGCCGGCGGCGGCCCAGGCCCGGGCGTCATGACCGGCGCCACAACCGGGCACCAGCACGCTGCCGCGGGGCAGCTCGGGGTGCGCGGCCAGGAAATCCACCAGGCCGGGCGCGGGCTCGCCCTTGTCCCAGCGCGCTTCGCCGCGTTGATAGCAGCCTTCCCAGTCGTACGCGCCGACCGGTGGAACGCTTTCCTCGGGTTGCATCGGCTTGTGTCCCGGCGGCGAACGACGGCCGCGTCGGGGCGTTTCACATTTTGCGACGGGCCTTCTCCGCCCGGGCGTGGAGTCAAAGCGGCGCGAACCGGGCCACGCCGTCACGGCTCACCCCGGCCGGGTCATCCGGCTCACTGTCTGACGCGGAAGAACCGTTGCTCAGCCGCGGCCGGCAGCTTGGCCTCGAAGGTGTCCGCGCCCGCCGCGGTGATGACCGCCCCGTTCTCGGCGGCGTAGGGCCCGGTGACCGCCTCGGCGCCCTCGAGCGTGAAATCGCCCGGCCGGGCGTTGCGCGCGGTGAAGGTGATTTTGACCTGGCCGCCGGCGACCGCGATGCCGGTGATCTGCGCCGGCTCGGCCGGCGCGCCGGGCAACTGCTCGACCCGCACGTTGTCAATGAGACCGAAGGCGGTGAAGGGCGCGTCGGGGTCGGCCGAGCTGCCGGCGTTGATGTCCGAGTGCAGGAACAGGATGTTGCCGCCGCCGAACGTGATTCCGCTCACGTCCACCGTGGCGAGCAGCAGGCCGTCCACGTGCCAGGTCACGGTGTTGCCTTGTTTGGTGATGACCACGTCGTGCCACTGCAGGCCGAGGGTGCCGGGGTACGTGGCGCCGGTCTGGTTCGGGTACAGGGCCAGTTGGGCGTCCGGCGCGGTCTCCTGGCCGAACTCAGCGTAGTATGGCGCGCTGTTGTTGCGCGAGCCGGCGGCGAAGATGCCGCTGGCCTCGGTATAGCCGGTGGGCGCGGCGGGCGAGTAGGCGCGGTAGTCCACGCTCGAGCCGCCGTCGCCGGTGGCGGCAAACCAGAGGCTGTCCTGCGTGCCGCCGGGCCATTGCGGCGTGGTCCCGGCCGTGCCGAGGCCCGCGCCGGTGATCTGGGTCGAGCCGCTGCCGCCGTCCGGGAAGGGGCCGTTGAAATTCTGCCACAGGTCGAACCGCAGCCGGTAGTTGCCGGTGAACGACCGCCCGGCCGGCGAGACGCTCAGGCCGCCGAAGATGCCGGAAGTGAGGTTGGCCTGAAGTTTCAAGCCGCGGGTGGTGCCGGCCGAGTGGGGCGCGGGCGGGATGCCGACGGTCGAGTAGTCGAAGAAGAAGTCGGCCACGCCGTCCGTGGGGCCGAGGTTCACCAGCCAGTTGGCCGTGGGGTCGGTGTCGAAGTTCTCGGTGAAGAGCACTTCGCCCGGCGGCAGGTCGTCATTGCGGATGGTCACAGTGGCGGTGGCGTTGGTGCCCAGCGAGTAGCCGGCGCCGGGTTGGAGCGTGACTTCCACGGTGCGGTCGGGGTTGATCTCGGCGTCGTTCTTGGGCACGACGAGGAGCGTGGCCCGGGTCTCGCCCGCGGGGAAGGTGACCGCGCCGGGCAGGGTTTCGTAATGCGTGCCGTTGACCGCAGTGCCGGCGATGGTCAGCGGGACCGTGAGGGCGGTCAGGCTCGCGGTGTTGAGTTCGACATCGAACCGGCCGACGCGCCGGGGGTTCAACTCGTAGGCCACGGGCTTGACCGCGCGGATCGAGGCCACGGGTTGGTCGCCGTCGTCCTTGATCACCAGGCGCACCACGACGTTTTCGCGCACCTCGTAGTTGCCGATGCTCGGCGCCAGGGCGATGACGATGTCTTCGTCCGCCTCGCCCTGCGGGTCGTCAAGCGGGGTGATGCTGGTGGTGATCGAGTTCTGTCCGGCGGGGATGGTGATACTGGCGGGCAGGGCCGGGTAATCCGCGCCGGGCGTGGCGGCGCCCCAGACCCGCAGGTTCACCGTGAGCGGCTGGCTGGTGTCGCCCGTGCGGGTGAGCGTGAAGCGCAGGGGCTCGCCGCCGGACTCGATCGTCTCGGTCGTCTCGGCGGTGAGGGCCACCACCGGCAGCGGCGGCACGCCGGTGAGGTCCACCACGCGCACGTTGTCGAAGAGGGTGAAGTTTTGCTCGCGCGGGTTGGCGATCGAGGAAAACACGTCCATCGTGCCGATCATGATGTTGCCCGCGTCGAAGCCGGAGAGGTTCTGGCGCGAGGCGATGACGAAACCGTTGATCAGCCAGGTCAGTTCGCCGCCGCGCTGGCGGACCTCGACCTGCACCCACTGTTTGCCGGGCGCGCCGGGTGTTTCCCCGGGCGGGGCGGGCAGGATGGCCTTGAGCGGGAAGTACAGCGGCTGGGAGGGGTTGACCTCGTTTTCGGGCGTGCCGTTGCCGTCGCGGTCCAGAAAGCCGGCGTCCAGCGCGCCCAGCCGGAAGGGCGGCCCGCCGGCGAGGCCCTCGTAGGCGCGGTAGTCGCCGGTGCTGCCCGTGCCGCCCTCGCCGGTGACGGCAAACCAGACGCCGTCGCTGTCGGTGAGATTGGCGTTGTCCCAGGTCACTTTGTTGCCGGCGTGGTTGAGGCCGAAGATGCCGTACTCGGTCGAACCGGTGCCGCCGAACGGCCCGCCGTTGTAGCCCATCCACATGTCCACGCGCAGGGCGTAGTCGCCGGAAAAACTCCGGCCCTTGGGGTAGGCGCAGACGCCCGCGGTGTCCGGCACGTCATCGTTCTTGTTCACGGTGAATTTCACGCCGCGGGTGGTGCCGCCGGTCGTGTTGGGCGCCGGCGGGATGCCCAGGGCGCTGTAGTCGTAGTGGAACTCGGCCGTGAAGTCCGGCACGCCGCTGTTCGAGCCGTTGAACACGTCCCACTGGGCAGCGGTGTCGGTGTCGAAGTCGTCCGAGAACAGGACCGGTTGGGCGTGCAGGCCGGCCGCGCCGGTCGTGGCGGCCAGGGCCAGGCGGAGGAGGTGTTGGGTCAGGCGCATGGTTGTTTGCCGGGGTTTTTGGGGTTCGGAAGCGATCGGGTCAAGGTTGGGTGCGGTTTTCATCTTGGGACAGTTCAAAGCTGTACAGGTACTTCGCCCGCGGCACCCACTCGGCGTGGCCGTCGCAGAACTGCACGTTGCCGCCGGCGTCGCCGTGGTTGTCAATCGGGTCGGGGTAGTTCTGATGCACGTTGGGGTCGTCGGTGTATTTCTCGTCGGCGTCGAGGATGAGCCAGACGCGGGACGGCCCGGCGATTTGGCCGCGCAGGCCGAAGGCGTTGAACCGGTGCGCGTGGGTCTGCACGGTGGACTGGGACTTCTTGATGCCCGCTACGGTGCGCACCTGGCCGTTGACCAGCAGGTCGGTGGTGCTGCCGCCGTTGTAGTTCATGAAGGCAAAGACCTCGTAGCTGCTGCCGGGCTTCTTCGCCTTGCCGCCGGCGGTGCGAAAGAGGTACCGCAACCCGACCTCGCCGGTCACCTCGTGCCGGCCGGTGTTGGTGGGGATGAAGTTCTGCGTGCTCGGGCAGACAAAGGACCGCAGCGAGGGCAGGTAGGTCGGGTGCAGCCAGTTCAGGTTGTCGTCCCCGTCGAAGACCGCCGGGGTGAAGTAGCCGTGCCGGTCCTCGTCCGCGTACATCACCGCGCCGTAGCCCATTTGCTTGAGGTTGCCCAGGCAGACGATGCGCCGGCCCTTTTCCTTGGCCAGGGACAACGCCGGGAGCAACAGCCCGGCCAGGATGGCGATGATGGCAATCACCACCAACAACTCGATCAACGTGAAGGCCCGGGCCGGGGCGCGCCGGACCGTCGGGTCCGCCTGCTCGGTGGCCCGGGGGTCGTCGCTGGTGGCCGCAAACCACTTCATGTCACGCGCCGGCCAATGGAGCCGTCACGGCGCGCCAAGTCAACACCGCCCAGCCGCCGGACGCGCCGGACTTGCTCACCGGTTATTGCACGGCGCCGGCGCGAACGCGTCCGGTGCGCTCGCTGGCCCGCGGGTTTTGCTCGCCAGCGCCGCCGCGGCGGGCCGAAATTCCCACGGTTCGCCCGTGCCGGTTCGCCATCGGCTTCCGGCATTGGGTTTGCTCAAGACAGACCATCATGCGCGGCTTTTGTAGCTTCCGATACGGCCCCGGCCTCGGCGCCGGGCTGCTCCTCCTGGGCCTGGCCACGGCCCGGGCGCAGACCGCGGGGTTCGCCGAGGACACCGAGTGGCGGTACTTCAAGGGCACCGGCGAGGCCTCGATGCCGGACGTCGCGGCCTGGCGCCAGCCGGCCTTCAACGACAGTGCCTGGCTTACCGGCACGGCGCCGTTTTACTACGAAAACAAGGCCGTCGGGTACACCGGCAACACCCGGCTCGACGACATGTGGGGCAATTACCTCACCCTGTTCCTCCGCAAAAAGTTCGAGCTGACCAACCCGGACCGGGTCACCCGCCTCACGCTGGACCTGCGTGTGGACGACGGCTGCATCGTCTGGCTCAACGGCCGGGAGATCGCCCGCGTGAACATGCCGGCCGGCGAGCCCACCTATCAGACCGCCGCCGTCAACGCGGACCAAAACCCGAACGTCTTCAGCACCACCTTCACGCCCGAGCCGGGGCTGTTGCTCCCGGGCACGAACGTCCTGGCCGTGCAGGCCGCCAACGTCTCGCTGTCGGGCAGCAGCGACTTTTTGTTCGCCGCCGCCCTGACGCTGGAAATCGAGGAACGCGAGCCGCGGGTCGAGGCCGTATTCCCGGTCCCGGGTACGGTGGTGCGCGCGCTGACCAGTGTCGAAGTGGTCTTCAACCTGCCCGTGCAAGGCGTGGACGCGGCCGATCTCTTGGTCAACGGCCGGCCGGCCAGCGGCCTGGAAGTGCATTCGCCGCGCGATTACACCTTCACGTTCCCGGAGCCCGCCCCGGGGCCGGTCCAGCTCACCTGGGCGGCGAACCACGGCATCACGGACACCTCGCCCGAAGCCCTGCCCTTCACCGGCGCGGGCTGGAGCTACACCCTCGATCCCACCGCCCCGCCGGCGCAGGTGGTCCTGTCCGAGTTTCTGGCCGACAACCGCAGCGGCCTCCGCGACGAAGACGGCGCGCGCTCGGACTGGATCGAGTTGCGCAACCTGGGCGACGAGCCGGTGTCGCTGGAGGGCTGGTTCCTCACGGACAACGCGGCGGCGCCGACCCAGTGGCGGCTGCCCGCGGTCACGCTCGCCCCGCGCGGCTACCTGCTGGTGTGGGCCTCGGGCAAGGACCGGCGCGACCCCGCCCGCGAGTTGCACACCAACTTCAAACTCTCGAACGAGGGCGAGTACCTCGCGCTGTTGGACCCGCAGACCAACGTCGTGGACGCCTTCACCCCGGCCTACCCGCCGCAGCAGCCCGACGTGTCCTACGGACGCGACCTGCTGGAGCCGGCGCGCACCGGTTATTTCGCCACGCCCACGCCCGGCCAGCCCAACGCGACCGGCGGCCCGGGCTTTGCGCCGGAGCCGGTTTTTTCGTTGCCGGCCGGGTTGTACGCGACCAACCGCCTGGTGGTCAGCCTCGGCGCGCCGAGCGGGACCATTTACTACACGACCAACGGCCGCCCGCCCACGCCCGAAGCGGGCGCCGCGGTGTACACAGGGCCGTTGACCTTGAACAACGGCACGGTGCTGCGGGCGCGGACCTACCAGGACGGGCTCCTGCCCAGCCCGCCGGTGGCGGCGGGTTACGTGCTGGTCTCTCCCGGGCTGACCAACTTCACCTCGAACCTGCCGCTGCTGGTCATCCAGCCCGTTCAAACCATTCCGCAGGACCAGCGCGTGGTGGTGCACGTGACGGCCCTCGAGCCGTTCCGCGGGCGCGCGGCCTTGCTAGACGCGCCGGCGCATCTGGGCCTGGGCACGATGGAAATTCGCGGCCAGAGTTCGGTGGGCTTTCCCAAAAAGCAGTACAACCTCGAACTCACCGACGCCGCCGGCCTGGACCAGGAAGTGCCCCTGCTGGGCCTGCCGGCCGAGTCGGACTGGGTGCTCAACGGCCCGTACTCGGACAAGAGCCTCCTGAACAACTTCCTCGCCTTCGAGCTGCACGAGCAGATGGGCCATTACGCCGTGCGCCGCCGGTTCGTCGAGGTGTTCATTGACGAGACCCGCGGCCAGCTCACCCACCCCACCGACTACCGCGGCATCTACGTGTTGCTGGAGAAGATCAAAATTGACGGCAACCGCGTGGCCGTGGCCCGGATGGGCCCCAACGTGACCCGCGAACCCGAGGTCTCCGGCGGCTACATCTTCAAAAAAGACAAGGACAGCCCCGGCGACCTGAACTTCACCACCCGGGGCGGCGCGGGCTTCGGAGCGCAAAACCTCAAGTACCACGACCCCAAGCCGCGCGAGATCAACGCCGCCCAGCGCGCCTGGCTGCGCAATTACCTGCTCGCCTTCGAGGAGGCGCTTTACGCCGCCAATTGGCTCACGCGCACCGGTGCGCAGCACTACTCGGCGTTCATAGACACCGCTTCGTTCGTGGACAACCACTGGATCGTCGAGTTCACCAAGCAAATTGACGGCTACCGCCTGAGCAACTTCTTCCACAAAGACCGCGGCGGGAAGGTGAAGATGGACCCGATCTGGGATTGGAACCTGAGCCTGGGCAACGCGGACTACCTCGAGGGCTGGAACCCCGCCGGCTGGTACTGGACGCTCATCGGCGAAAACGACCACATCTGGCTGCGCCGGCTCATCACCGGCACCCCCTCGCCCACCACCCGCAGCGGCGACCCCGACTTCAACCAGGCCCTCATTGACCGCTGGAGCGAGCTGCGCGAGACGGTCTTCAACCCCACCAACGTGCTGGCCCGCATTGACGAAATCGCCGCGTACCTCGAAGAAGCCAAGGACCGCGAGTTCGCCCGCTGGCCGCGCCTGGACTCCTACGTCTGGCCCAACCCCGCGATTTACATCCAGCCCACCTACGCCCGGATCATCGCCAACAAGAAGCAATGGGTGCGGGACCGCTTCAACTGGATTGACGCCCAGTTCCCCCGCCGCCCGCTGCCGGACCGCCCGGCCGGGTTTGTCCGCCCCGGCACGCTCATCACCCTGAGCGCGTCCCCGGGCACCATCTACTACACGCTGGACGGCTCCGACCCGCGCCTGCCCGGCGGCGGCATCAGCCCCCGCGCCACGCCGTACCTGGGGCCGGTGCGCGTGGACCGCAACGTCCGGCTCGTGGCCCGCCTCCGGGTGAGCACCACCTGGAGCGGCCCCACCCGCGCCACGTACCTGACCGCCATGCCGCCGTTGCGCGTGAGCGAAATCCTGTTCCACCCCGCGCCCACGCCCGGCGCGGCGGCCGGCGCGGAAGACCCGAACGACTACGAGTTCATCGAACTGGTGAACACCGGCGCCACGCCGCTGGACCTGGCCGGGTTCCGTTTCACCCGGGGCATTCAGTTCGACTTCGCCACCGGCACGGTGCAAACCCTCGCGCCCGGGGCGCGGGTGGTCGTGGCCGCCAATCGCGCCGCTTTCGAGCGCCGCTACGGCCCGCTGCCCGCCCTCACCGGCGAATACACCGGCCGGCTGGACAACTCCGGCGAGACGCTCCAACTGATCGGCCCGCGCGAGGAATTGGTCCAGGAGTTTCGCTACGACGGCGCCTGGTACGCGGCCACGCGCGGCGTGGGTTTTGCCCTGGTGCCGGCCGACCTGGCCGCGCCGCCCGCGACGTGGAGTCAGCCCGCCGGCTGGCGCGTGGGCAGTGTGCGCGGCGGCACGCCGGGCGCGCCCGAACCGCCCGCCCCGGCCTTCCCGGCCGTGGTCGTCAACGAGGTCCTCGCCAATCCCGGCCCGGGCCAGCGCGACGCCATCGAGTTGTTCAACCCCGGCCCCGCGCCCGCCGAGATCGGCGGCTGGTACCTGTCCGACGACCGGGACACGCCCAAGTACCGCCTGCCCCCGGGCACGGTCGTGCCGGCCGGCGGGTTTTGGGTCGTGGACGCCGACCAGTTCAATCCCCCCGGCGGCGGCGCGGGCACTTTCGGCCTGAGCGCCGGAGGCGAGGAAGTCTGGCTGTTCTCCGCGAATGCCGCCGGCGAGTTGACCGGCTACGTGCACGGCTTCGCCTTCGGCGCCGCGCCGCCCGGCATGACCTGGGGCCGGCAACTCACCGGCGCGGGCGAGGAACAGTTCGTCCTGCAGGCCGCGGCCTCGCTGGGCGCGCCGAACGTCGGACCGGCGGTCGGCCCGGTGGTGTTCAGCGAGATCATGTACCACCCGCCCGACGTCTGGGTCAACGGCGCCTATTGGGACGCGCCCGAGGACGAGTACCTCGAACTGCTCAACCTCACCGCCGCGCCGGTGCCGCTGTTCGACCCGAACCAGCCTACCAACACCTGGCGGCTGGCCGGCGGCGTCCGCTTCCGCTTCCCCGCCGGTTTCACCTTGGCCGCGGGCGAGCGGTTGCTGTTGGTAGGCTTTGACCCGCAGACCAACGCCGCCCAACTGGCCGCCTTCCGCGCCAGGTACGCCGTGCCCCCGGACGCCCGCGTGCTCGGCCCCTGGTCCGGCAAGTTGGACAACGGCGGCGAAACCCTGCGCCTGCTCCGGCCCATCCGGCTCGGCGCGGCGCCGGATGCGGCCACGGCCGAACTCGAGGTGGACCGCGTCGAGTACACCGACCGCGCGCCCTGGCCGGCCGGGGCAGACGGTTTCGGCTACGCCCTCCAGCGCGCGCCGGAAGGGGCCTTCGGCAACGACCCGGCCCGGTGGTTCGCCGCCGCGCCCACGCCCGGCCGCCCGCCCGGCGCCGGCGCGTTGCCCGCGGTGGCGGCCGGGCCGACCGGTCTGGCCACGCTGGCGGGGCGGGACGTGACGTTGCAGGTCCTGGCCGAAGGCCCCGGCCCGTTGCGCTACCAGTGGCGGCACAACGGCCGGGCCCTCCCCGGTGCGACCAACGCGAGCCTGACGCTTCCGGCCGTGTCCCTCGAGCAGGCCGGCGACTACGACGTGCTGGTGTTCAACGCCGCCGGAGCGGTGGCCGCGCCGCTGGCGACCGTGCGCGTGGCGCCACCCGGCGCCGACACGGATGCTGACGGGCTGGACGACCTTTACGAACTGACTCACGGCCTGGACCCGGCCTGGCCGGACGACCCGGAGGCCGACCCCGACGGCGACGGCTTGACCACAGGCCAGGAGTACCTGGCCGGCACCAACCCGCTGGACCCGGCCAGCCGCTTGGGCTTCGACGCCGCGAGCCTGGCGGCCGGCGGGGTTACGCTGCACTTCCAGGCGGCGGCGAACCGCGCCTACGTGATCGAGTACCGCGACCGGCTCGAACCCGGCGAGGGTTGGCGGCCGCTGGTCACGGTGCCCGTTCGGGACGACGGCCGGGCCGCGCTGCGTGAGGAAGCGGTCACGGACACCACCCGCCCGGCGCCGGTGGCGCGCTTTTACCGCCTCCGCGCCGGCGGCCCCTGAAGGCGGGGCGCTTCCCGGTTTATTGCGGGATGGCTGACCTGGCGTGGCGCGGGTTTCCGAATTAGCCGTATCGCCGGCCTGCGCCACCCCACCGCGCGGCAGGCAGGCCGACTTCGTGTTGGCAGGCCAAGGCCGGGCGTGAACGGCAGGGAGTGCGCCGCCGGCGGCCTCCGGCTCAGGCGCGCAGGTCCACTGCGCAGCGGAAGCCCACGTTGGCGCAGCGGTCCAGGCGCGGTCCCCACAGGAGCACCTTCGCCGCGAAGTCCGCCGGTTGCGGGCCTTCGTCGAAGTACCAGGCCGAGCCGCCGCGCCGGTAAAAGCTGCCGCCGCGCACGATGGCGAAACGGGTGCGGCCGTCGCTGCGTTCGCTCTCGGTCCATTCCCACACGTTGCCGCACAGGTCCAAGCAGCCGAAGGGCGAGCGGCCTTCGGGGAAGGCGTGTACCGGCGTGGTGTCACCGGTGCGGCCGTCGTTGCAGCGACCCGGCGCCCAGTCCGGTCCCCAAGGGTAACGCCGCCCGTCCGGGCCCTGGGCCGCCCATTGCCATTCCTCCTCGGTGGGCAGGCGTTTGCCGGCCCAAGCCGCGTAGGCGCGGGCGTCTGCCAGGTCCACGTACACCACCGGGTGGTCTTCGCGTCCGGGGGGCGGCGCGCCGTTCACCCAGTGGCGAAGGAAATTCGCCGGCTCGGCGGGCTGCCAGCCGCTGGCGGCCAGGAAGCGGGCGAACTCGGCGTTGGTCACCGGCGTGAGGTCCAGCGCGAAGGGCCGCAAGGTGACCTCGCGCTCGAAGGTCATCGGCCCGTGCAGCGCCGGGAACCGGGTCGCGAAGTGCGGATGCGTGGCCTCGTAAAAGCCGCACTCGCGCACGCGGAAGGTGGTGCGCAGCCGTACCCGCCCGCCCGGAATGGCGGCCATGCCGGGCGGCGCGGCCGGGCGGGGCGCGAGGGCCGGCGGCGGTTGCCACACGGCCCGGCGGGCGGGGAAACGGGTGCGCCAGTTCGCCCGCTTGAGCGTCTCCCGCTGTTGTTCGAGGAACGGCCCGAAATCTTCGCCCATCGCATCCGGCCGTCCGGCGATGAGGCAGCCGATGCCCCGCGGCGGCAGGTAACCGGTGAGGGGCACCTCTGCCGGTTCATGCCGCGGCCGCGCCGACCCCGCCCGGCGGCTCACCGCCGCCGCCCGCCCGAGGATGCCGTCCCAGACCTGCTCGCCGTCGGCGCAGCGCGCCACGAGCAGCTCGCCGTGCACGTCGTGCTCGGTGCGGTTGACCAGCGTCCAGACGCGCACGCCCGGGGCTTCCCAGAGGCTGGCGTAAACGCCCGGCTGCAAGGTGGGCACCAGCGGGGTCCAGCCTTCGCCGGTGAACAGCGGGGCAAAGCGCCGTTGCAGCGGCAGCATGGCGCGCAGGATGGCCTTGTCCCGCTCGCACCAGCCGTTCCAGGTGCCGAAGACGTTTTCCCACACCAGCACACCCGCGCCGTTCATCCAGGCGGCGTGCAATTCGGCGGTGTGGTCGCGGTCCCAGCGGCAGATGAAGTGCTGCTGGTGGCGGCGCTCGAACCAGCGGTTGCGCAGCACCCCGGGCGCGGGGCTGTCCGCGAACCACTGGGCCCAGCTCAGGTGGTGGTCGTGGACGCCCTCGAGGGGCAGGGCCAATTCGCTCTCGAGCGCCACGCCGGGGCGCGCGGCATCAAGCGCCGCCCGCCACGCCGCCGCGCCGCGGTCCAGCGTGTCGAGAAACACGCCGTCGGCGTGCAGCGTGCCGACCAGTTCGGCCAGGGCTGCCGGGTCGTCGCGCGCCTCGCGCCGGGTCTGCGTGTCCCAGGGGTTGTAATCGAGGAACACGCGCACGCCGGCGCGCCGCAACTGCGCGATGGCGGCGCGCAGTCCCGCGAGGCCGCCGGGCTGGTCGCGGTAAAAGTCGAACTGGTTGCGCGCGTCCAGCCCCAGGCGCGGGTAGGCGTGCCAGAGCACCACGCTGTCGAAACCGCCGAACGCCTCCCGTGCCTCCGCCAGGAAACGGTCCACGTGGTACCGGCCCGTGCGCGTGTCGCAGAACGCCTCGTCGTTGAGCATGACGAAGCCGCAGGCGAAGTTGCGCGCCGTCCAGGCAAACTCGGGCTGCTCGTAAGCGGCGGCCGAGTAGTTCAACTCCTGCCGCCGCTGTTGACGCCAGGCGTGCAGTTCCCGACGAAACTCCGCCCATTGCGCCGGGTCGTCCGGCGCGGGGATGAGCGGTTCTTCCGGGGCAAACTTCCAAGTGGCGCGCTCGCCGGTGGCCGGCCAGCCGCGCGTACCGCCCAGTCCTGCCCCGGCCGCAAGCGCGGCGGCGCGGCGCAGCCAGTCACGTCGCGAAAGCCACATCGCGCGGATTTCATCCGCCGGGTGGGCGGAAGGCAATGCCGTTTGCCTGCCGCCGCCAAACGTCCCCCGGCATCCGGCATCTGGCATCCGGCATCCGGCATCCGGCGTCCGGCATCTGGCATCCGGCATCTGGCATCCGGCCGAGTAGTCCCGGCTCAGAGATGGCGGATGCGGTGGCGGTATTTTTCGAGCAGGCGCTCGTTGTGGGGGTCGCCGGCGGTGTTGCTGCTGATGTACATCTCGGGCGCCACGCCGCGGGCGAGGGCCAGTTCGACCGCGCGCACCTGGATGAGCTGGATGATGAGCAGCCCGACCAGCGAGGAGGTCGAGCCGATGGGCCCGGGCATGCCCGGCAAGTGCAGCCACGCGTCGCCGTTGGGGCCGCAGTTGTCAATGACCACCTCGGCGACGTCGGCGAGTTTTTTGCCGGAGGGGTGGCGCGAGGGCCAGGCATCGCTCTGGGCGCGGTTGAGGATGGCGGCCACGCGGAGGCCTTTTTCGCGGCCGGCCAGGGCCATCTCGATGGGCACGGCGTTGCGGCCGGAGTTGGAGACCACGATGAGGACGTCGCCCGGGGCGACGGGGTATTGGGCGATGAGTTGGGCGGCGAAGCCCGGCTCGCGCTCGGTGTAGGTGGCCTGGATGGCGTTTTCGTGCAGCATGATTCGCGGGTCGAGCATGGGCACGGCATGGGCCAGGCCGCCGGCGCGGTAGAACACCTCTTCGGCCACCAGGTGGGAGTGGCCGGTGCCAAAGACGTAGAGCCAGCCGTCGCGGGCGAGGGCTTCGCCCAGCCAGCCGGCCACGGTGGCAATGGCGTCCCACTGGGTGGCGCGCAGGCGTTCGAGGGTTTGGAGGGTGAGGGCGAAGAACCGGTCCTGGGCGTTGGCGCTTTCGGGCGGTTCAGGCGGCGGAGTGGGACGGGGTTCCATTGACGGGGCGGTTGCGTTCGAGGCGCTTGGCGATGGCGAAGGCGATTTCCATGGCCTGTTCGTAGTTCAGGCGCGGGTCGCAGAGGGTGTGGTAAGCGGTGTCCAGGTCGGTTTCGCGCACGCCGCTGGCGCCGCCGATGCATTCGGTGACGTTCTCGGCGGTGAGCTCGAAGTGCACGCCGGCCAGCCAGGAGCCGAGGGATTCGTGGATGTCAATCGAGGCGAGGAGTTCTTCGAGAATGGCCTCGAAGTGCCGGGTCTTGCGGCCGCGGGCGGTGCAAACGGTGTTGCCGTGCATGGGGTCGCAAACCCAGGCGGGGCGGTGACCGGACTCGGCCACGGCGGTGATCAGGCCGGGCAGGATTTGGCGCACCTGGCGCGCGCCGAGGCGGGCGATGAGCACGGTATCGCCCGGCTCGCGGTCGGCATCGAGCACGTCGAGCAGGCGCAGGAGTTCGGCCGGGGTGATGGCGGGGCCGATTTTGACGCCGACCGGGTTGCGGAGGCCACGGAAGTACTCGACGTGGGCGCCGTCCACGGCGCGGGTGCGTTCGCCGATCCAGGGCAGGTGGCAGCCCAGGTTGTACCAGCCCTGGCGCCGGGGCACGCGGCGGGTGAGGGCGGTTTCGTAGTGCAGGCTCAGGCCCTCGTGGCTGGTGTAGAACTCGGTGTGCGTGAGTTGGTCCATGCGCTGGCCGGTGAGGACTTCCATCAGCTCGATGGCGTTGGCCACCAAGCGCACGCGGCGGGCGTAGTTCTGGCGGCTTTCCGGGGTGAGGCCGCCCTTGTCCAGGAAGTTCAGGTCCCAGTACTCGGGGTGGTGCAGGTCGGCAAACCCGCCTTCGACCAGGGCGCGAATGAAGTTGAGGGTCATGGCCGCGTGTTGGTAGGCGGTCACGAGCCGTTCGGGGTCCGGCTGCCGGGCTTCGGGCGTGAAGGCGGCGGCGTTGATGAGGTCGCCGAAGTAGGACGGCAGGGTTTGCCCGCCGCGGGTCTCGGTGGGGCTGGAGCGGGGTTTGGCGTATTGCCCGGCGAAACGGCCGATGCGGATGATGGGGCATTTGAGGCCGTCGGTGAGCACCAGGCTCATCTGGAGCAGGATTTTGAGCTTGCTGGTGATGTGGTCCGGGCGGCACTCGGCGAAGCTCTCGGCGCAATCCCCGCCCTGGAGGATGAATTGCCGACCGGCGGCGGCCTCGGCGATGCGCATACGCAGCCGCTCGATTTCCCAACTGGTGACCAGCGGCGGGAAGGCGCTGAGGCGGGCGATCGCGCGCTGCAGCGCCTCCGGGTCGGGGTACGCCACCGCCTGTTGCACGGGGCGGCTTTGCCAACTGGTCGGGCTCCAGTCCGGCGGGGCCGGCCGGTCGGGAGCGGCCGCGGGCACGGATGTCACTGCATTCATTGCAAAGCCGGGATTTTTCCGCGCCGCCCGGGCGGGACGCGAGTGAAAATTGGGGCGCCGCGACGCCGCCGCGGCGGGTCAGGGCTTGCGGATGCTCAGGCGGAAGAAGGCGGGAGCGGGTTGCACCGCCACGGCATGTTCGACCACCCCGCCGGTGCCCGGCAGGTCCACGGCGTCGGCCAGGGGTGCAAACGGGCCTGCCGGCGCCGGCGCTTGTTCGAGGGTGTACAGGCGGCCGGGCGCCGTGGCCCAGGCGAGTGTCACCGTGTCCGGGGCGGGGCCGGGCGCCAGGCGCAGCACCGGCCGGCTCTGCGGGTCGGCCGGGTCCAGGCCGGCGAGATAGGATTGCCAGAGCGGCAGGCCGTTGGCGCCCGGGCGGGTGACGGCGGCCTCGAAGTCTTCCGTCACGCCCTGCGCGGCCAACCACCAGAGTGGCGTGGGATAGTTGGTGGTGACCAGCTCGGCAAATTCGGCCACCACGGTCAGGTCGCCGGTCAACTGAAGCGTCAGGGGATTGACCTCGCTGGCCACGTCGCCGGTCCAGCGGCGGAAGACGAACCACGTCTCCGGCACGGCGCGCAACTCGACCTGGCTGCCCACCGGGTAGGTTTCTTCCCCGGCCGGCTCGACGCGTCCCCACGCCGGGTCGTTCACCCGCACGGTGAGCCGGACGCGTTGGGGCGGCGCGACCGTGAGCCGCACTTCGCGCGAGGTGTTGCCCAGACCGGTGGTGGTGTTGAGGAAGCCGAGTGTCTCGCGGTATTCGCCCTCGGGCAGGGCGGCGATTCGGGCGGCATCCAGCGTGACGCGCACGTCCTGGCTTTCGCCCGCGGCGAGCGCGCCCTCGGCCGGCTCCGCCAGGAGCCAATCCGCGCTGCGGGTGACGCTCCAGCGCAGGCCGGACGAGCCGACGCAGGTCAGGGTGAAGCGGGTTTCCGCAGGTGCAAACGGTCCGCCCGACGGGCCGGAGACGACCCACGCGTCGCCGGGGCGCACGTCCAGGACCGCCGGCGGGGTGTCGGGGATGTTCACGACGAACGTTCCCAGTTCAGCGCCCGGCGCGGCATTGCCGAAGAGGTCTTCCACCTCGGCCTCCTGGAGGGTGACGGTGTAGGTGCCGTTGTGCGCGGCCTGCCAACCGCCGTTGGGGGCGGGGATGGCGTAGGTGGCGACCACCGTCGCGGCGTCCAGGGGCGTGTCGGCGCCGAGGAATTCCGCCGCCGCGGCGTAGCCGTTGGGGCCGCTGACCCGCAGGTCGGCCGAGTCCAGGCTGGCCAGGCGCACGGCGGTGTCGTCGGTGTATCGCACGGTGCAAAGGTGGTTGGGCGAGCCGGCCTGGGTGAGCGTGGCCACGCTGAGTTCGGCCGCGGGCGGCCGGGTATCGAGGGTGCCTTCGCCGAGCACTTCCACGTCGTCCAGGTGCCAGCCCAGGTCGGTTTGGCCGGCGTTCGAGGCCAGGCCCCAGCGCAGTTGGAGCGTGGTGCTGCCGACCACGCTGGCGGGCAGGGCGTATTGGACCTGGCGCCAGCCGTTGTCCTGCACGCGGCTGGTGGTGGACCAGACGCGCACCCACTGGACGCCGTTGGTCGAGGCCTCGAGCGAGGCGGTGTCGTTGGGGCGCAGGCGCAGCCAGCGTTGGAAACGCACGCTCAGGGCGGTGCTGCCCCGGGTGTTGATGGGCGGGGTGGTGGCGTACCGCGGGCTCAGGGAGTTTTCGTAGTTGCCGCTGAGGTTGTAGCCGATGATCCGGCGGCCGGTGGCGCCGCCGGTCGGGCCGCCCGCGGCGTAGGCCGGTTCGCCGTACTGCCAGAGCGGGTCCAAGGTCCAGCCCGGGTCTTCGTCCATCGAGGCCGTGTAGTACACCAGCGGCACGGCCACGCGGAACTCGCCCAGCCGGCCCGCTGGCACCCAGGCGCCTTCGGTGTCGGCCACCTGCTGCGCTTCGAGCCAGACCGTGTAGGTGCCGTTGTGGGCGGCGGACCACACCTCGCCGCCCGGCGGTGGGAGACTGTAAGTGGCCCGGCGCGGCGTGCCGTTGAAGGGGACATCCACCGCGACGAACCGGGCGCGCTGGTCGTAGCCGTTTGGCCCGGTGACCCGCAGGTCGGCGTCGTCCAACGTGGCCACGTCCACCGCCACGTTGTCCGAGTAAACCACCGTGAGCCGGTGTTCGGCCTGACCGGGCTGGGTCAGGTCCGCGGCGGCCAGTTCGGCGGCGGGCGGGGTGCTTACGCCCGCGGGGTCGCTGACCCAGCCGGACAGGAAATACTGCCCGAGGCTGCCATAGACCGTGTAACCGGTGGGCGCGGGCGCGAAGGGGTCGCCGGCGCCGGTGTTGCGGACGGCCAGGTAGTAGAGGCCGGCGGGGAGATTGGTGGCCAGGACCGCCGTGGTGGTGGTGGGCGGGTTGTTGGTGAGCCGCAAGGTACCGCCGGCGTCGTACAGCTCGAGCAGCAGGTCCAGGTTGCCGCCGCGCGTGCCCGAAGCCATGAGCCAGGGGTTGACCTCGAGGCGAATCGGACCGGACCCGGTGACCAAGGAAAACCAGTCCGCATCGCCGGAGCGTTCGAGCACGCCTTTGTTGGCGGGCTGGGTGTTGGTGGGGTCGGTTTCGGGGGTGGTAGAGACGATGTTGGTGCGGCCGGTGAGCACGATAGGCGTGGCGGTGGCGGGGGTGTTGCCGTGGTCGTCGGCGCGGTAGGTGAGCTTGCCAGCGAGGATGGCGAGGTCGTCCTGGGTGTTGTTGGCCTGGTAGTACTCGCCCTTGGACCACTGGGTGACGTTGCGCTGGTAGCCCGCGCCCATGATTGGCGCCCACGAAAGGTCACCGCTGCCGTGGCCGGTGTAGTACTCGGTGCCGTCGGTCTTGCCGTCGTGGCTCAGGCCCAGATTGTGCCCCAACTCGTGGGCGACCGCCTCGGCGATGTTCGCCTCCACGTTGCCCAGGTTGTCGTGGTAAATCCACGCCGGCCGGTACCGGGCGTAGAGTACGGTGCCGAAGACGTTGACGTAGGCAATGCCGCCGGCGTCGCTGGCCGGGTTGGGTTCACCGTTGGCGTCCAGGTGCCGGGTGATCAACGCCATGCCGGTGCGGCTGGTGAAACTGGCCGGACGCTCGGTGGTCACGTCCACGTCGAACGGCGCGTAATCCTCGGCCACGCGCTGCCAGACCCGGCGGATGATCACCTGCTCGGTGTCGTTGAAGGTGGTGTCGTCGCCGTCCACGCCGAAAGGCCGGGCCGGAATCGTGGTGCGGCCCAGTTCGGTGTTCCAGAGGGTGCCGGTGACGTTTTCACCGGCGAAGTTCAGGTACAACACGTTGGGCGCGCCCGGACGGCTGTGGAAGACGAGCGCGGCGGGAAACGGACTGACCGGCAACGCCGCCGTGCCAGTGCCGGCCGCGGTCGGGGCCGCCGCTGCGGCGGCGCCGTTGGTTTCCGGTGGCCGCTCGAAGCGGCACACGTAGTAAACGCCGCCTTCGCGGTCGGCGGCCAACGAGGCCAGGTCTTGCGCGGTGAAATGGAAACTGCGCAACCACTGCCCGGCACGCTCCCGGGCCGCCGACGGCAGCGTCTCGAGGTGACTGCGGAAGCGGCCCGGCGGGAGTTCTTCGAGGCGTTGCCAGCGGCCGGGGACGAACTCGCCCGGCAAGGGTCGCGTGGCTGACGGCGCCACTTGGCCGAGCGCCGGCACGCCGGCCGCCGCCAGCGCGATCCACCCCAGCACGCCCCACCTTGTCCACCGCGCGACGCGACCGCGGCCGGTTCGGAGACCCGCGCCACGGCGT
>Ga0272446_1002391_pt1 | contig 25712 bp, 24 predicted proteins | sample YNPCB0061_FD_194587 | JGI IMG/M metagenome (GOLD analysis project Ga0272446, IMG submission 194587) | Hot spring microbial mat communities from Yellowstone National Park, WY, United States - YNP-CB-006-1 | ecosystem: Environmental > Aquatic > Thermal springs > Hot (42-90C) > Sediment | place...
AGAGATCCAACGGCGGGCACGGCCCGCCCTAGAAAACGCATTTCTCGGAACTCGGAACTCGGAACTTAATTTTCTGGCTAATTGCCATGCCTAGAGAGTCACCCGCTAACCATGAAAATTCAGGTTGGCCTCAGAGGGGTGGCGGCGGCCGGCAGGGATGCCAGCCTTACGAATTGCTCTCTAACCTCTCTGAACTGCGAACCATGAACTGCATTTTCTCAGCAATGTATCTCGAAACGGGCAAATCTCTGAAGAAATCCTGGTGGTTGGGATCGCTGCCTGGTGTGAGGCTCTCGGCGCCATGATCGTCTTAAAGCGTTCCCCCGGCTGGCTGTTGGTGTGCATCCTGTTGGCCGTAGCGGCCGCCCTCTGGAGCACCGTGGCGGCGGCCCAGAGGCGGGGGCCGGCCGGCGCCCAGCTCTTCCAGGAAGCGGAGCAGCTCTACCGGGCGAACCGTTTTGCGGAAGCCCTGGCCCGCTATGAACAATTTTTGCAGACCTCGCCGCCGGAGAGCCAGGGACAATATGCCTGGCTGCGCACTGCCGAGCTCTACGGTATCCAGGGCAATTGGCAGGAGGCCCGACGCCGCTATGAAGCCCTGCTGACCATGAAGACGGACAGCGGCCTGGCCCTGCAGGCCCGCTACGGCATCGGCCAGGCCCATTATAAACTGGGCAACCTGCCCGAGGCCGAACGGGTGCTGGAAAACCTCAGTGCCTCCACCCTACCGGCCGCCTTGCGCTTTAAGACCAACGCCCTGTTGACGGAAATTTCCCTGCAGACCGGCAACGTCACCCAGGCCTTCAGCCGCCTCCTGCTGGTGGCCAAAGACCTGTCTTATGGGGAAGAAGATTGGTTCCAGGACCTGAAAACCCGGCTTTTGAGCCGGGCCAGTCTGGCGGAGCTCACCAACCTGGCCGATCTCTATCGGGATACCCCCTTGAGCGCCGGGGTTCTGTTGCAATTGGCGAAACTGGAGCTGCAGGCCGGCCGCCCCGAGCAGGCCGCCAGTTGGCTGCAAGCCTTGCAACAACGTTTTCCTGACAGCCCCGAGGCGGTCCAAGGCAAGCAGATGGGTTTGGGGACAGAGAAGCCCCAGACGCCGACAAAGCCCGGGGCGGTGGGTTGTCTGCTGCCGCTGTCCGGCGAGGACGCCGAGGCCGGCAGCCAGGTGAAAAACGGCGTTGAGTTGGCCGCCGCCCAAACCGGCGTGCCGCTCATTATCCAGGATTGCGGCAGCAAGGCTGAAAGTGTGGCTGCGGCTGTGGCCGAGTTGGCCGACGATCCCGCGGTTACCGCCCTCCTCGGCTTCTTCCCGTCGGCCGCGGCGGATGCCGCCGCGGAAGAAGCCCAACGGTTGGGAGTGCCCCTGCTGGCCCTGACCCAGAAAAAAGACGTGACCCTGGGACGGCCTATGGTCTTCCGGGACTTCCTGACCCATCGCCTCATGCTCCAGACATTAGTGCGCTACGCCACCACGACCAAGGGGTGGCAACGCTTCGCCATTCTCTACCCCGACTCCAAGTATGGCCAGACCCTGGCCCGACAGTTCGGCGATGAGGTCAACCGCCAGGCGGCCAGGTTGGTGGGGCAGGCCTCCTACCAGGAGGGGGGCGGCGATCTCGCCCAGGCAGTCCAGGCCCTCACCCAGATTCCAGCCAATCTCACCGGCGGGCCGGTCATCGATGCCATCTTCATCCCCGATGAGGCGCCGGTCGTGGCGGCCGCAGCTCAAGAGTTGGGCCTGACGAACCTCCAGGGCGTCCGGCTGTTGGGCACCAACCTGCTCCACACCCCGGCTGCCTTAAAACAGAGTGATATTCTGGCCGGTATCTTGTTTGTCGACGGCTTTCTGGCCACCGCCGCCGATCCCCTGGTCAAGGCCTTTGTGGCCGATTTCCGCCAGCGTTATCATCAGACCCCCGGCTATCTGGCCGCCCAGGGATACAGCAGTATGCGGCTGCTGGCCGAAACCATCCGGCAGAATCCCTTCTTGAGCCGCCAGGAACTGGCCGCCCCCTTGCAGAGCCAGACGCCGCCGCCGGGATTCAGCCTCTTTCAAGGGTTTACGCACGAAAGGGAAGCGGAAGTGGTGACCAAAATTATTACCGTCAAACAGGGGCAATTTGTGATGGAGCCCTGAGTCTGGAAGGAGCAGCATGCCCCCGGAAATCTGCGGCACTCTCACCGACGTCCCCGGCTTCTTGGTGGGGCACGCCAGTGATTTTAAAAACCTGACGGGCTGTACCGTCATTCTTTGTCCACCCGGCACCCTGGGCAGCATCGACATCCGGGGGTCGGCGGCCGGCACCCGGCAGATCGACGCCCTCCTCAGTTATCATATTGTCAATGAAATCCAGGCCATCTTCCTGGCCGGTGGCAGCGCCTTCGGCCTGGACGCCGCCGGTGGCGTCATGGAATTTCTGGAGGAGCGGGGCCAGGGCTTTGACGTGACTATTACCCGGGTGCCCACCGTCCCGGCTGCGGTCATTTTTGACCTCTCCCTGGGAAACTGCCGGGTGCGCCCCGACAAGGCCATGGGGTATACCGCCTGTTTGCAGGCCAACGATAGCCCGGTAGCCGAGGGCAGCGTCGGGGTGGGCACCGGCGCCACGGTGGGCAAACTCTTCGGCCTCCCGCAGGGCATGAAAGGCGGTCTGGGCAGCGTCTGTCTGCGGGGTCCAGAGGGGCTCCTGGTGGCCGCCCTGGTGGTCGTCAATGCCTTCGGCGACGTTCGGGATTATGCCACCGGCCGGATTATTGCCGGAACCCGTCAGACGGCCGCCAGTTTTACGTTTGTGGATACCGCTGCCCACATCCGCCGGGGCATTGTCCGGCGCCGCTTCGGCGAACCCAATACCACCTTAGGGGTGGTGGCCACCAACGCCCATCTCAACCGGGAACAGGCCCAAAAAATCGCCCAGATGGGCCACAACGGCCTGGCCAAATCCATTACCCCCATCCATACGCTGTTCGACGGCGACATCGTCTTTGTGCTGGCCCGTCCCGAGATACCAGCGGATCTGCACGTGGTGGGCCTGCTGGCCGAAGAGGCCCTGCGCCTGGCCGTGGACCGGGCCATCAAAAAGGCCCATGGCTTAGGGGTCTTGCCGGCTTATGCAGATCTTCCTGCCTCGCCCCCATAACAAATCGGTGCCACACTGCTTGCCGGGGGCAGAAAGTTGTGTATGTCAAGATCGGCAATGTGGACATGGCATTTTGGGGCTGCGTTTTTTTAAGGGTTAGGCAGGGCTGTCCGCCCTGACCATGGCCCTGATGGCAGTCAAAAATTTTTGGCGCCCCCCTCTTTGACTACCTTTTTCCCCAAGGCAGCCATAGTCGGAGCCGCGGCAGGCGCCGGCAGGCGGTACCAGGGGGCAGGCCGGCGAATTTGCCCGGATCTCCTGGAGCCGCCGCTTGCCGGTCCCGGTGGGTTTTTTTTGCCAAAATACCGGAAAAAACGCCAAAGGAACTGCTTTCCCCTTGCCAAACAGGCTCGCCGTGCCTATTTTCTGGTTACTCCCGATTATCCTACTGGTCAGCCGTGCCAGGCAACTTGGCTGATAATCATCTCAGGAGGAGAGGCAGTATGACCGAACGGACAAACGTTATCACGATTCATGGCAACCCGTTAACCCTGCTGGGGTCCGAAGTGCGGGTGGGGCAGCCGGCCCCCGATTGCGAGCTCCTGGACAACGACCTGCACCCCGTCAAGCTTTCCACCTGGCGGGGCAAGGTGCTGGTTCTGACTTCGGTGCCCTCTTTGGATACCCCCGTTTGTGATATCGAAACCCGCCGCTTTAACGATGAAGCTGCCAGCTTCGGTCCGGATGTACAGATCGTTACGGTCAGCATGGACCTGCCCTTTGCCCAGAAGCGCTGGTGTGGCGCCGCCGGGGTTGACAAGGTCAAAACCCTCTCGGATCACCGGGAGGCCGCCTTTGGCCAGGCCTTCGGGGTCCTGATCAAAGAACTGCGTCTCCTGGCCCGGGCCGTCTTCCTTCTCGATCGGCAAGGCAACATCCAATATGTGCAAATTGTGCCGGAACTGACCAACGAACCCAATTACGAAGAGGTGATCCGGGCCCTCCAGAAGGTCTTGGGGCAGTAATCTGCGGTCGGCAATCGTTGTCAGATCCTTCCCATCCGCCAGGAAGCGGGGAGGCTGAAGGGCCCATGAGGTGCCAACGAGGGTTACCGGACAGCTGAGGGTGAAAAAAACGTTGGCTATTTTCTTCCGGCAACAAAAAAACCTTGAAATAATGTTGGAAAGATGCTATTGTAAGGACATTCCAATGACGAATCAACCACCATCAACTAATTCTTGTTTTCCCATCACGCGCTAACTATCAATATCAGGTGAAGGCACAGCCAACTCTGAAAAAAACACGCTCACAGCAGATTTTTGGGTATAATCGCTTATTCACAAACCCAAACCAATCGATACGAGGAATCATGGTTAGGTTGCCGTCCCTTTCCGGAACTCCCCTGATCTTTCTTTCAGACATCAAAAATAAATTTTTCACTTTTACAGAAAAATGTTGATAATCCTCATTGGAGGAAGTATTATGGCCATGTAATCATTATCCGCCGTCTGGTGGAGAAAATCAAAAGGAGGAATGGGAATGAAATTGTTTGCAAAATGTGCCATCATCGTCGCCGTTGTAGCGTTGGCTTTCTCAGCTCTGCCGGCCTCGGCCGCCAAAGATCCGGCCCTGTTTGCCAAGGGCGTGGAGATGATGATCAAAGCCCGTGACACCATGAGAGATGGTGTGAACACCGTGGAACAGGGCATGAAACAGTATGTGCAGATCTGCACCGACAAAGGCTGCCTGCCCGATGTCACCGCCGGCAACAAGGTCATCGATGACGGCTTGAAGATGGCCAAACAAGGCATGGCCTTGTTGGATCAGGGACAGCAGGAATATCAGATTTGCGTGAAAAACCGGGACCTGGAAGGCCAGTATCGCTGCCTGGATACCTTCGTGGAAGGCGGCCGGATGGTGCAGGATGGCCTGAAGGCCATTGAAAGCGGCATGAAATCCAACAACGACGCCCTGCGGGCCAAAGGTCTGGATAAAGACACCAGCGCCCCCAGCACCATGGTCAACAAGGGTGTGGAAAGCGGCCTCGTGGGCGCCCGGGCCTTCCTGGAAGGTCAGAAACTGGCCATGGCCAACAGACCGTAACGATTCTTCAGCGCATGTTGTTGTAAAGGGGGGGCAACCCCCCTTTTTTTATGAGAAGGAAGAGAAAAACCGGAGGATGATTTTCTCCTTGGATGGTTTCCCTGCCGGTTGATTTCTGATAGAGTAACAGATTAGGATGGCAAGGGCAGCCATACCGCAGAGGCTGCCGGACTCTGCCAACTTTATTCCATGCGGGGGTGTGATGCCAGCGGCCGATTTATATATCCAGCGCATGCAATGGCTGCCCTATCTGACCTTGGCCGAATGTCGGGCGGCGGGGGCAGAAAATTGCAAGGATTTTTTGGCTCGATTGCAGAACCGCACCCTGTTGTTGGCTACGGCGCCGGGCCTCTCGCCCCAGAAGCGTCATGCCCTGCGCGTGGCCCTGCAGGGAACCGATTTGGTGCCGCCGGTGGAGGCGGTGGCTCTCCCCCAGCCCACCCGGCCGGGATTATACGACATCAACGAGCCGACCCCCACCTCTCCGGTGCTGGTCAGCGGCAACAGCGAGATCACCCTGACGGTGCTCACTGCCGTCCTGGCCACGACGGTGAGTCCCTTTTATCTCCTCCTGGTCGATACCATCGGGGATACTTTGGATATGGCCTTGATTTACCAACGCTTTACCCCGGCCAGGATTGCTGCCGCCCTGGAAGCCGCGGCGTTGGCGGCCAAGGTCAGCCATCGCACCCTGATCATTCCCGGCTTGGCCGCCGAACTCCAGGGGCCTATTGCGGCTGCCACCGGATGGGAGGTAACCGTCGGCCCCATTTGTGCCCTGGAGTTGCCCCTGTTTTTTGGGGAGTATTGGCAGCCACCTCTGGGTTATTAACTTCGCATCTTACCGTTAACCAGCAATTGCCTCAGTAATTCGGATCAAACAGCCCTCGGGCCACACGCCTTGCCCAGGGGCTGAGGTGTCGGTCAATCCAGATCCCCGGACCCGCTCGGCCACAGACGGGCGGGCACCGCCGTTGGCAAGGGAGAAGCACCATGCAGAGAATCCTGGTGGTCGATGATGATACCTCTTTGCGAGTCTATCTGCAGGAGGAATTGGCGGAGATGGGCTATGAGGTCCTAACGGCCAGCAGTGCTCCGGAAGCCCTGAAGATTATTGAAAAAGAACCTGTTGATCTGGTCATTTTGGACATCCGCATGCCCGGCATGACCGGCATCGAGGCCTTGCCCCGGATCCTGGGGTTAAAGGAAAACCTGCCAATAATCCTGAATACAGCATATTCCCAATATAAAGATGATTTTATGGCCTGGGCCGCCAATGCCTATGTGGTCAAATCCTTTGACCTGACCGAATTGAAGGAAAAAATCCAGGAATTGCTTCATGAAACACCGGCCGCGGTCCAGCCGACTTAATTTTAGTCTTCCCCTTAACAACAGACAGATACCAAGGATGCGGTAGATATGGAGAAATCTCGCAAACTGACAACCCTCATCATGGCCGGCGGCCGGGGCGAACGTTTGTTCCCTTTGACCCGCGACAAAGCCAAACCTGCCGTTACCTTCGGCGGCATCTATAAGATCATTGATTTCACCCTGTCCAATTGTATCAACTCCGGCATCCGGCAGATCTATGTCCTGACGCAATATGGCAGTTTTTCCCTGGACCAGCACCTGCGCATGGCCTGGGAGGTGGTCAACCCGGAAATGGGCGAATATATTTACAGCATCCCGCCCCAGCAGGTGACGGTCAACCGCTGGTACCGGGGCACGGCTGACTCCATCTATCAGAACATCAGTATCCTCCAGAACGAACGCCCGGACTATGTCCTGATCCTTTCCGGTGACCATGTCTACAAGATGAACTACTTGGAGATGCTGAATTATCACATCGACAAACGGGCGGATATGACGGCCGCCTGCGTGGAATTTCCCCGCCTGGAATCCACCGGTTTCGGCGTCCTGCATGTGGATGCAGACCATCGCATCATCAATTTCCTGGAGAAACCCAAGGACCCGCCTGGCATCCCGGGCAATCCGGAATTTTCTCTGGTGAATATGGGGATCTACATCTTCAACACCGAAGTGCTGGTCCAGGAGGTAATCCGCGATGCCCGGCTGCCCGACAGCGACCATGATTTCGGCAAAAACATCATCCCGTCCATGGTGCAGCGGGCCATGCGGGTCTATTCCTACAGCTTCCGGGATGAAAATAAAAAGGAGGTGTCGTATTGGCGGGATATCGGCCGCATTGACGCCTTCTTCGAGGCCAATATGGATCTGGTGGCCATCGAGCCCATCTTTAATCTTTACGACCCGGCCTGGCCCATCCGTACCTATCAACGCCAATGTCCACCGGCCAAGACCATTTTCGGCGGTGACCCCGGGCATATCCGCGCCGCGGTGGTGGAAGACTCCCTGATCTCCAACGGTTGTATCATCAGCGGCGCCACGGTGCAGCGGTCCATCCTCTCCCCCAATGTCCGGGTGGCTTACTACGCCGAGGTGTCCGATGCCATCCTCTTTGACGACGTCCATATCGGCCCCCGGGCCAAGGTCAGGCGGGCCATCATCGAAGAGGGCGTCAAGGTGCCGGCCGGCTATACCATCGGCTATGACCGGGAACTGGACTCCCATCGCTTCCCCATCAGCGACGGCGGTGTGGTGATTGTGCCCAACAACATTGACCTGCAGGAAGACTGATGCGTCTGCGTGCCATGGCCGCTCAGGGATTGCTCACCGCCACCCGCCTCTATCTGGTCCGCCACGGTCAGGTGGCTGACGGCCACACCGACCGCTATCACGGCCACAACGACGTGGACCTGAGTCCCACGGGCATCCGCCAATGCCAGGCCTTGGCCGCCCATCTCCGGGATGTCAGCTTCGCCGGCCTCTATGCTTCTGATCTGACCCGGACCCGTCGGGGCGCCGAAATCATCGGCCAGGGACGGGGGCTGCCGGTTCAGGTCATCCCGGCCTTCCGGGAGATCAATTTCGGCATCTGGGAAGGCCTCACTTTTCAAGAGATTATGGAGCGCTACCCCGAAGAATTGCGGCAACGTTTCAACGATCTGGCCAACTATCGCATCCCGGGCGGCGAGAGCCTGAAAGATCTGGAGGCCCGGGTGTCCCCCGCCTTGGCTGAACTCCGCCAGCGGCATGTCGGGCAGAACTTTCTGGTTGTGGCCCACGCCGGCATCAACCGGGTCATCCTCTCCCGGGCCCTGAACCTGGACCTGAACTATATTTTCCGGCTGGACCAGGCCTACGCCGGCCTGAACATCATCGACTATTATCCAGATCTGGCCGTGGTCCGGCTGCTTAATGGGATCTTTTATCCGCCGGAGCTGTCTCCGGCGTAGCCATCAACAATCTGCTGTGGGTGCTCAACCTTCCAGGCAACAGCGCGGCAGGCGGTCGGCCAGCCCACGGCGGCTGGCCCTGTGCTTTCTCCTGGTGGCTGTTCTGCTGTTTCTGTCGTTGGGCGCGAAAAACCTGGGGCCCACGAGCCCGAAGCCGGTCAGCCCCCTGGACAGCCGCAGTTTTCAGCCCCGGGAAAAGGGGCCGGTGCTCTTTCGCCATCAACCCCACGAAGCCAAGGGGATTGCCTGCACCGCCTGCCACCACGACTACGTCCGGGGCCGTAATGTTTGGCGGCAGGGGCAGCCGGTGGCCGCCTGTGAAGAATGTCATAAGGTCCAGCCCCGGCCCAAGATGCTGGACCTGAAAAATGCCTTTCACCGGCAATGTAAGGGCTGTCATCTAAAAACCCGGCAGCAGGGGCGCCAGGCCGGTCCGATCCGCTGCGAACAGTGCCACCAGTCGTAAAGACCGGGAAAGTGGCGCAGAGGCCTGGTTGGGATTGGAGGGCAAGGGGCTGCCCGCCTCTCTCCTTTCCCGCAAATCGCCATCAACCGTTTCCACATCGAGGAGAAGATATCGGTAAGCTTGGTCTTGCCCTTCAATGCCCATGAAACTCCGTCACCCCGCCGTTGCCCGTCTGCTGCCCCGGTTCATCACGGCCGGCATGGCCGCCATTTTCGGGACCTGCCGCCAGACCGTGGTCAATCAGGAGGCCAGGCAGAACTTGTTGGCCGAGGGCCAGCCTATTATATTTGCCTGCTGGCATGGTCAATTAGCCTATTTTATTTATAATTTCAGAGGTATGGCCAGCTCCATCGTGCTGTTGGCTTCGGCCAGCGCTGACGGCGAACTCATCACCCGGGTGGCTCAGCGCTACGGGGCCCAGGTCTTGACCGGCTCCCGACTGAAAGGCGGCCTGGTGGCCCTGAAGGAAATGACTGCCTTGCTGCGCCAGGGCAAACACGGTGGTATTATTGCCGACGGCTCCCGCGGTCCCTGTCACCGCCTGCAAAAAGGTTTGATCTTCCTGGCCCGGGAAGCCGGCGCCTCGATTCTGCCCATGGCCGTGGCCAGCAGCCGGAAACTGGTCCTCAACACCTGGGACCGCTTTGAGGTGATCCTGCCGTTCAGTCAGGTGGCCCTGGTCATCGGTGAACCGTTTGTCGTCCCGCCCGACAGCGACGTCAGGGCTATGGCAGCCTGCCGTCTGGCCCTGGAAAACCGCCTGCAGGACCTCTTTGAGACCTGTCAGCATTATCCCTTCTCCTAACTTGGGCGCTTCCTAAGAAAACTGCGTCTGCTGATCAGCGTGGTTCAAGATCGGGAAGAACATGCGGCCGAAGTGCCTGGCGGTTTTGTCCAGGAAAAAATCAAGAACAGGAAGGCTGCGGGTCTCAGAGAATGGTGCATTTCCTCAGGGCAGGATTGAATGTTGAAATAAGGATTTTAATTTACAGAGAAAATATAGTTTCCGGTTTCTGGAAAAATCCTTTTTAAAAAAACCTCTTATTCAGTGGGGCGGGTCTTTGCGCCCGCCCAAGCTGGCCAGAGGCAACAACCTTTATTTTCATGGTTCGCGGCTGATTTTTATAAGGAATGGCAATCAGTCAGATTATCATGTTTGTTCTGCGCCCATGAAACTGCGTCACCCGAATCTGCTGCGACTGCTGCCGCCCTTGGCCAAGGTCTGGATGGACTCAGTCCTGGCCACCTGTCGGCAGACCGTCGTCAACCAGGAAGTTGAACGAAACCTGGCGGCTCAAGGCCAGTCGGTCCTGCTGACTTGTTGGCACGGCCAACTCGCTTATACCTTTACCAGGTTCCCGTCATTGGCGCGCCCCATCGTCCTATTGGCTTCTCCCAGTATGGATGGTGACCTCATCAGCCGGGTGGCCGTACGGTATGGGGCCCAGGTTTTTTCCGGGTCTCGCCATAAAGGGGGGTTGGCCGCCCTCTCGAAAATTGCCGATTATATGCGGCGGGGCCACCATGGCGGCATCATCGCCGATGGCTCCCGGGGGCCGTATCACCACCTCAAGAAAGGGGTGGTCTTCCTGGCCCGCCAGTCCGGCGCCCCGGTCCTGCCGGTGGCCGTTGCCAGCAACCGGAAGCTGGTGCTCAACACCTGGGACCGTTTCGAGATCATCCTGCCCTTCAGTCAGGTGGCCCTCGTTTTTGGTGAGCCCTTTTTCGTGCCGCCGGATGCTCCGGTTGCAGACCTGGCGGCCTATCGTCGTGTACTGGAAAGGCGTCTTTTGGATCTTTTCCATTTCTGTCAGCAATATCCTTTCCCTTGACCGGCTGTTGCCGGAGCCGCCGCGGACTTGCCAGACAGGAGAAAATCCCTTGGTTTGCAGCGCAGGTGGGGGGCCATAAAAATTATTTTAAAAAAAATCCCTCAGATCGGGATATTGCATTTGCCTTTTTAATACAAGGGAGATAAACTTAAAGAGTAATCGTGAGGGATAAGGAACTAACGTATGCGTTTTGAAGACTTAAATGCCGCCAATGTCCAAAAACTGGGGGCTGAAGAAAAGTGGCTGGCCGCCCAAAACCTGGTCCACAATGGCCTGGTGCATTTTCGCTACCGCACCCCAGACCGTCTGGAAGCGGCAGTCCAAGAGGATGACAACTGGTATTCCTGCGCCGTTACTCTGGCCGATGATTCTTTGGAGTGTGCCTGCACCTGTCCTGAAGGGGACGCCGGCTGGTGCACCTGCGGCTTGGCGGTCCTGACCGCGTGGCTGGAAAATCCCAACAGTTTCCTGGATCGCACCCTGTTGCGGGAGCAGTTGAAGCAATACTCCAAAAGCGAACTCATCAAAATAATCCTGGAGCTGGCTGACAAGGTCATGGAAACCCGGGACCTGCTGAAAGAAGAGAGCCCGGATCTGGACACCCTGTTGGAAAGCGTCGATCAGATCTTTGCCAGTGTCGGGGCCAGCGGCACCCTGGATCCCGTGGAACTGGAGGAAAAACTCCGGCAGGCCCAGGATAAAGCCGACCGTCTGGCGCAGATGGGCCGCCTTTCCGAAGCCCGGGCCACCTATTTCTACTTATTGGACAATCTCTATGGCTTGGAGGAGGAGGTCGGCCAGACCGATCTCTTCTCCGATGACCTGCGCCAGGAATTATTCGAGGAATACTGCCAACTCATCCACGAAGATCGTCATGTCGACCGGGCCCTGGTCCAGCAGGAAATTGAGCAATTGGAGACCCGGGCCGCCTTCCTCAAGGATCAGCCGACCTTTGCCGAGCTTAAAAAGCAATTCCTCGGGCAGACCGCCTGATTCGCCGACAACAGTTTACCGCCCGATCCCATGGCCGGGGCATAACGCCTCGGCCTTTTTATTGACCCGGGGCTCCCTCCTTGTCCAAATCCGGCCCGGTGGGAGGCGTCGCCGGGCTGCAGGCCGCGGCCGGCCGGGTTGCCAACAAAATGGTATGGCGATAGATGGAGAGCACTGACAGGAGGAAAGATAAGATTAACGGCCCCATGATAAAGCCGATGGTGCCGAAATACGAGATGCCGCCCATGATGGCAAAAAGCGTAAAGACCGTCGGCGTGTAGCGGGCACCTTTCATGAGGTATGGTTTGAGGATGTTGTCCACTGAACCGATGACGATGATGCTCCAGAGGATTAGGCCCACGCTGGCGCCGCTGTGGCCCTGAAAAAACAGAAACAAAGCCCCCGGCAGCCAGATCAGGGCCGCACCCACCACCGGAATGACCGAGGCCGGGACCATGACGGTGCCCCAAAAAGCCGCCCTGGGCACGCCGAACAGCCAGAATCCCACGCCCCCTAAGATACCTTGAATAAGCGCCACGATGACCGTCCCTCGTAGCGTGGCCTTAATGGTATTTTCCACATCACCCAGGATCTCCTCATTGTGTACCGGCTCCAACGGCGACAACTCTTTGATAGCCTGGATAAAATCGTCTCCCTCCAGGAAGAGGAAAAAGGTGACAAAGAGGATGAGGAGGAGACTGAGAATCACCGTGGTGAAGCCCTTTACCAAGCCGATGGCATTGTCATAAATAAACTGGCTGGCCGTGACCAGGGCCGTTTGCACCAACTGTTCCAGACGGAGGTTGTCCAGGTTCACCGGCAGATTGAGATTCTTGGCATATTCCTGCACAAAGGCCAGCTTCTCAGTCAGGTTCTGCCATAAGGTGCCGCTGTGCAGTCCCTGGTTTATGAGGTTGTAGATGTCCAGGGCCTGCCCGGCAATAATCCCGGCTAAGGTCAGGATTGGCATGATGATAAACAGGGCCAACAGCAGACAGGTAATGGCCGAGGCCAGGGAGCGGAAGCCCCAGCAGAGGCGCAGGATGAGGTTATACAGGGGCTTGCTGACGAGAAAGAAGACCAGACCCAAAAAGATCTCAACCAAAAATGGCTTAATGATGAGATAAGAGTAATAGAGAATCAGAAGGGTCAGCACCCCAAAGAAGGTGCGGGCGAACTGGCTGGGGAAATCATCCCTTCCTGGAGGCAGAGAAACGGTCGGCTGCAGTTTTTTGGCCGAGGCCGTTTTTTTCGAGGCTGGCGGAGGCTGTTTTGCCATGGTCTGCAGGTTAGGGAGTCGCAGCTTATTGGTTCAAGGTTCAGATTGCCGTGATTGGCGTTGCCACTTCACTGTCATTGTATGCTACCCAGAATAGAAACACAAGTTGTCTGAACAGGTGACCGCACTGGGTTGGCGGAGGGATTGTCGGGCAGGGGCGGCGGCCCCGGCTGCCTCACCGCCAGGCACTCTTTAGCAACCTGTTTGTGGCCGGCGCCGACCGGCTCAGCAGTGGTTGGCCAGAAAATCTTCGACGTAGCCGGAGATTACCTCATCGCTGGACATAACCATGTCCATCTGTTTGGTAAAGACCTCCAGGCGGCCCAAGATTTCCAGGAGCTTCAGGCAGGCCTGCAGATCATCCCCATGTTTGCGGCCGTCCAGGAGGTCGCCGCTGATGCTGACTTCGAACCCCAGGCGGGTCAGGATGCCGCTGATCAGCCGCAGCCGCCGCACCCGCCGCTCCACCGAAGCGGCGCCGCCCTGGTAATGAAAGCGCAGATAGTTGCATTGGGGCCGGTCGCTGACATAGGCCTCGATGGTGGAAGCATGATAGCCCAGACAGAGGCTGAAATTCATATAGTCCCGGGCCAGGATGGCCAGGCTGATCTTTTTTAGCTGATCCTCGGACCGGGGGGTGGTGGAGGTGACCCCCACCACGGAAATGAAGCCCTTCATATCCACCGGCCGGGCCTTGGGCCAGGGGATGGAGAGCATACCGGATAGAAAGGCCCGGAAGGGCACCGAGGCGATGTCCTCCAGGCCCACGGTGGCCGCAGCCCGGGATAAGCCGCCGTCCACATCCACTACCAAAATGGGCACCAGCCGGCCGGTGACCAGACTGGCCGCCTCTTTCTTGCTCACCTGGGCTCGAAGGCTCAGGCAGAACATCTCCGCCAGACGGGCTTCGGTGATGGCCTCCAGGAGGTCCGGCAGGGAACGGCAGGCCGGGGCCGAGCCGGGTTCAGACGGAGGCATGGGGGGCGGCACCGGGCACACCACTTCCTGCAGATTATCCCAGAGCTGCTCGGCGGTGGCCGGCGCCAGCGGGCTGTTGGCCGCCGCGGCCGCCTGGCGCAGCCGTTCCGACAGCTCCCCGTAGGCCTGGATGATCTCAGTCGGCGTCTGCCGACAGAAGCTCTGGAGCACCGCTATGGCCCGGTCCAGGTGTTGGAGCAGGTCTTGACAGAGCTGGGTAACGAGGGGCGCCTGTCCGGCCGGCGAGGCCGTCAGGGCCTCCTGCAAACGGCCGAGAAGCTCCTGGATCGCCTCGCTTTCAGAGATAACCTCCCGATATTGGGCATATTTGCCACCATACCGGGCCGCAGCCCCTCGTACCGCCGGATCAGCGGCAGCAGTGCTATTAGTCTTGCCGAACCATCTTTTCCAGAAGGCCAAGCGGTGACTCCTTTATCATTAGGCAGGGTGTTGGGCGCCAAGCCCCTCTCCCAAGGACCTTGGGCAACCCCGTTCGTACTATCCATTCCCGGCAAAGAAAAACCGGGATCGCCTTATTATATGGCGATCCCGGTAAAAACTGCAACCCCGGGGCGGGGCCGGGACTTAGACCTCTTCTTTATGGCCTTTCTCGGCGCCCAACCCCAACCCTTCGAAGAGTTCAAAGACGCCGTAGCCATACCAGAGGGTATAGATCACGTAAAACACCAGCAGGAAGGTCAGCAGGGCAATGTTGTCCCGCACCAATTGCGCCGAGATGCCGTAGAAATTATAGCCCGGCTCGATGGCCCGGAACATGATTTCGTTGACGGCCTTGGCTTCCCGGAATTTTTGCTGCAGATTCAGGGCCGTATTCAGTTCTTTAAAGGAGGTCCACCAGGTGCGCAGGGCCTTTTTGGGATCCAGGTCATACCGGGCCTGGACTTTATCCCCCTGGTTATTGAACATGGCCTCGGAGTCATCGATGGCGGCGAGCATGACCTGGCCCAGGTCGCCGTTGATTTTTAGGGTAGCCCCGGTCACTTCCACTGCAGCCCCGGCTTTGGTAAAGAGATTCTCAGCCTTTTTGGCCGTGTCGTTGTCTTTAAAAGTCAGCTCCACGCCCAATGCCTGTCCTTTGAAGGGAGCAGCCAGCCGCCGCATGTCGGCCATGAAGTTGCTGGAGCCTTTGGCCAGCGAATTAAAGAAGTCGTCCGAGAATTCCAGGCCGTTGCGGCCGTTGCCGAACCAGGGCATGAAGATGGCGCCCAGAATCAGGAAAAAGGTGACCAGGAGCACGATCCCGGTGGTGATCTTGGTCTTGTTCATCGGTTACACCTCCCCCCGGAGTTTTTTGAGGTTGCTGAAGAACATGTAATACACCCAGACGGCGAATGTGCCGGCAATGACAAAGAAGACGATGAGCCCGATGGTGTCGATGACGCTGACCAAGGTCGGCGAGACACTGATCACCTTCATGTCATTGAGCTTTTTCGGCAGGGCAAAGAACCGGTTGACAAACCCGGCCAGGATAGTGATGGCATAAAAGCCCCGGATATAGATGCCTTTGACGACCTTGGTGGTCAGAGCCCCCACCTGGATGCCGAACAGGGAACCCAGGAGCATCCCCATGGCCAGGGTATAAAAGATAAAGCCATAGATGGCGTATTGGGTGATAGAGGCATAGCCGGCCGTAAAGATGATCTGCAGGATGTCGGTGCCCACCGTAGTAAAGGAAGAGATGCCCAGGAGATAGACAAACATGGGGAAGCACAGGAAGCCGCCGCCCACCCCCATGATGGCGGCCACGACGCCGACGACAAAGCCGCAGAGGGCCACAAAGACGCCGGAGATGCGGTTGCCGCCCGGCACCAGGTCTTCGTCAAAGGTGATCATGGGCGGCAGGTTGACGGCCTGCAGCTTCTGGGCCACGCCGGTGGTGCCGGAGGGCGCCGCGGGCTTGCCGCCGCCATGGGCATGGGGATCCTGAATCTTGGTGTCAGCCCCGGCCCGGCGCAGCTTCAAGAAGTCGGTCATGGCGTAGAAGCCCAGGAAGCCCAAGAGGAAGACGTACACCAGGGAGATGAACAGGTCGCTCAGGACTGGGTTGTAATCATAAATCATCCGGTTCAGCACGCCGCCGCCGGTAGCCCCTAAAATGGACCCCACCAGAAAGGCGATGGCCAGGGAGACGGAAACGTTGCCCATCTTCTTGTGGACTGCCGTGCCCATGATGGCCTTGGCAAAAATGTGGAAAAGGTCCGTCCCCACCGCCAGAATGCCTTTAATCCCGGCACTCATCAGGGCCGGCGTGATGATAAAACCGCCCCCGGCGCCGATGCAGCCGGTGACCAGCCCCGCAGCCATGCCGATAAAGATGGAGGCAATAAAGACCGTGGGGGTATAAAAGGCCGGTGCAAAGGCGTTTTTGCCGCCCAACAGGTCACCGGCCGCCCAGCTGAGGCCGTAAAACCCCAGAATAGGCAGGCAAAGGATTAATAAGAGCAGTAATTTTTTGCGGTTGCGGAAAATATTGTTGGACATTGCAATTTCCCAACGGGCCTGATGTTCCGCCGCCATCTTCATCATGGTATAAACCCTGCGGCTTCTGCTCATGAGATGCACTTCCTCCTTTGAGATGAACTTATGATGATTGCTCCACCTATTTAAGAGTTCAGATCAATCTTCTGGACCTTGCTTCTGCAAGCCTCATACCAGATTGCGACGGCAACAGCGTTTGAATATTGTTCAGGAAAAAGGGCGTTGGCAGGGATTATGGGCGGACAAGGTGTCAAGAAATTTTACACCCCGTAAAGGACGCCAGCAAAGCCGGCCGGCGGCGCTCCCGACGGACCGACCAAGTCCGAGAAGACTCGAAACCGGGTGGGGGTCGGAGTACAGATTACCAGAGTCCGGCCGTCTCCGGCAGGTCCCGGCGGGCCAGCAGTCGGATGGCTCCCGGGGCGCAGGCGGCCCGGCAGACGCCGCAGCCGTAACACCAGCGGGGATCCGCCACCGTTTTGCCGAGACCGGCGCTGTAGGTCAGGGCGCCGAACTGACAGAGGCCGAGGCATTCCCGACACCCCATGCACAGATCCGGGTCAATTTGGGCCACGTATTCGCCCCGGAACATGACTGCCACACCGTGGGAGACGGTGCAACGCAGGGCCAGGCAGCCAGCCCGGTCGCAGTTGCAGATGCCGCCGATGAAGGGGGTGTGGAAGGTCCAGACGCTGTGGCACAGGCCCTCGAGCTCGTGGGCCTGGAACGCGGTCAGGGCTTCCTCCGGCGTCAGGACCTCCAGGCCTTGGTTATCCGGGCCGGCAGCAAAACTCGGGTCCAGCCCCGCCAGGATTTCGGCAAATTGGCCGCCGTCCGGGGCCAGACTGACGCCGTAGCAAAAGCGCTTCTCCTGGCCCAAGGACGCCTGCCGACAGATGCAGGTCACCCGCACGATGGTTTTGACCAAACCGAAGATTTCCCGGATGTCCTCCAGAGGGACGATCTGACCGAAATGGATTTTTTTCTGGCGCCGGGTGATGAGGCCGCTGACCAGGCCTTTTATAAAGGCTGGCAGACGCTCCAACTGTTCCAGGCGTTTGACGTCGGCGGCCAGTCCGGCCGGATCGGACAGAAAGGTTTGGATAAAGGTGCGGCGTCGGAGGTCGCTGAGCAGGTCATCGGCATAGTTCTTGGCCTGCAGATACCACTTCTTTCCTTCCCCATGCTTCAGGCAGAATTCGCACATGCTGTCTCACTCCGGGGGCGGTGCCGCGGCCCAAGGCGGGATGGCGGCCTGCGGCACCGCATCGATCTGTGGAATATACGGCTTCAAATCTATAACTGGCGAGCCGTCCCAGGCATCTAAGCCCGCCACCTCCAGGCGGTTCCCCTGGCGGCCCACCAACCGGCAGGCCTGCATTCCCAGGAGGTTGGGCCGCACTGGCGAGCGGGTGGCGAAAACGCCGGTCAGGGGGTTTACCGGATTGCCCCGGGGATGGACTTTGAGGGTGCGACGTTTCTCGGGCGTATCATTGCCATGAAACCAATAGATCACCCAAAGATGGGAAAAATCATCGATACCCGCCAGACCCTCAGCCAGGTACGGTGCCATCACAATGAAGACCTTGCCGTCCCGGCGTTCCACCCGGCCAATCTGCTCAAGGCTGAATTTCGCCCTGAGGCTGGCTGACTGCTCCTGTCCCCAGGCCAGAGAGGCGGTTAGACCAAAGCCCAGCCCGGCCAGCACCAGCAGGCGCCTAATCCAGCGACCCATGACCGGCAGGAAACCGGTAGACCCATTGAGCCTGAATTGCAGCATGCTATTCCCTTCACCAACAGATTGGCAAATACCGTTCGCCTGAGGGCGCTGTTTGGGGGTGGGGGAGGGGTTTTCGGGGAGGGGGCTCACTTCCTGCCCCCTCAGAAAACTTGAGCTGCAAGCTGCTCACGTCTGGCGCCGCAGCCGATGCTAGCCCCCGGTCACCGGCCCATGCCACGGCACCGGACCCTGCCCGGTGGCCTGCCGCTCCAACGCCAGGAGTTCCCGTTTGTACTGCACACCGGTCCGATAGCCGCCCAAAGACCCGTCGCTGGCCACCACCCGATGGCAGGGGATGATGATGGGCAAAGGATTGGCCCGCAGGGCAGTGCCCACCGCCCGGGCCCCCCGGGGCAGGCCCAAAGCTTTAGCCAACTCCTGGTAGGTGGTGACGCAGCCATACGGTATCCGGCGCAAAGCCTCCCAGACCAGGAGCTGAAAAGGGGTTCCCTGGAGATCCAGGATGAGATGGGCAAATTTCTCAGACTTGCCGGCAAAATAGGCCGTCAAGGCTGCCGCCGCTTCCTGGCGCCAGCGCCGCAGCCGGGCCGTCAGCTCGGCGTGCAGCCGGCCCACCGGCCAAGCCGGGCCTTGGGTCTCACCTGGAGTGCCAAAATTGATCGCCCTCAGCCCCTGCTCCGTAAAGGACAGCCACAGCGGGCAGAGGGGGGTGGGTAGCATCTCTTTCCAGAGTATGGGGGCTTCTGACTTCTGCCGCCTGGCGAAACGCATTCCCTCAATTTCCTCGCTCACTCAGGTCCTGGGGCGGTGGCGGGCCAGGATGGCAAACCAGAGATTGTCATCCGCGACCTGCACCACTTCCAGGGGCAACCCCTGCAGCTGGGTGAGAATCTTATCCACTTCGGCGCCCACCAGACCGGAAAAGATATACCAGGGTTTCTTGAGGAATTCCGACTGCGCCAGAATTTCCTGCAACAGGGCGCAGTAGATGTTTGCCAAGACCAGATCGGCGGGTTTGGCCAAATGCTCCCGGACATCGCCGCAGATCAGGGTTATTTTGTCCTCCACCTGATTGTGTCGGGCGTTGCGGCGGGCCGTGTCAATGGCCAGATTATTGTGGTCCACGGCCACCACGCTGTCGGCTCCTTTGGCCAGACAGGCCAGCGACAGGATGCCGGTACCGGTGCCCAAGTCCAGGACCCGGGGCAGCGATTCGGTCTCATAAAGATCATGAATGAAGCGCAGGCAGAGCTTCGTGGTGGGATGGAACCCTGAGCCGAAGGCGACGCCTGGATCAAGGCGGATGAGATGATCCCCGGGGCGGGGCTGCGGCTGTTCCCAAAGCGGGCAGAGATAGAAATCAGCAATGCGGAAGGGGACCAGGGGATGACCGGCTTCCCACTCCTCATAGTTGATCTCTGTCTCCGAAACATAGCGCCAGGCTTCACGTTCTCCCAATATTTCTTTCAAGATTGTATCCTTTTTCTGGGTAAAGAAGAGATAGGAGCAGTCTCCTTCCCGCCAGCAGCCCATGAAATCCTGCGCTGCCACCGAGGCCGGCAGGGACAACTCCCCGTAGATTTCATAGATATACAACTTTTCATAGGGGCAGGCAGGCATGTTTCGGTGCTCCTGGCCATTAAATGTATGGTGCAAAGCCAAGAAAAGCAAGGAAAAACAGTTTGACCGGTAGCGGCGCCGCTAGTCGGCCCAGGTAATGCAGTGCACCGGGCAGATATCCATGGCCGCCTGGATCTTCTCCTCCGGGGCGCCGTCCGGAAACAGCACCATGGCCCAGCCGAGGGATTCGTTCAGGACAAATACCTCCGGGCAGACCTCCACACAGGCATTGCAGCCGATACAGGCCGTTTCATCGATCACCGGGGTGCGCGTCATGGCTCTCCTTTCTGTTCGCAATCAAGCGTCAGCCGAGAAAGTTAGGGGGCAGGTATCAAGAAAATCAGGTTGCCGGCTCCCTGCTTACGTCTTCTTTTCTTGGGCGGGTCTCCATGTGCACCTGATGGTGGGAGTGGCAATTTGTCGAATGGACTCGCGCGTCCACCTTTATCCTGCTATTCCTTAGGCCTCTGCCTGACAAAAAAGGGTGGCGGCCTGGCACCGGCGGCCGGAGCGGCCCAGACCCAGCCGGGAGAGGGTGTGCATCTCCCGCTGCGGGAAATTCTGCCAATCCGCCGGGTCACCGGTGCAGCCACCGTGGCGCTCCCCCACTACCAGGACATACCGGACCCCGGGACCGGCCAGCAGCGGCCCGATGGATTGGCCGGGGGGCGGCCAGGCATAGAGAACCAGCTCAGGCTGCAGGGCGTGTACGGCATCCAGGGCGCTGGCCGCCTGCACGACAGGGTGGCGGGGCAGGCCGCTGGCAAACTCGGCCTGGCCGTTGTCCACGGCCAGAAAGGCCACCCCCTGGCGGCCTAAGCAGGGAGCCAGGGCCGCGGCCAGATAACCCCGGCCGGCCCCGGCCTCCAACACCCGCCGGATCTTCAGGAGGTGGACATAACGACAGAACCGCACCACCCATTCCCGGGAAGGGAAAAAATAAATGCCGGTCTCCTGGGAGAGAGCCGCCAGAACGGTTTCGGCCGCCTCAACCGGCGGCACCAACCGGCGCCAGTCCGCCTCAGCAAGCAGCACCTCCAGAGGTTCTTCCTGGGGCTCGGGGAGGCGCACCAGGGCACGGGCCGTTTCCCGGAACCGCTGGCGCTGCCGCCAGGTTGCAGTCGGGGCAACCCATGCAGCCGCCAACCCGGTTACCGCAGGACTTATCTCGTCATGTTGCCGGTCGGCCCTGACCAATCCCTCGGTTGTTGATGCTTTCATTCCTTACATTTAGGTTTTTTGGCCTTTGGTGCCGCCAACAGGCCGCCTGAGGATTGGAGGAAATGGGGGCTCAGCCACCTGCCTCGTGCCCCTCTCCAGACCCGAGACCGGCCAGAAGCCGCAAGACCCGGCCGGCCGCACCGCTAGCCTGGCAGACCGTCTCGGCAATATCCTGGGGCCCTTGGCAGGTCCCCACCAGAAAGACGCCGGGCCGGCTGGCCTCCACCGGATGCAGGAGGGGATGCTGCCCCTGCCAGAAGCCCTGATTATCCCGGTTTGGCTTGCCGTCCACAAAAGGCGGCGAACTCTGTGGTCCTTTCAGCCCAACGGCCAGTACTACCAGATCCACGGCCAGAGCCTGCCGCCCGCGGGCGAGGTCGTCATACCTGACCACCACCCCGCCGGCGGGGTCCTCCTCCACCCGGCCCGGCAGGGCCTTGATAAACCGGACCCCGGCCTCCTGGGCCCGCAGATAGAGCTCTTCAAAGCCCTTCCCCGACGTCCTGATATCATTATAGAAAATTGTCACCTCGATATTGGCGTCGTGTTCCAGGGCCAACATGGCTTCTTTGATGGAGGCGGTGCAACAATAGCCGGAGCAGTAGGGCAGGAAGCGCCGGTCCCGGGAACCCACGCACTGGATAAAGGCCAGGCGCCGCACCGGCCCTCCGGTGGGCGTCACCAAACGCCCCAGGGTAGGTCCAGAGGCGCAGACCAGCCGTTCAAACTCCAGGTTGGTGAGCACCTGGGGCAGCCGGCCATAGCCGTATTCACTTTTGATGGTGGGATCAAAGGGCGTCGCCCCAGTAGCCAGGACCACGGCGCTGACCTGCAGGTGCCGGGTGCGGGGCGCATCGTCCAGATCGATGGCCTGGCGGCCGCAGACCTTGGCACACTGGCGGCAGTCAATACAAAATTCTTTTTCAATGGTAGAGCGCAAAGGCACCGCTTGGGCAAAGATGATGCGGATGCACTTCCGGGGTTTCAGCCCCAGGTTCCAGCGGCTGGCGACAATCACCGGACAGACCTCAGCGCAGCTGCCGCAGCCCACACATTTGCTCATGTCCACATAGCGGGGTTTCAGGGTGACCTCGACGTGAAAATTTCCCGGCCCGCCGCTGATCCGCGCCACCTGGGCATAGGTCAAAAGCTCGATGTTGGGATGGGTGGCAACTTCCACGAGTTTAGGCCCCAGTATACAGATGGAGCAATCCAGGGTGGGGAAGGTCTTGTCCAGCTTGGCCATGGTGCCGCCGATGGACAGGGACTCATCCACCAGATAAACCTTGACGCCGGCCTTGGCCAAATCCAGGGCCACTTCGCAGCCGCCCACCCCGCCGCCGAGCACCATGACCTCCCGGGGGCCGGGCCCCGGAGATGCAGGGACGGCTGGCTCCTGCCGGGCCGCCAACAGCAGTTCACTGGCCGCCGTGACCGGGTCCTGCCAGGCCCACAGGTCCACCAGCGGCGCCTGCAAGGTCGTCAGGAGTCGGAAAAACTGACTGCTCAATTCCGGTCCGCAGGCGGCCAGGACATAGTCCCGGGGATTGGCCGCCAATCTGGCCCGCAGCCTGGCCAGGCCGGTGGGCGTGCAGCAGGGCGGCAGGATCTCTGCGGCCAGTTCCTGGCCGGCCAACGCCGCCAAGACCTCGTTGAGGTCAACCTTGAGATCGGGGCAGTGGCAGAGCAGCAGTGTTTTCTTGGCCATGGCAGTTTCCGGTGCGCCGTTTCAGGCTAGGAGTTCTGAATCTCCGGCAACCCATCTCCCCCCTGGGGATCCTTATTCCTATTCTCTGTTCCCTCTTCCCAATTCCCTGTTCTTTCATCTGCCTGCAGCTCTGCCAGTTTCTCGGTCAGGGTCACCATGAGCTGTTGAAAGGCTCGGCCTTCGGTGGCCGACAGCCAGGCCAGCTGTAGGCGTTCCGGGTTGATGCCTCTGGCGGCCAGTTTGGTCCGGAGTTTCTCCATCCGTGCCTTGGCCCGGATGTTGCCGCTCAGATAATGGCAGTCGCCGGGCAGGCGGCAGCCGCTGACCAGGACCAGACCGGCGCCTTTGGCCAAGGCATATTCCACCAGTTTGGGGTGGACCCGGCCGGCGCACATGGTGCGGATGAGCCGGACGGACGGTGGGTATTGCAGCCTAGAAACCCCGGCAAAGTCGGCCCCGGCATAGGAACACCAATTGCAGGCGAAGGCCAGGATTTTCTCCTGGGGGGACTCGGCCAGCGCCGCGTCGATCTGGGCCAGGAGCATGTCGTCGGTGAATCCGTGGGCGATGACCGCCCCGGCCGGGCAGGCGCCGGCGCAGACGCCGCAGCCTTTGCAGGCCGAGACGATGACCTGGGCGACGCTCTTGTCGTCCTGACTCACCAATTCTACGGCCTGGAAGGGGCACTGCTGCACACAGCGCTGGCAGCCGGTGCATTTTTCCGGGTCGATCTCGCAGACGATGCCGTCCAGGGTCAAGTGGTCGTGGGCCAAAAGTCCCATGACCTTGGCCGCCGCACCGCTGGCCTGGGCCATGGTTGCAGCCATGTCTTTGGGGCCCTGGCAGGTGCCGGCCAAGAAGACGCCGTCCAAGACCGTATCCAGGGGCCGGAGCTTGGGGTGGGCCTCCAGAAAAAAGCCGTCTTCGCCGACGGGTAGCTTCAGGGTCTCCCGCAGGGGTCGGCCTTCCCCGGGCGTCAGGCCGACCATGAGGACGACCAGATCCACCACATCTTCGCTGGTCACCTGAAAGATTTCGTTCCACGCCGCCAGCCGCAGCCGCCCGCCCGCCGGCTGGATATCCTGCACCGGTCCCCGCAGAAAAAGGATGCCGGCCTGACGGGCCCTGGTATAGAGCTCCTCCCAATCCCGCCGGACCGTGCGGATGTCCCGATAATAGATCCGGATGCGGGCCTGGGGGAAGCGGCTTTGCAATTCCAGGGCCTGTTTCAAGGCCGTGGGGCAGCAGACCCGGGAACAGTAACGATTGCCTGCCACTTCCCGGGAACCGACACAGAGGACAAAGGCGATGTCCCGAGGCTCGCCGGTTGGTGAGAAGGGGGCGCCGGGCTGCTGGTCCAGGGCGGCCAGCCGCTCTTCCAGTTCCAAGGAGGTCAATACCCCGGGCAGGCTGGCCCAGGCCTCATAACGGCTGCCGACCGGGTTGAAAGGGGTAAAGCCGGTGGCCACTATCAGACTGCCCACCTGGAAATGATGCTGTCGGGGGGCGGCCGCCAACTGGATGGCCTGCTGGGGGCAGGCAGTGACACAGGTGCCGCAGAAGGTGCACCGGACCGGGTCGATGACATACCGGCCGGGAAAGGCCCGCGGGTCAGGCAGGGAGATGGCCGGGCGACCGCTGGTGACCTCCGCACAGACTTCCTGACAGCGGCCGCAGGCATCGCAGGCCTCGCCCACATATTGGGGCTGCTGCGTTACCTCTACCCGGTAACTTCCCAAATGGCCGGTTACGCCGGTTACCTCACTCGCCACCAACACCTGAATGCGGGGGTGCAGACTGACAGCCGCCATGATGGGGTTGACCACCGTAAAGGCCCTCTGGCCGTGGGGAAAGGTCTGATGCAGACGGTTGGCCCAGCCCCCGAGGCAGGGCTGCTTCTCCACCAGGATAACCTCATGCCCGGCCTCGGCGATATCCAGAGCAGCCCGCAACCCGGCCAAGCCGCCGCCGATGACCAACGCCCGCTTGGTTACCGGCACCCGCCGCTCGAAAAGTGGTTGGGCCAGGAGCACCTTGGCCACCCCCATGCGGATGAGATCCAGGGCCTTGGCTTCAGCAGCCTGCGGGTCCTGGGCATGCACCCACGAGCATTGCTCCCGGATATTGACGATCTCCAGGTAGTAGGGGTTCAGCCCGGCCTCGGCCAACAGCCGCCGAAAGGTCAGCTCATGCATCTTGGGGGAACAGGCGGCGATTACCACCCGGTTCAGAGCGTTGGCCGCGATATCTGCCATAATCTCGCGCTGGCCGGCCTCGGAACAGCTGTAGAGCTGGTGACGGCTGACCATCACCCCCGGCAAAAGCTGCCCCTGCGCCGCCAGGGTGCCGGGCCGCAGGACGCCGGCAATATTGAGGCCACAGTGGCAGATATACAGGCCGAGACGGCGGGAGTCAGACATGGGGGCGCAGATATCAGTTGTTAGTTCTTAGTTCGTAGTTTTCAGTGGTAAGTAGTTATTAATTAAAAAGTTTCGAGTTTCGAGATGGTTTTTGGTTTCCGGTTTCTGGAAAAAAATAGCTTCGGTGGGGCGGGCCTTAAGTGCCCGCCCAGGGTCTCTGAGGCCGCCGGTGTTGGCTAAGGCATCTGAGGCGGTCTGCTCAGGCGCCGCCCACCAATTTGGCCACCGCAGTTTCCCAGGCCTGGGAGTATTCTCCCGGTTCTGCCACCACCTCCTGGCGGACAATGGTGATGGCCCCCTCCGGGCAGATGTTCCGGCAGACGCCGCAGAGGCTGCAGGTCTCGGTTTTCAGATAAACCCGCTCCCCTTCCCGGACGATGAGTCTAACCGGGCAGAGATCAATGCATTTGCTGCAGTCCGCTGGGCAGAGTGCCGCGTCGATAATCACC